>OERW01000011.1_pt1 | contig 149831 bp, 140 predicted proteins | sample 1540091 | NCBI WGS metagenome assembly OERW01 (sample SAMEA3891889, study PRJEB23780) | metagenome | biome: terrestrial biome; feature: animal house; material: Caecal content | place: Italy | collected 2015-05-05 | reverse complement strand
GGCATGCGCCTCGCCGCTGACAAAGCCGGGCAGCGGCAGGCCGACCATCGGCCCCATCGAGAAATACATCAGGATAACAAGGAACACCGCCGAGACGAGGATGCGGGTTTTCATCTCGCCCAGCTCATCCTCAGGTGCGGCAGCCTTGGCGGACGCGGCCGCGCGCGTGCCCTCGTCGACCGATGCAGTGTAGCCGCCCTGCTCGACCGCACGGATGATCTGCGCATCATCGCAGGCGGCCTCGTCGTATTCGACCATCATGCTGCCCGCGAGCAGGTTGACCTGCACCTCGCGCACCCCCGGAACCGCGCCGACGCTCTTTTCCACATGCGCGGAACACGCCGCGCAGCTCATGCCGCCGACGCGAAATCGTTTCTTCATACTTGGGATCTCCTTTGCCTCTCTGCCCCTCCCCCGGGGAGGGGGTCTTTTCACTCCGTCAGTATACGACAGAACGCGCCTTTTGTCAAGCCGCAGACAAGGCAAAAGCCGCGCCCTGCCGGACGCGGCTTTCATCGGTTTGTTTATTCGGTAATTGTCGTCGAGAAGGACAGCGTTTCCTCCTGCCCCGGGCCCAGCACCCGCACACCGACCTTGTTTTCAATCGCGTGGTCGAGATAGCCGCCGTCCGGCAGCGTGCTCCACGGTTCCAGACACACATACGGCACATCAAAATCCTTATACGCGCTCCAAACCGCGAAATACGGGAAATCTGCAAAGTCCATCGTCACGCGGCGGTCATTCTTGACGCAGCCGATCGTCGCGCGGCGCACAGGCAGGTCGTCCGTGATGATTGCGTCGTGCGCAAAGGTCTCGCGTGTAATCGGCAGGCAGCCGTCAACAAGCGGTAGATTGCCATGGTTCCGGCTGAGCATGACATTTTCGTCGGTCAGGATCGGGTGCAGCGTCTGCGTGCCCTCAAACGCAACAAAGTAGTCGGTGATCGCCTCGCCCGGCAGCCAGCACAGGTTATACGCATCGTGCCCACCGACCTCGTAGTACATGTCTGTATCGCTGCGGTTCATCACGATATGCTCTTTTTTGAGCGTCGCGCCGGTCAGCGTATAGCGCACCGTGCAGACAAAGTCCCACGGATACATCTCACGCGTCTTATCGCTGGGCTCAAGCACAAATTCGGCATAATCCGCGCCCGCGCTGCCGACCTGCCACATCAGGTCGCGGCCAAAGCCGTGCTGGGTGATCTCATAAGCCTTGCCGCCCACGGTATACGTCTTATCTTTCAGCCGTCCGACGATCGGGAACAAAATCGGCGCATGTCGCTTCCATACGGCAGGGTCTGCCTGCCAGACATACTCCGTATCGGTCTTTTTGCTCCTAAAACTGCTCAGTTCCGCACCAAACGGGTTGATCTCTACCCGGAAGAGTTCGTTTTCCAATACCTGCATGGGTATCCGCCTCCCTTTCTCTTTGCTTTCAGCATAGCCTTTTTTGCCGGCAAAGTCAATCCGCCGCCTGTATTTTAGCGTTCTGCCCGATTTGGCAGCGATCTTTTGGCAATTTCGCTGTTTTTATCCGCAAGCGTTGACAGCCACACTATCTTGCATTACAATATAGTCAAGCTACCTTGCAATACAAAATACCGAAGGGAGGTGCGCCCGGCGTGATACCGTCGCAACTGCTCAAGGGCACGCTCGAGGGCTGCATCCTCGCCGTGCTCAGTCAAAAACCCACCTATGGCTACGAAATCACTGAACGGCTCGCATCATACGGCTTCGGCACGATCGCAGAGGGTACGATCTACCCGCTGCTGCTGCGGCTGGAGAAAAACGGACTGGCGCAGGCGGAATATCGCGCCTCCGAAGTCGGCCCCAAGCGCAAATATTACGCGCTGACCGAGAAAGGCCGCGCGGAATTGCAGGAATTCCTTCTGAGCTACCGCGAGCTGACCACTGCCGTCGACAAGCTTCTGACCGATACAGGAGGCGATCCAAATGACAAGGCAAACCCAACTGCTGCAGGATGAAAACGAGCGGTCTTCCGACCAGCTCTCCCGGCCGACCAAACAGGTTTTCCGGCAAATCACCCAATACATCCGCACCGCGCCCATCAATGGCTACCAGCAGGAGTGCATCCGCCGCGATATCCTGCAGATGTTGCTTGACGCGGATGCGCAGGGCCGAACGGCCGAGGATGTCCTCGGCGCGGACTACCGTGCCTTCTGCGACAGCGTGATTGCAGAAGCGCCGCCGCTGACCAGTCGGGAGCGGCTGCTCATCGGTCTGCGCGGCGCATTGCTGACCGCGTGCTTCCTTATTAATACTGGCTGATCCCCGTGATCTGGCAGCTGCGGCAAAGTTGGCCCATACTGCCGGTCACGGTGGGCAATCTGGTTGGCGCGGCGCTCATCGTGCTGATCATGCTCACCCTTGCCCTGCTCACCCGCTATTTTTCCCGCGGTCCACTCACGCAGCTGTACAACAGCAGCATGAAAGTCCGCCTGCTCTTTTTGCCGTGGTTCCTGCTCTATCTGGCTGCCAGCCTTTTTCTGCGCGCCACGGTCTTTTCTGTCTATTTCCCCGCGGCGATCGCAGCACTTGTCCTGTTCCTGCTGCTGTATTTCTGGATTGGTACCAAAATTGACTGAACACCGGCTTTACGGAAGGACTGAACAACCATGAATCAGCGTACGAAATCCCTTTTACAAGAAAACAACCAAACCGAAAAACAGCTTTCCGATGCGTCGCAGCAGGTTTTAACCGATATTGTCGTCTATTTGCGCACCGCGCCGATCAGCATGTACCGGCAAGAAATCGTGCGGCGCGATATCACCCGCATGCTGCTTGACGGCGAAGCGCGCGGCGACAACGCAAGTTCCGTCATCGGGAATGACTATCAGGCCTTCTGCGACAGCGTGATCGCCGAGCTGCCGCCGCTGTCCGGCCGCACCCGCGCGCTGGGTGCGCTGCGCGATGTACTGCCCGCCGCGGTTGTGCTGCTGCTGATCTGGCTGGTCGGACGGTTGGCCGAATACATAGCCGGAGTGTCCGTCTGGCCCGCGCTGACCGTGACCGTCGGGGATGTGCTCGGCGGGGTGCTGCTGCTCGCCGTCGCCTCGGCTGCAGTGCCGATGATCTGCCGCACGGCGTTCTCGACGCGCAAACGCGTCAGCGCCCTGCTGTTTGGACTGCTGTTTATCGGCCTGTTTGCCGCACTATGCGCGGGCTTTTTCCTCAAACAGCCGTTGCTGACCGTACATTTCGCGGCAGCGCTCTTCGTGCCGCTCGCCCTGTTTGCCGCTTATAAGCTGCTGGATGCCAAACTTGACTGAACACAAAAAGCCCTGCCTTTCGGCAGGGCTTTCGTTTATCCTTGGTATTACAGCAGGTGCATCTTGGAGTCCGCTTCGGTAATCTCGCGCAGCGGGCGGCATGGTACGCCGACCGCCAGATGGTTTGCCGGGATGTCCCGCGTCACGACGCTGCCCGCGCCGATAACCGCGCCGTCCCCAATCGTCACACCGCCGAGAACAACGGCGTTCGCCGCGATCCAGACGTTGTTGCCGATGTGGATATCCTTGGCAAACTCGGACATGGACACATGCCCATCCGGATAGCACATGCTCGTGCGCTCGGACGCAATGAGCGGATGGTCGGTCGCCATGAGTGACACATTGGGGCCAAACATCACATTATCCCCGATAAAGATGCGCGCATCGTCCATGACGGTCAGGTTGAAATTGCAGAAGAAATTCTCCCCGATGAAGGTATGCGAGCCATAGTTGAACTGGATCGGCCCCTGAAAATAGTATTTCTCGCCAATCTGCCCGATGAACTCACGCACGATAGGCAGCCGCGCAGGATCGTATTCGTCCATCGCGTTGAACTTCTGGCACAGGATATGCGCCTTGTGCTTGATATCGCGCAGCTCCTTGGTGCGCGCGTCAAACAGCCTGCCCGCAAAGATTTTTTCTTCCTCCGTCATGGTTTGCCGCCTCCTGCAAAATCCTTTGCCGTGCGCTTACGCAAGCGCAGCCTTGAGCTCGTCCACCTTGTCGGTGTTCTCCCACTTAACGCCCAGCTCCTCACGGCCCATGTGGCCGTAAGCGGCAAGCTGCTTGTAGATCGGCTTACGCAGGTCGAGCGTCTCGATGATCGCCGCCGGACGCAGGTCGAACACCTTGCGCACAGCCTCGGCCAGCTTACCCTCGTCCACCGTGCCGGTGCCGAAGGTCTCGACCATGATGGAAACCGGCTCGGCTACGCCGATGGCATAAGCCAGCTGGATCTCGCAGCGCTTTGCCAGACCCGCCGCGACGATATTCTTAGCGACCCAGCGCGCCGCGTACGCCGCCGAACGGTCAACCTTGGTCGGGTCCTTGCCCGAAAACGCGCCGCCGCCGTGACGGCCGATACCGCCGTAGGTGTCGACGATGATCTTGCGGCCGGTCAGGCCGGAGTCGCCCTGCGGGCCGCCAATAACAAAGCGGCCGGTCGGGTTGATGAAATACTTGGTGTTCTCGTCGAGCAGATGCGACGGGATAACCGGTTTTACAACCTGATCGATCATGTCCTTGCGGATCTGCTGGAGTGAAACCTCGGGGCTATGCTGGGTGGACAGCACAATCGTGTCCACACGCACGGGCTGGTTATCCTCATCGTACTCGATCGTGACCTGGCTCTTGCCGTCCGGGCGCAGATACTCGAACATGCCGTTCTTGCGCACCTCGGCCAGACGCTTTGCCAGCTTGTGCGCCAGCGAGATCGGCAGCGGCATCAGCTCAGGCGTCTCGTCGCAGGCATAGCCGAACATCATGCCCTGATCGCCCGCGCCAATCGCCAGATCGGCATCAGACGCACCCGCCTTGCGCTCAAGCGAATTGTCAACGCCCAGCGCGATATCAGCCGACTGCTCGTCGATCGCGGTCAGCACTGCGCAGGTGTCGCAGTCGAAGCCGTACTTTGCGCGGTCGTAACCGATCTCGCGCACGGTGTCGCGCACGACCTTCGGGATATCGACATAGCAGGTGGTGGAAATTTCGCCCATAACCTGCACCATACCGGTCGTGCAGGTGGTCTCGCACGCGACGCGCGCATACGGGTCCTTCGTTAAGATTTCGTTAAGGATTGCGTCCGAGATCTGATCGCAGATCTTGTCGGGATGCCCCTCTGTAACCGATTCCGAGGTGAAAAAATGATGTGCCATACTGTGTTCCTTTCTGTTGTGTTTTTTGCCGGGGTGCAACAAAAAACGCTCCCATTTGGGAGCGAAAAAGCCGTTTTGCCCCCTCATCTTTCGTCTTCCTACGCCGGATTTGGCACCTTACGCATGGTTTTGCGCAGGTTGCCGGGTTTCATCGGGCCGTTCCCTCCACCGCTCTGGATAAGGTCGTATATGTACTTACGCGGTTTATTTTATATAAAAACGCGCATTTTGTCAAGGGACAAATTCAGTAATTTCGGCCATGGCCTGCGGATTGACATTTTTTCGGTGCACCGTTATATTAAATAAGTAAGAATCTGCCCTGCCGCCGGAGGGTCTGCGCGGCTTTATCGGCATGTTCTTACCCGTATTCACCATGCGTCCTCGGACGCATTGTTTTTACCATGGGAGAGAATCAGGATATTATGAGTGTAAACGTAGGCATCGACATCGGCTCGACGACGGTCAAAATCGTCGTGGTGCGCGATGGAGAGATCATCCACAAACATTATGAAAGGCACTTTTCCAAGGTGCGTGAAAAAGCGGTCGATCTGGTGCAGAACGCCCGCGCGCTGATCGGCGCGGACGCGACGCTGCGCTGCGCGATCACAGGCTCGGCAGGCCTCGGCGTTGCCAAGGCGGCCGATATCGATTTCGTACAGGAGGTGTTCGCCACCCGCAAGGCGGTCGGCGTGCATGTGCCTGCGGCGGACGTTGTTATCGAACTGGGCGGCGAGGACGCAAAGATTGTCTTCCTGTCCGGCCAGCTGGAAGAGCGCATGAATGGCTCGTGCGCAGGCGGTACAGGCGCGTTCATCGACCAGATGGCCGTACTGCTGGACGTAACCCCGACCGAGCTGGACCAGCTCGCGCAGGGCGCGGAGCGCATTTATACGATCGCGTCCCGCTGCGGCGTATTCGCCAAGTCGGACATTCAGCCGCTCCTGAATGAAGGCGCGCGCAAGGAGGACGTTGCCGCGTCCATCTTCCAGGCGGTCGTCAACCAGACGGTCGCAGGCCTCGCGCAGGGGCGCGAGATCAAGGGCGACGTGCTGTTCCTCGGCGGCCCGCTGTTCTTCTTCAAGGGGTTGCAAAAGCGCTTCCAGGATACGCTGCAGCTCGACGACGAGCATGCCCACTTCCCCGACCTTGCCCCGTACGCGATCGCGGCGGGCGCGGCCGAATATGCGGCTGACACCCAGAAAACCTACACGGTCGACTCGCTGCTGGAAGCGCTTGAACAGGCGGCCAGCGCGCCGGTTGTCGCCAACTACCTGCCGCCGCTGTTTGAGAGCGAGGAGCAGTATCAGGAATTCCAGCACCGCCACGGCGTGCACGACGTCATGACCCAGAACGTCACCATGTACGAGGGCGACGCGTACCTCGGCATCGACTGCGGCTCGACCACAACCAAGCTGGTGCTGATCGGCGAGGATCACCAGATCCTGTTCCATCATTACCAGTCCAACAAGGGCAACCCGGCGGACGTGATCCGCGAGCAGCTGACCCGGCTCTATGAGCTGTGCGGCGACCGGGTGCATATCGTCTCCTCGGCCGTCACGGGTTACGGCGAAGCGCTCATCCAGAACGCCTTCGGCGTGGACTTCGGTCTGGTTGAGACGGTCGCGCACTTCCGCGCGGCGCGCCACTTCTGCCCGGATGTCGATTTTATCATCGACATCGGCGGCCAGGACATCAAGTGCTTCAAGATCCGCAACAAGTGCATTGACAATATTTCGCTCAACGAAGCCTGCTCGTCGGGCTGCGGCTCGTTCATCGAGACGTTCGCCCGCTCGATGGGCTACTCGATCGAGGAATTCTGCAAGCTCGGCCTGTTCGCCAAGCACCCGATCGACCTCGGCTCACGCTGCACGGTGTTTATGAACTCGTCGGTTAAACAGGCGCAAAAGGACGGCGCAGGCATCGACGCGATCTCGGCCGGTCTGTCGGTCTCGGTCGTCAAGAACGCGCTGTATAAGGTTATCCGCGCGCACTCGCCGGACGACCTCGGCCAGCACATCGTCGTGCAGGGCGGCACGTTCTTAAATGACGCGATCCTTCGCTCGTTCGAGCAGGAGATCGGCCGCAATGTCACCCGTCCGGCGATTTCCGGCCTGATGGGCGCATACGGTGCAGCGCTGCACGCCAAGGACAACCGTCCGGAAAAGACCAATCTGATCGGCCCGGAGGTGCTCGCAGGCTTTGCACACACCGTGCGCACAACGCGCTGCGGCCTATGTGAGAACCACTGCAACCTGACCATCAATGATTTCGGCGGCGGCCGCCGCTTCATCTCGGGCAACCGCTGCGAGCGTCCGCTCGGCGGCGTGAAAAAGACCGAGCTGCCCAACCTTTATAAATGGAAGCTGGAGAAGCTCAAGAGCTATGGCGAGCCGTCCGGCAAGCCCATGCCCAACGGCACAATCGGCCTGCCGTTCGGCCTGAACTACTATGAACTTCTGCCGTTCTGGACGACCTTCCTGCGCGCGCTCGGCTTTGAGACCGTGCTCTCGGACGTTTCCACCCGTGACATGTATATGCAGGGACAGCACTCCATCCCGTCGGACACGGTATGCTATCCGGCAAAGCTGATGCACGGCCATATCGAGAACCTGCTCGAAAAGGGCGTGACCTCGATCTTCTATCCGTGCATGACCTACAACCTCGACGAGGGCCGTGCGACCAACTGCTACAACTGCCCGGTCGTGGCATACTACCCTGAGCTTTTGAAGGCCAACGTCGCGGCGCTCGCGGACTTCGACTTTATGATGCCGTACTTCGAGCTGGCCGATCCCAAGCGGTTCGGGCAGCATGCGGCCAAGTATTTCTGCGGCAAGTACCCGCAGCTGAAGAAAAAGCAGGTACTCGCAGCCGCTGACGCCGCCTATCAGGAACTGGGCAACTACTATGCCGAGGTGCGCGCCGAAGGTCAAAAGGCGATCGCCTATGCCGACACGCACGGGCTGGACATCGCGGTGATCGCGGGCCGTCCGTACCACGTCGATCCGGAGATCAACCACGGCATCGACCAGCTGATCGCCTCGTTCGGTCTGGTGATCGTATCCGAGGACGCGGTCTGGCAGCTGACCGAAGCGCCTGCGGTACATGTTCTCAACCAGTGGACGTACCACTCGCGCATGTACGGCGCGGCCAAGTACGTCACCAAAAAGGAAAACGCCCAGCTGATCCAGCTGGTGTCCTTCGGCTGCGGCATCGATGCCATCACCACCGACGAAATGCGCGCCATCTGCGAAAACGGCGGCAAACTCTATACACAGCTCAAGATCGACGAGATCAGCAACCTCGGCGCGGCCAAGATCCGCGTGCGCAGTATGCTGGCCGCCGTAGAGGAGGGCAGAAAACTTGCAAAGCAACAACAGCACAACGACTAAGAAATACGAATACGCGCAGTTCACCGAGGAGATGCGTAAGGATTACACCATCCTCGTGCCCAACATGCTGCCCGTGCAGCTTGGGCTGATGTGCCGCCTGATGAAGAACTTCGGCTACAATATGGAGCTGCTGGACACCCACGGGCCGAACATCGTCGAGCAGGGCCTGCGCAACGTGCACAACGACACCTGCTATCCTGCGCTGCTGGTCATCGGCCAGCTGATGGACGCGATCGAATCTGGCAAGTATGATGTGCACAAGATCGCGCTCATCCTGCCGCAGACGGGCGGCGGCTGCCGCGCATCCAACTATATCCACCTGATGCGCAAGGCGCTGGAGAAAAACGGGTACGATTTTATCCCGGTCATCTCGCTCAACTTCGCGGGTCTGGAAGCAGACGCGAACCCCGGCTTCAAGCTGACCAAGACCATGCTGGTGCAGATCGCATACGCGCTGCTGATCGGCGACCTGATTATGATGGTTGCCAACCAGTGCCGCCCGTATGAGGTCGTGCCCGGCTCGACGGAAAAGGCGATCGATATCTGCATGAACGCCGTTACCGCCCGCTTTACGGGCGACCGCATGGTGCGCTACGGCGAGGTCAAGCACCTGTTCCAGTATGTGCTGGCCGTGTTCGGCAAGCTGCGTCTGGACAAGTCGAAGAAAAAGAAGATGGTCGGTATTGTTGGCGAGATCTATGTCAAGTTCTCTCCGCTCGGCAACAACCGACTGGAGGAATTCCTGCTGGCCGAGGGCTGCGAGCCGGTACTGCCGGGCCTGACCGACTTCTGCCTGTATTCGATCTACAACTCGGTGATCGACCATGAGCTGTACGGCCGTTCGGGCAAACGCGCAGCGATCTATAAATTTGTCTATCAGTTTCTGCTCGGCAAGCAGGCCGACATCATCAAGATCATGAAGAAGGATGGCAACTTCCGTCCGCCCATGCCGTTTGACGAGGTGCGCAAGAAATCGCACGCGATCATCGGCGAAGGCGTCAAGATGGGCGAAGGCTGGCTGCTGCCGGCTGAGATGGTCGAGCTGATCAGCGAGGGTGTCAACAACATCGTCTGTACCCAGCCGTTCGGCTGCCTGCCCAACCACATCGCGGGCAAGGGCATGATCCGCAAGATCCGCGAGGTCTACCCGCAGGCCAACATCGTCGCGGTCGACTACGACCCCGGCGCATCCAAGATCAATCAGGAAAACCGCATCAAGCTGATGCTGTCGAGTGCGGAATAACACAAAAAACCGGAACCCAAGGGTTCCGGTTTTTCTTATTTCCAGCGCGGTGTCACTCCGTCCGCCAGCCGGGGTAATTGGCGTCGAGGTAATATGGGAGATAGTCCAGCAGCTCGCCGGGCGTCGGGTAATCTGTCACGGCAACACCCGCGGCCGCTGCCGCCTCGGCCGCGGGCGAGCGGCGCGTTTCCGCCAGCCCAAAGCGCGCAGCGATCTCGGCCAGCTGCGTATCGGTCGCGCGGGGCAAATCCATACCCTGCTGCCAGATCAGCACCGCATCGTCCCCTTCGCCCCAGTAATAGGCGGTCGTCGTCTGTGCGCCGTCCCGCACGCGGGCGACATTCTCTTCTTCCCAGTCGTAAATATGCCAGTCGCCGCTCTGCCAGTCGCGGTGACCCTGCTCGCCCAGCCCGGTGATAGAGTGGCAAGGGATTTTGTACTTCTCCCCGTTTTCCCCTTCCTCGAAGCGGTATTCCATGTAGCGGTCGCCCGGATAGTCCAACCGATAAGCGATGCGCCCATCGGGCAGCACGCACTGGTCATACACCCGCAAATCCGACAGGTCATAGGGCACCGCCCCATGCCAGCCAACCATCACCACAAACAGTCCAAGCAGTACGGCGCACAGCAACGCGGTGACCGCGCAGCCTTTGAAAAACGCCCGCAGCTTGCCACGCCGCCACGTTTTTGCTACGCCATCCAGCGCACACACCTCGCGCTGCTCCTGCGCCGTCTGTCCAAGCGGTGCATCCAGTGCTTCCAGTTCCGCGCGGCAGGCCGCACAGTCCGCCAGATGTTCTTCCACCAGCGCGCGCGTCTCATCCGCGCACACGCCGTCCCGATAGAGCGGCAACAGGTCGCGGATCACATTACAGCTCAGCTTCATCCTGCAATTCCTCCTTCAGTTTCAATCTCGCGCGGTGATAGGTCACCCGTGCCCAGCTTTCGGTTTTGCCGAACAGCTGCCCGATTTGTGCAAACGGCAGCTCGCCAAACAGCCGCAGCGAAAACACCTCTTTGTATGGCTCGGACAGCGCGTGCAGCACCTTGTGGACGGCAAACGCCGTCTCCCGGCGCAGGAATTTTTGTTCAAGATCCTCGACGCGATCCTCCATCGGCTCGCCGCCGCGGTTTTTGCGCAGCCAAGTGTAATACTCATTCTTGGCAATCTGGCACAGCCAGACATACAGGCGGCACTCACCCCGGAAGCCGCCGATTGCCTGCAGCGCCTTGAAAAACGCCTGCTGCGTGACCTCCTCGGCAATGCCCTCGTTCCGGCACAGCGCCAGCACATACCGGTACACATCGGTGAAGTACGTCCGGTACACCTGCTCGAAGTCCTGCACACGCTCGCCTCCTTTTTTCACAGATAAGACCGGCCGGCCCGCTGTTCGTTACAGCGGATCGGAGAAATTTTATCGCTTCCCAGTATATCACATCACGGCAGACCACGGCCTGCCGCGCGATTTCATACCGATATACACGTCAAATTGGAGAAAAATGTCGGTTTTCTTGTGCAGCTATGCAAAACAAACCGGATATTCTGTCAGATTTCAGCGAATAACACTCTTGTAATGTGCGCAATATTTGCTTAAAATTGTGTATATATTGTTTGTCGCGACGGCATAGCCAGTGCCGCGACGCGGCAAGGGGGCACAGATGCCATGTGGATGCGATACCCGCAAAAGGAGGAAGCATGAGTAAAGTCGAATCGTATATCACCAGCATCCCGGACTTCCCGGAACGGGGCGTTATTTTCCGGGACATCACGACCGTTGTCGGCAACGCGGACGGTCTGCAGCTTTCCGTCGACGAAATGGCGGCGCTGCTGGAGGGGGACAGCTTCGATGTGATCGCAGGACTGGAATCACGCGGGTTCCTGTTCGGCATGCCGATCGCGTATAAGCTGCACAAGCCGTTTATCCCGATCCGAAAGGCGGGCAAGCTGCCGCGCGAGACCGCCGGCATGTCTTATGAACTGGAGTACGGCACCGCCTCGATCGAGGTGCACCGAAACGACATCCATCCCGGCATGCGCATCGTTCTGGTCGACGACCTGATCGCGACCGGCGGCACACTGGAGGCTGCCGCCAAGCTGCTCGAATCGCTGGGGGCAAAGGTCGTCAAGATCATCTGCCTGCTCGAGCTGAAGGGGCTGCGCGGCCGCGACCGGCTGGCAGATTACCCGCTTGCTACTGTCATCTCTTACGATGGCAAGTAACCACGGGGCTGTAAACAAAAAGGGGGATAACATCAACCATGTTTGAGAAAATGTTCAAACTGTCGGACAACCATACCACAGTCCGCACCGAAGTCATGGCCGGTATCACAACCTTTATGACCATGGCGTACATTCTGGCGGTCAACCCGTCCATCCTCGGCTCGACCGGCATGGACACGACCGCCGTACTGCTGGCGACCGCGCTGGCGTCCTTCCTCGGCACGGTCTGCATGGCGTTTATGGCAAACCTGCCGTTCGCGCTGTCCGCCGGCATGGGTTTGAACGCCTTTATGGCATACACCGTTGTTGCGGGCTACGGGTACAGCTGGCAGGTTGCGCTGCTCGCGGTCTTTATCGAAGGCCTGATCTTCATCGTCCTGTCGCTGACCAACGTGCGTGAAGCGATCTTCAACGCGATCCCGCTGACGCTCAAGAAGGGCGTTTCGGTTGGTATCGGCCTGTTCATTGCGTTTATCGGCCTGCAGAACGCCGGACTGTCGGTCGACTCCTCGACCCTCGTCACCATCACGAGCTTTACCGACAACTTCCACACCGCGGGCATCTGCGCGCTGCTCGCGCTGGTCGGCCTGTTTATCACCGCGGTGCTGTATATCCACAAGGTCAAGGGCGCGATCCTGTTCGGTATCCTGCTGACCTGGATCATCGGCATGCTCTGCCAGGTGACCGGCCTGTATGTACCGGATGTGGAAGCCGGCTTCTACACCCTGTTCCCGTCCTTCGGCATGACCGACTTCTCGAAGCTTGGCCTGACCTTCGGCCAGTGCTTCAATGTGGACTTTAACACGGTCGGCATCGTCAACTTCATCGTTGTCATCTTCTCGTTCCTGTTCGTCGATATTTTTGATACGCTCGGCACGCTGATCGGCGTCGCCACCAAGGCGAACATGCTCGATAAGGACGGCAAGCTGCCGCGCATCAAGCCCGCGCTGCTGTCTGACGCGATTGCGACCTCGGCAGGCGCCATCCTCGGCACCTCGACCACCACAACCTTTGTCGAATCCGCGTCCGGCGTTGCCGTCGGCGGCCGCACCGGCCTGACCGCGCTGGTCACCGGCGTGCTGTTCCTGTGCTCGACGCTGTTTGCGCCGATCTTCACCGCGATCCCCTCGTTTGCCACCGCTCCGGCGCTGATCATGGTCGGCTTCCTGATGGTCGGCACGGTCACCGAGATCCGCTTTGATCTGGACAACCTGACCGAAGCTATCCCGGCTTACCTCGCCATCATCTCCATGCCGCTGTTTTACAGCATTTCGGAAGGCATCTCGATGGGCGTTATTTCCTTTGTTTTGCTGAATGTTGCGGCGGGCAAGGGCAAGAAAGTCACCCCGCTGATGTACGTGCTGGCGGTGCTCTTCATCCTCAAGTATATCTTCCTCTAAGCATCGTATCGTAAACCGGGCCGCTGCTCCACTGGGCAGCGGCCTGTTTTTATTTTCTTAGGGGGAATTGACGGTGCGCGTGCCGTCGGGTACAATGATGCTATCCCAAACCCGCATCCCGCAAAGGAGGTACGATATGAGAAAAAGACTATCCGCGCTGCTATTGGCGCTTTCGCTGCTCATCCCTTGCCTGCCGCTCGCCGCGGCAGCCGAAACGCCAACCGCCGCCGCGTCCACTTCCAAGCTGATCGCGTTCACCTTCGACGACGGCCCGTCCGCCTACACCACGACGCTGCTCGACGGACTGAAGTCCCGCGGCGCAAAGGCGACGTTCTTTATGAACGGCACAAACGGCTCGCACGGCATTGTAAACCATAAATCCGTGCTCACCCGCATGCGCGACGAAGGCCATCAGCTTGCAAACCATACTTATCAGCATCTGATCCCGTTTGACAGCTACGGCGCGTCGACGATCTCGAGCGAGGTCAGCCGCGTCGAGAGCCTGCTGTTCGAGCGCATGGGCGGCTCGTACACCGACATGGTGCGCACGCCCGGCGGCGCGACCGGCGGCGCGGTCAAGAGCGCGGTTGCCGCGCCCATTATCCTGTGGAGCGTCGACCCGCTCGACTGGAAGTACCGCAATGCTGACACCGTGTATAACAACATCGTGAAAAATGCGCACGACGGCGCGATCGTCCTTGTCCACGATATCTACCAGACCAGCGTGCAGGGCGCGCTGCGCGCGATCGATACGCTCAAAGCGCAGGGCTATGAGTTCGTAACCGTCGCGGAGCTGCTGCGCCGCCGCGGCATCACCCCGCAAAACGGTGTGGTTTATACCAGCGCGCCGAACAAGGGGACGAACCTTGCCGCCTATACCGCGCCGACAATCACCTCTGCGCCGGGCGAAAACGGCGTGACGGTCACGTTCTCCACCGCCGACAAGGGTGTGACGCTGTATTACACCTTGAGCACCGCCACCCCGCACCTCGGCAGCACCAAATACACCGGCCCGATCACGATCACCAAGGACACGACGTTCACCGTCGTCGGCATTGACAAATACGGCACGCGCACACCCGTGACGACCAAGACCGTGTCCGGCCTGCCGCCGACGGCCACGCCGGATATTTCGTATGAAAACGGCCTGCTGACGCTGTCCTGCGACACGCCGGGCGCCGCGATCTACTACACGACCGACGGCTCGACGCCGACCGCATCGAGCACGCTTTACACCGCACCGTTCACACCTGCGACCACAACCAAGTGCATCGCGCTGCTGGACGGCCATCTGGACAGCCCGGTCGTCACCTGCACGCTGACCAAATACGGCCGTCTGTTCACCGACGTGCCGGAAAGCGCATGGTATTATGACAGCGTCGGTGAAATCGTGCAACAGGGCGCGATGAACGGCACGGGCGACTATACCTTCTCGCCCGACACGGTCACCACCCGCGCGATGCTCGCGACCGTGCTGCATAACCTCGCGGGCGCGCCCGAAGCAGGCGACAATCTCGGCTACCCCTATGCCGACGTAGATGCCAACGCCTACTATGCCCTGCCCGTCTACTGGGCGCGGCAGAACGGTCTGGTCGACGGCTATCCGGACAACACCTTCCGTCCGGACACCGCGCTGACACGCGAGCAGGCCGCCGTGCTGCTGTACCGCTTTGCAGCCTTCCGCGGCATGGATACCACTGCGCGCGCCGATCTTTCCGTATATACGGACAAAGCGCAAATCAACGCCTACGCACAGGAGGCTATGCAGTGGGCGGTTGCCACCGGACTGCTGAGCGGCCGCACGGCGACGACCCTTGTCCCGCAGGGCAGCACGTCCCGCGCGGAGCTCGCCGCCATCCTGACGCGCTTCACCGCGCTGGAACAGACTGCATAACACATAAAAAACGCACGCTTGGACGCGTCCCGCGCCCGCGTGCGTTTTTTATACCCTGCGCATCCCGCCGCACCGTTCCCTGTTTTCCGGCATAGCATGAATTGACCGCCTTCCAGCCGGAGGTGCGGTCAAATCCACCGATTCAGGACTGATCACATGGACCATCCATCTTATTTGCCGCTGTCCGGCCTGTCCGAGGGCGCGCAAGCGCGCATTCGCGCGCTACATCTGTCGGGCGGCATGCGGCGGCGTTTGCAAGACCTCGGGCTGGTCGCGGGCACCCGCGTGACCTGCCTGCAGCGCGCGGCTGGAGGCGACCCGACCGCCTACCGTATCCGCGGCGCGGTGATCGCGCTGCGGCAGGACGACACCGCGCGCATCGAGATCGGGGGCGCGCCTTGAGCGCGGCGCGCACGCCGGTCGTGGCGCTCGCGGGCAACCCCAACGTCGGCAAGTCGACCGTATTCAACGCGCTGACCGGCGCGCGGCAGCACACCGGCAACTGGAGCGGCAAAACCGTGTCCGGCGCGCGCGGCACGATGCGCTGCGACGGCGAGCCGGTCACGCTGGTCGACCTGCCGGGCACCTATTCGCTGCGCCCGCGCTCCGAGGAGGAGCGCGTGGCGCGTGACTTCCTCGCCTCGGGCGAGGCGGACGCAGTTGTGCTAGTCGCGGACGCGACCTGTCTGGAACGCAACCTCATCCTGATTTTGCAGGCGCTCGAGCTGCTACCGCGCGCGGTTGTCTGCCTGAACCTGATGGATGAGGCACGCAAAAAGCGCATCCGCATCGACGTTACCGCGCTGGAACAGGAGCTGGGCGTGCCGGTCGTGCCGTGCGCGGCGCGGCGCGGGCGCGGACTAAACCAGCTGACGCAGTCGGTCGCACGCGTGCTGGACGGCACGGTCACGCCACAGCCCACCAGTATCCGCTATCCAGCCGATGTTGAGGACGCGATCCGAGCAAGCGGCCTTGACCGCGCGGCGGCGCTGGACGCACTGACGGCCAACCCGCCCGCAGGACAGACCGCGCAGCAGCTAGACGATGTGCTGACCGCCGCGGCCGCGCTGCGCGCCGAGGAGATCGCGCTTTCCTGCGTGCAGACCCCGGCGGATGCGGACGCGCGCGACCGCCGTATCGACCGCGTGCTGCTCAGCCGGCGGTTCGGCCTGCCGCTCATGTTGCTGCTGCTCGCGGCTGTATTCTACATCACACTGTCCGGCGCAAATGTACCCAGCGCATGGCTGAGCGAACATCTGCTCGGGCTGGGCGCGCCGCTCACCGCCGCGCTGACCGCGCTCGGTCTGCCGCCTACCGTCGTCTCGCTGCTCGTCGACGGCGTGTGGCAGGTGCTCGCGACCGTTGTCTCCGTCATGCTGCCGCCGATGGCAATTTTCTTTCCGCTCTTTACGCTGCTCGAGGACGCGGGCTACCTGCCGCGCGTCGCCTTCCAGCTCGACCACGCGTTCCGCCGCGCGCATGCCTGCGGCAAGCAGAGCCTGACCATGTGCATGGGTGAAAAGTGGATGCGGACGCAATAAACGGGACACACCGATGGATAGCGGTGTGCCCCGTTTTTGGTACCAGTATCTAAAAATCAGCCGTCCACTAACGCGACACAGTGCGCCGCCTGCGCCAGAAACGGCAGGATAAATTCGTCTATCACCTTTGGGTAATTGAAACTTGGCTCTTCCTGCAGCACATCGCACAGGCGGATGCAGTCCGGCTGAGTTTCGGGCACAAACGCGCCCGCAGCCCCGGTTTCATCCATGCGGGCGCACAGCGCCTCCTGCTGTTCCGCGTCCATGTCCCCTGTCGGGAACTCCACCACCGCGCTGAGCCGGAAGCCCTCATAGTCCTCGCCGCCCTGCACCTGATAGTCCAGCACGGCGCGGCGCCCGCCTTCTGTCACATCCAGCTCCAGATACGGCAGCGCGCCTTCCTCCATCACCAGCCGGGAGGCCACGCCACGCCCCGCCAGCTCCTCCGTGATCGTATTGCACCGCGCCAGCACACCGTCATACCCTGTCGGGACGGGCACTGCATCCGACTGCACCAGTTTGCTGGTCTGGTAGGCGGTTTGCAGCACGGGCGACGTGCCGGCAAGCAGCCGCGTAATCAGCCGCCCGCCGGCGGTGTTGGCCGCCGTAACGGTCACCGTGTCATACTGCGGATACTTTTGCTGCGCCGTGCGGAGCGCAGTTTGCAGCAGCGCCACCAACGCCCTACCCCACGCCGCCTGCGCCACATAGGCGCCGCTGATGTGCAGGCAGCCGTCAGCGTCGCACACGGTCAGCACCGCGCAAAGCTGCTGGCCGTGCACATAGGCCAGACAGAGCGGGGGCAATACCTTGCCCGGTGCGCGCTGCATGGACAAAAAGGACAGCGTCTCCGTCCGGCACAGCTGGGCGTATGCCGCCGCGGCCTGCGCGGGCAGACTGCGCACAGGCAGGATGTGCGTCATCGTCTCCGCGGACGGCGCGGGGAGCGACGCGAAATAGCCGCCCTGCAGGTCGGCCAGCGGCAGTTGGAACAGCGTTTCGCCCGCCTCGGGCAGCAGGTAGCCCTGCCGCAGGAACAGGCGGTGCAGCACCACGGCCTGATCGGACGCGCAGGAATATGCGGCGGTAACCTGCGGCAGCCCCATGGCGCGCGCCTGCGCTTCTACCTCCTGCAGCAGGGCGGCCGCAACTCCCCGGCGGCGGTAGGGCTCGGTTACAAATAGGCTTACAAGGCGCAGCGCGCCGTCCGCGGGCAAGATGCCCGCCGCGCCGCAGATCTCGTCACCGCAGAACGCGGCCAGCACCAGCCCGTTTTGCCAAAGCGTCGCCTGCTGGCTGCGGAACAACAGCGGTGCGGCCTGTCCGCGCTCCTCCTCACGGAGCAGACGTACCAAAATTTCATCCATAGCTGTTTTTTCCTTTCCACGTGTTAGCCATTAAAATAAATTTGATCCACGCTGCACATAAAATCATTCAGTTCCACGTGGAAGGTGCCGGAGGTGGCCGACTGCCCTATGTGTGTTTTATTATGGCTGCTGACCTCATAATGGACACGCCCATCCTTTTCGGTTACCTTGGTATACATCCGCTCATAGTTGGCCCATGGGTTGCGCAGCGTGATGTATTTCCGGCCATCGATCTCCTCACAGCCGGTCACCGAATAGGCGTGTCCCTGCACCAGACCGCCCTCCTGCGATTCCCCGTTCAGTCCACGTCCCTGCACTTCTTTCGGGATAAACTTCTGCGTGCCAATGCAAACCGGTTTTCCGGCCTGCAGCGCCTTCTGTATGTCTTCATACTGCTGCTGCGCCCATTTCGTATATTTGGGCGTGCCATCCGCCTTTTGCGAAAAGCGACGATACTCAAATACCGGCGTGTCCAGATTGGCATACATATTTTCAAAAAAATCGGCGTACTGGCGCACCTGCTTGTCCATAAACCCGTCCAAGTCGTTGGGATGGTTCCTCTTGATGGTAGCAAATATCCGTTCCTGCGTCTTGGACATTTCCCAGTTTCGCCAATCCATGATGACTTCCTGAATATCGTCAATCGTAAGCGCGGAACTGGCATAGTGTTTGGTGACCTTTTCTTTTTCCTGTTTCACAGTATAGCTATGCAAAAAGCGTCGTTTCAGCTCGACTCCCAAAGCAAACGGCACCATTCCCACAATATCGGGATCGATTTGTTTGTCCAGCATTTTCTTGTGTGTATCACTCTGGCAGAGCGGAGAGAGTACGCCGTTATCCTCCGTCAGATCCGTTAGCGGGATGATGCCGTTTTGCGCCACACAGCTTGCACGCATACCGGTCAGCGTCTCCAGGAACAGGTGGCTGTTCCCCCCTTCGATCTGTTCGTAGGTCCGCAGATCTTTTTTCCGGACGTCGAGTGTCTTAATATGCAGCCCGGATGCTGCATAAGCCTTTTCGATCATCTGCATCCACAGAGAATTGGCGGTATAGGCGTCTACGCCGAGTACGCGCGGTACGGTTTTCTGCACCGTCACATACACCGGGTGCATGGCCGGCTCGCCGGGTGGCAGGGTGAACAGGTCGGGTTTGTTCGTCCTCAGGCGCTGCATGAGCGGGGCGGCCTTTTCAAAGTTCGCGATGATATCGGTCAGCACGCCCATTACGTTCTTGCCGCTGTCCCGCGCCTGCTGGATGATCTGCAGCACCGGAGCGAAGTCGGGTTCCGCGCACAGCTGGGCTGCCAACGCCTCTGCCTGCGGCAGAGCGTTCAGGCTCATATTGGAGATCAGACCGTTCAGGCCGCTCCTTTCCCTCGCCCGGTCGTGCTCTTGCATCGGTAAATCCGCTATCTGCTGTTGCAGCTCCGCTTTGAGCACCGGGTCGGTTTCCGTATCCATTCGGGCTGCCAGATCGATTATCTGCTGCTCGAACGCCTGCTTCGTCTGCGGCTCATTTTGAATGTCATTCACATGGAAGTTATAGATGTGGGTCAACTGTTCCTTTTCGTCTTCTTTCTTCCAATCGACAAACAGCCGCACCAGCAGATCCTGGTCGGTCAGCTTCACGGGGTTGGTTTCCTCGGCCTTTTTCTGGTAGGACAGCGGCAGGTCGCGCATCAGATCGTAGCCCTTTTTGAAAAAGCGCACCGTGACCGTGCCGTCCCCATTGTCCCGCAGACATTCCTTGAGCTTTTCCGGCGAGCTGCGCACCAGCGAGCTGATGGCCGCCTGCAGATAGCAGTCGCCCAACATGCGCTGTTGGATATCGTTGGCGGAAGGCTCGTGCGCAAACAGGGGCTGGTCTTTCACATCCACCCAACTGGGCTTGATGCCCGCTATGATCGCCGTGTGGGCAAATTCATTTTTGCTGTAATCAATGTGACATTCCTTGTCCATCTCCTGCGGGAGCGTAAGCTGCCCATCGGTAAAGGTATCGAAATACAGCCGGTAGCGGTTGATGATGACGCTTTCCGCGTCCTGCGCATCCGGCGCCGCCGGGTGCTGACGCAGCAGACGCCGCGCTTTGGCCAGCGCCGCGGACTGCTTGTCCGTGCTGGTCTTTTCCAGATCCATGGAGGCGTAGTCCCGGATGGCCTCCATCACCGCTCTATAGGGCTTGCTGTCGTGCACAGCCGCATCCATGCGGACGTTGTCCCAAAGGTTTTGCTGGAATGCGTTTTTGCGCACATCCGAAAAGTTGCCGCGCACCTGTTTGCGAGTGACCGGCGCAACCCGCTCGGTTGTCTTTTTATCCTGTGTCTGCGCGGGTGCGGCATCGACCGGCGCGGCGGGCTGCTGCGCCTGCTGCTGAACGTCCTGCTGTTGCTGCTGTTCCTGCTGGATGACCTCCACCTGCTGCACCTGCTGGATAACTTGCTCCTGCGGCTGCTCCTGTACGACGATCGGCACGGGTGCCTGCTGTATCTCGTGTTCTTGCTGTATCGGATTGCACATGTTCTGTTCCTCCTCCACCGTGTGCCTATCCTGCGCAGTCAGCTGCGCATGCGTCGGCATGTGGTAGTTAACCATGATTAATCAATTATACCATGACAAGATGACAGCCTGCAACAAGGCCAACACGACCAGTCGCCCGGATAGGCAACAGGTTTTACACAAAACAGGACAAATTTGTTTTTTGAGAAAGTTTAGCCGACCTATGGCATGTTGAAAAGCGGAAAATCCGAGTACAGACATCGTACTGTGGTTTTACATACCGAAACCAAAAACAAGGCACACCGCTATTCATCGGTGTGCCCCGTCTATTGGTTCCAATCGGTCGCGTATGGCTCAGGCAGAAAGCGGAAATGGATGACAATTTTCTGCCGCTTGACTCTGCCCTTATCTGTCTTTTCGTATGTGCCCTGCCCGACCTCGATCCGCTCGATCAGTTCAAACAACAGCGACGGCGTCAACTCCTCCACATTGGTATATCGACGAATAATTGTCCGCAAGCGTTCCTGTTGCTGTTGCAAGCTTTGCACCCCGCTGTCTGGCTGTAGCGCGTCGATTTGCTGCTGCAGCGTGGCCGTCTTACACTCATACCGTTCGAGCAGCGGATAAAAATTTGTGTCCCCGATTTTGCCTGCCGCGCGATCTTCGTACAGCTGCGCAATCAGGCATTGCACCTGCTTCTGCTCCTGTGTCAGACGTTCCCGCTCGCGGCCTGACTCTCGTCCCCGCTCATCCAGACGCAGACGATGCTGCAACCGCTCGAATAAGGCGTCACAGTCCTGTTCGGACAGGCAGACATATTGGCGCACTGCCTCTAGTACACAGCGATAGAGCGATTCATAGGAAATGAAATGGTTAGAGCAGGCAGATGTGCCTCGCAGCTTATATGCGCCGCAGGCCAGATTGGCGGCTGAACCTTTCCGGCGTGTGCCAACTGTCGACATTGCCTTGCCGCAATCCATGCAGAATACAAGCCCAGAAAACAGATTGGAAAACATTCCTTTCCGGTCACAGCGCCGCGCGGCACGCTGACGCTGCACGGTTTCAAAAGTCTGCTGGCAAACCAACGGCGTATGGCAATTGGGAACGATGATCCACTCGTCCATCCGTTTTTCACGGGTCTTTTTGCTTTTGAAACTGACCTTATCGGTCTTCCCTTGCGCAATATGGCCCAGATAGACCACATCCTGCAAGATGCGGCTGACCCCAACCGAGGTCCACGCCTTGCTTTTGGAGTAATGGTCTGGATTCAGTTCCGGATGCACCAAAGTGCGATAAACCGCTGGCGGCGGCACCCCGCGCTCATTCAGCATCTGCGCGATCTCTGCCGGGCGCCGACCCGCTGCCGCCCATGCAAAAATCTGCCGCACGGTCGTGGCGGCCCGCTCGTCCGGGATCAGGTGATTTTTGTCTCGGGGATCTTTCTGATACCCATACGGCGCGAAATTCCCGATAAACTTGCCCGCCTGCATTTTGGTATGCAGCGCGCTGCGGATCTTACGGCTGGTATCGCGGGCATACATTTCGTTGATGACATTGCGGAACGGCGCAAGATCGGTATCTGGCCGCGCGGTGTCGATACCGTCCCCTACCGCAATCAGCCGCACACCATGCTCGGGGAACACCAGCTCCAGATACCGCCCGGTTTGGATATAATCGCGCCCAAGCCGCGACAAATCCTTGACCAACACAATCTCGAACCGGTGTTGCTCCATGTCGCGGAGCATATCCAGAAAGCGCGGACGGTCAAAGCGCGTACCCGACCAGCCGTCGTCCACATATTCTTCGACGATAGCGAACCCATGCTGGGCAGCATATCCTCGCAGCAGGCTACGCTGGTTCTGGATGCTCTCGCTCTCGCCGGGATTGTCGTCGTCGCGGCTGAGCCGCAGGTACAGAACCGCCCTGCAGGCGGTAGATAATTCGCGCATGGCGTATGCCCTCCTTTCTGATCACCGCCTGCAAGCGTTCCCGTGCGTTATGCCGATTTCCCGACCGTTTCTGCCTCAAACTGCGCCGCGATGACGTTCTCGAGCAATTCGAGCAGACTAGAATGACGCATCGCTGCACCTGTATTCGGTCTCGACCCTCTCATGGCTCGGCCTCCCTTCCTTTTTCTGAAATTATATTCTCAATCCGTCCATTCATTCTTGCCGAATTTCTCCGCCACACTTATAATTAAGTGCAGAAGCCGGGATACACAAATAGCGTTTTCCATCGACTTTTTTTGGTGGATTTTCCACTTTTATCTAATGATAAAAGATTGCCTATTCGTAGCGCGGATGTGACTGTTTTGGTGTTCAAATCGCCCTGATGATGGACTTGGCGAAGATACTCCGTCAAATCATGTGTCCTCACGCAAACACATCCACTGTGGCGAAATGCTCGCAGTTTATGCGATTGCAAACCTTCTACGATTGCGTCCGTAATGCTGGGCGGGCGATTCTCGATACGGCGCAGCTCGGTTTGGATATTGCTCCAGACCGTACCAAGCGCTTGCGCCGCTTTTTTCGCGAGAATCGCTTGACTTGATTCTGCTATCGCCTGTACATCAGCAGAGAACTTGATGAATCGACATAGCAGCCAATGCAGGATGAACAGGTTCTTTTGCACGCGAGGTTCCGTTTTGCACATAGATTTGTCGCAAAAATCATCGAAATCTTGCCGGATTTTTGCGCACAGCATCTCATATCGCGCACCGAACCATTTCAAAAAGCCCTGCAATGCAGTCGCGGCAACTGTACGAAGCTCATCCGTGTCACCACTCATCTGATGCTGAATACGGACGATGACGCATCGTGTCACGTCGGAACGGGCTTCGAACGGAATCTCGCCTGTGACAACCAGACTGGCCGCACACATTTGAATGCGCGACTGCTTTCCCGATTTTTTCGTCAGGGGCGTTTCGTTTGCTGCGTAGCGTACAAGCTGCGCTGCCAATTCGCGGCGTTTACGCTGATTTGCGCTGCCGGTGCTTAGGCATATGTCATCGAGTAGCACCGGACGATCTCGCGCATCTGTCAGCGCATCCCTGAGGGCCGTTGTCGTGCTGCCAGCATCGTACACATCGGCTATCATACCTGCTGGGTCGTCAAACAGCTGGCATAAACGCTTTGCTGCGGTCGTTTTTCCCAAGCCCTGTGGTGCAATAAGATAAAGGATGCAACCAGTAGGCAACCCATTCGCTCGGAGAAATGACCGACAAACCGCGAACAGCGTGTAGGACCAAATCGGGAAGTATATTTCCGCTTGTCGCCACAAACTTTCCATCAGTCGTTCGGTTGCTGCTGTTTCTGATAGCTTCGGGTCGACTGCCAGATGCTGCTGCATCACTGTAGGAGCGGCAATCCACGGTGGCGGGGGTGCCGCCCGCAGTCGATACAGCGATCGACTGCGGAGCGGCTGCTCCCGTGACATATTGGTGGCGGTTGTTGAGCATGTGCCAGCCACTTTGTGATAGGTACATACCCCGCGGCAGGTTAGGCTGCGCGAGTTGCGCGCGTAGAAAGGTTGCGATTAGCCGATGTGTTGTTCTACCGCGTTCATCGACGCAAATGCATCCGAGTACTTCGCGCTTCAGATTGAGACGGTCAAGAGCAGATGCCATCCACAGTAGAGAAAACTGCTCGTCCAATACAACTCCCATCAGAAGCCAAAGCTCGTGAGAAGCAATATCCTCGTACACGGCGACCAAGCTCACGCTGGCGTTACAAACTTGCCGCCCATCTAGCATCAGACCGTGGGCGCTCATCGACGCCCACCCCCTTTACGCTTCTTCCGGGGATTGGTAAGCGCGAGACCGGTTTTGGCCGTTCGCGTGTCGAGCTGACGGTTGGCCGCAGCTGTGGACATACGAATCACGTCACGGAGCAGTTCATTCTCGCGCCGCTCGCGGCCAATTTGCATGAGCAGCTGGTCGCGGTCGCGCTGTGCGTGCTTCCATGCCTTTTTCCTCTTTTTCTTGCCTTTGGGCATCTTGGGCGGTTTGGCCGGAAGGTCGAAAGCGGATTCGCGCTCATCCGTCTTTGCCGAAAACGTCGTATCTTCAAAATCGGGGCTAAACATAGTTGTCCTCCTTCGTGAATGGTTGCGGGCTAGTCCTTGTTTTGTTCTTGATCACTGCAGCAAATTTATTATATCGTATAAAAGTGCGAAAGCATATGCACTTTCCTTACATGAATCATCATTAAACGTTAGTAAAAATTGCGCAAAACCTAATTACTTGAAAATCAGGAGATTGATTATGCCTATTCCGAAAAACATACGAGCGCTAATGGAATCAGAGTGTGAAAAAATGCCATTGAGGCCAACCATCAGAAAAGGGCTATTAGGACACGCATGTGAGGATCCCTTCTGTCGGTTGGCGGATTGCCCCAATCGAGATCGTAAGCAGCAATTGAAAATCGAAACCGAGCTTATAGAAGCTTGGAATTCATTTCATGAAAAAGTGGAATATCCGAACTGGGAATGCTTTTATGATAAAGAGGCGTTTTGCGATAAACTATCGGAAATATCACTGACGCGTGAACAATTTATGCAAGTGATCTGCGACCAGTCATTTTTATTTCTGGGTTATGCAGAGCATTATAATGACCCGAACTACTATTTACTGCGAGATGTGTTGCATCGGTATGACCGAGAAATATCCCAAAATAATCCATCACGCTATAAAGTGGATTTGGTTTTAGATCAGGGGTTTGTGCCAACAGTTGGTCTGAACAAGGAATACAGAAAATTTCAGGAGCGACTCAAGATCTTGCAACAAGCAATCGAACAACGCATGGCTGATATTAAGCGCTTCGACAAAATAAATAGATTTGCTGATATTTCTCTTCAAATCGCCTATGCTAAAAAAAGCACGAGTGTCATAGACAATGGGATGGATTGCAGTTTCCCTCACCGACTGGAGGAACTTTTTAAGACATATGTGTCTCATATTGTTGAACATGCTTATGCATCTGATTTGAAGGACAATCTAAAGAATCAAACGGCTGAACAGCAGCAGCGCTGTTTGGCGGCAATTCAGCATGTGTTACAGTGGTGTGAGACGAATCTGGTTGACACTACTCGCCATGCATTGGTGATATGGGCACTCTTTACGCAGGAAACCAATAAATTACTCCAAGGAAAACTCAACAAGTTCACTTTTCAGTCAAAGCGAAAGAAGATACATGATGACGCTCCATGGAAAATTGATGGTAAGTTGTCCGCTAGAATAGGAGCCAATATTATTCTTTTTGACCACTTGCTTGATCTGTTTTCTTTGTCCGAATCGGACAGGCGGTTCGCTAAATATCAATTTTATGTATTTACCCGATATGATCGGTTTACACATTATCAAACCTCTATGCATGAGTATCTGAAGTTTGAATCTTGTGAAGAAAATGGAATGGACTGTGTGGATCACCTTGGAGGGATCATTCGATATATGGTGGAGCATTGCCTGATGAATACCTCTGCTTGGCTCAATCGCATGCCAACTCTGCAGCAAAAAGAACTACTTAATTCGCTAACATCACTGCTGTTGCATGATGCTACGCTGATGCCTACCAATCGAAGATTAACCGACCGGATTCGGCTTGTTCTGAATGATGACGAAGCGTGTATGAGCATGATTGTACAATATAAACAAGCAAAAAGCCGTACAGATATTCTGAGAAGTATAATACAAGAAAACAACTTGCATTTTCGAGCATCTCATGTTTTTTTGGACCAGGAAGAACTACAAGATCCTTTTGTTGACCAGTGCGAACAGATGATATTGGAATTTGCGTTGAAAGAGAAGATTTTTAGCGACTATTATAAAAATTTATATGAAAAAGCTGCTGAACTTTTCCCTGCGGAATGGTTTTTATCAGATACGGTTTTTAATATTGATACCGAATAATATGGTGGGAGAGGTGGGAGTTCCCACCTCTCCCACCGTGTTACTGTTGGTGAATTGCAACTCGTCGGTAAAATGTATTCGCCTTGAGTCCTGTGCGGTGTATTGCTTCTGTGGCGGTGATCTCGCCGCGCCGCCAGCGGGCGACGACATCGCCGAAGTTGTCCGGCAGGGGCAGCGGCGCACGGCCATGATACTTTCCCTGCGCCTTGGCGATGGCGATGCCCTCGCGCTGGCGTTGCAGAATGTACTCCCGCTCGAGTTCGGCCACCGCAGCGAACACGGTCAGCATGAATTTGCCGGTCGGGGTGGTGGTGTCGATCGCCTCCTTCTTGGAGACGAACTCGACTTCCTTGGTCGTCAACTGTTCGACCAGCTCGAGCAGGTCGCGGGTATTGCGGGCGAAGCGGCTGATCGACTCGACGATCACCGTGTCGCCTTTGCGGACGTAGTCCATCATGCGCTGCAGTTCTGGGCGGTCGGTATTTTTGCCGCTCGCCTTGTCGATGAAGATTTCGTCCACGCCCAACTCGTGCAGCAGTACCTGCTGCCGGACAGGGTTCTGTTCCTCTGTGCTGACACGGATGTAGCCGATTTTCATGTACTCGCTCCCTCTTTCCTAAAAGAAAAACGCTGCCAAACGGCAGCGTTTTGTGTTTCTTATTGGTTTTAATGCACCCAGTTTTGCTCAATGGATGTTTGCAATGCGTGGAACAGCGGTAGATAGGTGCTGCTGATCTGCGAAATGATCTCAAGGGCGGTTTGCTGGTTGTACGCGTGGGACGCGAGATTGCGCGCCTGCAATGCATTTAGCCAAGCTGCCTCATCGTCGATCATGTGCAGCCGATAGGCTTCCTTGATGATGCTGCGCGGTGAGCCGGTCACAGCGGTGTTGACGCCTTCGTTCTCCATCGCCTCTTTCATAGCCTTCCAAGCCTGCTCAAAACAAATTTGATAGAGCGAAACCAGTCCGGTCAGTACGACATTGTCATAGGGCGGCTGATAATTTCGAATGTCCTCCAGATTGTGCAGCGCCTTGCAGAAATTCTCAAACTTTTTCATAAAGCACTTTTCCGTCCTTCTCAATATTTTCAAGCAGTGCCTCATCCACGGGACAATCCAGATTGACTACGTCATATTGCAGCAGGGTATCAGTCTCTTCGTCTACCGCAAGCGCAAAGCCGGAAATGTCGCCGCCGCTGACCGCAAGGTCGATGTCGCTACGCTCTTTGAAGTCGCCACGCGCGCGGGAACCGAACAGGATCACCTCATGTAGGCCATATTGTGCTGCAAGATCGCAGATCTGTTTCAAAACGACATCACGGATGCCAGTCGATGCGGGCAGCATACCATCCCTCCTAGTTGGATTGTCCTCATTATAACAAAAATCGCTCTGCCCGTAAAGCAAGATGCTGTCGAATCGTATCGAAGTGTTGCAATAGGGTCGGTGTGGGTTTTGAAATATGTCCAAACTCCGAAACCGACCCTATTGCCATACTTTTTGGCTGTGTCAGTAGGGTATACCCTATTAACAGACTATTTGTCTGGCGGTTTTCTGCTTTTAGCGGATTTTTCCGTGATCTCGATTACGACCTCGACAAATGCGCCGAGCAGCTCGAACGCTTTGGAAATTGCCCCATGTGTGATACCCCTCCTTAATATGCGTATAGTAATTCGCTGGTCAGCTCGTGCAGCATCGCCGGGTCATACAGCAGTTCCTCGATCTCATCCGGGTCGCAGCCGTAGTCGAGGAGCGCCTGTACCTCGGCTTCGCTTACGCCCATGGCCTTCGCAGCGGAGAGCAACTCGTCGTGCAGTCCGTCGCCCTCGTCCATGTCCCACGGGTAACTGTAATAGGGTGCGCCGCGCCACCAGTGGGCATAACTCGTGCGCGGGATAAAGCCGCCGCTGGTCTGATTTCCGAATTTGTCGATGCGCAGAATTTCTCCCTCCTCCGGCTGCTGGACGGTCTGCGGCTTGCCCAGCCGCAGATGCTTGGTTGCCTTCACGAGAATGTCCTGCGTCGAGGCGTAGAGTGTATACCCGTCGTAGTGGAACAGGCAAAGCGGATTGTCACCCACGACAAACCAGATGGCATCCTCACTGTCTAATACCGTAAACACAAAAGAGCCCTCGACTGTCTCGGCCATAGCTTTCAGGCTGGCGAAGTCGAGGGCGTTTTGTTGTTCCAAGAGCTGCATGGCAATGAAGCTATCGGTTTCGACACTGGTCTGCGGCAGGTTTTCCTGTTGTCGCAGGATCTTATCGTTCCACAGGATGCCGTTATGTGCGAGGGCAAAGGTTTTGCCGTTAATGCTGCCGGGGAATGGATGGTTGTTTTGGTTGAACTTTTCGTCGCCCTGTGTGGTCATACGGGTGTGCCCCATAATCACGCTGACACTGGGCGGCACGCGCAGCCGCAGCTTATGCGCGGGCAGCGGGCGCTTGAAGATGCGCAGTCGTCCGCCGAAGTGATAGGCGATACCGGTCGCATCCGTGCCGCGCACCTCGCATTCGCGGGCAAGAGTGTTCAAAATGCGGTTCTTTTCACGTGTGGTGAGTTTGTTTTGGTGGTCAATTATTCCGAATAAACTGCACATCAGCATGCCTCCTCGTTCTCCGTGTTGGTGTTTACCGGCTCATTAACATAGAGCCGACGTTCTTTCAGGTATTGGATCAGCTCGGGTTCGTCGATACGGTCGAGAAAATCGAACCAACTCATGTCCTGCAATTCCGCGTCGGACAAAGAAATCGCCACCTCACAGAGGTGGTTGACCATCTGCAAAGTGGCGATTAAAGTGTTCAGTTTCAGCGTGCCGCGGAATAAGCGGAGCTCAATCGTGTCCGCATTGGTAAGGTTAACGGCGGTGTACCGTCCGGCGCAGGAGTCCTTGGCATGGTTAAGTTGCTCTCGGGGACACAGTTTCATGCCGTAACGTGCTGCCCAGCGGTTGAGCTGTGCTTGCGTTCTCCGGCTGAACCGCAGCAGCTCCGGTCAGAACTTTTCGACGAAGTACACCAAGCGGGCGATGCAGGCTTCCTGTGTCTCGTAAGTACAGCCGAACGCCATGCGCGAAATATGAACGTGCAGCCCACAGGTGCCCGCGCCGTGGCTGCGGTAGCCGAGTTGCTTGGCTTCGTGTAGGATGTCCTCCCAAGGCATCTCGTTCAGATGATAGTCCAGCGTCATTGGGTGGGTGACGAGTTCAAGTCCATCGTCCAAGCTGCCATCTGTTTTGATGTACAGGTTTTCGGTGTGACGGTTGGCAATGTCGAGAAAACGACGGGCGTGCGCGGTGCTTTCTCCGCCCTCGTCGATCTCGAGTTCCACACCAAAACGGCGCAGCCCCTTGCCGTGGAACACAAGGTCTGGCATGTAGTTATAGTCGTGGATCGGTCCAGACTCGCAACGGTCATCATAGCAATCCCGGCACAGATCTTCGCCGTCGTATTGGTAGACAGAGTCGTTTGAAATCAGCGTGCCGCAGTGCTCGCAGCGGGTGTAGTGGCGCACACAGCAGTCGTGACAGAGCACTCACGTGTCGTCACCTTCGTCGTCATCGATGTAGATGCGCGTGCCGCATTCGTCGCACAAAATGGTCAGGTCGCCTGCGCAGTCCGGGCAGAGCAGGTCGTCGCCGACGTGAAACATTTCATCAAGTAGGTGGACGGCGCCGCAGTGGTCACAGCTGTAGGTTTCTTGCATAGCATTCTCCTCCTCTAATATTCTTCGGCCAGCAGCATGGTGCTGTGGATTTGGCCATCGATGACGAAGCCTTTGGCGTTGAGCGCGTCTTTGCACGGTATGTCCATCTCATAGCGGTAGGGCGGTTGTTCCTGTGAATGGATGATGTGCTGGCCGGTACCGGTGCGCGTCAACCGGAATACCTGCAAGTAGTCCCGCCGATCGTCCGGGATACGGTCGATCAAGCTCCAGAGTAGGATCACCAGCCAAGCGGGCAAGGTACATTGAATACCGCGGGTCAGATATCTGGGGCTTTGAAACATAAGCAACTCTCCTTTGCACACAAAAATAGCCACTGGAACAAATCGTTCCAGTGGCTCCTATTATTATAGTATGTGTGTGGTTTGACCGCATGGTCAGATGCGGACATGTGCAGAATCATCGTTCGAGAGACAGAATGTTCTGCAAAATAACGGTGATTTTACGCAGGCTTTCGGGGGGGAGTCCTTGAAGCAGATCGCGCAGTTCCGTCAGCAGTGCTTCCTTTTCGTCGCTGATCGGCTGCGGTTCAGAGAACAGTTCTGCCATCGAAATATCCAGCGCAGCGGCGATCTTTTCCAGCGTTTTCACGGTCGGACTCTTGAGGCCGCGCTCCAAATGCCCAAGAAAAGCAGGATTCATATCAGCTTGCAACGCTAAGGTTTCCTGACTCCAGCCCTTTAGTTTTCGAAAGTATCGGATGCGGCCTCCGATATCAATTGCACAATACATGAGTTCACCTATCCTTAGGTATTAGAATATCTTTACAATTAGTATTGCGCAAATCTTTAAAAGTATTGTATAATAATACCTATAAAGATTAGTGCTGTGAGGAGGGGCTGAAATGAGCAAAAGATGTATAAAATGCGGTGCTGAATTGCCGGATCGCGCAAAATTTTGTAACAAGTGCGGAGCCGCGATACCGGAGCAGAAAAGCGAACAGTTTTGCTCTAAATGCGGTGCAAAGCTGGAAGAGGGAACGAAATTCTGTAGCAGTTGTGGCGCACCGGTTGGAGAAACTTCGGATACCAGTTCAGCGGGCACAGGTGCATATACACAGTATCAAACTGGAAACCCGCAACCAATAACCGATTTCAGCAGGGTAAACCCGAAGAAACCGAATCTATCCAAATTGCTCGGGGGAATTGCTATTGTAGTGGTTATCCTGGTTGCATTTGGAATACTATTTGGGGGCGGAGCCAGCAGTGTTGTTCAAAGCGGTGCGCTGGAGGATTATCCGGATAAAACGATAGGAGATGCATTTGAAGAGAGATTTGAAAACTGTGAATGGTCTGCCGAAGATCTCGGAGATGCAACATATGTCACTTTTACAGGCTATGACCCAGATACATTGAGCAGCTGGCAAATTGTATTCAAGGTTTTAGATACACAGTTCCGTGTAGAATCCGTTTCGGTTGATGGAGAGTATTATACGGACGCACTATCGGTTTCAGCGCTGCTGGAGTACATCTATACGGGGAATACAGATCTTTTGTTAGGATACGCTTTCTTACAGGCGCTGTTCTCATAAAAAGTAAGGGGTAATACTTATGTTTTGTACGAATTGCGGCAAAGAATTGCCGGACGGGAGCGCTTTTTGCACCAACTGCGGCATGAAAATCTCTTCTGATCCTGCAAAAAAACAAGATTACACAGCTCAAGCATCGCAGTCAGAAGCATCCGCCGCTGCGGAACCGCATGCCGCGACCCAAGCGCAGGATGAAACAAATTGGAAAGGGCAGCAGGCATCGGAGAAATCCACCGCGGCTTTTTCAAGCGAAAAGAAGAGAGAAGACGATGCGAATGCCATTGCGCAGCAAATCATTGGAAAAAATACAGAGTATTATTTGACCCAGTTTGGACAGATGCAGCAAGGAGCCAAAAGCAAAATGAATTGGGCATCGTTCTTTTTCAGCTTGTGGCATGCGAGCTATCGGAATATGTGGCGCGCATGGCTTCGGGCAGTTCGGCTGCCGTTGATTATTGATTTTTGCGCATGGGCATTGACAGGTGTTTTTCTTTTTATTCAGCCGGTTGCCAGCGTGATTTTGCTTATGGTGGCTATGGTTGCTGGCATCTGGCAGATTATTGCACAGATCGTGTTCGCTAAACGCTTTAATCAGTGTTATATGAAACATGTGGAGCAGAAATTAGCGAAGCATGATCATAGCCCGGATCCTTCTGGAGGTCGTGTTGTTGTCTCCTACCTGATAACAGCAGGCATTGGTGCTATCATTGCTTTAATTTTGTCTGCGGTCATACTGGGCGGTGCCGTTATGGCCTTCGGTGGAATGGACATGCAAGAAGATGCGTTGCCTGATACATCGGTTGGAGTACCGGAATTTCCGGAAGTCTCCCAAACTGACCCGGAGACAACGAAAACTATAAACGCCGTAAACATGAATGATTATGTTGGCTCTTGGATGGTAGATCGGTATAACAGCTATATGGACGGTTATGTCGGCTTTGTCATTGAAAACAACAATGATCAGTTTTACTTCTCTGCAAATGGTGTCTGGAATCAAGGTGATCGTGTAACCAATATTGAATATGCTCAGATCGAACTCAATTATGATGGAACGCAAGCGGGTGGCTATTATGAAGATGATCGCGGTAGCATGGGTGACATTATTTTGGATTTCGAAAATGGAGAACTGTATCTGACGATCACTGCGGACGGTGGCGGTGATTATAGCTTGTCTATGTCGCATGAGCATTGCACACGGGACAATACTGCGGAGGAGGGAGTGCTATACAAGCCGGAAAGTGCGCCGGAGACGCAATCCTACAGGTTTTATCATGAAGATCATACCTATTCCAATGGGATGGATAGCCTGAGCGGATATACGATTGGCGAAGATTATCTTTGGCCGACGGATACGCTGACGATTACAGATGGAGATCTAAATGAGTTGACTCGCATGGAAGTCGCTGCAATCCGTAATGAAATCTATGCGCGTCATGGCTATACATTCTCTTCGCAGGAATGGGCCGATTTATTTGCTACAGCTACATGGTATGTACCAAACACTGAATTTTCCAACGATATGCTGAATACAACAGAAAAACAGAATGTTGAAACCATTCTTGCTTATGAAAAAGCACGCGGGTGGAATCAATGAAGCAAATACATTGCTGGTTGCTGGCTATTATTTGTTTGCGTAGTTATGGATTTTGTACGAACAATGAATGAAAGAGGGTAAAAATGATGAAAAAGAAATTGGCATTGGTATTGGCAGCACTTACTTTGTTTTGTGGCATGCTGCCTGTGGCAGGCGCTACATTAAGCAACTTTGCGCAGCAGCGTACTTATGCTGGCCAGTTTGAGGATGTTTCTACAAATGCTTGGTATTACGATAATGTCAAAACTGCATATGAGTTTGGGTTGGTCAACGGTTCTAGTGATACAACCTATTCGCCGGAGGATAATATTACAGTGGCGGAAGTGCAGACGTTGGTGGCGCGCATTCATGCGACCTATTACGGCAACACCATTCCCGCAAAGTCAGGGGCTTGGTATACGCCGTATGTGGAATATTGCATGGAACATATTGACCGTGAAGTTTGCTCCATGGCATATATGTCGGATGGCAATGTGATTAGTGCTAATACGCCAGCTTCCCGTACATATTTCGCCTACCTGATGTACGCAGCACTTCCAGCCAGTGAATATACGGTAATCAATATAATTGCAGATGGATCTCTTCCTGATGTAGATGACATCGTATTCAAGGATGCAAATCAGAGGATTTATACATTGTATCGCGCAGGTATTTTGACGGGAAGCGATAGCCAAGGCTCATTCTATCCGGACTCGAATATCACGCGAGCAGAGGTTGCTGCAATTATCTCTCGGATGATCGATCCGCCACAGCGTGTCAAGAACAATAGTCCTTATACACATCAAATTGAAACCGTATATAATGTTGCAAATGCTCGGGAAATGTTGGTTGATTCTGCTGGTACGTTGTATTACACAGCCAACAACAAAATTTATGCAAATGAAGAAATGATTTTTAACGGAACCATGCCATTGTCGTTGCAGCATAAATATGATTCCCTTAATTATGAAAACTGGTTTGTACAGGAGCTGGCAACAGACGCTCAGCATGAACGAGTTTATGCGTTAATGTACTCGTGGATTACAGATAAAGACACGATGTGCATAATGGCATATGATGTAAAAAACCAGAGTGTTTTAGGAACATATTTAACTGCAGACGGTTTTTACAGACGTCAACCATCTGATAGCGATGTTAGTATGCAAGATAGTGCCGTTATAGATTCATCAGGTGCTTTGATTTATTCTAATGCCCTTAAACGATGGAACTTTGTTACAGAACCACAAAACTATATTGCAAGAAACGCTAACTCGCCGGAAACGAGCTGGATGCATCTGGGATATTCTAATGGTGAGCTCATGGGACTGCGCACAGACTTGGTTCGGTTCAATCTTAATGAAACCATTATAGAGCGCATTCCGGTTGAAACAACAGAAGATACTACATGGCGAGCTGTTACGTTGATTTCGTCTGATTATAATGGGAAATTTTATACGCTTTCACAGAATAGTTTTGGACTGCTGTGCGTTGATCCTTCTAGCCGGACATCTGAATTGTTAGTGGATTCCTCTGAAATTCAGATTTTAGACGGTCTACCGCTAACGAGCAATGTGGTTGCAAATCTTCCAAGTATTATTGCTGCAGGGGAAGATTGTTGGTATCTGTTTTATCCGTCAAATGGTTGCATCCGAAAACTTTCACCAATCCCCTAAATACACTACTTATTATTTTGCTCTACATGAAAAAGCTCATTGCGATTCGTTCATATGGCTTTTAACCATAAGAAAGGGAGAGTAGACAAATGAAAAGAAAAATGATGAAAAAATTTACTGTTGTGAGTTTGGCAGTCTGTATCTGTTTGTTTTATGCTGGAGCCGTGGACGCGAAGCCATTTTCCGATGTGAATGAAAATGATTGGTTTTATTATGCAGTTACCATGGTGGAAGATGTTGGATATATGAACGGTTATCCGGATGGTACATTCCGTCCTAACGCAACCATTACAAGAGCGGAATGCGCACAAATCCTTTTTAAAGTCGTTCAACCTGATACTTCTACCGGCGTTCTGATGGACTTTGCTGATGTTCCTTCGAATGAATGGTATTATAATGCCGTCTCCGCAATGGGTGGAGTTTTTGGGGGAATCAAGTGGGTAAATTCTCCTGAATTTACCGGCGCGTATTTTTATCCAGATCAAACCTGTACACGAGAAGATTTTGCGTACGGATTGGCCTTTGTATCAGATATCAGAGGACGCAGTATCACTTTAGCGCATACGGGCTGGTCCGATTATATGGACATCAATCCGGAATACTGGGAACAAATCGCAGGCCTTTATAATCTTGAGATTGTTTCTGGCAGTGACGATGGTAAATTCCACCCGAAAGATACGATTACCCGTGCTGAAGTAGCACAAATTCTTAGTAATTATACTCGATGGCATTTAGAAACAGCCATATAATTGCGATCATACATAGTTTTATATTAACAGCAGAACGAGAGGCTCAACCGGTTATGGCAGCCTCTCGTTTTATCTTTAAGATTGATTACAATGATAAATTTGCAGTTCGGATTAAGATAAATAGAAATTTCTAAATTCTTCTTTCATTTATAGCACCGGAATATCATTCACCACGAAAACATGGTCGAAGTAGATTATCTCATCCTATATAACAGGGTTAGGCAAGATTCTGATTTCTTGCCAAATAGCATAAAAACGCAAATTCATACTATTTTTTCTCCTTTTCTTGTTAAAGATTTTCAGTTAAAAACAATCGAATACTTTTCAGCGGAATCCTCCACTCCCGGCCGACCTTAACGGCCGGGAGTTCTCCGTTTGCGATCATTTTTCGAATCTGCTGACGGGTGGTCTTGAGCTGCGCGGCGGCTTCCTTGACCGTCAAAATTTCACTCATGCCCATGGGCCTGACTTCCTTTCCGACTGATTGCCCCAAGGGGAGCTGCTGGGGTTATTGTCCCAAGGGGAACTGCCGGGGTTGTTATCCCAAGGGGAATAGGTAGGTTTGTATGGCTTCCTTCCCCAAGGGGAGCCTTCAGCTTTGTGTGGTTTGTTTCCCTGCTCCTTGTAGATGTGATTGTGCAGCTTGCGTACCAGTACCTTGCGGAAACCCCAGTTTCCGTACTGGTCCTCCTGCGGTGAAATGTTATATTTCTCGGCATACCGCCGAAGCTTGGCCTTGTCTATCTCGAACAGACGACATACCTCATCGATCGTGTAAAAGTCCTTCATGTCGTTGTAGTTGGTATATTTCATGAGATAACACTCCTTGAAGTGAATTGGAATTTGGCGGCAAGATGGGACGTAACTCACGGTAATTCACGCTGCCTTATTTTTATGTTAATCAATTCACTGCAAAAAGCGCTGCATTTCATGTGGATTCGACAATCAAAAGACGGCTTATTTCTATTTCTCGCAGTGCAGGGCCACAATGATTGGCTTGTCTTCGACCGTGATTTGCACGATGCTGACCGCATTGATCTGCAAAATAAATCGCACAAGGCGACAGCCGGTCTTCGGCTGTCGCCTTGCAGGATAGTTTGTTACCCGTCATCAGCACGGAAAATTTTTCTATCTGCATTCAATCAAATAGCCGCAAACATTTTCGTTCACAACGTCTCGGCCAGATCGTCTGCACTGACGGGATCACCCCCGCGCATGCGGGGAAAAGCTTGTTCATCATATTGAAAATTGAAAGCTACCGGAATCACCCCCGCACATGTGGGGAAAAGTTGTTGCCCGCCCACGCGCCGTATTTGTTGATGGGATCACCCCCGCACATGCGGGGAAAAGTGTCGTCAAATGGGAGTGGACTGAGGTTTGGTGGGGATCACCCCCGCACATGCGGGGAAAAGTCATGCGGCCAATCTCGCGAGGGGATCGCTTGGGGACCACCCCCGCACATGCGGGGAAAAGAAATTCAGCGTCAGACGGCAGGTGTGCACCCCGGGATCACCCCCGCGCATGCGGGGAAAAGTAGCTTTCGGTGGTGATAATATCGACGCGCTGGGGATCACCCCCGCGCATGCGGGGAAAAGTGCTTGATGATGCGGATGGACAGTTTCTTCGTGGGATCACCCCCGCGCATGCGGGGAAAAGCCACCCCTTGCGGGGTCTGCGCTCCTCCGCCCGGGATCACCCCCGCGCATGCGGGGAAAAGCTATTTCTTTGGGCATAGTGCGTGATGGCTCTGGGATCACCCCCGCGCATGCGGGGAAAAGTACATCGTTTTCGACGGGAAAGATGCAAAGCGCGGATCACCCCCGCGCATGCGGGGAAAAGGGTGCTGGTCTTACGATTGCCTTTGTGGTGAAGGGATCACCCCCGCGCATGCGGGGAAAAGCATGACGCTTAACCAGTTTATTTCTTTCGCTGGGGATCACCCCCGCGCATGCGGGGAAAAGCGTTTGCTGGTGCTGCCAGTGCGGTAGCAGCTGGGATCACCCCCGCGCATGCGGGGAAAAGCGTAGGCGGGGTGGGAAACCGAAATAAAATGAGGGATCACCCCCGCGCATGCGGGGAAAAGCGATATCGCGGCACCTTCGTATATCGACTTGCGGGATCACCCCCGCGCATGCGGGGAAAAGAATTTCAACGTATTTTTCCGCGTGTTTTTTCTGGGATCACCCCCGCGCATGCGGGGAAAAGCTGATCAGCGAGAGCCGGAGCAGCTGCGCAAGGGGATCACCCCCGCGCATGCGGGGAAAAGATTGTTGCGGTGCTTAATACGGTTTGTCTGTTGGGATCACCCCCGCGCATGCGGGGAAAAGGTATCCCCTGTCTCGGATTGAACCGTATAATTGGGATCACCCCCGCGCATGCGGGGAAAAGTGTGTCTCCTTGACCGGCAAAGGCTGCCGTACGGGATCACCCCCGCGCATGCGGGGAAAAGATCGACAAGAGTATCATAGGGCACGTCCACCTGGGATCACCCCCGCGCATGCGGGGAAAAGGCTTCGGCGCTGGCGTTCAGCTGGCCGATCAGGGGATCACCCCCGCGCATGCGGGGAAAAGACTGTACCGCATGGGGCAAGACGGCGGAGTTCGGGATCACCCCCGCGCATGCGGGGAAAAGCAGGTTCGCAGACAAGACGGAAACGCCCGTGCTGGGATCACCCCCGCGCATGCGGGGAAAAGCTCGTGCTCGCATCGGCCAACGAGTGCAGACAGGGATCACCCCCGCGCATGCGGGGAAAAGACTTAGAAAGCATTGAAATACAAGCACTGTTTTTTCTTTGTGCTCAAATTTCCTTTAACTTCTGATAGATCCCTAATGTCAATTCACAATCTTTCAGGGCTCGGTGGCACCCGGTCACATCAAGCCCGAAATAAGCAGATACCGCTTCCAGTGTATAGTGCTCCAATTTGCCCAGCTTCTGTCGGGCCAGCTTCAGTGTATCCATACATTGATTTCTTGGGGGTGGCAGGCCCATTTTTTTACACCCAATCTGAAGAAAGCTGTAATCAAATGTCGCATGATGAATCACCAATAGATCTGAGCCAATAAACTCCAGACATTCTCTCAAAACCTCTCCGATCTGTCTGCCCTCGCAGGCAAGTTGCGCATCAGTTAATCCTGTCAACTCAGATACAGGCGGTGGAAGTGGGATAGGACATTGAATCAGCCCATGGAAGCGTTGCGTAATACAGTCGCTTCTGACACGCAACGCGGCAATTTCTATGATATGATCCCTCAAATGAGAGAGACCTGTCGTCTCTATATCCAGCACCGTATAATCCGTTCCCTGCCTGCGTCTCTGACGCGCACTTTGGATCCGACGGCTGCGCTGAAACGCCGCAGCCTTGCTGTCCGGATGTGCCTCAATCGAATCCTCCGGCGACATCTCTTGCACACGGCGCATCAGCGGCCGGCGCATCAGTTTGATGCCGTCGTAATCCACCACTTCCCATGTGGTGTTATGAACACGAAATTCCATCCGCTGCTCTCCGGGTGCGGGGTAAACCATTGTGGCCTGTCCATGGCTGACAGATTCACAGATCCTGTTCCACAGCGCTTCCCGTACCCGTGCAGATACGTTTCCCACATAGACGCCTGTATTGATTTCAAACAGCCATTTGGAAAGATCTCCCCTGAGTTTAGGCGGGCAGTCTGTTAAAACAACAATGATCATTTTAGCGTATCATCCTCGCTACCATAGTTCAAGCTGTTAGAAACCACTCCTCTTTGTGTATCCCAGAGATATGTCATATCCGTGGTCCCTCCATCTGGCTGACTGTCATCCGACAACAAAAAGCGAATATCTCTTACCATGCGCTCCAGCAGATGAGCAGACGCCATTTCATCCCGCACTCTGCGCCGCACGGCGCCCGGAAGATCCGCCGGCTGCTGCGCCGCCATCTCAAACGCAATGGGAATAGTGATCTCCGCCTTATAGAGATCGGCTACATCATAGACAAAGGAGCGCTCATGTCCCACGTGGATGAATCCCAATCCCGGGGAACACCCCAATGCCACAATCACAGCGTAGGCCAGTCCGTACAGACAGGCATGTCCAGCCGAGAGCGCCTGGTTTACAGGGTCACCAGCGGAGAAATTGTCCGGGTCAAACTCCCGGCCATTCCAGGGAACATTCCACTTTTTGGCCGCTATGCGATAGGCTTTCCGAACACGACTTCCCTCCCGGCCGCGCAGCTGCTGCGTGGTCAGGCCGGAGACATCCTCATCCGGGAACCGCAGCTGGTACATCTTTCTCACGACAGCCAGATGGCTCCGCTGGTTGCTGACCAGCTGCGCCTGTTTCATCAGCAAGTGTGCGCGATGGGTCAATGGCCGTCCACCAGCATAAAACCGCACGCCATGCTCTCCCACCCAGACGATCCCCACGCCGGCGTCTCCAATCAGTTCAATAGCTCTGTGGGTGACCGTGGTACCAGGACCCAACAGCAGCACCGTGATGGCTGCCGCCGGGATCCGTGTGGTACCACGGTCATCCCGGATCAGAATTGCGCTGTCCTCCCGATTGATTTGGCAGTGTTCCAGATATAGAAATGTCAAACGGTCTCCAATCTGCGGCAACGCCTGTAGTGTCGGACGCTCCATACCCGGCAAATTACTCATGTTTGCTCCCCCGCAGCCTCATGACGGTCAGCAGCCCCAAGCCAAAGGCCTTGCCCCGCCCAATTCCCTCCACCAGAGTCTGCCGAAAGCGTGACGCATCCGTCACAGTCAAAATCCCCTCAAAGGTGACTGCCAGTAGTGAAACCGGCTTTTTGCGCTGGCCCCCCTTATAAAACCGCTGCCATTGACTCTTGGTCACGATTACTTCCTCTGGGTTTATGGAAAACCCGTGGGTCTCGCCCCGGTCCAACAGCCACTTCAACTGATATTCCGGCGTAATGTGTGCGCACACTGTTCCCCGTTTCCCCGTCTCGGGAGATTTGACACTCTTGGTAGGGTTGGCTGTCAGGCGAAACTGCCAGACGCTTCCATTCTGAATCCGATCCAGCAATGCATCATAGGATTTTGTCTGCCAAGGCTGCCCGCTACCCTCCATCCCAAATTGGTTTGCCGCATGAGACAGATCAGGAATCTGTCCACTGAGCAGGAGCAGATAGTATTTTCCCTGGAATTCATCTACCCTCCATAGCCGGCGCTCTCGTCCACCAGGAAAGGAGGACTCTATGGCACCGTGAAACATACTGGAAGATAGCAGTGCTTTTCTGGTGTCCCGTTTGCTCACGTCCAGTTCCATTCTGGTCAAATACATAGTGTCCCCCTCTCTATGGCAGCTCCGCCATGGGATCGTGCAGCACTTCTGGCGGATAGACAGGCAAATGCTCCTCCAACTCCCGATAGGCATACGACCGGGCACTGATATGGAAGGTAACCGGGAAATCCCGCTGTATCCCCATCTTCCTTCCACCGCAGCCCGAATCGGTCATCAGGCGCAACAACGGTCTCTCGCGGTACTGTCTCTGCATCCACCGGGAGGCCAGCCACGGTTCCTGTTTCAGTTCCTCCACCAGGCTACCCTCCCGGATGCCAAGGGCAATGGGCAAACTGGGCGGACAGGAACGTCGTCCCAAAAACAGCGGGAAAGCAGGGGCTCGCAAGGCCTGCTCCAGGCTTTGAAGAAACTCTCTGTCCTCGCTCTCCAGTCCAATCAGAAAAACTGCGTCACAAAGGTAGTATCTCTCTGTCACATAGGCAGTTTTTTCTCCTTGGTGCGCGGTGTGAAAATCCCGCAGCAGCTGTCCCTCCTGATCCACCCGCACTCCAAACCGAAGCCGGCACAGGTCGTCAACGGAATCGGCCCGACTCCGTCCAAGGGCGGCCGCCAGCAACCCGATAACCCCGCTTTTGGTCGGTTCTCTGCCTGTGCGCCGCGTCTCAAATCTGGAGTCGCTGCCCCACGCCTGCAAGGGTGCCGCTAGACGCAACAGCAGCGTGCTCATACCTGTTCCTCCATTTGGCAGTAGTCAGACACTGCACCACGAACTGCATCCAGCATGTCCTGCATCCTTAACGACGGAGCGAGGGAATCTGTCCCCTCCATCGTTCCAACACAAAACGCCTGCTCCGGTGACGCGGTGAAGGTCTGATAGGTCCGCATTGCATAGCGACTCAAGGCCCGGATAGAGCCGCTCACATATCCCTCCCCACGGGCCCGCACAGGGCACTCAAAGGCTCCGGCCAGATTGACAGGCTGATCCCTCCGCAGGGTAATATAGGCCAGGTCGGGCACCGTGCGGTTGGCGAAGGTATTCTGCTTGCCCGTGGGCATGGACAGCAAGAACGCTTTAATAAAGCCCTCCACAGCCTCCGAAGTATCCCCCTTCAAGTGCCGAGCCAGTTCCTGTACATTGATGGTGGCATAGCGGTAGAGGGTAGCCGAGTGAAACTCTACCGTCCCCAGATGCCCCGCTCCCATATTGTCCTCCGAGGCACAATCATCTACGGCGGTAAAATAGTCGTATTCATTGCGGACTTCATGGGTGGAAATGCTGTGGGCCACCTGGGCGGCAGCGTCATAGTTGAGAGAGGGGTCGCTGGCCACCATGCGGCCAAAGAGTGCCATATCCACAGCAGGATAATCTTTGAGAGCGTTCTTGTATTGCTGCTTGTCCGTCTCGCCCGCCATTGCCAGCTGCGCTAATTCCCGGGCCTGAGCAGGGCTGAGGAAGAAGAGCGCGTCAGTCTGTGCTGCCTTATTGACTTTGATCCCGGCCATCTCCAGCGCCTTGACAGCCTGTTTTTCCCAGTCTTTTTCCTGCCCCAGTGCCTTCAGCTGGGCGGCTACCAGCTCCGTGGCTCGCTTGGTCCGCAGCCCCACCTGCTCCTCTGCAAACAGGTCGCGGAACATCAGCCGTATAGCTCGTTTCCACGCTTGGCTGGATACCCTGGCCCGGATCACACCGCCATAAATGGCGGTCTTGGGACTTCCTGTGTCATCCCGATTGATACAGCTGGGGGGAACGGTCTGCAAAACATGCACATCCACATACAGCTTGGCTTTATCACTCATAACTTCCATCCTCCTTCATTTCCTTTGCCTGTTCCGGCAATGTACGGCGGTAAAAATCCTGTCCCCATCGCAGGCGCACCTGCCCCTGATATTCAGCATTCTGATACCAAAACAGATCCTCGGCAAGCGCCGGATAATCCAAGGGGATATTTTTGCTGCGGAGCAGCTGTATCATCCCCCTCATGTGGTGAGAGAGTTCTTCTATGTCTGCTGAAGTGGCAAGGGCATGAAACCGCCGTACCACCCGGCTTTCCTCTTCTGCGGCACCGATCAATCCGGCCACCGCCTTCCCCAGCGGAGCACCCGGCCGGCTCATCCACTCTGTTTCAGGATCTTTCCCCTGTTGATGGAGGGCAAACAGCGTCAGCGCCGTGTAGATGGCCCACTCTGCCCGGCTAGGTTCCCGTTTTCCCATCCACTCTTCTGGCATCCCATCCAGGAAAAAGCCCCACAGCTGTGGCATCTCCCCGGGTGTGCATCCGGCTCCCCTGCGAAGGTGCGCAAGGGTGCTGCGAAAGGAAGCCTCACCCCTTTGTTCCTGTAGCTGCGCCAGCTTTTTAGTCGTAAATCCGGCGATTTTTCCGCCGGTATTCCCCTGACTCATTTTTCTATCCCTCCCATTGCTTCAGTTCATATAAAAATTGGTTAAATGCCTTTGGCGCGCAGTAGTAGCGGGTTTCCTCCTTGTTCTTGATTTTTTCCGTGACCGCTCGCCCAATCAGCGCCGTTGTTCCGCCCTGGTCCACCAGCTCACGGCCCAGCTCTTGCGCAATCGTTTTCGCCTGGCTCCGCCAAACTCTGCGCAGTTCTTGCTGATCGCGCAGATTGGCGTCGGGATCAATGGTCAGCAGCCACTGGCGGAACGGGAGATCCAACCGGTAGTAGCATTGTTCCTGCGCTCTTGATGCAGCTGGTTTTCCGTCCCCTCCTATTGCCCGGTCTACTTGATAGGCCAGTTTTCCCACTGTTTTCGTCAGTTGGTCGCAGCGCCTCACTTCTTCACCGATGATGTTCTGCCACTTATATCCCAGTTCATCCAGCAGACCGCTGTACATCTGCAACTGATCGGAAAATTCATCTGCAATACCACAATACATATTGCCATACCTAACACCTGCCAGCTGGAACGAAATCATCTTGCCCTTTGCCAGCTTTTTTCGTGCCTTCAGCAGTCCGATCCAGGCCACAACACCCGGTTTCCGAACATTCTGTCCCATCAGAACAGAAAAATCACGCCACATCTGACGGCTGGGCTGGTGTACTCTGGGACGATACCCAATGATCTGATCCCGTTCCCTGATTCCCTCCCACAAAGTCATCTGTTCGCAAAAAGCGTTTTCTTTTAGGAAGTAGTCTCCGGCCGCCTCCACATAACCGGTCACCCAACCATCTTCCCGCTGCAGGAGCACACGGCGGCACTGAACAGTCAGCAGAGCTGCCTGGTTATTTGGTGCGGAAATTTCCCGCAGCTTCTCTCCGGGAAGCTCTTCCTCCCAGGATGGGACGCCTTCTCCCCACCGCTCTGTTCCATCCTTCCACAACACCAGGTTCAGCATCAATGTTTCAAAGAGCGTCTCTCCCTTTGCCATGATTAGGCCAATGCTGCCCAGCCAGCTTAATTTGGGCGAGGGCTTTTTTGCGGCTGTATCCCCAAATCCCTGGAGAAATACCAGCCACCGGGCGGCCTCATCATAGGTCAGCCGATTCTTTCTCTCTCCGTTCCACAGAGAAAACAGCTGGGTTTTATTGCTGCTCTCAACCAGTGCGCCGTTCAGCTTTTTTGCCGGATTCGTTGTTCCCTGCAGCTTAAGCACCTGGTAAAAGGGCCATCCCGGATGGAAGAGCCAGAACCGCTCCTGCCACTGGGCAAGATAGCTTTGTACTGACTCCTGCGGAAACGCTCCAAGCACCCACAGGGCCTCCCAGCGCCGAAGCGCCTCCTGTACCGTTGTGATCTCTTCCTCAAGTCCTTTCTCATTCACCCGTGAAAACACCGTATGGAGTACCGCCAATAGCAGCCGGAGCATAGCGCTGTCCTGCGTCTTACTCTCTCCGGCCAGATCTCGGATCTGATGCGCCTGTATCAACGCTTCCGTCAGAGATAGTTTTGCCGGACTGCCGTCCGCTCTGAGCACACAGATCCACGGCTCCTCCAGCAGCGAAAATACCCGCTCCTCCATCTTGTTCCTCCTTTCGGCTGCACTGCAGCCCTAGCGCTCTGGTATAGGTCAACTGGTATCCACACAGTTCGGTTTTCCCATGCTCGTCCAAAAATAGAAACAATTCTCCCTGCAGCAGAGGAGCGTAGTTCCACTCCGGCACCACTGCTTGCCGGATCGACTCCAAGGCTGCGATGGTATGATCCAATGCCCTTGCACATAAAGCGCCGGGGAGTTGTATCCGCTGGCGCAGGATCTGCCTACATTCCTGTCGGGACGGGACATGGTCCCTTGGCACTGCCGCGCCGCCATACTGCCAAGGCAGAAAGGCAACTTCGCCGGAATCCCTCCGTTCCATTATCAGAACATCCAGCCCCGGCGCACCGTCCCGTACCGTGACCTGTGCTGTCCAGTCACCATTGCCCGGGCTGCTGTCCAGCAGTCCATGCATCGTCTCGTCCAGCTCGTCAAAGTCTGGGAGCTGGAAGCTCTGCGCACGGCTCTCCTTCATCCTGATATTCTGTTGATGCTCCTGCCAAAAGGGGAACGCCGGGTCATCTTTTGACAAAAACTCATCACCATTTTGATAGGTATACTGTACCAATGGCGAAATATCTGTTGGCAGCACGATTTGCTTGGGAAGGAGCTGACTGGTGCGATAAAGCAGCCATTCGCCGTAAACCGCGATAGTACCGTCATCAGGTGTATCTCGGTCCAGCACCACACAAACCGCCTTATCCAATCCTTCCGGCCGCTGTCTCCCATGGCGGTGTAGCCGTCCCAACCGTTGCAGCAGCAAATCCATAGGGCAAAGCTGCGTAATCAAAAAGTCAAAGTCTATATCCAACGACTGCTCCAGAATTTGTGTCCCGACTACAATCACTCCGTTTCGCTGTCCAGGCGTGGAGCCTTTCCCCAAAACACGGAGCAGTTCCGCTTCATGCTCCAAACGGTCTGCCATCAGCAGTCTGGAGTGGATGAGAAGTACCGAATAGTTGGGAAACATATCATGCAATTCCTGCGCTAACTGCTGCGCTTGGCGCACAGTGTTCACAACAATACCTACGCATCCCCCTTTGGAAACTGCATGTTTGATCAGCGTTGGAATCTGTTGTCTGTCGGCCTGTTCCATTTGAATCAGCTGCGGAGGCTGATCCACCTGAATATTGTGCTGCCGCACCTCTCTCCCATCCGTCCAGGTTAGCAGCGGATAGGCCCGACTCCCTTCCCAATCCAATCTTTCTTTTTGGGAGACCGTTGTATTTTGATAGGCGAAAATTAGCTCTCTGCGCCGCCTGGCGGGCAGCGTAGCCGAGAGAAGAATCACTGGTACGCCGTATGTACCAAGCCAGTTGAGAGCCCGATCCAAATAGCGGTTCATGTAAGCATCATAAGCATGGCACTCATCCACAATAACCACTTTTCCCGCTAGCCCCAAGTGACGCAGCATCACATGTTTCTGCTTCAGCGCCGCCATTAATAGCTGGTCCACAGTCCCGATGACAAATTCAGACAGGAGCGCCTGTTTCCGTCCTTCAAACCAAGGGTGGACAACCAGCCCTTTTTCGTCTACATCCTCATTTTGTACAGCCGCACCATGAAAAACAGACTGATACTCCTCATTCAATTCCGCCATTCCGTGGGCCAGCCGGATACCATGCCGGGCCTGCTCTGACTGCCGCTGGGTCCACTGCTTCAGACGTGGGAAAATTCCGTTGGCAGTGGCCTGCGTGGGCAGGCCAAAGAAAATACCGCTGCACCCCAGTTTGCTAGCAATCAGTTCTGCCCCTGCCAGTGCAGCCTCTGTTTTCCCTACGCCCATCTGTGCTTCCAGGATAAAAATCCCAGGCTGCCCACTCTCCTCTATTGCCTGGACCACTTCCTGCTGAACGCTGTTCCACATAAACCCAAACCGCTTCTGAAATTCCAACACATCCATGTAAGTTGTGTCAGGATGCCACTGCTGCGGCAGATTCAGTCTTTTCCAGCCATCTTGAACCCGCAGGGGATAAGCAAGAGAGCGGTCTGTGTCTCCAAGTTCCAGCAGCGGGAAATAAGTGGGATTACTTGCAATCCAGTCTGCCATGATCAGCATACCGGTAGCCAGCACCTGAGAAGGAATATCCAGTTTCGGCAGATCCTCTACACCGGCATAGCCGCACGCATGAAGTGCCAGATCCAGCCATTCCTGCCACAGTGTCTCCCACTGTTCTCCTGCGGAACTTTCTTCCCCGTCCAGACCATAGAAATTTTCCTCATAGATTTCAATCCAGTCGTCCACATCATCGCCGATTTCCTGTGGGCGGCCATGGTGCGCGCCGACCGCAGCGGCTACCCCAAGCGGACATCCCAGATGGAGCAAAATGGCTTCCCCGGACAATCCATGTGGTGTTTCACTCGAATCAAGGAACGTGTGATAAGCGGGAATCTCTATACCATGATCTGCAAGGGGTACGCTTAACTCAGGAATATACGCCGTGATTTTTGACTGAAAGACGGGGGTGCATTTCCCTATATCGTGTACAAGGGCAAGAAATACACACAGCCGGATCCACTCCTGATGGGATAAATTCATCCCGTTTCCGGCTATGTTGGGATGCTGCCGTGTCAGCAGAGCCTCCATCACACCCGCCGTATCAAAAAGATGGGCCCAAATTGGCAGCCAGCCATCTTGCTGTTTCTGCCCGGTCTTGGCAGCCAAATAGTAAAAAAGTTCGTTGTTGGGCTTTTGATATGCTAAAAATTTTTCCATCATTTTTTCTCCCAATGTTTCAGTGGAAGCTCGCCTGATGTAACCTCTCCGTGTCTTTAAACCCATTGTGTCACAGTTCTTATCATTGCTCGCCAATGTACCAATTCCAGCAAGAATATTCCAACTTACTGGGCCTGTGTAGTTGGAATTTTGTATAGAATATTATAGCAAAAATATCATATAAATGTAAATATTTTAAAATATTACAGATATTCTAGCACACTGATTGTCCGATAAACAGGACTATGCGAGCTAACACTGCACAAAATCTGGAATCTGTGTCGATAATATGTTCAGGTCAGATAACCGCTCCAGCTGTTGTAAATAAAAAACGAGCCACTGTCAGAGCTGAGATATTTACACTATCGCGGCATCATTTTATCCCCAACAGCTCGGATGCGGGTCGGTCAAATTTTCCCAAAGCTCGACAAAGGTGATGATCCCTGCCTCTACTTGCTCCATCAGCTCTTTTCCACACAGCTACACCTCATTGTACCGGCGCATAATATTAGAGTACTTATCCTTTCTCCGTTGGGCGGCAGTCTGTATTCTGTATCCGATTGCACACCTTCCGGTACAGCCTTTTTGCCGCATTCTGATTGACTGCCTGCTGCTGTTTGGAGGTGGCCCCAACCTGTTTGCACGTCTTACCGTTGGTGCCTTCCACCATACAGTCACAGTAGTAGTTAACTACCGAGTAGGGACAAAAATAGCAGCCACAATAGGCGCAGCGGCGCAGAGGGATTTCATTGGCACGGAGCATCTCAAACTCCCATATGTTCAATGCGGCCAGCTGATCCGTGGACATATAGGTATGGCCCTCCAGCGTTTCCTTTGCTGGAACAGTATCTGTCCCGCCGTCATACCGGTATATTTTGTGGTTCCTGAAGATATAAAAACGGGAAGAAAAGACCCGATAACATTATCCATTGCGACCATACCACAAAAGTATGCGGTGTTACCCGTTATTTTTGTGCATCATATAGAAAGCCGACCGAAATTGGACAGATACCCAGCGTCTCGAATTTCCCTAACATTTTAGTAAAGTCTTTCTTCCTGATCCGGGTTTCCCGTTGGACGGCTGCGAGCGACTCGCAGCCGTTCGCTTTTTTCACGATCCGGCGCAGCTTTTTCTTGGTCTTTTCCCGAAAGCGCGAAGCATTGATGATTTCCAAAGCCTGCGTAAGTGTGACAAGCCGCGTGTTTTCGGGCAGATGCAGTCGGTGCAGGAATTTATCCAGCTGGGCATCTTGTTTTTTATGCAATTCCAGCAGCTGTTTATCCCATGCAATTTCGTGACATAGCTTGCAGATGCGTTTGCGGGATAGCCGCAATTCAAGTCGCAGGATGTGCGCGTTGATTTTGACTTTGTGGCGTTTTTTCAACTCATAGGCTTTGTCATACACCGAGAATGCGCAGCTCTTGTTTGCGATCGTCCACGCATGCTGATTTGCACCTTTCCACTTTTCGTCGGATTCCGAATCTTTTGGGAACGGAACGGCCGCATAGCGCGGCATGTGCCACGATTTTTTGAAAATTCCAAGCCAAATTGCAACCTCGTCTGCACTGCTGTAATATCGGTCTCGTGTCTGGTCGCAGCGCGACAGCCGGAACGCCTTGAGACGTGTATCCAACCCGATCTCGTCCAGAATGGTGCGCAAACGCGTTTTCAGCTGCTTCATTATCTGTTCCGTTGGGCAGAACAACTCAGTCGGTTGGTATTTGTCTGCCAAGAGCGAGGACGGATTAACGATCAGTGTGATCCAGCTGGGATGAACCAGCGATTGGTGCAACAATATCTCGACGCCCTTATCCTTATAGTCTGCAATGCAGAAGTTCTGGTTAAGCGAAAAACGGTCGTGTTTGCCGTGGATGCAGGCATTCTGCGCGCGGATATTCTGAATTTCCGAATAGCTGCTGCGGATTTTTAACGAAAAGGTGTGTATTCCATCGTTGCGTTTCATGTTCAATGCCCCTTTCTCTCTCTGGCGCAATTGGTACAGCATTTGCAGATGCTTTTCTCGTCTTGCCCCTGATAGCGCAAGACGGCGTTGCGCATGCAACTGGTATCGGACAGGAAGTCCTGCATTTGCTGATAATGCGCTTTAATTGTATCTGCAGCCTGCTTCGAGCACTGCGCAGCCTTTTTGCGCAGGCTGTGGACGATTTTCTGATCGTCACCGTTCTGGTCATAGAACAGGATGCAGCGTGCTTTCCGTCCGTCACGTCCGGCACGGCCGACCTGCTGGATATAGTCGGCCATGCTGACTGGTGCATTGAAGTGGATGATAAGTTCAATATCCGGCACATCGATGCCCATGCCGAAGGCCGAGGTCGCTACCATGATCTTTTTCTTGCCTTGCAGGAAGTCCATCTCCATCTGCCGTTTCAGCTTTTCCGGCTGGATTTTCGCGTGATAGCGCGCTACCTGTCCGGGATATATCTCCTCCAGAAAATTGTAGATGGCGTCGACATAGCTGGTCGTCAGTGCGTAGACCATGACCGCTCCCGTATCCTGATATTTTTTAATGCAGCGTTTCAGTGCCTTGAGTCGGCTTTCCAGTCGCTTTTCCAGCGTCTTTTTCGTGCTGGTGACATCCTTTTTGAGCAAAATCAGGTTGTTTCGTTTGAGATCACTGCGAAACACAGCAGGATGTCGCATGTGTAGGGACTGACTGATTGTGTCGACACTACCCTCCAGAATTGTTGCCGAACAGGCGCAGATCACCGGTTTATGCGGCAGATTTTGAATAAAATCTCCGATGCATAAATAGGCATCGCGGAATGTATAACCCCATTCGGTAATACAGTGGCACTCTCCACTACGAGCAGGGCAAGGTTGGTTTGTCGCATTGCAGAGATAAAAGATTTGTTTTGCAGCCGCTCCGGGGTCACATAGAGAAAGGCCAGTTTGCCCTTTTGCGCTTTGCATAGAATTTTGTCCATGTCCGCTTTGGTTCGCGTGGAATCGATGTAATCGGCGGGAATGCCCTTGCGCTGCAATTCTTTCACTTGGTTATAGATCAGCGCCAGAAGTGGTTCGATCACCACAGTCAGGCCCTGCAACACCAACCCGGCGGTCTGGTAAATGGCTGTCTTACCAGAAGATGTCCCGGCAATGACGAGAGTATCCTGTCCACCGGTCAACGTCTTGATTGGTGCCACTTGATGCTTGCGTGGCTTGTCAAAGCCCAGTGCATGCAGTGCACATTTGATATCTCGTTTGATATCCATAAAAAATTCCTCCTTTGAGAATAGATTTATTCTCATGTTAGAGGATGGTAAAAAGATAATGGCCGATCGTTACAGAAATACAAAAATTTTCTGCAAATCGTTTGATACAAATTATCAGGAGAAAGCTGCTATACAATGGTGTTTAGACAAGATTTTGATGGATTGGGTTATAAGAAGTGTAAAAAAGTGCAAATAGATAAGAATGTTTTAAGATTAGCGTTCACGCACCGCTTCGATTGGTCGTGTTCTCACTACAATCAACTCCCTATCGCACAGTTGCTGCGCTCGCTTGAACCAATTCGGCATATGTGTTATCATAAAATAAACTCTTTGATTTGCAAATTATCACCGCATCCACTTTTCATCCAAGCATGTGCATGGGACTGGGCTGCAACGCCTGCGGCGTGACCGGTTGCCGCATCATCGACTCGCCGCGCGAGCGGCTGATCGCCATGCTGACCAACGTGTTCGCCCCCTGCAACGGGCGATTTCCGCTGCTGCTCTTCCTGTGCACGGCGTTTTTCGCCGGAAACGCGGCGGGCGGCGCGCTGCTGCTGACCGCCGCGATCGCGGGCTGCGTCATGCTGACCCTCGCTGTGTCGCGGCTGCTCTCCGCGACCGTCCTCAAGGGCGTGCCGTCCTCATTCACCCTCGAACTGCCACCCTACCGCGCTCCCCAGCTCGGGCAGGTGATCGTGCGCAGCGTGCTTGACCGGACGCTGTTTGTGCTGGCACGCGCGGCGGCGGTGGCCGCACCAGCGGGCGCGGTCATCTGGCTGCTGGCGAACGTGGATATCGGCGGCGCGTCGGTATTCACCCATCTGACCGGACTGCTCGATCCCCTTGGTCGATTGCTCGGCATGGACGGCGTGATCCTGCTCGCGTTCGTGCTCGCCTTCCCGGCAAACGAGTTAGTTATGCCGCTGATCGTCATGGGCTACCTCGCGACCGGCACGCTCGCGGACGTATCCGACCTCGCTGCGTTCCGCACGCTGCTGATCGCCAACGACTGGACGGTGTGCACCGCGCTGTGCACGCTGCTGTTCTCGGTCGCGCATTGGCCGTGCTCGACGACTTGCCTGACGATCTGGAAGGAGACGCACAGCGTCCGCTGGACGCTTGCGGCCATTGCCCTGCCGACCGCCTGCGGCGTCGCCCTATGCCTTGCCATGCACGGTATCTGCACTCTTTTCGGCCTTGCCTGATTAAAAGCCGCCCCCACGGGCGGCTTTTTTGCGCGCCGTAAACAGAACATTTGTTTTCCTGCCTCATCTGTGGTATACTGGTTTCGTATCTCCAAACGAAACGAGGAACCCCATGGAACCGACCAAATTTGACCTGAAATACGCCGCCATACGGCGCGCGATCATCGAACAGTCGTTTGCGCACCTCAACGACCGTCAGCGCGAGGCCGTGTTCACCACCGAAGGCCCGCTGCTCATCCTTGCCGGCGCGGGCAGCGGCAAAACGACCGTGCTCATCAACCGCATTGTCAATATCCTGCGCTTCGGGCAGGGCATGACGAGCGACTTTGCGCCTGAGGGCGCGACCGAGGATGACCTGCTGTTCCTGACCGAATATCTGACCGACCCCAAGCCGGAAAACCGCGCGCGCGCCGAGCGTTTGTGCGCGGTCGATCCCGCGCGCCCGTGGCAGGTGATCGCGATCACCTTTACCAACAAGGCCGCGCGCGAGCTACGCGAACGTCTGTACGCTGCGTTGGGCGACGAGGAAGCTGCCCGCGAGGTTTGGGCGTACACCTTCCACACGGCCTGCCTGCGCATCCTGCGGCGCCATAACGACCTGCTCGGATTTGACAGCCCGTTCACGATCTACGACGAGGACGACAAGAAGCGCGTGATCACAAACGTGATGAAGCAGCTGAACCTCGACGCTAAGGTGTTCGACCCGCGCACCGTGATCGGCATGATCTCGCGCGCCAAGGACAAGCTGATGACCCCGCGCCAGTTCTCAGCCGACGCCGCGGGCGACTACTTCCGCGAAAAGGTCAGCGATATCTATAAGCTGTACGAAAAGGAAATGCGCAAGGCATGTGCGCTCGACTTTGACGACATCATCATGAAAACCGTGCTGTTGCTGCAGAGCAATCCGGATGTACTCGAACTGTACCAGCGGCAGTTCCGCTATGTGCTGGTCGACGAGTATCAGGACACCAACTACGCCCAGTATGTGCTGACCAGCCTGCTGGCGGGACACTATGAAAACATCTGCGTGGTCGGTGACGACGACCAGAGTATCTACAAGTTCCGCGGCGCGACGATCGCCAACATCCTTGAATTCGAAAAGCAGTTCAAAAACGCCAAGACCATCCGCCTCGAGCAGAACTACCGCTCGACCGGCAACATCCTGAGCGCCGCCAACGAAGTCATCCGCAACAACGTCGGACGCAAAGGCAAGGAGCTGTGGACCGACCACGACGGCGGATCGAAAATCCACCTGCACCGCTCGGACAGTCAGGAAGGTGAGGCAGCTTACATCGCGGATACCATCCGCGCGGGCGTGGACGAAGGCCGCCGCTGGGGCGACTTTGCCGTCCTGTACCGCAACAACGTACTCAGCGATAACATCGCCGCCGCGTTCATCCGCGCGGGCGTGCCCTACCGCGTATACAAAGGCCGCGACTTCTTCTCACGCGCCGAGGTGCGCGACATGTTCGCCTATCTGTGGGTGCTGGAAAACCCGGCGGACGAGCTGCGTTTGCGCCGCATCATCAACGTGCCCGCGCGCAAGATCGGCGACAAGTCGGTGGAGACTGCCGCGCAGATCGCACTGGAAAACGGCATGCTGCTCTATGACGTCGTGCGGAACGCTTCGCAGTTCCCTGCCCTGTCGCGCAGCGCGTCCGCGATGGAGAAGTTCGGCACGATGATGGAAAACCTGCGCCAGCAGCGCGAATTCCTGTCGCTGTCCGAGCTGTACGACGAGCTGCTGAACCAGTCCGGCTACCTGCGCGCACTGATGGAAAAGGGCGGCGTGGAGGAGCAGGGACGCATCGAGCATATCGAAGAGCTGAAATCCTACCTTGTCGACTATGAGGAAAAGAACGAAGCGCCCACGTTGGGCGGCTTCCTCGAGGACATGGCACTCTACACCGACGCCGACCAGACCGAAGAGGATGAGGACGCGGTGCTGATGATGACCATGCACTCGGCCAAGGGTCTGGAATTCCCGGTTGTGTTCCTCGCGGGCATGGAGGACGGCCTGTTCCCCGGCTTCCGCGCGATGGAGCGGGAGGAGGACATGGAGGAGGAGCGCCGCCTGTGCTATGTCGCGGTGACACGCGCACGCGAAGATCTGTACCTGACCTGCGCCGAGCGCCGCCTGCTCTATGGCCGCACGCAGTACGCGCACCCGTCGCGTTTTGTCGACGAGATGCCGCGCGAGCTGCTGGACAGCAACATCGTGGCAAACCGCATGTTCGCCGCCGCAACCCAGCCAGAACCGGACCTGCCGCGCGCACAGATCAACCGGGCGCGTGCGATGTCATCCGCGCCGTCGCTGGGCGGCGCACCCAAGGCGGCTGCGCCGCTGCCCGACTTCACGCCCGGCTGCCGCGTGCGCCACAAGGCCTTCGGCGACGGCATGATCGTGTCTGTCAAGCCCATGGGCGGCGACGCGCTGCTCGAGATCGCCTTCGACCAGAAAGGCACCAAGCGTCTGATGGCCAAGGCCGCGGCAAACTTCATGCAGAAAATCTGATATTGACGCAAAACAAGGCGGCTGCCATCTGGCAGCCGCCTTTTCTATTCCCTTTTGTCACACCTTGTCCGACCCACGCACGGGGAACGCCGCGCGGAACCACAAAAATCCCAACACTATCGCGACAACACACAGCACGGCCACAAGGATAAACCACAGGTCAAGCCCCATGACAAACCAGCCCTCGCCGCCAAGCTGGAACAGCAACATGACCACCATCAGCCCGAGCAGCACCAGCGTTATCACCATCACCGCGCCGTTGATGACCGCAAGCAGGTATTTCGCCCAATGCAGCCCTACGCCGTATAGGATGGCGGGCAGCAGGTACACCGCAGCAGCAATCACAGCCGCGACCCACATGGTCCCGCTGCCAAAGCCGCCGAAATACGGGATGCTGCCCTGCATCGTGGGGGACAGCGAGATCGCCAGCACGATCATCACCCAAACCACGGCCAGACCGACCGCCCAGCCAATCACGGATTTCCGTACCCTTTTGCGCATGGTTCCCCACCCCTTTTTCTGCTATCTGCTTTCAGTTTACCCCACCCCGCGCGGGCTGTCAACGTCCGGTATGCGGAAAACACCGATACCACGCGGCAGAACACCCTGTCAAAGGATTTTGACAAGGCCTGCGCGCGTCTGTCAAAGCGATTGGATAGACGGGGACGCCTTCTTCCGGTATAATAGAGCCAGCACAAAGGGGGTGGCGCATTTGGACATCGGCTGCAAAATCAAGCAGGCGCGCCTGCAAGCGGGGCTTACGCAGGAACAGGCCGCGGCGGCGCTCGGCGTCAGCCGGCAGACCATTTCCAACTGGGAAACCGAAAAACCTATCCCGACATCATCAGTGTCGTCAAAATGAGCGACCTGTATGCCGTCAGTCTGGACCAGCTGCTCAAGGGCGAAGCGCCCGCGGACGGCTATCTGGACTACCTTGCAGAAAGCACCGATGCCGTGCAGAGCCGGCGCAGGCTTTCCCTGCTGCTGCTGACCCTGTCGTACCTCGGCATCTGGGCGTTTTCGCTGATCGTGTTCTGGTTCTTTACCAGCGGCTCGGACGCGATGGGCTACGGTATCATGTTCCTGTGGGTGCTGCTCCCGGTCACTACGCTCATCCTCTCCCTGCTGATCGGCAAAAACGATTTCGGCGGCCGCCGGAAATGGCTTTGCTGCCTCGCCTTCGGCGCGATGTACATGCTGGCGGAATACGCTACGTTCCGCGCCGCCAACATGGCGGCGTTCGGCAGGTTTCTCCTGCCGTCCTTTGGCATGCTCCCGGCGGGCGCAATCCTCTCTTTGCTCGGTCTGGCGATCGGCAGCGGCCTGCGCCGCATTGCCTCCCACCGAAAATAACGACGCGCACAGCAAGCGGGCCGTCCCACCGGACGGCCCGCTTATTCTGTCAGCTTTTCCCGGAGTGCCGCGATCGCGCGCTTTTCGATGCGCGACACCTGCACCTGTGATACCCCGATGATGCGGGAGACCTGCTGCTGGGTCAGGTCGCGCGAAAAGCGTAAGGCCAGCACCTGCCGCTCACGCTCGGGCAGCGCACCGAGTGCCTCGCCCAGCGATAGGTACAGGCACGCCCGCTCCTCCATGCCCTCGTCGCCGACCAGATCGCCCAGCCGCCCGCCGCCGGACAGCTCCCGCTCGAATGAATCGACCGTCACCTCGGCCTGCTCACAGGACGCAACCTCCTCGGCGGTCAGCCCCGCGGCTTCCGCGACTTCGGAAACGGTCGGTGAGCGCCCGGTGCGGCCTTCCAGCTCGGCCTGCACACGCCGCACACGCGCGGCGCGCTCCTTGACCGCGCGGCCGACCTTGACTGCACCGTCGTCACGCAGGAAGCGCCGGATCTCGCCCGCGATCTTGGGCACTGCATAAGTAGAAAACTCGTTGCCGAGCGCCGCGTCAAACCCGCGCACCGCCTTGATGAAGCCCACGCACGCCAGCTGGTACAGGTCGTCCGGTTCCGCGCCGCGACCGTAGTACCGCCGCGCAATCGACCAGATCAGGCCGCTGTTTTCCTCGAGCAGCTGCGCTTCGGCCTGCCGGTCACCTGCGGCCGCCTGTTCGAGCAGCCCACGCATGGTATCCGTCATGCGCCGCGCTCCCGCAAGAGCTTTACCATGGTCACGACCGTGCCCTTGCCGGGCGTCGAGCGCACGCGCAGCTTATCGGTAAAGGACTCCATAATGGTGAAACCCATACCGCTGCGGGTGTCGTCCCCGGTGGTAAACATCGGCTGGCGCGCCTGCTCGACGTTCTCAATGCCGCGCCCCGCGTCCTTGACCTTGATCTCCAGAATCCGTCCTTCAAACAGCCGCACGGTGACCGTGATAAACCCGCTTTTCTCCGCATAGCCATGCACAATGGCGTTGGTCACCGCCTCGGACACGATGGTTTTGATATCGCCCAGTTCCTCCATTGTCGGGTCGAGCTGGGACACAAACGCGCCCACCGCCTGCCGGGCAAACGCCTCGTTGACCGACCGGCTTTCAAATTTCAGGCTCATTTTATTGACGACCGCTCGCAACTTACTCCCCCCTCTCAAAAATCATGACCTGCGGCAGCCCGGCCGCCTCAAACACCCGCATGGGCTGCGGCGGCGCGCCGCGCACGACAAAATCGTGCCCGCTGCGCGCGCAAGTGCGGTGCAGGTGCAATACAACCGCCAGCCCCGAGCTGTCCATAAACATCAGACCCGCCAAATCGAGCACCAGCTTGCCGCAGGGATAGAGCGCCATCAAATCCTCGGCCTGCTCAATGGCCTCGCGCGCGGCATGGTGGTCAAGCTCGCCCGCGAGCGACACGGTCAGAACACCATCGTGTTCGGCCTGTGTGATATGCAGCATTGTTTTCTCACCTCGTTTTTCCAGCCATAACAAAAAGGCTTGTACCCATCCGGTACAAGCCTTAGTCTACCAGTTATTCCCTTTTTATTCTGCCGCTTTCTGTCGGGTACGCAGGATTTTTTCCGCCTCGCCGATCAGATACAGAGAGCCGCAGATCAGCACGCAGTCCCGCGGCGCAGCCTTTTCGAGCGCCTGCCCGATCGCCTGCGCAACCGTGCGGCAGTCATACACCTCGGGACAATGCTGCTCCGCGATCGCCGCCGTAGTCTGCGCGGGCAGGGCGCGCGCATCCTCGCTTGGCGCACAGGCAAAAAACACATCGGCGCGCCGCGCGATCTCGTAGATGCAGCGGGCGTATTCCTTATCCTGCACCATGCCCATCACGACCAGCAAGCGGCGCATTTTGAGGAATTCGTCAACTGTTTGGGTAAGCGCGGCAACGCCCGCCGCGTTATGCGCCCCGTCGAGCAGCACAAGCGGCGCATCACCCAACCGCTCGAGCCTGCCGGGCATGCGCGCACGCGCCATACCACGCACCTCGGCCTCAACCGGGATCTCCCAGCCGCGCGCGCGCAGCGCCGCAATCGTGCGGTGTGCGGTGTCAGCGTTCTGCAGCTGATGGCGACCGGGCATCGGGATGGTAAAGCCCTGCCCGCCGCGCACATAGGCCGCGCCCTCGATGTCACAGCGCAGCACCTGCATATCCTCGCTGCCGTCAAACCAAATGGCGCCTGCCGTGTCGCACGCGCGGCGGATGGGCGGCAGCGCTTCGTCCGGCTGGCCGTCCGCACACACCACCGCGCAGGCGGGCTTGATGATCGCGGCCTTTTCACCCGCGATCTGCGCGACCGTGTCGCCCAGCACCGCCATGTGGTCGAGCGAGATCGGCGTCAGAACGCATACCTCGACCGCGCGGATGACATTGGTCGCATCGTATCGGCCGCCAAGGCCGGTCTCCAGCACAACGATATCGCACCCCTGCGCGGCAAAATACAGAAGCGCCGCCGCGGTGGTGAACTCAAACTCACCGATATGCTCCCCTTCGGGGAGTGACAGCCCCTCACACACCTGCGCCACATGTTTGGAAAGACGCGTTAACTCCGCATCCGGGATCATCGCGCCGTCCACGCGGATACGCTCGTGGAACTGCACGAGATAAGGCGAGGTGTACAGTCCGACGCGGTAGCCCGCAGCGCGCAGCACCGAATCGACCATACAAGCGGTCGAACCCTTGCCGTTCGTGCCTGCCAAATGCACAAATTTCAGCTTGTCCTGCGGATCACCCAGCGCCTTGCACAGCGCACGGATACGGCGCAGCCCGGCCTTGCCGGAAAAGCGGCCGAGCGAGTGGATATATTCTATCGCGGTTTTTGGTATTGCGGTTTCCATAGCAAACCCTTTCCTGTCGTCAAGATATGCAACATTATAGCACGCTTTTGCAAAAAGAAAAAGGAGAAACCGCAGGTTAAGCCCCATAAGGATATAAGGATCTATGGGACTTAACGCCATGTATGGCAGAAATCAGGGCTTGTGGGCGCCACAGGGGGCAGACCTCCAGAACAAAAGGTTGTATTCTCTCAAGTCTGTGGGCACTTTTATCCCGGCATCAGTGACAGGTTGTACACACTGTGCTATTATTTTAATTAAGATTAAGGCAGCGACGGTATGCTGGCTTTAAAAAGATGAATAGAAAGGATAACTCACATGCGCATACTGTTTGCAGAAGATGAACACTCCCTGTCTCGAGCGGTAACGGCCCTTTTGGAAAAGAACAACTACTCCGTGGACCCGGTGTACGACGGCGAGGAGGCGCTGGCCTATCTGGAGGCAGGCAACTACGACGCTTTGATCCTGGACATCATGATGCCTAAGATGGACGGGCTGGAGGTGCTGCGCCGGCTGCGGCAGGCGGGCAATCCCATCCCGGTGCTGCTGCTCACCGCCAAATCAGAGGTGGAGGACAAGGTCACCGGACTGGACACGGGCGCCAACGACTACCTGACCAAACCTTTTTCAACCGCCGAGCTCATGGCCCGCATCCGGGCCATGACCCGCAGTCCGGCCGGAGGTCAGGTGACCAGCCGCCTCACCTTGGGCAACATCACCTTGGATCAGACCAACTTTGAGCTTTCCTCCCCCCACGGCAGCTTTCGTCTGGCCAACAAAGAATACCAGATGATGGAGCTGCTGCTGCGCAATCCCCGAGCTTATTCCCACGGAGCGATTCGTGGAGCGGATCTGGGGCTATGACAGCGATGTGGAACTGAATGTGGTGTGGGTCTACATTTCCTATCTGCGCAAAAAGCTCACCGCCCTGAAAGCAAACATTCAGATCAAAGCCACCCGAAACGCCGGTTACTCACTGGAGGAACAGACATGATCAAACAACTGCGCCGCAAGCTTATTGCCGCCTGCATGATCTCCCTGACCATCGTCCTTACCGTAATCCTGGGCGGTGTCAACCTGATGAGCTATCAGAAGGTAGTCGCCGACGCCGATACGGTGCTGGCCCTGCTGGGAAGCAACGACGGGGAATTCCCCAAACTTCACAACGGACCGGAGAACCCGCCGGATGGCGAGGTTCCCATGGGCAGAGGGGCAGGCAAACGGGATCTCTTGGGCACAAAGGGGCTGTCCCCGGAGACCCCCTACGAATCCCGTTTTTTCTCTGTGGTCCTCAACGCGGACGGCCATGTCACCCAGACGGACACCGGTCAGATCGCTGCTGTGGATGAAGAGTCGGCAGAGCTGTATGCCCAATCAGCGGTCGAATCTGGCCGCACCACCGGATTTCTGGACGATTACCGCTATCTGGTACTGAAGGAGGAAGGGAGCACCCGCGTCATTTTCCTGGACTGCGGGCGGAGCCTGTCCTCCTTCCGCACGACCCTGCTGGCCAGTGTGGCACTGTCCGTGCTGGGCCTGCTGGCGGTGCTGGTGCTGCTGCTGATTTTGTCCCACCGCATTGTCCGTCCTGTTGCCGAGAGCTATGAAAAGCAAAAGCAGTTCATCACCGATGCCGGTCACGAACTGAAAACGCCCTTGACCATCATCAGCGCCGATGTGGAGCTGGCAGAGATGGAGTGCGGAGAAAATCAATGGCTTACCGACATTCGCCACCAGACGGAGCGTCTCACAGGCCTCACCAACGACCTCATTTACCTCTCCCGCATGGAGGAGGAACAGCCTCCGCTCCAGATCATTGAATTTCCGCTCTCCGATGTGGCGGAGGAAATGGCCCTGCCATTCCTTGCTCCTGCCAAAAGCCAAGAGAAAGAGCTGTCCCTACACATCCAGCCCATGCTCTCCTGCACCGGGGACGAAAAGGCCATCCGGCAGCTGATCTCCATCCTGCTGGACAACGCTTTGAAATATTCTCCCGCCGGGGGACGGCTGGAACTGCGCTTGGAAAAGCAGGGGCGGAATATCCTGCTCACGGTGACGAATACGACCATCCAGCCTGTGGAGGAGGACAAGCTACCCCATTTCTTCGACCGGTTTTACCGTTCCGACCAGTCCCGGAACAGCCAGACGGGCGGTTACGGTCTGGGCCTGTCGATTGCCAGAAGCATCGTGCTGGCGCATAAGGGGAAGATCCGAGCGGAGAGTCCCGACGGGATGTCCCTGTCGGTGGTTGCCGCTTTTCCGGCTTAAAAAAAATTGATCCTTTTAACTCCAATTATGGTTCGTTTTTTATTCTTATAGCAGAAACCTGAAATCAAAACAATCCAATTTAAAAAGGAGCTTGCTATATGAATAATATGAATCAGAACATGGAGCGAAATGCGTACACACAAAATCTGGAGCATGGAACACCTAAGCACAGCCGCCCCCGGCGAAAGAACCAAGGTTTCCTGCGGCGCATAACAGCGCTGACTCTGAGCGCGGCCCTGTTTGGAGCCGTGTCGGCGGGCACATTTTATGGCGTGAGCGCCCTTCTTCCCCAGGAAAACAGCAGCGCGGCCCCCGTCAGCGCCGCGTCCACTGGAGCAGTCCTCACAAGTCTGGCCAGCACCTCTTGTTCCAGCACCCGCTACGGCATGGATGCATCTGATATTGCGGCCGCCGCCCTCCCCAGTGTGGTGTCCATCACCAATATTTCCGTGCAGGAGGTGCAGAGCTTCTTCAAGCGCTTTGGCCCCAACGGTGCCGGTCAGACCCAGCTGCAGGAGACCACCAGCTGCGGCTCGGGCATCATCATTGCCAACGACGGCACCTGGCTGTACATGGTCACCAATGCCCATGTGGTAGAAGATACTACCACCCTGTCGGTGAGTTTTGTAGACAACGCTGTCTATGAGGCCCAACTGTGCGGCACCGATGAGGATGACGATCTGGCGGTCATCAAGGTGGCGGTTTCCGATTTGTCCTCCGATACGCTGTCCCAGATTACGGTCATTACAGTGGGCGATTCCGACACTCTGGAAGTTGGAGAGCAGGTGGTAGCCATCGGCAACGCTCTGGGCTACGGTCAGTCCGTAACCACCGGTATCGTCAGCGCCCTGAACCGCAGCATCACCAGCGACAGCGGCACCACGTCCACCTACATCCAGACCGACGCTGCCATCAATCCCGGCAACAGCAGCGGCGCCCTGCTGAATCTGGACGGAGAGCTCATTGGCATCAATACCGCCAAACTGTCGGACACCGATGTAGAGGGTATGGGGTACGCCATCCCCATCTCCGACGTGGTGGAGCTGATTTCCCAGCTCATGACGCAGTCCACGGATCTGCCGCAGACAAACTCCAGCACCACCCAATCGACCGGAATCACAGAATCAGGCTGGCGCGAAAACCGTTCCGCCGCATAACGCCGAAGATCGTATGACCGAAAGCCATTTCTGGCGGATACCCACCATTCCGGCGACAACAGCAAGGAAGCGGAGACCCAAATGGGTCTCCGCTTCCCTTTTTCTATGAAATCTTATTGCGTACTGCCGCTGTTGAACAAAGGCGCAAGCGTATCGGCATAGGTTTCAAAGATCTCCAGCAGCACGCTGTCCCAGTGGCGGGCATCCTGCTCGCTGGTGCCGAACACATAGTCCTCCTGGCCGTAGTCGATGACATCAAAGCCGGGCATGGCCTTGCTGGCTCCGGCGGTGCGGTATGCGGCCGCGTCGGCCAAGGAGAAGGAGATCTCCCCGTTCTCATAGCTGACCCAGCTGGTAAGATCGGTACCGGTAGCCTCGTCAGCGGTCCCGTTGACAGTCTGTGGCTCAGCGGCAGCCTTGGTGATCGTGGCAGCGCCGTCCACATACTCGCCGTACATCTGATCCACATACAGGCTGAAGGAGTCCCCCAGCACCTCGGAGGGCACATGGCCGCCATCCCACTGCCATGCAATCGTTGCGTCAATGCCGGAATTAAGCATGGCAATCTGAAGATTCAGGGAGTTGAACATGGAAATGTCGCCCTCTGCCGCACCGCAGAGGATTCTCACCCAAGTGGGTTTCTCTGTGCCGTCCGTGCCGATATAATTCAGGGGATTATAAAGCTCCACCAAATTGTTGCCGTATGCATCCCCGGCCTCAATGCTCTCAATGTCGGCGCGGTAAGCCTCCACCATCGCCTCATAGGTAGCGTAGTTGCTGGAGTCCACACTGCTGCCGGAAGCCTGGGTGGTGCCCGCATCAGGGGTACCCACGATCATCTCACGATTTCCGCCGCCATTGCCCCGACCGGTCTGACCATCTTCCAGATCAGCAGGCAGTTGGCCGTCTCCTGCAATCTGGCCACCGGCATCTTCGGGCAGCTGCCCCAAATCAAATCCCATGTCGCCGCGGCCGCCGCCCATCATGCCGCCGCGGCCACTGGTGGAACCTTTGGCGTAGCGCCCCTCCAGAAACGCTTCCGCTTTGTCCTGGGTGGTCATGGCGGCCACTTCCGCATCGCTGAGAGCGTTGCCGTCCGCGTCAAATCAGGTCCAGTCCTCGGCGCAATCCAGACTGTCCACATACCACTGAAGGTTCTCCATGAACTCCGCCAAATACAAATCCAGATAGGTGCCATAATAGCCGTTGGTCTCCGGATATGCCTCGGGATCGTATTCGATGGTCAAGGCGATGGTGTCCTCCATATTCCCGTCGCCGTTGAGATCAAAGCCCACATCGGCCTCATTGACGGAAAGGTTCTGTTCGTTGATATACTCCATATAGGCGGCGGACAGATACTCTGCCAGCTGAGCTTGGAAGTGGGTGGAAAAGTCGTAGCCGGCGTTCAGGTAGTATTCAAAGGCCAGGGTCATATCGGACTCCGCCAGAGAAGTAATAGCGCTGTATCCAATACAGCCCCAAGCTCCGTCAGAGATCTCATAGTCCTCGCCGTCGATGGTAACAGCGGTGGAATAGCCGCCGTCCTCGGTGTAGTATACACCCACAGCGCCCGCCTCAATCTGGTAGTCGTAGAAATCGGAGTGATTGGAGGTGGCGGCGAACATCACTGCGTGAGCCCCGCCGCCGGAGCCGCCGGTGGAAATGAGGTAATCCCCACAGCCGGACAGGTTGCCCAGCAGGATATTGTACTGAATGAAGCGTGCCGCAGCCTTCTGATCTGCAAGGCACGAAGGAGCGTCGCCGGTATAGTAGGTGTTCCCATCTTCATCCGTAGCGGTATCCTGCTTGCCACGGTTGCCGCAGGACACATTGATATAGCCGTCGGCGGCATAGGTGGTGGAAGCAAGCGAGTTGTTCTGAGAGCCGTAGCCGGCCGCACCGGTGTTCAGGGTGATGGGGGCGGTAGCGGCGGTATAGGTCTGGCCGTTGGTGCTGGTGATTTGGGACTCATAGTCGATGATCAGGGAGCCGCTGACGGCTTCTTCCCCGGCCTCCGCACCGGTCACATCGGCAGAGCCGTCCCCATCGGTGTCAATGCCCGTGACATAGGCGCCGGGAACGCAGACGGAAACGCCCTGCTGATCGGGCAGCTCCGGATAGGCTACTGCCGAAACGATAGACATGACCCATGCGTCGGCGTCCGCGCTGTAGGTCCATGTCAGATCGGCATTGTTGGCCAGATTCAAGGTTTCCTCAATATAGGCTTTCTCCTCGGCATCGGCCACAGCGACTTCCGTTCCCGACGCGTCCTGACCGCAGGCGCATAACCCTGCCGTCAGGGACAGGGAGAGCAGCAATGCGGTGACTTTTTTCAAATCCATAAAAATGCCTCCTATTTTAATAGTGGGGCTATCATACCACACTGAAAATTAACTGAACCTTAATTTTCTGAAAATAAAACAGCGCTCACCCATGGCGGCATCCAGTTTTCCTTGAAAGGACTGGTAAGAACGCAAGCTGACCCGCGAAGATAAACGGACAGGAGTTGGCCAAAACTCCTGCCCGTTCGTTTGATAATCAGAAAAGCCCGCAGATGATCTCCGCGCACCGTTCGATCCCCAGAACCCCGCTGTTCAGGGTGATGTGATAATTCTGTGCGCGGCCCCACTTCATGTCCGTATAAAAGCGGTGATAGGCAGCGCGGCGCTTATCCTTGTCCCGGAGCCGCTGCTCGGGAGACTGCTCCCGCTCGCCATATACTTTGACGATCCGCTCCGCCCGGAAGGCCATATCCGCATGGATAAAGACTTTCAGGCAGTCCGCCTTTTCCCGCAGGATATAGTCGGCGCACCGGCCCACGATCACACAGGGCCCTTTCTCGGCAAGCTCCGTGATCACCTTGTACTGCAAATCCCACAGGATGTCTTCATTGGTCGGCCCCTGAACGCGATTGGAGAAGGCAAGGGACAGAAAACCATGGGGCGTATATTCTCCTGCCTCTTTGATATAGCTTTCCGCAAATCCGCTTTCCTCCGCCAGCTTCTGAATCAGCTCCGCATCGTAGCAGGGAATACCCAGCTTTTCCGCAGCCTGCCTGCCAATGGTGCGTCCGCCGCTGCCGAATTCCCGGCTGATGGTAATAATGCGATTTTTCATGCGATCTTAGCTCCTTCTGCATTGAGTTTTTGATAGGTATTCCGGATGATGAACACAGAGATCAAAAAGGTGAGGACATCGGACACAGGCATGGAGTACAGAACGCCGTTCAGCCCGAAAAACACCGGCAGCAGCAGTGCAAACCCCACGCCGAACACCACCTCGCGGAACAGGGAGAGCATGGTAGAGGCCAGGGCCCTGCCCACCGCCTGCAAAAAGATGAAGCATGCCTTGTTCACGCAGGCCAGGATCATCATGCAGAGGTAGATCCGGAAGGCCCTGATGGCAAACTCGGTGTAATAGCTGCTTTCATTGGCCGCGCCAAAGATGTTGATAAGCTGCTGGGGAAAGCCCTCTGCAAAGATCAGAGCCACCGCACCCACAGCCGCTTCGGCAATCAGCAGCCGGGTGAACAGTTCTCTCACCCGCCGGGCCTTGCCCGCGCCCATGTTGTAGCCCACGATGGGGATGCACCCCGCCGCCATACCCACGACAACGGAGATGACGATCTGGAAGAATTTCATGACAATGCCCACCACCGCCATGGGGATCTGGGCGTATTCCTCCAGTCCGAAAATCGGGTCCAGGGCGCCGTATTTGCGCAGCATATTGTTGATGGCCGCCATGGCCGCCACCAGACTGATCTGGGAAAGGAAGCTGGTGATCCCCAGGACCAGCATCCGCCCGCAGATCTTCTTGTTCAGGGCGAAATCCCCCTGTCCGGGCCGGATGATCCGCATGTGGAGCAGATACCATACCGACAAAGCGGCGGTGGCGATCTGGCCGATGACGGTGGCCACTGCTGCGCCCATCATGCCCCACTTGCAGCCGAAAATGAAGAGTGGGTCCAAAATGATGTTGATAACCGCGCCCAAAAGGGTGGAGGCCATGGCAAATTTCGGATTGCCGTCCGCCCGGATGATGGGGTTCATGGCCTGACCGAACATGTAGAACGGGATGCCCAGGGTAATGTAGAAGAAATACTCCTGAGAGTAGCGGAAGGTCTCCTCATTGACTGTTCCACCGAACATAGAAATGACGGCATCGGCAAAGATGAGGTAGATAGCGGTCAGAACAAGGCTGCTGACCAAGGCCAGAATGACCGCATTGCCCACGCTGTGCTTCGCCTTATCCACCTCGCTCCTGCCTAGGCTGATGCTGACGAAAGCGCAGCAGCCATCCCCCACCAGAACAGCGATGGACAGCGCCACCACCGTCAAAGGAAAGACCACTGTGTTGGCAGCGTTGCCGTAGGAGCCGAGATAGCTGGCGTTAGCGATGAAGATCTGATCCACGATGTTGTAAAGAGCGCCCACCAGCAGGGAAATAATGCAGGGGATGGCGTACTTTCGCATCAGGGCTCCGATTTTCTCGCTGCCTAAAAACTGATTTGCTGTGTCCACTTGGATCACCTTTCTTTCCAAAAAATAAAAATGCGTAAGCCCAAATCCGGACTTACGCACTTCTGCTACACGATTTTGAATATTACATTGTTCAATAACCTGCGCTTTTTATGGGCAAAAAAATAGAATGCGCAGGCCCAAATCCGGACTTACGCATTTCTGCCACACGATTTTACTCTGAATTTCTATTATTTCACTGTTGCCATTCCTGAATTTTCTTTCCCGGCAGCAGTTCTCATCTGGGTTGTGACAGGGGCGGGCACTTTTTGTTGCCATATTCCCCTCCCAAAATCAGTCTGTCGAAAACCATCTCACTTGCTTATGTCTCTCAGTTCAGGTAATCCCCAACGGGAGAACTGTTATACTGCTTGATGATTTTGATGATAATAGAGCCGTCAGGCTGAACGGCCTGATCGACGATCTTGTATTTGGTAAGGTTGCGTTCCAGTGTCTTCTTGTACTGCTCCACCTCCTGCTCCACCTGTTTCACCGCCCAATCGTGTTCTGCATCTTCCTTCAGCATAAAGTGGAGCGTTTGACAGATACAGGCCGCTTTGATTCGTTTCATAGTGTGTATCCTCCCTTGTTATGGCAATAATCACATACACATTGTCATTATTACACAATAAGTATAGAAAAAAATTGTGCATTTTTCAAAGGCGGTTTTACACAATCTTTCAAAATGCACATTTGGTGATTTTGCGCATAGATCATTCTGTCCTTGGGCCTTCGGCATTTATTCCAAGCTCCGTCCAGGAACTGCATGATCCTGTGAAAGCGGACGTGCTGAACAAATGCCGCCTTTTCTTCCGGGGCGGGGTTTCTGGCAAAGAAGGTCTCATTCCGCTGCTGGCATAAAACACAACAGGCGGACAGCTTTCGCCGTCCGCCTGTGTGCCTGACAATTCATAAGGTTCAGAAAATATACCTATGGGAACGATCAGACAGGTTCCCCATTTCCCTGTTGTATGCCTTGCTCAAAGTGCGATCTCCGGGCCAAGTTCAACCGAACCGCCCATATCGCCCACGCTGCCCATATCGCCCACGGAAACCGAAGGCAACGAACAGACAGGCACAGCAGCCGCTGCAAACTGATCATAACCGGGATGCTTTCCGCGTTTGTTCTGCGTCGGCGTCTGCACGATGCCGCCGTTCGCCGTTGTCACATCCGCACGCATCCGCTTGGAGCGCTGCTCTTTCTGCGCGCGGCGCAAGCGGCTGGCCTCTTCCTGCTTTTGTTCCCGCTCGGCACGTTTTTTCTTCGCACTGAGCAGCTGCTCGGCCTGCAAACGGCTGATTTTGCGCGTTGCCCGCTGCAAAAGCGTCCGCAGAGACCGGATAGCCCGCCGCGCCTTGGCGGCGTTCTCGCCCGAGGTCATGGCCTCGCCCTGCAAGTTATTGATCGCGCTGTTGATATCTGAAATCAGCATATTCACCTGTCCCACGCTTGCTGCGCGGGCCAAGCGGTGATACTTGCCCTTGGTCGAGTAGTTGCGCGGATTGGTGACGATGATCGGCTTTTTCTTCTCCTTCGGCTTGTTCATCTCCGCAAACCATTGCAGCAGCTTTTTGGCCTTTTCCATCTGCTCCGCTGCAGGCGATTTCTCAAAATATGTCCAGGTCTGCGCTTTTTCCTCCCCCACGTATACGCCGGTAATGTCCGTGGCATTGAGCGTGCGCAGCAACCGCATTAAGGTCTCGCAGCCCTCCTGAAATGCCTCCGGCACCTGCGCCATTTTGTCCAGAAACGCTTGATCGATCACCAGATGTTTGCCGCCGCCCAAGCTGATGGCAAGCTTTCGCAGCTCCTCCGTATCCTGCGCGCTGCCGGTTACAATATTGATGCCGGGAAAGCTGTTTTTCAGGCTTTCCAGCACTTCGTTGACCGCACGCGTCCAATCGGTCTGCCCCCAGTCCCCCCGGAGTGTCAGCGTGTCCTGCGGTGCACCATCCCCGCCCGTGCACATGCCGAGGGATGTTTCACCGTTTCGGCTCTGCTGCTCCGCCGCGCGATAGAGCGCCTGTATCCGTTCAATCCGATCCACCATTGTCCATCCCTCCATCCTGCTGCGCTGCCGGTTTGATACTTTTATATATAAATATCCGACCGAAACCATGCAAAAAGTAATGGACAATTTCAACAATCTTTCAACCTTCGTTTCGTTTGCCGCATAAAGAAAGCAGGCGCCGCAGGCCAAAGCCTGCGGCACCTGCTTCCATGAAACTGCACGCTGCAATCAGTCTTTCTTTTCCTGCACTGCACCCGCCCGCAGCGCCGCCCGCTTGCGGCGGAATCGGCCGTGGATTCTACCGACCGTACCGCGCGCCGACACCGGCAGCTGCACGCCGAAAACCAGCTTGGTCACCCACAGGAAGAACAGCAGCACCGCGATCGGCAGCACACAGTTGGTGATGATCATCACCGCAACCGCGTCGATAAACTGGCTGAGCATTTGTTCTGCCTTTTGCTTGAGGCTGGTCACACCCGAAGTGATGCTCTCACCAATGCCGCTGACCCAGCCGAACAGGCCGCTGTCCTCGTCTCCGGTTTCCTCCCCTACATCCGCCTGTTCTATCTCATCGACCGACTGCTGCACCGCGTCAACCGTCTGCTGAATGTCAAACGTTTCTTCCATCAGCGTGCTCACCTGCACACTGGCCGGAACGGTCAGGCAGATAATCAAGCCGAACACAGTCAGCCGTACAGCCAGCTGCACCAGCACCGTCCGATTCGTGAACAGCCAGATACCGGTCAGCACACAGGCGATCGGGATGAGATACTGGAAGGTCACCAAAAAGGTCATGGTCAGCAGGAACTTTTCCAGCAGGATTGCGCCGACCACGATCAGCAGATAGGTTGCCATTTCGGCCACCTGATTGGCGATGGGGGTTGTCGCATCGCCCGGCACGGCTGAGATAATCACCGAACCGGTAGCGACCGCTGCCGTCAGTTCGGTGACTGTTACCTTTTTCTCGTCCAGCGCCGCAATGGACGCCGCGTGGAATGTCGGGTCGGACAGCCGTCCCGCCAGCACAAACACAGACAGCAGCGCAATCACGACCAGCGCTGCCACAGCGATCCACCGCCTTACATTCGGATTCATGGTTTTCATAGGATATCTCTCCCCTCTGTTTTTCGCGCCTCCGCACAAGAGAGCCTGTTTTTTCGCGAACGGATTCCGCTTTATAGTATGAGCTTCGACATTATATCATATCTTGCAGCAAAAGCAAAACGGTATGGCTGTTGCCATACCGTTTTTGCATCGCTTATTGCATTTATCCGAGGGCCGCGATGGATTCCTCCAGCTTTGCGAGGTGCTCACGCAGCTTTTCGGCCTTCTCGCGCTCGACCGCGACGACCTTTTCAGGCGCCTTGTCGACGAACTTCGGATTGTTCAGCTTCTTCATAACGAACGCGATGTCGTCCTCGACCTTGGCCTTCTCTTTCTCGAGGCGCGCACGCTCGGCGGCGAAGTCAATCAGGTCGCCCATCGGCATATACAGCTGCGCGTCGCCCGTGACGACAGACGCCATCTTGGCTGCGTCCGCGGGCACCGCGTCGATCAGCTCAATGCCGGACGCATACGCCAGCTTCGGGAAGAAGCCTTCGCCCGCAGCGAAGGTGTCCTTCTTCTCGGTCAGGATGAGCACCTTGGCCTTCTTGGACGGCGGGACGTTCATCTCGCTGCGGCGGTTGCGGATCGCGCGCACCGCATCCATCAGCGTTTCCATCTGCGCTTCTTCCGCCGCAAAGTGCAGCTTTTCGTCGTACTCCGGCCACTTGGAAACCATGACCGACGGGCCTTCGTGCGGCAGCGCCTGCCAGATGGTCTCGGTGATAAACGGCATGAACGGATGCAGCAGCTGCATCGCGCCGGACAGCACGTAGCACAGCACCTTCTGCACATTCTCGTCGCCCGCCTGCAAACGGGTCTTGGCGATTTCGATATACCAGTCGCAGAAGTTGTCCCAGATGAAGTCGTTCAGTTTGGCAGCCGCCAGACCCAGCTCATACTGGTCGATGTTGCGGGTGACCTCGGCCACCAGCGTGTTAAACTTGGACACGATCCACTTGTCCTCGAGCGTCAGCGTCTCGGGCAGCTGGGCGGCCTTGTCCTTGCCGATGGTCAGGTTCATCTGGATAAAGCGCGACGCGTTCCAGATCTTGTTGCAGAAGTTACGCGACGCCTGCACACGCTCATCCGAGAAACGCATGTCGTTTCCGGGGCTGTTGCCGGTCGCGAGGGTGAAGCGCAGCGCGTCCGCGCCGTACTGGTCGATGATCTCCAGCGGGTCGATGCCGTTGCCGAGCGACTTGGACATCTTGCGGCCCTGCGCGTCGCGCACCAGACCGTGAATATACACGGTGTCGAACGGGGTCTGCCCCATGTGCTCGACGCCCGAGAAAATCATACGGGCCACCCAGAAGAAAATAATATCGTAGCCGGTGACCAGCGTGGAGGTCGGATAGAAGTACTCCAACTCCTTGGTCTTTTCCGGCCAGCCGAGCGTGGAGAACGGCCACAGCGCGGACGAGAACCAGGTATCCAGCACGTCCTCTTCCTGCCGGACGTTCTTCGAGCCGCACTTCGGGCAAACGTGGATATCTTCCTTGGAAACGGTCATCTCGCCGCAGTCGTCACAGTAGAACGCCGGGATGCGGTGACCCCACCACAGCTGACGCGAAATGCACCAGTCGTGGACATTCTCCATCCAGCGCAGGTAGGTCTTGGAGAAACGGTCGGGCACGAACCTGGTCTTGCCTTCCTTGACCACATCCATCGCGGGCTTCGCGAGCGGCGCCATCTTGACGAACCACTGCGCGGAGGTCATCGGCTCGACCGTGGTGCCGCAGCGGTAGCAGGTGCCGACGTTGTGCTCGTGGTCCTCGATCTTAACGAGATAGCCGCCTTCCTCGAGATCCTTGATGACCGCCTTGCGGCACTCGTAGCGGTCCATACCCTGATACTTGCCGCCGTTTTCGTTGACGGTCGCGTCCTCATTGAACACGAGGATCTGCTCGAGGTTGTGGCGCTGGCCCATCTCGAAGTCGTTCGGGTCGTGGCAGGGCGTGACCTTGACGCAGCCCGTGCCGAACTCCATATCGACGTACTCGTCGCCGAAGATCGGGATCTCGCGGTTCATAATCGGCAGGATGCAGGTCTTGCCGATCAGGTGCTTGTAGCGCTCGTCGTTCGGGTTGACGGCCACGCCGGTATCGCCCATGAAGGTCTCCGGGCGGGTGGTGGCAACCACAAGGTCGCCCGAGCCATCGCTAAGCGGATAGCGGATGTGCCACAGCTTGCCCGGCTGGGTCTCGTACTCGACCTCGGCGTCACTCAGCGCGGTCGCGCAGTGCGGGCACCAGTTGATGATGCGGTGGCCCTTGTAGATCAGGCCCTTGTTATACAGGTTGACGAACACCTCGCGGACCGCCTTGGAGCAGCCCTCGTCCATCGTGAAGCGCTCGCGCTCCCAGTCGCAGGACGAGCCGAGCTTTTTCAGCTGGCTGATGATGCGGTTGCCGTATTTGTGCTTCCAGTCCCATACGCGCTCGAGGAATTTCTCGCGGCCGAGGTCGTAGCGGGTCAGGCCCTCCTCCTTGCGGAGGTTTTCCTCTACCTTGATCTGGGTCGCGATGCCCGCGTGGTCGGTGCCGGGCATCCACAGCGCCTCGTACCCCTGCATGCGCTTGGTGCGGATCAGGATGTCCTGCAGCGTTTCGTCAAACGCATGGCCCATGTGGAGCTGACCGGTCACGTTCGGGGGCGGGATGACGATAGTATAGGGCTTTTTGTCCGGATTGACCTCAGCATGGAAAAAGCCGGAGTCGTTCCAGAAGCTGTACAGCTTGTCCTCGACCGATTTCGGGTCGTAGGTCTTTGGCAGTTCGCTCATTGGTCTATCTCCTTTTGAATTTGATTGACAGGTTTCAGGGCGGGCGCATTATATCCCCACCCGGTTTTCCCCGCGGAAAAACAAAAAAGCACGCCTTCATCCAACATAGGACGAAGCGTGCTCCGTGGTACCACCTAACTTCGCGGCAGATGCCGCGCACTCATTGGCCCGTAACGCGGGCAACGGGACGACTTACCCAAAAATTCAGCCATCCTGCTCCAAAGCGACCTTCTCCCCATCCGCCGAAGGGCTTGCACCGAACCGCCCTCTCTCTGCACGCGCAAAACAGGGATACTCCTCTTTTTCATCGCATTTTGCGTATTAACTTAATCAGTATAGCCATATTATATGGATTTGTCAAGCAATTACTCTTCTTTTGTATCAATTTCTCCGTGTTCCGCTTCGTAATCGCGGATACACCGATAAATCAAGTGCATAACCTGTCCATTGATCGAGCGGCCTTCATATTTGGCAATGTACCGCAGCTTTAACCGTGTTTCATCATCCAGCCGGAGAGATAAATGCTTTTTCTTTTCCATATCTACACCCATTTTGAATTTATTATGGGTTCATTTTACGCGCATAATATGTTATTATGTATTTAAGAACCTATAATGGGTTCTTAATATTTAATGAAAAGGGAGTTTCCAATATGTACCGCTACGGATTCTATTATGCACGCATTTACCGTCTCAAGCGCTGCCCCCGCTGGATGAAACCCGCCATCCGGCAGGCAGAAATCGCTGAAAGCCTGCTTCGCCACTGTTATTTTGCGCCCGATGTCTCTGACCTGTTCAACCAGTACTGCCGCGGCGAAATCCTCAGACTGCAGGAATACGCCCGCCAGTATTACCGCAGCGGCTGGAAGCACGGACGCTGCCGCCGTACCCACCACCGCCGTATTTGTTAAACTGTAACTTTTTTTCTTTTTCCACTTCTGCTATACTGAGGATAAGGAGGGGATCAAAATGCGTAAAAAAGCTGTTTATGCTGCTCTGACAATAAAAGGAGGATCCCAATGACAAAAGCAAAACAGCGCGGGCTGGCCGTTGCCGCCATGTTGGCGCTCGTCATTGCTGTGTACTTTGCGTGGCAGGCGCTTGGGAAACAGCAAACCATCCACGCGGAGCTCCGCACCGCGCGCATGGAGCAGGCCGAAGCCGCCGCGCCGGACGGCGTCCTGCAAGCGCAGGAGCTGCTTGCCGGGCCCGCAGAGCAGGACGGCGTGACCCTGCACCGCGCGGCATACTATCCGCAGGCGCAGGCGCTCGTCTGTTTTTTCGAGGACGAGGACCCCAACCGGGACATTTATCTGGCGGCGCTGCCCGATGTAAATGCCACTATCCTGCCGGAGGAATACGGCATCACCGCCCGGGTTTTTGAGGACGTGCCGCCTGAGGCGCTCTCCGATGGAATCGTTGTGGATTTGACCGACTGGCAGTTTGAAAGCTCGCACCCGGTCACTTTCGCACTTGACGGCTGATTTCAGCAAAAAAATCCCGCTATCCCCTTGCATTTCGCCGTCAAGTGTGTTTTAATAATCCTGTTATGAATAATGATACCTGCGATGAACAGGGAAAGTAACGCCATCCCCCTCTTTTCAGAGAAGGCGGCCTTTGGCTGCGAGCCGCCCAAAGAGACCTGACGCGAAGTTCCCCTGCGAGCACCGGCGCTGAACGGCTTTTTCCAGTAGGCGCAGGCGAGGTGACGCCCCGTTACCGGCGTTCAATGAGTGCCCGGCGCTGTCCGGGAATCAGGGTGGTACCACGGAAGATGTATTTTACGCCTTTCGTCCCTATTTTGTGGGACGAAAGGCTTTTTTATTACGTCCCTGAACGATTTTTCATAAAGGAGAGTCACCATGAAAGAAAAACTGCAAGGCATTTTGCAGGCCGCGAAGGAGCAGCTTTCCGCGGCAAACGACGCCCGCGCGCTCGACGAGGCACGCGTCAAGTTTCTCGGCAAAAAGGGCGAGCTGACCGCTCTGCTCAAGGGCATGAAGGACGTTGCAGCAGAGGAACGTCCGGTCGTCGGCCAGCTGATCAACGACGTGCGCGCCGAGATCGAAACCATCATCGACAAGCAGAAGGAAGTCATCGAGCAGGCTGCCCTCGAGCACAAGCTCAAGGCCGAGACGATCGATGTCACGCTGCCGGGTGAGGAAGTCGTCATCGGAAAAAAGCACCCGCTCAATATCGTACTGGATGAGCTGAAGGAAATCTTCATCGGCCTCGGTTTCTCGATTGCGGAAGGCCCGGAGGTCGAGCTTGACCACTATAACTTTGAAGCGCTCAACATCCCGAAGGATCATCCCGCGCGCGACACGCAGGATACGTTCTACATTTCGGATAATGTCGTGCTGCGCACCCAGACCTCGGGCATGCAGGTGCGCGTGATGGAACAGAAAAAGCCCCCGATCCGCATCATCGCCCCCGGCCGCGTGTACCGTTCGGACGCCGTCGACGCGACCCACTCCCCGCTGTTCCATCAGATCGAGGGTCTGGTCGTCGACAAGGGCATCCGCATGTCCGACCTGAAAGGCATCCTCGAGCTGTTCGCCAAGAAGCTGTACGGTGAAGATACGGTCGTCCGTTTCCGCCCGCACCACTTCCCGTTCACCGAGCCTTCGGCCGAAATGGACATCCAGTGCTACCGCTGCCACGGCGCGGGCTGCCCGCTCTGCAAGGGCGAGGGCTGGATCGAGATCCTCGGCTGCGGCATGGTACATCCCAAGGTGCTCGAGACCAGCGGCATCGACCCGGAGGAATACTCGGGCTATGCGTTCGGCATCGGTCTGGAACGCACGGTCATGGGTCGCTTCAAGATCGACGATATCCGCCTGTTCTATGAGAACGACGTGCGGTTCCTGGAACAATTCTAAAGAGTATAGGGGGAATCCAATCCCCCCTATATACACAATCCGGTTCCGAAGAAACCGGATTGTGATACCCCCCCGGACGCCGCCCAAGGCGGCTGGGTCGGGGTGTAGAAAGTCCGGCAAAGCTGGACTTTCTACGACCGCGCTGCGCGGTCTGTATTAATGCGCGCCTGACGGCGCGGACGCGCTAAGAAAAGCGCGGTATCCTGAACATTACGATAAAAGGAGCGTTCATCCATTATGAAGTTGCCGCTTTCCTGGCTTTCGGATTATACCGATATTTCCGGCGTCACGCCCAAGGAGTATGACGCACGGCTTACCATGTCCGGCTCCAAGGTCGAGGAGGTCTATTACCTCGGCGCGGAGATCGAAAACGTCGTGACCGGCAAGGTGCTGTCGGTCGTCGACCATCCGGACTCCGACCACCTGAAAATCTGCCAGATCGACGTCGGTCAGGGCGAACCCATCCAGATCGTCACCGGCGCGCCCAACGTGACCCCTGATTCGGTCGGCGAGATCTGCCCGGTCGCCCTGCACAAGTCCACGCTGCCCGGCGGTGTGAAAATCACCAAGGGCAAGCTGCGCGGCGAGGTCTCCAACGGCATGATGTGCTCATTTCAGGAGCTGGGGCTGACGCACGGCTGCGTGCCCTACGCCTGCGAGAACGGTATCCTGTTCCTGCCCGAAGGCACGCCCGTGGGCGAGGATATCAAGAAGGTGCTCGGTCTGGACGACTATGTCGCCGATTTTGAAATCACCTCCAACCGCGCCGACTGCTTCAGCGTGATCGGCCTTGCCCGCGAGACCGCTGCGACCTTCGACCGTCCGTTCACGGTCAAGGAGCCGGTCGTCAAGGGCTGCGGCGACGACATCAATAAGTATATGTCGGTCGAGGTCGTCGACACCGACCTGTGCCCGCGCTATACCGCGCGCCTCGTTAAGAACATCAAGATCGAGCCGTCCCCGGCATGGATGCGCGAGCGTCTGCATGCCTGCGGCGTACGCCCGATCAACAACATCGTCGATATCACCAACTACGTCATGCTTGAGTACGGCCAGCCGATGCACGCGTTCGACTATTCCTGCCTGTCTAACGGCAAGATCGTCGTGCGCCGCGCACGCAACGGCGAGTCCATCCAGACCCTCGACGGACAGGATCACGACCTGACCGACAAAATGCTCGCCATCTGCGACAACGACAAACCGGTCGCGGTCGCAGGCGTTATGGGCGGCGCGAACTCCGAAATCGAGGACGACACCACGACCGTCGTATTCGAGTCCGCCTGCTTCCACGGCGCGACCGTGCGCGTCACCGCCAAGGCGCTCGGCATGCGCACCGAAGCATCCGGCCGCTTTGAAAAGGGTCTTGACCCGTCGCTGACCATGCCCGCTGTGCAGCGCGCATGCGAACTGGTAGAAATGCTCGGCGCGGGCGAGGTCGTAGACGGCGTGATCGACGCATGCGCCGCCGACCTGACCCCCAAGACGCTGCCCTTCGAGCCGGACAAGATGAATGCGCTGCTCGGCCTTGACCTGTCGGCCGACGAGCAGAAAGCTTATCTGGAGCGCCTCGAGTTCCGTGTCGAGGACGGCAAGGTCATTATCCCGTCCTTCCGCGTGGACATCGCGCGCATGTGCGATCTGGCCGAGGAAGTCGCGCGTATGTACGGCTACGACAAGATCCCGACCACGCTGTACGCCGGCGAGATGGTGCAGGGCGAATACACCCCCAAGCAGATGGCCGAGCAGATCGTCTCCCAGACCTGCCGCAGCGCGGGCTTCGACGAAGCGATGAGCCACTCGTTCATCTCCCCGAAGTTCTATGACATGATCGGCTGGGCCGAGGACGACCCGCGCCGCATCTCCACGACCATCCTGAACCCTCTGGGCGAGGATTTCAGCATCATGCGCACGACCGTGCTGCCCTCCATGCTGCAGTCGCTCGCGCACAACTACGCGCACCGCAACCCGACCGCATCGCTCTTTGAAATGGGCATGATCTACACCCCGGTCATCAAGGACGGCAAGGCGGACGCGAGCGTGCTGCCGCACGAGGAAAAGGTCATCACCCTCGGCAGCTATGGCCGCCTGTCCTTCTTCCAGTTCAAGGGTGTAATCGAGGCAATCTGCCGCGAGCTGAACGTCAAGGACGTACAGTTCATGCCGGAAACCGGCAACCCGTCCTATCATCCGGGCCGCTGCGCGAACATCCTGATCGGCGGCGAAGTGGTCGGCGTGTTCGGCACGGTGCATCCGACGGTCGCTGCACGCTACGGCCTGTCCGGCGAGGTGCTTGCCGCCGAGCTGCCGCTTGACAAGCTGTTCGCCGCGATCGATCCTGTCAAGCTCTATCATCCGCTGCCCAAGTTCCCGGCCTCGACCCGCGATATCGCGGTGCTGGTTGACGATACGGTGCCCGCCGCGTCCATGCAGGCCGCAATCGAGAAGGCCGCGGGTTCGATCCTTGAAGCCGTCAAGCTGTTCGACGTATACAAGGGCAAGGGCATCCCGGAAGGCAAGAAGTCGGTTGCCTACTCGCTTTCGATGCGCGCGCCCGACCGCACGCTGACCGATGAGGAATGCGACAAGGCGATGAAGCAGGCGCTGGCAGCGTTGGAAAAAGATTTCGGCGCGGTTTTGCGCGGATAAGACTTTACTTTTCGGCCGTTTTGTATTATGCTGTTTATAACAAAAAACCACCGGTAGGATCGGAAAGGAGACAGACATGCTTGACGGTACGAGAAAATTCAGCCTCGTAGACGAGTCCAACAAAGAGATGAAGCGCACGCTGACCGCGGTTTACGACGCGCTCAAGGAGAAAGGGTATAACCCGATCAATCAGATCGTGGGCTATCTCCTCTCTGAGGACCCGACGTACATCACCAACCACAACAACGCGCGCAGCCTGATCTGCAAGATCGACCGCGACGAGTTGATGCAGGAATTGGTACAGTTCTACCTCGACAACTGAGGCTGTTATTCACATTGTGACATAATAAAAATAACCGCTCCCAACAGGAAGCGGTTATTTTTTGCCCCTTTTATATGCATTCTCTTGACAAATCGGGACACATACAGTATCATAAAGCTATAGGAAGGCACTGTCGACAGACGGTTGGCCTTCAGAGGATTATTTCATAAAAATAACCGCAATCTTTGGTCGGAGGGCGGTTATTTTTTTATGGTCTTGATGATTTCAAGCAAGATAAGTAGCAAAATGATCTGCCACAGCATCTCCATAAAAACCACCTCCTTTTTCAGGAGCGTGGTCAACCGCCTGCCGTTTGCGACAGTGCCTTGTTTTCGATAATAACAAATACAGTCTTTTTTGTAAAGCGAAAGGAAAATAATGAACGGTTTTCTCCCTATTTCCAAACAGGATATGGCCGATCGCGGCTGGTATTACTGCGATTTCCTGCTTGTGACCGGCGACGCCTACGTCGACCACCCCTCATTCGGCACGGCGATCATCTCGCGCGTTTTAGAGGACGCGGGCTACAAGGTCGCCATCCTCAGCCAGCCGGATTTCCACGATGAGCGTGACTTTGTCGCGATGGGACGGCCGCGCTACGCCGTGCTCATTAACGGCGGCAACATCGACTCGATGGTTGCGCACTACACAGCCGCGAAAAAGCGCCGCTCGGACGATGCTTACACCCCCGGCGGCAAGGCGGGCAAGCGCCCCGACCGCGCGGTGACGGTCTATGCCATGCTTGCGCGGCGTGCCTTCCCGGATACGCCGATCTACCTCGGCGGCATCGAAGCGAGCCTGCGCCGCTTCGCGCATTACGACTACTGGGCCGACCGCGTCATGCCCTCGATTTTGGAATCGACCGGCGCAGATGGGCTGATGTTCGGCATGAGCGAGCACTCGGTCGTGGAACTCGCGAACAACTTAAAACACGGCAAAAAGGGCGCGGACGCCTGCGTCGGCGTGCGCGGCATGGCCTACATGGCGCACGACGCGGACGGTATCGAAAACGCGGTCGCGTGTCCGTCCTACGAGGATGTGTGCGCGAGCAAACCGGACTACGCCCGCTCGGTCAAGCTGCAATATGACGAACAGGACGCGATCCGCGGCAAAACGCTTTTGCAGCGCCACGGCAAGCGCGTGCTCATCCAGAACCCGCCCGCGCGCCCGCTGACCACCGAGGAAATGGACCACGTCTATGCCTTGCCCTATATGCGCACCTATCATCCGTCGTATGAGGCGCTCGGCGGCGTGCCCGCGATTCAGGAAGTACAGTTCTCGATCATCCACAACCGCGGCTGCTTCGGCGCGTGCAACTTCTGCGCACTCGCCTTCCATCAGGGACGCTATGTGCAGGCGCGCAGCCACGAAAGCGTGATCGCGGAAGCCAAGCAGATCGTCCAAATGCCCGGCTTCAAGGGCTATATCCACGACGTTGGCGGGCCGACCGCCAACTTCCGCTTCCCGTCCTGCAAGCAGCAGGAGCAGCACGGTTTGTGCAAAAACAAGCGCTGCCTATTCCCCACCGCATGCAAAAACCTTGAAGCCGACCACACGGATTATCTTGAACTGCTGCGCGAGCTGCGCCGTATCGAAGGCATCAAAAAAGTGTTCGTGCGTTCAGGCCTGCGCTACGACTATATGATGGCCGACCGCAACGACGCGTTTTTCCGCGAGCTGGTCGAGCACCATATCTCGGGACAGCTCAAGGTCGCGCCCGAGCACATGAGCGATAACGCTCTGTATTATATGGGGAAACCATCATTTTCTGTATATGAGCAGTTCCGCGAGCGGTACGCCCGCATCAACCAGAAGCTTGGCCGCAAGCAGTACCTCGTCCCCTATCTGATGAGTTCGCACCCCGGCGCAACGCTGGACGACGCGATCCTGCTTGCCGAATACCTGAACAAAGTCGGCTACATGCCCGAACAGGTGCAGGACTTCTACCCCACCCCGGGCACGCTCTCGACTGCGATGTACTACACGGAAATCGACCCGCGCACGATGAAGCCGGTCTACGTTGCCAAAACCGCCGAGGAAAAGGCCATGCAGCGCGCACTGCTGCAATGGCGGCGGCCGGACAAGCGCCCGATCGTGCTGGCCGCTCTCAAGAAAGCCGGCCGCGAAGATCTGATCGGCTTCAGCAAGGAATGTCTGATCCGTCCGGCACGCGGCGAAAAGCCCCCCGTGCCTTCTGCCCGCATAAACAAAAACGCGAAAGGCGCGCGTCCCACGTCGCACCGCCCTTCCACGCCGAAGAAAAAGGGCTGGGCGAAAGCAAAGCGCAAGAAATAACCAACACTTCACCAAACTGCACAAGTCAGACCGCCCGCTTTGCGGGCGGTCTGCGCGTTCCGCTGAAACTTATGCAAACCCATTGACAGTATCCTGATCGGCTGTTACAATTTATGTAGCAAGCTACCAATTATGAATGGAGGCCGTCGCCATGTCCAGCCCAGCCTTCCCCGGCGAATACATTAAAATGATTAACATCCAGTTCATGGCGCACGCGGATGCGGCGCTGCGTCCGCTCGGCCTGACCTGTGCACAGAGCGACCTATTGATGTACCTGAACACACGCGGCGATCAGGAAACCACCGTGCAGGATATCGGGCGGCACTTCCGGCTCAAGCACCCGACCGTCATCGGCTTTATCCGTAGGCTGGAGGATAAAGGCTTTGTTTCCACGTCAGTATCCGAACGCGACCGGCGCTGCCGTGTGATCCGTCTGACCGACAAATTCAGCGAGGTCGAGCGCGTTTTTCAGGATATCCGCAACCGTATCGATGCCAGCGCTGCGTACGGGTTTTCCCCCGAGGAAATGGAGCAGCTGCAGCAATATCTTGCGCGCATCTACCACAACATCAGCGAAAGCTGATGTTTTTACCCCTATTATGTAGCTACCTACTAAATCAGAAGCAATTACAGGAGGTAATATAATGAGAAATAATAGCGATTCTGTATTCCGCGACGCACCGATTCCCAAGGCGGTCGCACAGATGGCCGTGCCGACCATGCTGAGCATGCTGGTCGTCGTGCTGTACAACATGGTCGACACCTTCTTCGTTGGCCAGACGGGTGATGCCAATCAGGTGGCGGCTGTTTCGGTCGCAACGCCCGTGTTCCTGATCCTGATGGCGTTCGGCAATATGTTCGGCATCGGCGGCTCGTCGCTCATTTCCCGTCTGCTGGGCGCAGGCGAAGGGGAGCGTGCCAAAAAGGTCAGCGCGTTCTGCTGCTATGGCTCGCTGGTCTGGGGTGTCGTGATGGTTTTCGTATTCCTCGCCGCAATGCCGTTTATCCTGTCGGTTATCGGCACGAGCGAATACACCATCGATTACGCCCGCGACTACCTGTTCTGGATCTCGCTCGGTGCACCGTTTATCATCTTTGCCAATGCCTTCTGCAACCTGATTCGCGGCGAAGGCGCGGCAACCGCCTCGATAGTCGGCAACATGGTCGGCACGGTGGTCAACATCATCCTTGACCCGATCATGATCCTGTGGCTCGGCTGGGGCGTCAAGGGCGCGGCGATTGCGACGGTCATCGGCAATATCTGCGCCTGCTTTTTCTACTTATTTTACTTCCTGCGCGGCAAAACCGTACTGTCCATCCATCCGCGCAACTTCGCCGTGCGCGGCATCATCGGGGGCGTGATCTCAATCGGCCTGCCCGCTTCGCTGAACAATATCCTGATGAGCCTGTCCAACATCCTGCTCAACAAATACCTCGCGGGCTACGGCGACAACGCGGTTGCTGGCATGGGTGTCGCGATGAAGGCCAATATGCTGGTGGTATTCGTCCAGCTTGGCCTCGCTATGGGCGTGCAGCCGCTGATCGGCTTTGCCTATGGCGCAAACAATATCCACCGCGTGCGCGGCGTGGTCAACTTCTCCGCCATCTGCACCACCATCATGGGCGTGATCCTGACGGTAATCTACTGGTTCACCGCCGATTCCATTATCTCGATCTTTATCAACGACGCTGCCGTCATCGAAGCCGGCGTGCCCATGCTGCGCGCGCTGATGTTCTCCGCGCCGGTGCTCGGCATCATGTTCGTGCTGCAGAACGCCCTGCAGGCGATGGGACGCGCCGCGGCAGCGCTTGTGCTGGCAGTCAGCCGTCAGGGCTTCATCTTCGTGCCCTGTGTCATCATCGCGGGCGCATACCTCGGTTTGAACGGCATTATCTTCTCGCAGCCCGCAGCCGACCTGTTCTCGGTCGTCATGAGTATCATCATGTTTATCTACATCACCAAACGTCTGATGCGGCAGCAAGCACAATCCGCCGCCTGACAGCAATATTCCCTTCGGCGCATACCCCGTTTTTGCGGACGTGTGCGCCGTTTTTTTGCCGTTTTTCCCAAAAACCGCTGCTTTGTCAGCGGTTCTTTTTGATTGCGCGCGCCGCGCTTTGGTGTTAGAATAGAAACTGATATATTGTGTCAATCTCACATCGGAATGAGGAGTTACATTTATGTGGATCGCGGACAACTGGAAGGACTACGCTGTACTCGACTGCGGCGGCGGCGAAAAGATTGAGCGCTGGGGCAATCAGATTTTGCAGCGCCCCGACCCGCAAGCCATCTGGCCACGCGAAAAGAACTGCCGCGCATGGGACAAGCCCAATGCGATCTATCACCGCTCGAACGCGGGCGGCGGTCAGTGGGAGATCCACAAGCTGCCCGAGCAGTGGGCCATCCACTACGGCGACCTGACGTTCCAGCTCAAGCCCATGAGCTTCAAGCACACCGGCCTGTTCCCCGAGCAGGCTGCAAACTGGGACTTTATCGACAAAATGGTGCGCGGCGCGGGCCGTCCGGTGAATGTGCTCAACCTGTTCGCCTATACGGGCGGCGCAACGCTCGCCGCGGCAAACGCGGGCGCGTCGGTCTGCCATGTGGACGCATCCAAGGGCATGGTGCAATGGGCGCGCGAAAACGCGGCGTCCTCCGGCCTTGCCGACCGGCCGATCCGCTGGATCGTGGACGACTGCAAGAAGTTCGTCCAGCGCGAGATCCGGCGCGGCCGCAAGTATGACGCGATCATCATGGACCCACCTTCCTACGGGCGCGGCCCCTCGGGCGAAACGTGGAAAATCGAGCAGGACGTGGCCGACTTCGTCGAACTGACGATGGGCGTGCTGTCGGACAAGCCCCTGTTCGTGCTGATTTCCAGCTATTCAACCGGGCTTGCCCCGAGCGTGATGAGCTATCTGCTCGGCATTACAGCGGCAAAGCGTGCCGCGGGCAAGATTGAAGCGCAGGAGCTTGGCCTGCCAGTCGAGTCGACCGGGCTTGTGCTTCCCTGCGGCTCGTCTGCACGCTTTATTGCAGAAACCTAAAACGGACAACCACCCACCGGGATAGAGACAAAAGGAGTTGACTGTAATGCATCAGATACATTGGTTTACGACATATCTCCCCATTCTGATTTACTCCCTGATCCCCATGGCTATTGGCCTGCTTCTGCTGTATTTTGTCATCAAAAAGGCGGTTAAGGACGCGATCAACGAGTCCAACCGACCGAAATTCTGATTGCTGCAAGGACGAATACTATGTCTGAAATCATCAAAACCGAAAACCTGCAATACGCCTACCCCGTTGAGGAAGGCCAGCTTGCCGTGCCGGTGCTCAAGGGTGTGACCCTATCTATCAAACGCGGCGAGTTCGTCGCGGTGCTGGGTCACAACGGCTCGGGCAAAAGTACGCTCGCGGGCTGCTTCAACGCCATCCGCCTGCCGACCGGCGGCGTATGCTACGTCGATATGATGGACACGCGCGACGAGAACAACACCTACGAGGTGCGCAAAACCGTCTCTATGGTGTTCCAGAACCCGGACAACCAGCTGGTCGCGACCGTGGTCGAAGAAGATGTGGCGTTCGCGCTGGAAAACATGGGCGTGCCGCCGCAGGAGATCCGCAAGCGCGTGGACGAAGCGCTCAAGGCCGTCGGCATGTACGAATACCGCGCGCAAGCGCCGCACCGTCTGTCCGGCGGACAGAAGCAGCGCGTCGCGATCGCAGGCGTGATTGCGATGATGCCGCGCTGCGTTGTGCTCGACGAGCCGACCGCTATGCTCGATCCGCAGGGGCGGCGCGAGGTCATGGCAGTCGTGCGCGAGCTCAACCGCAAATTCGGCATCACGGTCATCCTGATCACCCATCACATGGATGAGGCCGTACAGGCCGGCCGTGTGGTTGTCATGCATCAGGGCAATGTGCTGATGGACGGCACGCCGCGCGAAATCTTCACGCAGGTGGACACGCTGCGCGCCGCCTCGCTGACCGTGCCGCAGACCATCGAAGTGCTCTATGACCTCGACCGGCAGGACGGCGCGAATTTACCGATTGATGCGCTCTCTGTGGGTGAGTGCGCGGATATTTTAGAGACTTTCTTACAGTGAGGCTGTGCGCCCACTGATTTTTGACACACAGGAGGACGAATCCTTTGTCAACCATTCTGGAAACACGGGGCTTGACCCATATCTATGGCGCAGGCACCCCTTTTGAGCGCAAAGCGCTCGACCATGTCGACCTGAAAATCGAAAAAGGCGAAATTCTGGGCGTGATCGGCCATACCGGCTCGGGAAAGTCGACGCTCATCCAGCATTTCAACGGCCTTCTGAAGCCCGACGAGGGTGAGGTGCTGCTGGACGGCCAGTCCATCTGGAACGAAAAAGGCAAGTGCGCCCGCGAAACGCGCTTCCGCGTCGGTCTGGTGTTCCAGTATCCCGAATACCAGCTGTTCGAGGAAACCATCGCCAAGGATATCGCCTTTGGCCCGACCAACATGGGACTCCCGCAGGAAGAGATCGACGAGCGCGTTTTGGAATCCATGCGCGCGGTCGGTCTGGATGAAAGCTTGGCGAACCAGTCGCCGTTTGCACTGTCGGGCGGCCAGAAGCGCCGCGTCGCGATCGCGGGCATCCTTGCCATGCGGCCGGATGTTTTGGTACTCGATGAGCCGACCGCCGGCCTTGACCCGCAGGGACGTGACGAAATTCTCGGTCTGGTGCGCGACTACCACAAGCAGTCGGGCGCGACCATCCTGATCGTCTCGCACTCGATGGAGGATATCGCAGGGCTGGCCGACCGCCTGCTCGTAATGGATCACGCGAAAGTCCTGTTCTGCGACACGCCGCGCGCGGTATTCTCGCATGCGGACGAAATTATCGCGGCAGGTCTGGATATTCCTATGATCACCAAGGTCATGCTTGAGCTGAAAAAGCGTGGGCATGATGTGGACACCTCGGTCTACACGGTGCAGCAGGCGCTGGACGCGCTGCGCGCCTGCAAAGCGAAAGGGGGCGCGCGCTGATGCTCAAAGACATTACCATCGGCCAGTTTTTCCCCGGCGACAGCGCTGTACATCGTCTCGACCCCCGCGTCAAGATCGTGCTGACGATCGCGTTTATCGTGCTGCTGTTTCTGGCTGAGGGGCCGGTCTCCTATGCGCTGGTGTTCGCGTTCCTCGCGCTCATCATCGGCATTTCGCGCATCTCCCCCAAGTTGGTCGTGCGCGGTCTCAAGCCGATTTTATTCATCGTCGTATTCACGGCGGTGCTCAATCTGTTCTACACCCCGGGCGAGTATGTCTGGCAGTGGGGCTTCCTGCACATCAGCCGCGAAGGCATCCGCATGGCGGTATTCATGGTCATCCGCCTGATGCTGCTGATCATTGCGACCTCGATGCTGACCTACACCACCAGCCCGATCCAGCTGACCGACGGCCTCGAGCGCCTGCTCTCGCCGCTGAAAAAACTGCATGCACCCGTGCATGAGCTTTCCATGATGATGTCGATCGCGCTGCGCTTCATTCCGACGCTCATTGAGGAAACCGAGAAGATCATCTCGGCGCAGAAGGCGCGCGGCGCGGATTTTGAAAGCGGCAGTCTGGTGCAGCGTGCGAAAGCCATGATCCCGATTCTCGTGCCGCTGTTTATCTCGGCGTTCCGCCGCGCGGACGAGCTGGCGACCGCAATGGAATGCCGTCTGTACCGCGGCGACGTCGGCCGTACCCGCATGAAACAGCTCAAAATCGCCCGCGTTGACATCTGCGCAGTGCTGATCTGCGCGGTGCTGTTCGCGGCGGTCATCGTATTGAGGCAGTACGGCCTATGAACATTGCAGTGATTTTGTCCTACGACGGGACAGCCTACAACGGCTGGCAGGTGCAGAAAAACGGCCCGTCGATTCAGGAAAGCATGGAAACCGCTGTCGAGCGTCTGCTCGGGCAAAAGGTGCATGTATCGGGCGTCGGCCGCACGGATTCGGGCGTGCACGCGCGCCGCTATGTGGCGAACTTCAAGGCGGACTGCACCATCCCGATGGACCGCCTGCCTTATGCACTCAACAGCTTCCTGCCGCCTGATATTGCGGTGTCGGGCGCGGTACAGGTGCCGGACGGGTTCGACGCACGCTTTGACTGCACCAAAAAGGAATATGCCTATTATATTTTCCCGTCCACCCTGCGCAACCCCTTCCACGAGCGCTATGCCTACCGCTATAACTATCCGCTCGATATCGAGCGCATGCAGGCAGGTGCACAGCGTTTTGTCGGCAAGCAGGACTTTGCCGCTGTGCGCAGTCAGGGCACACCAGTCAAAAGCACGGTGCGCACCGTGTTCTGGTGCGAGGTCGAGCCGGTGGACGACCTCATCCGCATCCGCGTGTGTGGCGACGGTTTTCTGTATAACATGGTGCGCGCCATCGCGGGCACACTCACCTATGTCGGCGGCGGCAAGCTGACGCCGGGCGACGTTTCCGCCATCCTGCGCGCAGGCGACCGCGAGCAGGCCGGCCCTACCCTGCCCGCCTGCGGCCTTTTCATGAACCGGCTGTGGTATGACCACACGCCCGAGCTTGCCGCTTTCCATCTGGACGCGTAAGCCTGCCGCGCGGAAATTCAGGAATTATTCACATCTTTCACCCCGAAACGCGATACAATGAGGAGACGGAACGTATGAACGAACAACAGTCCCCCAAGGCAAAACAGAATATCGTCCGCTTCCCCTCTTCGCGCCGGGAACGGCAGCGGCTGCTGCGTGAGAACAAGGACCCCCGCGTACGCATCACCGTGCTGCTGCGCACGGTATGCGGCTGGCTGCTGGTGGTCTGCACCTTCCTGTTCCTGCTGACCAACTACCGGATGCTGACGCCGACTTCGATCCGCAGCATGGTCGAATACACGGTCGCAGGTTTGCAGCAGCATGAGGGCGACATTACGACCATCAACTATGAAAACGGCACGTTTTCCGACGCCGCGCTGTTTGAAGCGGGGCTTGCTTATGCGGACAACGATTCGCTGTTCCTCGCACGTCCGGGCAGCGTGACTACCATGCGGCAAACGCTGGGCTATTCCTCCCCTGTAGTCGAAACCAACGACGATTATGTGCTGGTCTACGACCGTGGCGGCGTGGGCGCTATGCTGACCAACTCCGCTGCGCCTGTCGCCCAGCTGACGCTGTCCTCCTCCATTATTACGGGCACACTCGGCCAGCATGGTCAGTTTGTGCTTGTCACGGACGAACAGGGCTACCGCACGGCAGTCACCGTGTACGATACCTCCGGCGAAGAGGTATTCAAATACCAGTCGTCGGAATACTATATCGTATCGGCCAGCCTGTCGCCGGACGAAAAAACGCTCGCTGTACTCGCCTTCCGGCAGGACGGCGTAACACTGACCTCCCATGTGCTGTTTTACGATGTGTCAAGCGGCGAGCTTGACGCGGACGTCACGCTGGAGGATACGCTCGGCATGACGCTGTGCTATCCGGAAAACGGCACGGCTGCCGTACTGTGCGACGATGGCCTGTATCTGATCGGCAGCGACGGCGCAGCCGAGCATGTGCTGACCGTTGCCTCGACCGATATGATCGCTTTCACCGCGCAGGATGATATCCTCGCGCTGGCGACACGCTCCTATACGAGCGGCGCACGCAGCGATGTGTATATGGTTCGCGGCGGGACGCTGTCCGGCCCCTATTCGCTCTCCGAAGAGCCGTCCGCGCTGGCGGTCAGCACCTCTGGCGCAGCGGTGCTCAGCGCCTCGGGTGTTACCGTGTACGACAAAAGCTTCACACCGCTCTGGCGCAACACCGAAGCGGTCGGCGCACGCCGTGTGCTGCTGACCGACGACGGCACGCTGTGCGTGCTCTACACCAAGAACGCGCGTCTGTTTACCGCGCGCAGCGAACATTCCGAGGAAATTACCGATGTCACTTGACGATGTTTTATCCACCCTGACCGGGCTGTGCAACCTGCCCGACCTGATCGTGCTGGCAATTTTGCTGGTCAACGTTATTCTCGGCTTCCGGCGCGGCTTTTTTGGCTCGCTGTATGGACTGGTCGGCCGTGTGATCGCGGTCGCTGCCGCTTTCTTTGCCGCCCGCGCCGCCGCGCCAACCGTGGCACAATGGATCGTCACGCCAATCGTTGGCGACCTGTTCGAACGGCAGGCTGGTTTGTCCGGTGCCTCCGGCACGCTGGACGGCCTGCGGCAGAGCGTGACCGACGCCGCGGCTTCCATGGCAGAAAGTCTGGCGTTTATCCTGCTGCTAATCCTGCTCTGCATCCTGTTTGGCTGGCTGGTCGGCTTTGCAGCGAAAAGCCTGCATACGGTCGCGCATCTGACCCCGCTTGGTATCCTTGATTCGCTCGCAGGTGGCGTGATCGGCCTTGCGACCGGGGTGCTGCTGGTCGCACTGATCCTGATCGGCGTGTGGTGGGTCTCCCCCATTGCGTATTCCCCGCTCGGCTGGCTCAGTCCGGAGCGCGTCAACCATACCCTGCTGCTGGCAAAGCTGATCGACTTCCTGCCGGTTGCCATCTAACCCAGATTTCCCACTTCCGCAAAGGAGTTTTACCAATATGAACATGCCAATGTGCTCGCGATGCAAAAAGAACATCGCGGTGGTGTTTATCACCAAAATCGAAGGCCCGGACAAGACCACGCAGGAGGGGCTCTGCCTCAAGTGCGCGCGCGAACTGGGCGTCAAGCCGCTCGATAATATCATGGAGCAAATGGGCATCACCGAGGACGACCTCGAAGCCCTGTCGGGCGAGATCGGCTCGCTGGCCGACCTGAACGATCTGGTTACCGCCGGTTCGGACGGTTCGGACGATGAGGCGCCGCACGAGACCGACCCGATCTCCAACCCGCCTGCGGCTGTCCCGCCGCTGTCGCCGGACGCGCCGCGCCGTTCGTCCGAAGGCGCACGCACGCGCACCCAAGCGCCGCCGCGCGACGACAAGAAGCGCAAATACCTGAACAACTATTGTGAAAACCTGACGCGCAAGGCAGCAGAAGGCCGCATCGACCACATCGTCGGCCGCGACCGCGAGACCGACCGTGTCATTCAGATCCTGAACCGCCGTCAGAAGAACAACCCCTGCCTGATCGGCGAGCCGGGCGTCGGCAAGACGGCGGTCGCAGAAGGCTTGGCTGTGCGCATCAACGAGGGGCGCATCCCCTTCAAAATGCGCAACAAAGAGGTGCATCTGCTCGACCTGACCGCGCTTGTTGCGGGCACGCAGTTCCGCGGCCAATTTGAAAGCCGCATGAAGGGGTTGATCGACGAGGTAAAGAAGCTCGGCAATATCATCCTTGTCATCGACGAGGTGCACAACATCGTCGGCGCGGGCGACTCGGAAGGCTCGATGAACGCCGCGAACATCCTCAAGCCCGCGCTTGCCCGCGGCGATATTCAGGTCATTGGCGCGACCACACTCAAGGAATACCGCAAGCACATCGAAAAGGACGCCGCGCTCGAGCGCCGCTTCCAGCCAGTGTATATCGGCGAGCCGTCCGTCGCGGAGACGACTGAGATTTTGAAGGGCATCCGCTCGTACTATGAGACGTTCCACGGCGTACAGGTGCCGGACGACATCTGCCGCCGCGCCGCCGAGATGAGCGAGCGCTATATCACCGACCGTTTCCTGCCCGACAAGGCCATCGACCTGATCGACGAGGCCTGCTCGCGGCTCAATCTGGACTCGCCGCAGCTGTCCGAAATCCCGGCGCTGCAAACCGAGATGGAAAGCCTGCAAACCCAGCTTGACCTGCTGACCCAGTCGAGCGCGCGCGACGAGCAGGAGGACACCTACGCCCGCATCGCGTCCTGCCGCCAGCGGCTGCTGCAGGTCGAAGGACGGCTGCACGAATTGCTGTGCAAGCCCGCGCCCACGGTCGACGAGCAGCTGCTCGCCTCGGTCATCGAGCTGTGGACGGGCATCCCCGCCGCCAAGGTTGCGGCGCAGGAATCCGCGCGGCTTCGCGGCATGGAAGACCGCCTGAAGGGTCATGTCATCGGACAGGACGAGGCCGTCGACGCGGTCTGTGCGTCCATCCGCCGCTCGCGCGCGGGCATCAGCCCCAAGCGCAAGCCCGCGTCCTTCCTGTTTGTCGGCCCGACCGGTGTGGGTAAAACCGAGCTGGTCAAACAGCTCGCGCTCGACCTGTTCGACTCGCCCGACGCGCTCATCCGGCTGGATATGTCGGAATATATGGAAAAGCACACGGTTTCCCGCCTGATCGGCTCGCCTCCGGGCTATGTCGGCTATGACGAGGCCGGCCAGCTGACCGAAAAGATCCGCCGCCGGCCGTATTCTGTCGTACTGTTCGACGAAATCGAAAAGGCGCACCCGGATGTGCTCAACGCCCTGCTGCAAATTCTCGACGACGGCCGCCTAACCGACGCGCAGGGCCGCGTGGTCAGCTTTGAAAACGCCGTCATCGTCATGACCTCGAACGCCGGGTCGGGAACGGGCGGTGCGCCCGCGGGCTTCGGCCGCACGGTCACCCAACAGAGCCGTGAACGCGCGATGAAGGCGCTCGAGGATATCATGCGTCCCGAGTTCCTCAACCGCATCGACGAGATCATCGCCTTCAATCAGCTGACCGAAGCGGATTTCCGCAAGATTGCCGAAATCATGCTGGGCGAGCTGAAGGGCAGCCTCGCCGACAAGGACATCCGCCTGACGTGGGACGACAGCCTGCTGGAATTCTTGGTCGAAAAGTCGTTCTCCCTCAAATTCGGCGCGCGCAACCTGCGCCGCCTGATCGAAAAGGAGATCGAAAACCCGCTTGCGACCGCGATGGTCACGGGCGAGCAGCCGCTCAAGGGCGCATATCTGCGCGCCGCGGACGGCAAGCTGATACTGGACACAATCTGACAAACGCAAATTGCCGCCGGGCAAAACCGGCGGCAATTTTTTCGCCCTCCCCCGGCAACATTCCCCCTCCCCCGTGCATCTTAAAGATGTCCGGACGATGAGACGAGGTGAAACAATGGAAATGATACTAAGCCAGATACAGGACGATCCACGCACGCGGTTCGCTGCCGCCGTGACCGAACACCGCCGCGCGATGTACCGCGCCGCGCGGGCGCTGCTTTCCAGCGACGCGGACGCGGAGGACGCGGTCAGCGAAGCGGTTTTGCGTGCATGGCAGGCCTTCGGACGGCTGCGCGACGAGAAAGCGCTCAAAGGCTGGCTGATAAAAATTACAGTCAACTGTGCGCACGAACACCACCGCAAAACCGCGCGCCTGACCTATACGGACGATCTCGAGCCGCTCGCGGGCGGCGCGGAGGACAGGCACGACTTTACGCTGTGGGACGCAGTCTGCGCCCTGCCCGAGGACTACCGCGTCGCGACCGTCCTGTTTTACTACGAGGATATGACGACCGCCGAAATCGCAAAGGTTCTCGGCGTGCGCGAAGGGACGGTGCGCAGCCGCCTGTCCCGCGCGCGGAACCGTCTGCGCACGCTGCTGGAGGAGGAATAAAGCATGACATTTGACGAGAAACTGAAGGCACGCGCACAGCGCGAAGGCAGTCCGATGCCGAAAGGCTTCGACGAGCGCATGAATACCCTGCTGGCCGATCTGCCAGCACAGGTAACACCCATCAAAAAGCGCCGCCCGGCGCGCACCGCCGTCTGCATCGGCATCGCCGCCGCGCTGGTGGTCGGGGCGGCCGCAGCCACACCCACGGTCATCCAAATGGCGCAGGGCGTGATCGACTATTTCCACACCGGCCGCGCCAGCGAGTATACCGCATTGCAAACCGAGTACGAACAGTTCAACGCTGCCGTCGGCGCAAGTCAAACGGTGAACGGCGTGACACTAACCATCGACAACCTTGCCGTGGACGACAGCTATATGAGCATTTTCTTCACTGTATCGAGTCAAACACCGCTGGAGCAAGTGGGTACAGAAAGTGAGCCGGAAAGCTGGCGTGCGGGTTGGACTGCACCAATATTCTCGGCAAAAGTGAACGGTGAAGAACTGGACACCAGCGGTTTGGTGGACAACGAGACCTATTTTGTGGACGACTGCACACTGAAAGGCGTGCACCGCCTGATGCTCAAGGAAACGCTGCCGGAACAATTCGATCTGCTGCTCTATACCAGCGGTACAAGCCGTCTGAACGAGGGCGACATCCAGTTTGAACTGTCGGTGGACAAGAGCGCGGTCGCGGTCGAAACGCGGACGGTCGAACCGAAGCAGGATTTCACGGTCGATTATGTCCACACCTATGAGGACGGCAGCACCAACACGGTCCATCGCACACCGCGCATCGATCGTCTGTCGATTTCGCCGCTCAGTTCCACCATTACGCTGAGCGAAAAGATATCCGGCGACGATTTCCCGTGGGACAGCTTCGTGCTGCGCGACGACAAAGGCAACTTCCTACCCCGCCTGCCCTCCGGCATGACCGGCAGCGCATTGGGTCGCTCGGTCAATGTGTTCGAGTTCATCGGCGCGGATGAAACGACAAAGTCGGTCACGCTTATCCCGATGGATTGGAGCTACCATATGCACGAGGTCAAAGGCGCACTCGATGCGCTGCCGCTGACCGATGACAGCACAAACGGCTATACGCTCGAAAGTCTGGAGGTTGGCGCGGACAAGGCTGTCGCAACCTTCTCCATCCGCGGCGCGATCTGGGAGCCCAGTGGCTCATTCCAGCTGACCGATGCGGACGGCAATGCCCTTTCCTTCAATAAATTTGCAGCGATCGAGGGCTATACCGACCGGGAAACCGGCAAAATCATCTCGACGCTGTATTATCCCGACGCGACCGAGGAGGAAGTCGCCCAGATCGCAGGCGTGTCCTTCTGGCAGCCGGACGACGATCTGGAATTACTGGAAGATCAGGCAGTCACGATCGACCTGCAATAATGATAAAAGCCACCCCGAAAGGGTGGCTTTTTCGCGTCTATTTTTTGCTTACAGCAGTTCATCCAGCGTTGGGTTGCGGCCGGTGGACACATACCGGTGCGCGAACGCATTGGCAAAGGCAATGCGCTCCTCATCCGGCAGCCCCATGACGGCAGCAAAGCAGGATGCGCCGTTAAAGTTATCGCCTGCGCCGGTCGAAATGCGCGGATGCTCGACAAAGTCGGTCGCCTGCCGCGTCACGCCGCGCGGTGTGACCAGTACGCTCTCGTGGATGGTGTGCACGATCACCTCGTCGATCCCGTATGCCGCACGCACCGCCTGCGCAATCTCCGCCGGATCGGTCTGTCCGCGCAGCAGGCGCTCAGCTGTCACCAGCGCCTCATTTTCGTTCAGGCTGAGGACAGCCGTGCGATAGCCGGCAAACGCGCCGATGCGCCCCAAAACGGCCTCCAGCTCATCTGACGTCTTGCGGGAGACATCGCACAGATCGAAAAACGCAAACCGCGTCTTATCCGCCGGCTGTGCGGCGACTGCGTCCAGCACGCACTGCCACAGGGAGTCGGCAAAGGACAGCTCGCTCCAGTTGACCAGCGCGAGCAGATCGGCCTGCCGGAACAGGTCGGGCGCTTTGTCGCCCGTCGCGTCCAGCACGCGCTGCCACGGGTCGCCCGGCAGCGTGCAGTCGGACGCGAGCAGCACCTTGCCGTCGTTAAACTCCATGCAGGTGGACTGGCCGGGCGCAGCAAACGAATACAGTTCGCACGGCATCGCAGCAAACAGCGGATCGATCGTGCCCGGCTCTCCCAGCATGCCGATGCAAGTCACATCCGCACCCAGACCGCCCGCCGCGCGCGATAAAAACGGCAGGTTACCGCCCAGCTGCCGCGCCTCGACCGCCAACTCGACCGAGCAGCTTTTTTCCGCCTTGCTGATCAGGAATTCCCCGAATTCCCGGATGGTTTCAAACGGCTGCGCGTCCTGCCCGGCCGTGGCAGCCTGCCGCAGCGGCCGGACGATGGTGTCGGCAAAGCCGTCAAACCCGACGGTGATCCGCTTGCTGCGCGCCTGCTGCCGCCGCGCGCGCAGCGTATCCTGCCAGCTCATAGTTTGGCAGCGGCGGCCTCATCCACCACCACATAGCAGTTCGGATGGTTCTGCAGAACGGACGCGGGCACATGCGGGCTGACCTCGCCCCGCACCGCCTGCTGGATGATATCCGCCTTGTGCGCGCCGTTGGCGATCAGGATGACGGTTTTCGCCGCCATGATCTGGCGGATACCCTGCGAAATGCCGTATTCCGGGTGGAACTTGTCGCCAAAATACTTGCTCATGACCCGCTTGGTCGTGTCGGACAGCGGGATAATATGCGCGTTCAGGTCAAAATCCACGCCATCCTCGTTGAAGCCGAGGTGGCCGTTCATGCCGATGCCCAGCACGGAAACGGTCAGAGGACCGTACTCGGCGATATAGGCATCGAGCGATGCGCGCTCGGACTCGATATCCGCCGCTGCGCCGTTGATGATATGCACGTCGCCAAACGGCTTTTCCAGCCGTCCGAGCAGCTCAGTGCGGTTGAACAGGCCGCAGGAGCCTTCGTCCTTGTCCGACAGGCCAACCCACTCGTCGAGCGACACATACCGTGCGCGCGAGATATCGACCTCGCCGCGGTTGACCATATCGGCAAAATCATGCACCATGCCGAGCGGCGTGTCACCGCCCGGGAAACTGACCAGCGCCTCCGGCTGCTGCCGGATGCACTCCGCCGCCAGTTCTGCCGCGCGGCGGCTCATTTCCTCATAATCCTTGCAAACGATGATCTGCATGACGGTTCCCTCCTCAGTCGATGATCTTCAAATCGCGCAGATAGTTCAGGTTGCGCTTGGCGGACGCGAACGCCTGCGCAGTCGTAGCGCGCGGCATGTCGGACTCGACCACCGCGATGCCCGCAAAGCCGATCTCATCCATCACACGCTTAACCTCGGCAAAGTCGATGATGCCGTCCGGCAGGTCGCACATGACGTTGATGTCAAACGCCGTATCCGAATCGATGTGCTCATCCATCACCTTTTTGTACACCGCGCCGTCAACCTGTTTGAAGTGCAGATATGCAATGCGACTGGCAAAGCGGCGCATGAAGTCCGGCGCGGACGGGTCGCCCGGCTGGCCGTTGCCGTTATCATACTTCTTCTGCTCTGCCATCACGCGGATGATCTCCTGGAACAGCTCGAGATCCGCGACTGCGTCCTCCAGATTGGTCTTGGGCTGCTTGCCGGTTGCAATGCACTCCGCAAACAGCTTCAGCTCGGTGTGGAACGCATCATGGAAGTCCGGGCCGTAAACCGTGGTCTTGGTGTCGGTGTCGGTGGACTCGATCACCTCAACCTTGGCGGGCTGATAACGCAGGTACGGGGTCTCGTACTTGACCAGCACCTTGCGGGTCTTCTGGAACACTTCGATCGCTGCGTCAAACTGCACGATGTTCTGGTTGTTGACCAGCTCATAGGTGCCGAGGAAACCACCCTCGAACTCCATGACGATCACCACATGCTCGCCATTCGACGCAGTGGTGACAGAATGGATCTTCTTCGGCACGCCGAACAGCTCGCGCACCGCGGCAAACGAATGGCAGCCAAGGCCGGTCATCATCTGGTAAGTCGTGCGCATCTCGTCGGTCGCGTCCGCGCCGATCGCACGGTCGAGATGCTCCCGGCGGCGCGCGCCGCCCTCCGCGATCGCCTGCGCGGGTACATCCTTGGGGTAGAACACCGGCTTGGTCTGGCCGATGAAGAAGGGCGCTTCGAGGATGATATCGCGGAAACGCAGGTACTCGGTTTTCATCGGCTTTTCGGTCAGGATCTCCTTGGCCTTGAGGTACGGGCCGGCATAGCGGCGCATGTAGCCGACCATGACGATCTGATCCGGATACCGCTTTTTCAGTTCGATCAGTTCCTTCAGTTCATCCAGGCACAGCGTCACCGGCTTTTCCACGAACACATGCTTGCCCGCCTTGAGCGCGCGCGCCGCATATTCGCCGTGGTACTGGTCGGGCGACAGGATAAGCACCGCGTCGATATCCGCCTTGTCGATCAGTTCGGTCGCATCCAGATAGCTCTGCGCGATGCGGTATTTTTTCTGAATATACTCCACCAGCGACGGCGCAACGTCAGACACCGCCGTCACCTCATACTGGTCGCACATATCCTGCAAAATCGGCAGGTGCATGCACTGCGATACCTCACCGAGGCCGATTACACCAACTTTAATCATCTGTATTTCCTCCATTTCGTTTTCTTCATCGGTTATTTTGACGGATGACCAGCCGCCGGATATCCGACCATGCGGCGAAGCCGGTCACAAAGCTGCCCATGCCGAACGGCACAAACAGCACCAATGGCAGGGAGAGCGGGAACATCCAGAAACTCAGGCCATACAGCAGCAGCGTCACCGCCAGAGCGGGCAGGCTGTGCTGCGGGAACGCCAGCGCCAGCACCGCCGCGTTTTTGACCGCCGCGCGCAGCGGCACATCGACCGCGACCAGCATTGGCCACAGATAGCCGAGCACCAGCGCGCCAACCGCTGCCAGCGCAAACAGCACGACGCAGACAGCCGTATTGCCGCGCACACCGGGCAGCGACAGCAGCAGCAGGAACACGCCGATCACGAACAGCTCGATCAGCCCCAGCACGGTATTGCGGGGAAAATCCTTTTTCAGCTCCTGCCGGAAATCGTACCACACATCGTTCGGCACATCGCGCACCATGTTCACCGTGCAGCGCGACAGCGCCGCGCGCGCCGCGCCGAAGGTCACGAGCGGCAATGCGCAGATGACAAACAGCAGATTGAGCTTGAGCAGCTGCCAGAACTCGCGCACCAGAATCTCGAAAAACAGTGCAAGCCCGGTTTTGGGCGGCGCATCCTTTTCGATGCCCGGCCCTTCTTTCAGATAACCCGGCCGGAACCACAGCATGGCCGTCCGTCCCCCTTTCCGATCAGTGCAGGATTACCTGCTCGGTCTCCTTATCGAACAAATGCAGCTTATTGCCGTCCAGCGCCAGACGGATGGTATCGCCCGAACGCGCCTGCACACGCGAGGGGGCGCGTACGGTCAGCGAAACGTCCGCGCAGGCACCGTACAGGTACACCTCTGCGCCCATCAGCTCGGCGATGTCGACGTGCATCTCGACCACGGTCTCGGGCGACGCATCGAGGAACGCCGGCTCGGTATGTAAATCCTCCGGGCGGATGCCGAGCACCACGGTTTTGCCCACATATTCTTCCAGCGCGGTATTCTCTACCTTGCCGGCCTGCAGCGGGATGGCATACGGGCCGAATGTGACCGCGTAGCCCTCGCCCTGCTTGCGGACGACCGCGTCGACAAAATTCATCTGCGGCGAGCCGATAAAGCCCGCGACAAACATGTTGCACGGCGCGTCATACAGGTTCTGCGGTGTGTCCACCTGCTGGATGACGCCGTCCTTCATCACCACGATGCGGTCGCCCATCGTCATGGCTTCGGTCTGGTCGTGCGTGACATAGACGAAGGTGGTCTGCAGGCGCTTGTGCAGCTTGGTGATCTCGGTGCGCATCTGGGTGCGCAGCTTGGCGTCGAGGTTGGACAGCGGCTCGTCGAGCAGGAACACGGCAGGGTCGCGCACCATCGCGCGGCCGAGCGCAACACGCTGCCGCTGGCCGCCGGACAGCGCCTTGGGCTTGCGGTTGAGCAGGTGCTCGATATCGAGGATCTTGGCCGCCTCGTGCACCTTCTGGTCGATGATTTTCTTGTCGACCTTGCGCAGCGAAAGCGCAAACGCCATGTTTTTGTAAACCGTCATATGCGGATAAAGCGCATAGTTCTGGAACACCATCGCGATATCGCGATCCTTGGGCGGCACGTCGTTGACGCGGCGCTCGCCGATATACAGGTCGCCGCCCGTGACCTCTTCGAGGCCCGTGATCATGCGCAGCGTAGTCGATTTGCCGCAGCCGGACGGGCCGACCAGAATAATAAACTCCTTATCCTTGATCTCCAGATTGAGGTTTTCGATGACCTTGACGTCACCCAGATAAACCTTCTGGATATTTTTCAGAGAAATGCTTGCCACTTGCTTCCTTCCTTTCTCATTCCTTGACCGAGCCTGCGGTCAGGCTGGATACGACCTGCTCCTGGAACACCGCGAAAATCACGATCGAGGGAATGACGGCGATCGTCACCGCGGCAAACAATGCGGTATAGTTAAAGCTGAACTGTGCGGTGAAGTACGACAGCGACAGCGGCAGCGTACGCGCCTCCTCGCCGCTGGTCAGCACGAGGGCGAAAGTAAATTCGTTCCACGACTGCAAAAACGCCAGCACCGCCGCCGAGGTCAGGCCGCCCTTGGCACAGGGCATCATGATCTGGAAAAAGGTGCGCACAAAGCCCGCGCCGTCGACATAGGCGGCTTCCTCAAGCGCCTTGGGAATGGACGCGAACGTGCCGCGCAGGATCAGCAGGCTCATGGGCAGGTTGAGCGCGGTATACACCAGAATCAGGCCGGCCTTGGTGTCATACAGGCCGAGCGCCTGCACCACGCTGTACACCGGATGCAGCAGCGCGGTCATCGGGATAACCATTGCCAGCGAAAGCAGGAAATACAGCGCGTCCCGTCCGCGGAACCGGCATCTTGCAAATACATAGGACGCCATCGCCAGAAACAGGACATTGAGCGCAGTCGAGATCACGGTAATGATGACGCTGTGGCCGAAATAGCTCAGGATCGGCGAGATTGTCAGCGCGTCCCGATAGCCGACAAAGCTGAAGCTTTTCGGCAGCGCCATACCGTTGGACAAAATCTCCGCGTTGGTTTTGAACGAAGACATGATGACCCACAATATGGGGAACAGCGCCAAGCAGACACACAGCGCAAGAAACAGATATTTCAGAACGCACAAAACACGTTCCTTCATGGTCATTTGCACATGGCTCACGGTTTTGCACCTCCTTAATATTCTTCCTCGTTAACCTTCATAACCTTGTTGATCACCGTCATGGCGACCACGCCGATTATGACGATCACAACGCCGATGGTGTTGGCATACGCGCATCGGATGGCCGCATCCTGAGCAGCAGCCTCGACGCCTTTGCGGATGCCGCCTCTGCGCAAGATGACTACGTCGAAGTTGAGGGTGAGCACTACTATCACACCTCCCGCCAGCTTTCACCCAGTCGCGTCCTGATCGACGTTTTCATCCCAAGAAGCGAAATTTTTGAGACCTCTAATGACGCAATCAAGATTTACATTTTCTTTGCCTTCGTTGTCCTGCTGCTGACTCTGTCCATCGGCTCGGTGGTTGCCTACCGGCTTTATAAGCCGCTGCGCCAGATGATGCACAACATCGACGGGCTGGCTGCGGGCGACCTGACGGTCCGCATGGACGCCACCCCTTACCGCGAAACCGAGCAGATGTCCGTCGCGTTCAATCATATGGCTGACCACCTGGAGGCGCTGTTCGCCGAAGTCTATGAGCAGGGCATCCTGCTGCGGGACGCGGAATTCCGCCTGCTGGAATCGCAGATCCGGCCGCACTTCATCTTTAACGTCCTCGAGCTGATCAACATCCGCTGTTTGGAAGCCGGACAGAACAGCATCTGCCGCATGGTGTCCAACCTTGCCCAGCTGATCCGTGCCAACATCACACACAAGCACGAACAGACTATCTCCTTCCGGGAGGAGCTTCGCTATGTCCGCTACTATCTGGAATTGCAGAAGGAGCGCTTTGGCGACAGCCTGACCTATTCCATCGATCTGGAAGACCCCTCTATCCTGGACTATTCCATCCCCAAGCTGACCATTCAGCCACTGGTGGAAAACAGCATTGTGCATGGTCTTGAGCCGAAGCGCGGCGGCGGCGCCGTGCGTATCGGCATCTGGGAGGACGAGGACGCGATTTACATCCGCATCACAGACGACGGCGTCGGCTTCGACGCTTCCCAGCTTACGCTGGATATCCACAACAACGCCCCTGCCGCCGGCGCATCACACAACCACATCGCACTTGCCAATATCGCACGCCGCATCCAACTGCTGTACGGCAGCAAATATGGCATGAAGATTGTATCTTCGCCGGGCAACGGCACGACCATCACTGTCACAGTCCCTGCGCTGCCGCCCCATGCAGAAAGGAAGGATGACAATGCTTAAGATCATGATCGTGGACAACGAAGCCGCCATCCGAAAGGGTCTGATCCACTGCATCCGCTGGGAAGCACTGGGCTGTGTCATCGCGGCGCAGGCGGTAGATGGAATCGATGCGCTCGAACAGGTGCCCGGTGTACAGCCGGATATCATCATCAGCGATATCCGCATGCCCGGTATGGATGGGCTGGAACTGGCGCGCCGCATCAACGAGCAATACCCGCATATCAAAGTCATCATGTTAACCGGATTTCCGGATTTTGAATACGCACAGCGCGCCATCCAATATCAGGTGGTGGATTTTGTGCTCAAACCCACCTCGATCGAAAGCCTGACGCAGGCCATCGAAAAAGCCAAGGCGCGCATTGCCGAAGAACAGAGCAATCAGGAACTGGAGCGCAGGCTTGCCAGTAAATCCGAGCAAAACCTGCAGCTTGAGCGCGGTATGCTGCTGCATGACCTGATCCACCGTGTCGACCTTTCCAACCTGTATGTAATCAACCGCATCGCGCAGCTCGGGCTGAACCTGACGCGTTATCACGTGCTCCGTCTGGACATCGCCCCGCTCTATTCCGATGCGGAGGATAGCAACACCGACCTGCTGCCCTATCTGCACCAAGCGCAGGAGGTATTGTGCGACAGCATCGGGGAATATGATATTTACTTTGCGCCCTATGGAGGACAGGCCTGCTACGCCGTTGTCTGCACGGCGGACACCGACACACTCGCCGCACGCTGTCAGGAGACAGTCGATGTGCTGAGCAGCCTGCCGCGGTTTTCGCTGTCGATCGGCATCAGCCGTTTTTTCTCCGACCCCATGTGCATGGCGGATGCGGCCAATCAAGCCGATCAGGCAGTGCAGTTCGCCTGCTACACTGCTGACACCTCCGTGCAGCGCTTTGACCAGCTGCCCGAGATCCCGCCGCAGGCGTTGCAGCGTGTGTTCGACGACTTACGGCTGCTCAAAAGCGCAATCGAAAACCAGAATGCCAGTGCCCCCCACGATATCCTGCTGCGTCTGTTCACCTTCATGCGGGAAAACAAGCTGCCGGTCGACACGGTGCGCAGCGTATGCCTGAACATCCATCAGTTCTGCATCAGCCTGCTGTTCCAGCCGGACGCCGCGCAGCATCTGTCCGCCAGTCAGGATCTGCCCATGCTCAAACGGCTGATCGAAGGCGGCTCGTTGCCGCAGCTGGAAAAGGACATGCAGGAATTTGTACAGCACATCCTCGCACAGGCGGGCGGCAACACGGACGATGGTGCGGATGCAGTCCACACTGTCCAAAACTATGTGCGGCAGCACTACGCCGAAGACCTGTCGCTGGAATTTCTTGCCGGAATGGTCTATCTCAGCCCGGCCTATCTCAGCCGCCTGTTCAAGCGCGAGACCGGCGAAACCCTCAGTGCGTATGTGCAGAACATCCGCATCGAGCAGGCAAAGACCCTGCTGCGTACCACCAGCCTGAAAACCTACGAGGTCGCTGAACGGGTCGGCATCCCCGATCCCGTCTATTTTTCCCGAATTTTTAAAAAGGTCACGGGCATCAAGCCCCGGGATTTCCGGCGCGATGAAAACACGCCGTAACGGGTGTTTGCATGGTTTTCTGCCCTATCTCCTGTAAAAAAGCAACCGGCGGGGGACGCCTTTTCACAGCGTCCCCCGCCGGTTCTCTTTTGTACCCCCACGATGTCTTATCCGAACCGGAACCAGAACCGCGGCCCGACAGGCGTGTTTTCCGCACCGTAAGCATAGCCGTGCAGGTCGAACACGGTTTTCGCGATCGACAGCCCCAGCCCGTCGCCCTTGGCCGTGCGCGCAGGGTCGGCCTGAAAATACGGCTCCCACAGGCGGGGCAGCGCCGCAGACGGGATAGCCTCCCCCGTGTTGACGACCGCGCACACGCCATGCTCGATGCGCACGGTGATGCTGCCGTCCGGCAGGGTGTGCTGCACCGCGTTCTCGAAAATCGCGTCGAGCGCACGGGCAAGCAGCGCACGGTCGGCCTCGGCTTCGTCCGCATCGTCGACAATCACCGACGTGTGCAGACGGCTGTCCGGCGGGATAACAGCTTCCAGCCGCTCACGCGCGAGGGCGGAGAGAGACACCTGCTCGCGCCGCAGGGCTTTGGCGCCCGCCTCCAGCCGGGACAGCTCGAGCATACGCCGCACGCTGCCGTCCATGCGCTGTGCCTGCTGCTGGATCACATCCAGATAGTGCGCACGCTTGTCCTGCGCCATGTCGCCCGAGAGCAGCTCGGCGGTCGCAGAGAGGACGGCGAGCGGCGTTTTCAGCTCGTGCGCGAGCGCGGCGGTCGTATCGCGGCGCGCCTGCTCGACGCGCTCCTGCTTGCGCCACACGCGCAGCAAGGCAAAGGCGAGGACAGCAGACATGGCGATCATCGCCAGCAGTCCCATCCCGTAGACCGGCCGCAGTTCGTCCATCGCGTCGCGCAGCGGATAGTACGACCAGATATAGATCATGGAATAGTCCGTCGGCTCCATGGTGACCATATCCTGTCCGAGATATCTTCCGACCTCTACATAATGATGGAAAATCGTGCTGTCGTCCCCCCATCCGCCGATCGCAAAGTTCATGTCCTCCATGCCTTCGGCCAATGTCATCATACGCGCACGCATCTGTTCCAATTCCGCGGAATCCCGCGCCTTGATATAGCCGGAAACGCCATCCTCCACATCAAACCCCGGTAATGTGAAATTATCAGGGATATGACCCATCAGACATTCAAACGGCTGGTCGTTCCAGAACAGGCCGCTGGTGTCGATATCCGGCTGACGCTCCATCAGCACGGTTTCATCATTGCGCTTGGTTTCCATAATCCCGCCGTCCTCGAGAATATAATACTCAAACGTGGCGTAGGTCAGCCGGTAGGGGATAAACATGCCATTGTCCTGCCAGCCCTGATAATACAGCTTGTGAAAAGTATTGCCGGTTTTCACCGGGTACGCTTCGCGGCTTTCCTGCTCCAGCCGGATGAGCTGAAACACCTCTTCCTCGGTCAGCCAACGCTCCAAATCTATGTACAGCCCTGTCCCCAAGCTGTAATAATTGCCCGACGACGCAAGCAGATTGCGCTCTTTGTCGAAAATACCGACCATTGTCAGCGGCTGCTTTTCCTTGTTGCAGATGTAATACTGCATCCTGCCGTAGACGATCTCTCCTTGCTCCGTTTCGTGATTGGCCGTATCCAGCAACTCATTGTAGTCACCGCGTGTTTCACGCGCTTCCTCCAGCTTACGCTGCGCCGTCACATAGGTGAACACGCCCATCACCGCCAGATAAAACGCCAGAAATCCTGCGCCCACGCGCCAGAAAAAGCTCCAGAAATTCCTATGCTTGCTTTTCATCTCCATCCACCTCCAATTTGTAGCCCTGCTTGACCACGGTCTTGATGCAGCCCGCGTGCACACCAAGCGCGCGGCGCAGCTTTTTGATATGGCTGTCGACAACGCGGTCGGTGCCGTCAAAATCCCACCCCCACGCGAGATTTAACAGCTCATCGCGCGTCAACACGCGGTTTTTCCGCTCCATCAGCGCCCGCAGCAGCGCAAATTCCTTTGGCGGCAGCGCAACCGGCTGCCCACCCGCCTTGACTATACCGCGCGCAGGATCGAGTTCAAGTGCCCCGCCCGCAGCACATCGTCCTGCCCCAGCCCATGCGCACGGCGCAGCAGCGCCTGCGCCTTGGCGTACAGCACCGCCAGTGAAAACGGCTTGACGACGTAGTCGTCCGCGCCGAGGCCATAGCCGTGCAGCTTGTCCTGCTCGTCCTCGCGCGCCGTGACGAACAGGATCGGCACATCGCCCTGCTGCCGCGCCGCGCGGCAGAGTGCAAAGCCATCCGTCCCCGGCAGCATCACGTCGAGCAGCAGCAGGTCGAACGGACGCTGCTCGATCAGGGCGAGCGCTGTGTCGCCGTCGGCCGCCGTCTCAACCGCGATTGCCCCGCCGCTCTTTTCCGTGAAGTAGTCCACGACCACCTCGCGCATCGCCGGCTCGTCCTCAGCCAGCAAAATCGTATATGACATCCGGCATCCCCCCTTTGTGCTTTCAGTATAGCACGTGCGTATGCCTTTTTGATGACGCAGTAACCACTTATTAAAAATCAAATATCGCTTCTATGAAATTCCTGAAAAAGAAATTAAAAAAGATGTTGACAAAACCCGCAATCATTGGTATACTGTTTAAGCGTCAGAAAAACCCGCGGGTGTAGTTCAATGGTAGAATGTCAGCCTTCCAAGCTGAACACGTGGGTTCGATTCCCATCACCCGCTCCACTTCTTTTGAAGTCCGCGGTTGCCGGAATTGATATGCGCCAGTAGCTCAGCCGGATAGAGCAACTGCCTTCTAAGCAGTAGGCCGGGGGTTCGAATCCCTCCTGGCGTGCCAAACTTCCGCTGGCGAAACAGAATATGGTGGGTATAGCTCAGTTGGTTAGAGCATCGGATTGTGGTTCCGAGGGTCGAGGGTTCGAGTCCCTTTACCCACCCCATATCACCTCATGACGCGCTGCCTTTCGCAGCGCGTTATGCTTAGGGTAACGGTTTCCGTTCGACCCAAACGAATACAGGGGCGTCGCCAAGCGGTAAGGCATCGGCCTTTGACGCCGACATTCGCTGGTTCGAATCCAGCCGTCCCTGCCAATTTCTTTCGATGGATTCAAAAGGTGGCTCTTACAAACGATCCGGTGGATCGTTTGAACCGCCGTGGCTTTTCCGCAGAAAAGCGAATCCAGCCGTCCCTGCCATTTTATGACCCAGTAGCTCAGTCGGCAGAGCACCTGCCTTTTAAGCAGGGTGTCCGGGGTTCGAATCCCCGCTGGGTCACCAGAACAAAAGCCTGCGCAATTCTTTGAATTGTGCAGGCTTTTTTCTTTTCCTTGCTGAGCTCTTGCAAAGCACAGCATGGTCTTGCGATATACAAGAAGTACCGTGCCGCTGGCATTATGAAAGTCAAGACATCCAGCACGGAAAACCGGGTTCAGGTTGGTTTGGATCCTCCATCGACTGGTAATGGTGTCCGGGTAGGTTGCAATACGGGTAGCAATCTACCGACGTTTGAAGCTGATCCATCAAATTTGCGCTGCATTAGATACACCGATCATTCCATTCTGCTATTCATTTCATCCACTGGCTGCTTCTGAACCATTCAGTCGTTTTCCAGTTTCCTTATGGAATCGGTGGATATACTCAGTAGAAAACGTCAACCAAACGCGGCTATTGGGTGCTAAAATGCAAGCTTGATCCGATACCATGGCAAAAGCTCCGATACGTTCTGCTTGGCCAAAAACAAAGGTTTCTCGACCCGTTCGTTCTACTGTATGGACTTCAGCCGCCAAGCCGCCGGGTTCCTGTGTCCAGCGCAAATGCTCTGGTCGAACTCCCAGCACCATCCCATCCTGTTCCCACAGATTCATAGGTGGCGAACCGATAAACTGAGCCACAAATTGATTGGCTGGACAATCGTAGACCATTTGTGGTGTATCTACCTGCTGCAAAACGCCCTGGTTGAAAATAGCGATCCGATTCCCCATAGTCATAGCTTCGGTCTGGTCGTGGGTCACATAGATGGTGGTGGTACCAAGTTGCCGCTGTAATGTTGTAATCTCCCGCCGCATCTGCACCCGGAGCTTAGCATCTAGGTTGGACAAAGGCTCATCCATGAGAAAGAGCCGCGGGGAGCGAACCATGGCCCGTCCCAATGCCACGCGCTGCCGCTGACCACCGGAGAGCGCACCGGGACGGCGCTGCAAAAACTCTGTGATCTCCAGACTTTCTGCAATCTCCTCCACCCGCTGCCGGATTGCTTCCTTGGGCCAGCGGCGCATTTTCAGAGGAAATGCCAGATTATTCCAAACATCCATAGTGGGATACAAGGCATAATTTTGAAATACCATGGCCATGTCTCTTTTTTTGGGTGCAACACCATTGAGGATCTGGTCATCCAGATAAATCATCCCCCCATCTACCCGCTCCAGTCCCGCGATCATGCGCAGTGTGGTGGATTTTCCGCAGCCGGATGGCCCGACGAATACCAAAAATTCTCCGGGATTCACCTGTAGATCCACATCTTGCACGGCATGGACGCCGCCCGGATACCATTTGTTTACCTGCTCCAGCCGAAGGGCTGCCGGCCGTTGTTCTTCCATAACATACACCTCAATCCTTCAGTCCTGAGGCAGCAATACCCGCCTCCAGGTAATTTTGCCCGAATAAAAAAATCAGCAGCGCCGGCAGCAGCATAATAACCGAAGCGACCAACGAAACGGCAGCATTTTCCGGTGTTACCGTCGGCAGATACAGAGAGATGGGCCACAGCGTTTTGTCTTTAAGGAACGTTAATGGCTGCTCCAGCGCATTCCAGTATTCCAGAAAACCCAGAACCACTGCCGACAAAATCCCCGGCGCACCTAACGGCAGCCCCAAATACCAGAAAATCTGTAAAGGCCCCGCGCCGTCCAGTGCCGCCGCTTCCGTGATGGTGGAGGGAATGGCTGTGAAAAAGCGGATCATCAGAAACACCGGAAACGTGGATACTGCTCCCGGCAGAATGATCGCCCATACGGTATTCATCAGTCCCAGTCGGTCCAGCACAAAATAGCTGGAAACCATGGTCACTTGGAAGGGCAGTAGCATCAGGATGATATACAAGGCGTACAGCGTCCGTTTCCATGGAAAGGAGAAGCGGGCAAAAGCCCAGGCGGCAGGTGCACCGATCAAGATTTGGCCCAAAACAATAGGGAAAACCTGACCACAGGAATTCCAGAACATCACAAAAAATTCCGGCGTATCCAGCAATAGCTCTACATAGGCCCGCAAGGTTGGAGCCTGGGCTATTAGGGGCCAGCGGGCATAACCTGTTCCATCTCCCAGCACCGGCGCCAGGTTGTTGGCAGTCTCTGCTGCGCCCTGGAAAGATGCGGACAGCAGCATCCATAGCGGCATCCAGACAAAGAACGCAAAGACACACAACAGCATTAGAATCAGCCATTTTTTCACCGTCGTTCCAACCTCCCCAGAATTTGCTGTAACAGGGTCAGAAGCAGAAACACTACCAGAGCCAGCAAAACCGCACCGGCGCACATCTTGTCCACATCCAGATTGAGAAACCAGTTATTAAACAGATGCTGTAACAGATAGATGCTGTCATCCGGATAGCTTCCGGCCAGCAGATAGGCTTCCCGGAACACCTTGAAGGAATTGAGAATGGACAGCACCATTACGGTGAAAAATGTGGGCACCAGATTGGGCAGCGTGATATGCCACAGTCGTTTCCACGGGCCTGCCCCGTCCAGTTCTGCCGACTCATGAAGGCACGGCGGAATGGCAGTAATGCTGGACAACCACAAAATCATGTCGTAACCAGCGTTTTTCCATAGATACGTCACAACCAGAACGCCAAACGCCCATGATGAGTTGAGCCAATCGACACCGGAAACACCTACTGCGTCCAGCATTCGATTCAATAATCCATTTTCGTGGAAAATCACCTTCCACAGCAGCGCCACAGATGCCGCTGGAATGGTCAACGGGATCAAAAAGGACGTTTTTAAAATGCCACGCTGCTCCCGTATCGCATCCAGCAGGATGGCCAGCAGCAGGGAAAAGACGAGCAGCAGCGGAATACATACGGCGGTAAATTTGGCAGTATTGCGTGCTGCCAGCTGAAACGCCTCATTATGAAATACACTGATGTAATTTTGAAATCCCACAAACTTGCCGCCGATGGCTGAAAAGAAGGACCGGCGTACCACATCGGCAAAGGGCACCACCACAAAGATGGATACTGCTAGCAGGCTGGGCAACAGGAACAGCCACGGAACCCAGGCTCCTTCCTCATGGACACAATCTTTCTCCGCCGCTTTGTTCCGCCATCTCTTCACGAGCTCCCCCCTTTCCAATGTTTTCCGGTGTAGAATATCCATGCTTCGTATTGTTCCAGTATCCATCGTAAGCTGAGCCAAATCGGCAGAGCCAGCAATAAAGTGATATCAACCATGGCATAGGCCGCCGCACGGTTTCGATAGATCACCCCCAACAGCATCAGCCACCAGAGTATGCTGACGGCGGTCACCGCCTTACTCGTCAAGTTCCGCCCTCTTCTCAGCAGATGCCCCAATAGAATCGCGGCTGCTCCCGCTGCCGCAAGTCCAAGACCAATATCAGCCCAAAAGGATAATTCCCATTGCGTGCCGCCGTTTTGAAATAAGGCCATCACACTATCGGTTATACGCTCAGTCTGGGTCGACCAAAATGTAAAATCAGACCACCGGCTGGGGAGAAGCCGTGCTGGCAGACCGGGGAATCCTCCTAATTGCCAAAGCAGTACTGCTACCGTGAGGCAACCTGCACTACTAACCCATGTCAGCAGAGACAACCGCCCCATACGCCGGTGAAGAGATACCGCAGCAAGGAAAAGATCCAACCACAGCATGAAAATCGGCAGACGCTCTGCTGCCTGCAGCAGCCACACCCACAAGCCCAAATCATAACAGTTAGTGGCGGAAATATTTAGCTGCTGTAACACCAGTTCCGCCCCAAAAACACCGGTACCGTTCTGAGACAGATCCAGCAGCAAATGGGTCATAGTCATGTCGTCTCCAACCGTGATTGGAAAATACCCGACACCGCCGCCGTCCGCTACGATGCCAGTGATTTGGTATGTAGAGGTACCCCAGTCCAAACTCTGGCCCAACACCTGATCAGATCCAAAGATTGTTTGGGCAACCGTTTCGTCGATCACGCAGCCCCAAGGTTCTGTGGGCCACGTCCCTTGCAAAAATCCCGGCACGTACAGCCGGTCAGCGGCACCTAGATAGGTTACCACCTGAAGAGTAGTCTGCCGGTCTAAGTAACCCGATACCAACTGCGCTTCTTGCCGCTGCCATAGAACCAACGGCGGCAAATCCACACTAGCCGCTGCCGCCTGATCTATGCTATTTTGCATTTGCTCAGCGGTCATGGGCGATATTTCTGCGGCCACCAGTCCGGTGGCCGCATTGAGTTGCCTCGTCCGGTGGCCGCAGTCATACCAGAGGATTGCCAGTAAAAACAGCCCTAGAAAGAAAGCGATTCTACGTTTCCACACGAACCCGATCCCCCTCCGCAATAGGTTTATTAGAACTGCTGACAATACGATCCTCTGCAGACAAGGCTCCTTCAATGGCGGCGCTGGACGGTGTAGTCTCCTTTGTCTGCACTTCCACGGCGACGATCCTCGGCTCTGTGCCGATAACCGTTTCTGTCTCCCGAACTACATAGACGACTGTTTTGCCGTTGACGCTGCGCAGTGCACTGATAGGTACCACAACCCGATACTGGCTGCTTTGGCCGGTGATATCCAGTGTAGCTTTGCTGCCGGCCGTCAGCGTTTGCGTTTGTTCCGATACGGATGCGGATATCCGTACCATACCGTCGCTGTCCGGCAGATTCACCGCTGTAATCTCGGCCGGTATGGCCATAGCGTTGTCGGTTTGTGTCAGCAGCGAGCCACTGGTTCCTACCGTCAGATAGCGAGCCGTTTCCTCGTCCACTGTGGCAACAAAGGACAGCGTCTCCTCATCACAGTTAAGAACCAACACAGGTGATCCCGCCTGTGTTGTGGAGGCAGCTTCCGCCACCGTTTCCACGGTACCAGAGACCGGCGCGGTTACAATACCATCGGTAAAGCTGTCCAGCAGCGTCAGCATCTGTTTTTTTTCTGCCTGTTCGCTCTTGTATTGGAGCATTTCGATGGAACGCTGCCGCTGTGCTGATGCGTCACTTTGCTGTGCGTTGGCATAGGTATTCTGCGCGGATTTTACATTAGTCTGGGAAGATTGGATGTTCCGTTCTGCCGACAGTCGCTGCTCCTCGTGGTTCCGCTCCAAATCCTCGTTGCTGCGGTTAAGCGCATCCACTTGATCGGTGGCAGCATCCAGTTCAGTCTGGGCATTGATAACCAGCGATTCTCCACTAAAATCCGTCTGCTGTTCCACAGACAGCAGTTTTTTCCGCGCTTCGTCCAGTGCTGCTGATGCATGGTCTACCAGCTGATTCTGACGTTCTTTCTGACGCTCTAGTGTCTCTTTGGCTGTGCGCAGCGTTTGCGCTGCACTGCTCTGCTGGATCTCTGCAGCATCTTTTTGGCCTTTAGCAGCCGTCACAGCGCTCTGTGCCTGAGATACGGCTTGCTGAGCGGCAGCGATTAGCGTCGGATCCCCCTCATCCTGTGCGTTAGCCAGCTCCCTCTGTGCATCGGACAGCGCACTGTTTGCTTGGGACAGGGCAGAAACGGCACTATCATACGCCGCATCAGCACTGTCCACCGCTTGCCGGGCGCTTTGTACCATGGCATCCGCCGACGCTATGGCATCCTCACGTGCATATTCCGCATCCTCCAGAGAAAGCTCTGCTTCTGATACAACAGTCTGTGCTGCTTCCAGCAATTGTTGCTGTGCCTTGATTGTTGCCGCTTTCAGATTTGATTCGGCCTCGGTGACAGATGTCTTGGCATCTGTCAGATCCTTTTCTGCCCGTTGCTGCTCTAATTCCTGCTGTTCCAGCAGTCGATCATAGTCCTCCTGCGCATTCTTCAGTGTCGTTTCCGCCAGTTCCACCACAGTATTATCAGCGCTGGTGGAACCAGATGCAGCATCTTGAATACGGATATCCAGAACGTCAATTTCCTGTTGCAGGGATTCTTTGACACGGGTGAGACTTTCTGATTCTAGTTCCAACAGCGGATCACCCGCAGCAACCCGACTACCCGGCTGAACCCATACGGATGTTAGTACAATTCCATCAGGCAGGGCAACTGTCTGGGTTCGGCTGGACTCGATGGTGCCCTCCAGCGTGTACTTTTGAGATAGGGAGCCGCCCTGCTGGGCAACCACTGTCACTGTGGCCATGGTCAAGGAGGCCGATACTCTGGATATGATGGTACACAGGAGCATCATGGCAAAAAAACCGGCCAGCAGTCTGGCAGCTGTCCTCTGCCGACGGCTGGAAAACCATGGCTTGGTCGCAACACGACCGGCAGCGACTTGACGGTCCCGGCGCAGCTGTGCAGCCAAAGACCGAATTGGAATTTTACACTTCATGAAATACGCTCCTGTTCTCAGGAAAGGCGTCTCCCCATCGGGGAAACGCCTTCCAGCTGCTAATAGGTTTTCCGGTTACTCCGCCAAATAAATTTTAACTGCATCGGCTATGGCATTGGCAGCATCTGTGGCGCTGCCGCCATTAAGTACGTTGGATGCCTGGGCCTTTATAGCTTCTTCCACCACAGCATCCCGAGTAATGGCCGTGTCGAGGGTTTGGCACAAATCCAAAAACTGTTGGCCTAAGGGTTTGAGATTACCGTTTTCGTCGCCGAATTTTTTTAGGGTCACTTCTTTCAGTGCTTCTTCGCGGACGGGAAGTCCAATTCCTACATAAGCCGATTGAACCGATTGACCAAGCAAAACACTGAGAAAACCTTTTGCCACCTCTTGCTGCTGGCTGTTTGCTGTGATACCCACGCTGCATTGAGGTAAGAAACGACCGCTTCCGTAAAGAGAGTCAACTTGACACTGACCATCCTTCTGAAAACTCAAAGCATCTAGACTCGCTCTACCCGATAATGTGGTTACATGAGCTGTCGCACTACCTTCACCCACCTGATAAATGCCATCGTCAATATTTTCCACCATGCTGTCTGTCTCTACCCAGATACCTCCCTGCGTGACGCCAAATTTTGCGGCATCAGATTGCAGCTGACTATGCATGGATTGAATCTGTCCCAGCACAGTCTCCAGCTGTGCCACGTCCAAAGTTTTGTTTGAATATACTTCGGGTGCACAGGGTAAATACCAATCCATAAGGAATGAACTCCCCTCAGCATCGAGATTGGGGGGAATTACCAAATATGGTGTATTGCCGCTGTTGGCTTGAACCTGCTGCAACAAGGCTGCCATACTATCGGGCTGGGCGGTTCCCGTCTTACTGACGAATACCGGTACGGTAAACTGGGCCGGAACCTGATAGATGCTGTCGCCATAGGCTTGCGCGGACGTTAAGTTGGGCAGCAAGCCGTCCAGCAGCCCATCTACTGCATTCAAATCCAGCAAAACGCCTTTCTCCGCATAAGACTGGGCGGGCAGGCCATCCAAAACCAAAACATCGGGACCGCTGCCGTTGAGTATCTCCGTATTCAAAGCACGGATAACATCTTCGGTGGTAGCTCCCTCAACGGACGGAATCTGCAGCGTCACTTTCACATCGGGGTTCTGCGTCTGATACTCACTGATGGCCTGACGGAGAATAGGATAATCTTTTAGAGAAAAAACAGTCAGTTCCATATTTGGTACTGAGGGCGTCTCATCAGACCAAGTATAGTGAATTACCCGAGGGCCGACAGAGGTGGACAGTGCTATGTAGTAGCCATTTCCACCATCCAGCGCCATACCCGTAATTGCGTTTGCCGGTGCGCTTAGTGAAGTACCCTCTCCATTGATAATTTGCTCCCATTTATCTCCATCCAAGGTTTGACGATAGAGACCGGTAGCATCGACCAAATACTGAGCATCCTCTGTCAATAGCATAGCAGTATTGATATCCACAAAGTCACAGGTACTCTCTCCCAGCTTATTGCCAGTGGCGATATCATAGCGCAGCAACAGCTTATTGGCGATATCACGGACCAGTACCTGCTGATTATTGGCACTCACATCATTGTTGCCTACATAAGTCATATTATCGGAAAAGGTCGACGTCCACGCGCCATCAGCAGTTCTATATTCCACCCCATGATCCGGCTGGTCGTTGAACACCGCTATGAAGCCATTGTCTGCCGGCAATAGGGTGCTGGGTCCATAGGTGCCCTCTACGGAATAAGACGGTTCGGGCCAGTCGCTAATGGGAAAAGGCTTACATTCTGTTTGCCCAAGTGCCGTGCGATACAGGTTGGTGCCGGTATCCTCCTGGGTCAACAAGATCACTGTTCCGTCAGGCAACTCTGCAATCGCACTCACCGTAGTGTTATTACCACGCAATGCCTGTCCCCAATCCATCGGTTGACTGGTAAGCGCATCGTCCGCTCCGATCTCATGACGTATTACTTCCACCGGATCACTGGATTTGGATACAGTGTAAAAACTCACAGTGCCGCTTTCGTTAGTCTGCATACCTAAGATCGAATCATCGCTTCCCCAATCGGCCTCTATTGGTGTTTCGATATAGCGGCCCATGCCCCCCTGACCAACGCTGCTGGCGTCATCGCTTTTTTCAAGGAATGATAGATCGTTATTGCCACCGCAGGCTGCCAAAGGCAGTGTCATACAACCTGCCAATAGCATCGCAGTTGCTTGTTTCCATGGTATCATTGTTTGGATAACTCCTTTCCTATTTTGCTGTATGTATCTATTGTATCAGCCATATCTCTAAAAAACCTCCAAATCTCCTGCTGAAACAGAATTAGAGAAAAGTTAGAGACAACTATGCTATAATGACAGAGACGGATGCGAAGGAGGATATCCATGCGGATTTTAATGGTAGAAGACGATAAAGAGCTTTGTGTTGCCCTGTCCATCTGCTTTCAGACTGCGGGGTATGATGTAGAATTTGTGCATACCGGCGAGGACGGCCTGCAATATGGTTTGCAAAACGCCTATGATTTGATCATACTGGACCGGCTTCTGCCGCAAACGGACGGCTTGTCCATTGTGGCACAGTTACGCCAGCACGGGATCACCACCCCTGTGCTGATGCTGACGGCTTTGGACGGCATACAGGATCGGGTGCAGGGCTTGGATGCCGGAGCCGACGATTATCTGACGAAACCTTTTGCAACCGAAGAGCTTCTGGCACGGATTCGAGCCATTGCCCGGCGGCCGGGTGCGTTGGAAGATGGTAGCAGCCTGCTTTCCTGCGGCGATCTGCAGCTGGATCGAAACGGCCTTACCCTGCACGGTCCCGGCGGTATCTGCACACTTTCCAAAAAAGAAATGGCGTTTTTTGATTTGTTTTTTCACTCTGCAGGCCAGACGCTGTCCCGTGAAATGTTATTATCCCGCATTTGGGGTGCCTACGCACCTGTGGAAGACGGCAATCTGGATAACTACATTTACTTTCTGCGCCGCCGTCTGGCAGCTGTGAACTCCTGTGTAAAAATTGTTACTGTGCGCGGCGTGGGCTACCGGCTGGAGGTATCGCGGTGAAATCCTTTCGTAATGCGGCAGCCGCGTCCGGACTGCTCCGTCTGCGGCGGCAATTAATGTTGGTTATTTTTACAGTGGTAACGTTGGTCATGGTGGTGCTGTCCATTTTATTGCTTTCTCTGGCCGAAAAACAGTTGGGACAGGCTACTTGGCATCATCTGGACAGTAGCATGGACAGCCTTCTGACGCATCTGGATACGGAAAGCATCATCAGCAACCAATGGCTGGCACAGCAGGAGCGTTCCAATCAAGCATTGATCTTTCTGAGCGACGGCGGTAAACCACTACAGTTTTAAGGGATTTGGCCTACGGAAACAACGCGCAGTACATTACTGGAACGCGCTCAAAAACAGGCTTGTGCACAAGGTTTGGAGTTGACGGTTCGCCCTATGCTTCCAGCGGAAACGGCCCGCGTCAGCTTTCCATTGAAAGGCGATCATGGCGACCAATACCTGGTACAAGCTGCGGTTCTATCCTCTGGAAGCGGCTGGCAGACTGCTATCATGATAAAGGATCTGCAGCAGGAACAGCGGCAGATCCTTCAGATGCGTATGACATGTATCGGGCTGCTAGCGGCTGGCATTCTCGTATTGCTGGCCCTGTCCTGGTGGCTATCCGATCGGGCAGTCCGTCCGATTTCGGAAAGTATACAGCGGCAGACAGAATTTGTGACTGCGGCATCCCATGAACTAAAATCGCCGCTGGCCGTTCTATCAGCCAGTGCCTCCGTACTGGGAATGTCACCAGAGCAGGATGAAACCCTCCGCCAAACCATCTGCCGGGAATGTACGCGCATGGGACGACTGGTAAGTGATCTACTGGTTCTGGCACAAAGTGATGCAGGTACCTGGTCCATAGAGCCACAGATGGTCGATTTGGACAGTCTTTTGGCCGCAGTAGCAGAGGCTGGGGGACTTCTGGCAGCGAAAAAGGCACAGCAATTTCTGCTGGATTTGCCGACTAGCAGCCTGCCGCCGGTCCGTGGAGATGCGCAGCGGCTGGAGCAGCTATTGACCATTCTGGTGGATAACGCCTGTACCTACACACAATCCGGCGGTCAGATCACCCTGTCAGCCCAGACTGCCCGACGCAGCGTTTTCCTTCTGGTCAAAGATAATGGCCCCGGTATTCCGAGGGATTTATGGAGTCGTGTTTTCGATCGATTTTACCGGGCGGACACAGCCCGGGGCGGCAAAGACCATGCTGGCCTTGGCCTGTCTATTGCCCAGGAACTGGCGCGTCTCCATGGTGGACGGCTGTATTTGAAAGAGGAACCACCTTATAGCACCGTATTTGTTCTGGAACTCCCCTTGTCAAACAAAACACATTGATGCGAACGAGGGCCGACTTTGGGGGCAGTCCCCAAAATCGGCTCTCGTTTTATCCTCAAAGCCTTGCTGTTGCAAGGTTCCCGAGCAAAAGCCTGCGCAATTCTTTGAATTGTGCAGGCTTTTTTCTTTTCTCTTTTCACACTTCGATTTCCCATTGAAAATGTATGATATGCAAGCAAGACCATGGTCGATTTGTATAATTTCAAAAGCAATTTCTTGTAAATAATCATAAATTTTATGATTCAAACTTGACAAGATAGAACGTGTTGACTAATATTAGCTTACAGTTAGTTCGTATTTAAGTCTCATATTCGTATATACGAACAAAGACTTTGATACAACAAGAAATAAAGGACAAGGAAGGTAATGGTTATGAACAACGCAATCGAGACAATGGCAGAACTGATCGGCAATCAGTTAAAACTGGTTGATTTGAGCCACAATCTGGAAGTTGGGATGCCCAGCTGCCTGACGCATGCCCGCTTTGGCCGCGTGCAGCATGAAGCAATCGAAAATGGCGACGCATTTACCCATGCTGCGTTGATCATGAGCGAGCATACCGGCACGCACATGGATGCCCCCAACCATCACATCCCCGGCAGCGACTATACAATCGAAAAAGTTCCGGCAGATCGTCTTTTTGGCCGCGGTGTCATCATTGATGCCAGCCATTTGAAGGAAAACGAGCGCCTTCCCGTTTCGTTTATTCAGGCATGGGAAAAGGAGCATGGCGAAATCCGCGCCAAAGATTTTGTCCTTTTCCGCTTTGGCTGGGATAAGAAGTGGAATGTACAGCCGAACTGCAAGCCCTATGAGCACGACTGGCCGGGTCTGGGACAGGAGGCTTCCGAATATCTGAAAGATAAGGGTGTAAGCGTTGTCGGTACGGACGCGCTGGCGCTGGATGCCGGTGACGCAGTCGTTTGCCCTGCACATGATGTTTTGCTCGGCGCTGATATCTTTATTCTGGAAGCGCTCGACAAGCTGGATACCCTTCCCCCGTTCTGCTATATCGTTGCGCTTCCGCTCAAGGTGAAGGACGGCTCCGGCGCACCGACGCGTGTCATTGCTCTGGTTGAATAATTCCGATATCCGGCATATTACGCGCAAAAGAGAAAGGAGTTGAGCCTGTGGCTAATCAAGAGAACACAGCCGTTGCGCCCAAGAAAAAGAACCTATTAGATCGTGTCATCGACCTGATTTCTTCCGTTTTCCTCCCGTTCATCACATTGATGGTCGCGGCCGGTATTCTGAAAGGTATCGTCGCACTTTTAATTGCTGCGAATGTCATTGTAGAGGGCGATCCGCTTTACAGCGTATTTTACGCAATGGGCGATGCATTCTTCTACTTCATCCCCGTGTTTCTGGCATTTACCGCTGCCAAGCGGTTTGGAACCGAACCCTTCTGCGCTGTATTAGTGGCATGCGTTCTGGTGCATCCGACATTTGTGGCGCTCATGGAAGCCGGACAAGACTTCTCCATTCTGGGGCTTCCGGCAAAGGCAATGACCTATTCTTCCACGGTTATCCCCATCCTGTTGGCGGTCTATATGCTCAAATGGGTGGAGGTCCTGTGCAAAAAGGTAATTCCGGAAACAGTCCGGGCCATCCTCACCCCGCCGGTTTGCCTGATTATCGTCATTCCGGTCACCCTGGTTGTCTTTGGCCCGATCGGCCTGTACATCGGCAACTGGGTTGCAGCAGGATATCAGTGGCTGTATAGCCTCAGCCCGCTGGTAGCAGGTTTTGTACTCGGCGCACTGTTCCAGGTCATGGTAGTCTTCGGCTTTAACTGGGGCCTGTTCCCGATCATCCTGAACAACATCGCAGTAAACGGTTACGACACCATTTTGGCATTGATCGGCGGATCGATTTTCTCCCAAAGCGGCGCCGCGCTTGCCGTTGGTATCCGTACCCACAACAAGCAGCTGCGTTCCACTGCGATTTCCGCAGCGATCGCTGCACTCTTCGGCATTACCGAGCCTGCACTGTTCGGCGTCAACATCCGCCTGAAAAAGCCAATGGTATGCGCTTGCATTGCCGGCGGTATCGGCGGCGCAATCGCCGGCTGGTTCCACTGTCAGGCATCTGCCTTTGCATTCCCGGCGCTGACTACGCTGCCGGTATTCTGGACGGTAGCCTTTATCCCGTTCCTGATTTCGCTGGTTGTCAGCTTTATCGCCGGTTTTATCCTGACGCTGGTCGTCGGCTTTGATGATTCCGGGATTGCGGACGAAGGCTGATTATAGCGTTTTACCAACATATAATACAGATCCTTTCCCCACCGGTTTTCTTCCCAAGCCGGTATCCCCACAATGCAAGGAATCTCCATCCGGGAGATCCCTTGCATTTTTTGTGTACGAATTTGACTTAGCTTGCAAAAAAAGAGGAATTTGCTATAATAAAATAAAAAGCATCCGGCCATAAGCCACCCGCATCCGGCAGCTTTCTATATGGAAAGGGGATTACTTGAATGGCACAAGACCAACATCGCACAACCACACGTATATTGGATATTCTGGAAAACGTGTCTGCTGCGAAAGCGGGAATGACCCTGACAGAATTGTCTCAAACGTTGAGCGCACCCAAAAGCAGTCTGTTCCCCATCGTCCACACGTTGGAAGAGCGACGTTATTTGCAGCAAAACCATGAAACCGGACGGTATACCATTGGTCCCAGCGGATTGATCCTCGGCGCTGCTTTCTCGACAGACAGCGGCATGGAACCCGTCACCCAGATCATGAAACAGGTGGTGGCCGCTTGCCAGGAAACCTGTCAGTTTGGTATTCTGGAAGACGGCAATGTCCTGTATGTCGGCAAAGAGGATTGCACGCAGGCGATCCGCATGATTTCCTGGGTGGGCAACCGCCTTCCTGCCAACGCAACAGCCATCGGCAAAGCGCTGCTCAGCGGCTTGACAGATGATGAGGTAAGGGCGCTTTATGCCAACGGTCTGCCACGTCTGACCGAACACACCATCACCGATCTGGATGCGCTGATCGGGCAGCTCAATGCGATTCGCCGCGGTGAGATCGCAACAGAGCTGGAGGAATCGACGGCACAAATGGCGTGCTGGGCCATCCCCCTGCATCGCCAAGGCAAGGTTTTTGCCGCACTCAGCGTTTCCGTTCCGCTGTTCCGCTGTCAGGAAGAAAAGATTGCACAGGTCTGCCAGTGTTTGCAGGATGCGCAAACCAAAATTGAGCAGCTGGGCGAAATCATGAATTTCTTTTGATTAAAGCAACACTTTCATATCATACACTATTTATAACGCAAAACAGATCCTTGTTGCAATAACAGGATCTGTTTTTTTGTGCCCGTTGTCCTATTCGCAAACAGGCAGCAGCCCCTCTGTGCGGCTGTCAACAAAATCAACAAAAATAGAATTCTTTTTGTAGAATATGTCACAAAATCTCCCAAATACAAATTGACAGACTTATAGTATGGTGTTATAATCAATACAACAATTCGTAAATAAGAATAGTATTCGTAAATACGAACAGCAGAGATCTTAAAAACAGCAAGGGTATGCGAATTGTTGCAGCAGGATTTCATACGGCAAAAGCATGAAAATTCCTGCTTATAAAATAGTATGGCAGAAAATAAACGTATTTCCAAGACCCCTTTTAGGGAAAACATAACAGCGGTGAAAAGGAGTGGAGCGCATGTGTAACGCTATGATCATCGACAGCAAGGATAATGTTGCAGTAGCTATCGAGCCGATTTCCCAGGGCGATGTCATCACCTACCTTTGCAACGGTACGGAAAAAACACTGACGGCGCGCAGCGATATTACCATTTATCACAAGCTCGCTATACGGGATATCCCCTGCGGGGAACCGGTCGTCAAATACGGGGAACATATCGGTGTTGCGACCTGTGACATTCATACCGGCGAGCATGTCCATGTACACAACGTGGAAGGCCGCCGGGAAAATCCGGAAGAAAAAGAATAGGAGGGACGGACATGACTTTTTATGGATATCAGCGGCCGGACGGCCGTGTGGGCGTGCGCAACAAAGTATTGATTCTGCCCGCCAGTGTCTGTGCTTCGGATACTGCCCGCATCATTGCCCAGCAGGTTGAGGGCGCCGTTACCTTTAACAATCAGCTCGGCTGTTCGCAGGTGGCTTCCGATCAACAGCTTGTCATGGATGTAATGGCGGGTTACGCCGCAAACCCCAACATTTACGGCACGGTTGTTGTTTCGCTCGGCTGTGAAAACTGCCAGATGGATCTGGTGGTCAAAGCCATTCAGGAGCGCACCAACAAACCGATCCGGCAGGTGATCATTCAGGAAGTCGGCGGAACGCTCAAAGCGGTCGATATCGGCGTGCGCTATGCCAAAGAGCTGACCACGCAAGCATCCCTGCTGCAGAAAATGCCCTTCCCGCTGTCCGAACTGATTATCGGCACCGAATGTGGCGGTTCCGACCCCACCAGCGGCCTTGCGGCCAATGTGCTGATCGGCGAGATGAGCGACCGCATCGTAGCGGCAGGCGGCACCTCCATTTTGTCCGAAACCACGGAGTTTATCGGCGCTGAGCATATCCTTGCCCGCCGTGCAGTGAACAAAGAAGTGCACGACCGGATTTTTGAGATCGTCCACCGGTATGAGCATGCAATGCATCTGGTCGGGGAAGAAATCCGCGAAGGCAATCCCGCGCCGGGCAACAAGGCGGGCGGCATCACCACACTGGAGGAAAAATCCCTCGGCTGCATCCACAAGGGCGGCCACAGCACCATTATGGCGGTGTATGATTACGCCAAGCAGGTCAAGCCCAAGAGCGGACTGGTCATTATGGATACGCCGGGCAACGATCCGGCTTCGGTTTCGGCCATGGTTGCAGGCGGCGCACAGGTGGTTTTGTTCTCCACAGGACGCGGCACGCCGACCGGTAACCCGATCGCTCCGGTCATCAAAATCACCGGCAACCGCATGACCTTTGCCAACATGGAAGACAACATCGACGTCGATGCCTCTTCCCTTATTTACGGCGGCAGCCTCCAGCAGCTGGGCGATGACCTGATGCAGCTGATCAGCGAGGTAGCCAGCGGCCGGCAGACCAAGGCCGAAGCGCTTGGTTTTACCGAAATGTCGATCGCGCGTGTCTGCAATTTTGTTTGAGTCTTTGTATGCCATAATCAGTATCTGTCGATGTAGGAGATGAAAGTCCAATGAAGAAGAATTACGCCGTGATGGACGGTAACACGGCTGCAGCCCATGTCGCTTATGCCTTTACCGAGGTAGCGGCTATCTATCCGATCACGCCGTCCTCCCCGATGGCGGAAAAGGTGGATGAATGGTCTGCCAAGGGCAGGAAGAACCTGTTCGGTTCGACCGTCGATGTCATTCAGATGCAGTCCGAAGCGGGCGCCGCAGGCACCTGCCACGGCGCTTTGCAGGCCGGCGCCCTGACCACGACGTTTACCTCGTCGCAGGGTCTGATGCTGATGATCCCTGCCATGTATGCCATGGGCGGCCAGTTCCTTCCCAACGTCATGCACATCGCGTCCCGCGTGGTCACCTCCAACCACCATTCCATCTTCGGCGATCACACCGATTTTATGACCTGCCGCACCACCGGCTATGCCATGCTGATGTCCTCCTCGCCGCAGGAAGCGATGGATCTGGGCGCGGTTGCGCACCTGTCCGCCATCCACGCAAAATATGCGTTCATGCACTGCTTTGACGGCTTCCGCACCTCGCATGAGATGCAGCGCATTGAAGCGCTGGATTACGAGGATCTGCGCGGCCTGATCGATTACGATGCGCTGCGTGATTTCCGCCGTAATGCGCTCAACCCCGAGCATCCGACCAACCGCGGCAACAATGTAAATCCCGATATCTATTTCCAGTGCAAGGAAGGCGCAAATGTCAAGAGCGCGACTGTACCGGAAACGGTTGAATATTACATGGGCAAAATCAACGAGCTGACCGGTCGGGACTATCGTCTGTTCAACTACTACGGCGCACCGGATGCGGAAGAGGTCGTCGTCGTGATGTGCTCGGCCTCCGAAGCGCTCAAGGAAACCGTTGACTATCTCAACGCGCATGGACGCAAGGTCGGCATGGTGCAGATTCACCTGTACCGTCCGTTCTCGGTTTCGCATTTTTCAGCCGCTATTCCGGCAACCTGCAAAAAGATTGCGGTGCTCGACCGCTCCAAGGAAGTCGGCTCAGTCGGCGAACCGGTTTATCTGGATGTCTGCACGGCGCTGCATCAGGCCGGACGCAGCGGTATTCAGGTCATCGGCGGCCGCTACGGTCTGTCCTCCAAGGACACCACGCCCGGCCAGATGATCGCGGTTTATGACAATCTTGCGAAGGACGAGCCGAAGAACAACTTCACCATCGGCATCAACGATGACGTTACTCACACTTCGCTCGATTACAATGAAGTCGAGATGCCGCATCCCGGTCAGGTTTCCTGCAAGCTGTGGGGTCTTGGCGGCGACGGCACGGTAGGCGCAAACAAAAACGCCATCACCACCATCGGCCTGACAGCCAATAAGTATGCGCAGGCGTATTTCTCCTACGATTCCATGAAGTCGGGCGGCCTGACCCAGTCGCACCTGCGTTTTGGCGACGAGCCGATCCGCTCCACCTATCTGGTTTCGGCAGCGGATTTTGTGGCGGTGCATGCGCCGACCTATGTCAGCAAGTATGACACCACCGAGGATCTCAAGGAGGGCGGCATCTATCTGCTCAACTGCCCGTGGAGCGTGGAAGAGCTGGAAAACCGTCTGCCTGCCAAGGTCAAGCGCGACCTGTGCCGCAAGCATGCGCAGTTCTACATCATCGACGCGGCTAAGCTTGCCGCCGAGATCGGTCTGGGCAAGCGCACCAACAGCATCCTGCAAGCCGCCTTCTTCGCCCTGACCAAGGTCATCCCGCTGGATGTTGCGGTCGAGGACATGAAGAAGAACAACTATAATTCCTACTTCAAAAAGGCAGGCCAGAAGATTGTCGATCTGAACAATCAGGCGGTCGACGTCGGCATCAGCGCCGCCGTCAAGGTGGATATTCCAGCAAGCTGGGCGGATGCGGCGGATGCTCCGGCGCAGGAGATCGAGGCAACGCCTTTTGTCAAGGATATCGTACTCCCCATGGATCGCCAGCAGGGCGATAAACTGCCGGTTTCGGTGTTCCAGAAGCACGGCGTGCTGGACGGCACTTGGGAAAACGGCACTTCGGCCTATGCCAAGCGCGTCGTAGCCACCAAGGTGCCCAAGTGGGATGGAGACAAGTGCGCACAATGCAACCGCTGCGCCGCCACCTGCCCGCATGCGGCGATCCGCCCGGTTCTGCTGACCGATGCAGAAAAAGCGGAAGTGCCGGCCTCCTTCCAGACCGTTCCGGCCAAGGGTCTGGGCAAGGATGCGCCGTCCTATTCCTACCGCATGCAGATTTCCCCGTATGACTGTCTGGGCTGCGGCGTCTGCCTGACAGCGTGCCCGGTTGAGGGCGCATTGACCATGACGCCGTTTGAAGAAATGAAGGAAGAACAGCACAACTTTGATGCTGTCGCAATGAATGAACGCTACCTCAAGCCGGATGTCATCAGCGACAAGAACATGAAGTCCATCCAGTTTGCAAAGCCCTATTTCCAGTTCTCCGCTGCCTGCGCCGGTTGCGCGGAAACCACCTATATCAAGCTGGTCAGCCAGTTGGTGGGCGACCGGATGTACATCGGCAACGCGGCAGGCTGCTCGTCGGCATACAGCGGCGGCGCCCCCATCCTGCCGTACTGCAAGGATAACCGCGGCTTTGGCCCGGCTTGGGAACACTCCCTGTTTGAGGATAACGCAGAGTTCGCCTACGGCTTCTTCCATGCGCAGGATGCCATCCGCAAGGAGATCCTGCTGCGTCTGGAATCGCTGCGCGAAGCAGGCGTTGCAGTGGACGCAATCGACGCCTATCTGGCAAACTGGAACGACCGCGAGCAATCCCGCGCGGTATCGGATGCACTGATCGCAGCGCTGAACCATATCGAAAGCACGCCTGATGTCGCCTTTGTGCTGGAAAACAAGGAATATCTGGCTAAGAAGTCGGTCTGGGCGATCGGCGGCGACGGCTGGGCTTACGATATCGGTTTCGGCGGCATCGATCATGTTCTCGCGCAAAATCAGGATATCAACCTGATGGTACTGGATACCGAAGTGTATTCCAACACCGGCGGACAATCCTCCAAGGCCACGCCGACCGCCGCAGTCGCAAAATTTGCCTCGGGCGGCAAGCAGATCGCCAAAAAGGATCTCGGCGCCATCTTTATGGATTACGGTTATGTATATGTCGCGCAGGTGGCCATCGGCTACGATCAGGCGCAGACACTCAAGGCCATCCGCGAAGCGGAAGCCTATCCGGGCCCGTCGCTGATCATCTGCTATTGCCCGTGCCTCGAGCAGCATATCAAGGCAGGCATGAGCTGCACGCAGACCGAAATGAAAAAGGCTGTCGAATGTGGTTACTGGCAGCTGTATCGTTACGATCCGCGCCGCAAAGCACAAGGCCTCAATCCCTTCCAGCTGGATTCTCCCGCACCGGACACCAGCAAGCTGATGGACTATCTGATGGGAGAAAACCGTTTTGCATCGCTGAAAAACAACTTCCCGGATCGCGCGGATGCTCTGTATCAAAAGGCCATTTGTGATATCCAAGCACGCTACAACAAATATCGCAAGATGGCCAACGATACCACCATATAATACTTTGCGCCCTTCAAATTTTTTCTCCATATTGTCTGGAGGCCCGGTTTATGCAGCAAGCATAAGCCGGGCTTTCGGCGTATCAAACCGAAAAAATCCTGTACCCCGGCATAGAACTGGCTGCAGGATTGCCCTCCTGATAAAACGGAGAACCACGAAACCCCCGAGCCGCGCGCGATTGACAAGCCCGCCCGCATGCCGTATAGTGAAAGCAGAAAGATTGACAGAAAGGGGATGCAGCCATGCGGCAATCTCAGCAGGATCAGATCGTCTACCACTATTGCAGTCTGGCTGCGTTCAAGAATATTATCGAAAACAAATGCCTGTGGATCTGCGATGTGCAGAAAAGCAACGACCGTGCGGAGTGCGACGTGCTTCCTGAAGCGATCGCCGCCGCGCTGGACCGCCGCCGTCCCTCCCGGCCGGACTGGCCGCCTGCTGGTACGCTTGCCGACCGGGAATATCACCGCATCTGCGAGCTGCTGCACGGGTCATCGCAATCCTTTATCCCGCGGCGTGTGTACAGCATCTCGTTTAGCCGCCGTCCCGACCAGCTCAGCCAGTGGCGCGGCTATGCCGACAACGCCGCAGGCATGTGCATCGGCTTTTCCAGCGCCTATCTGCAGCAGCTTGAGGCCTACGGCTTCACCTTCCAACCTATCTGCTACACGCAGGCGCAGCTGGACGATATCGTCAGCCACTATGCCGATACGATTACAGCATACATCGACCGGCTGGCTGCCATGCCGGACGCGCCGCAGGCGCTGACCTCGCAGGAGCACCTCGAAATCTGCCGGGAGGGTACGGACATTCTGGCCGATATCCAGAGCCGCGCGCCGCTGTTCAAGAAAGAGGATTTCAGCGAGGAAAACGAGTACCGCCTGTGCTTCTCGGCCAAGCATCAGGCCTTCGCGGGCGACCCGGTCTGGATGTCGACGATCGACCTCGCCCCGCAGCTGCAAGTCAACCATTCCAACCTGTTTTCGCTCGGGCCGCTCCAGTTCCGCACCGCGGCCTCTGGCCTGCAAAGCTACCATGAACTGCGCTTTGATGCCCCCGGCGTGTGCGACCACTTTATCCGCGAAATCATCATTGGGCCGAAGTCCCTCGTCGAGGTCGATGACCTCTACCTGTTCCTGCATTCCTGCGGCTTCTGCGCGGTCGATTATGAGGACACCTCGTTCGCCACGCTCGACATAAACATTCGAAAATCCGAGCTGACCTATCGGTAACAATTCCGGAACGCAAAAAAGCCCCCGCCACCGGCGGGGGCTTGAGGCTGTCCAAAAACATAGTTTTCGGCAGCCTCTCGATCGGAACCACGCTTCCGATCGAATTATTAGTTGTATCAAAAAAGCGGGCAAAGCTCGCTTTTTTGATGCCGCTCACAGAGCGGCTGAATGATGCGCGCTACGGCGCGGGATCTTTTTCAACAAGCTGAGCCCCCGCCACCGGCGGGGGCTTTTGGTTTTCCGAAAAGGGTCACAGCGCGTGCACGGCTTCCAGCGTTTTCAGCGCTATCACCTCGGAATAGTTGGTATGCGACACCAGCGCGCGCTCGATACGCACCGCATCCTCTGCCAGCAGCGCCTCGATGATCTCGTGGTGTTCAGTGTAATAATCGCGCTTTTCCGCCGTACCGATGCGGGCGGAGTACACACCGAAACGGTACTGCACCTCCATCAGCCCCGCGAAAAACGCATCCAGCGTGCTGTTGCCCGCAGCCGTCACCAGCCAGCGGTGGAATTCCGTGTCCAGCCGGTAATACATGCGGTCATCCGAACGGTCGACTGCCTGAAAACGGCGGTCGTACGCCAGCAGCGCGGCCTTGTCGAACCGCAACATATATTTCACGCAGACCGCCGGCTCGATCAGCTTGCGAATCTGATATATCTCACTGATCCGCTCATGAGTAAATCCCGCCACGCGGATGCCCTTGCGCGGAAAAATCTCGACCAGTCCCTCGCCCCGCAGCGCGAGAAGCGCCTCGCGCACCGGCGTGCGCCCGCAGCCGAGTGCCTCGCACAGCCCTTTTTCGGAAAGCGGCTGTCCGGGCATATATTCGCAGTCCTGTATGCGCTCTTTCAGCACTTCATAGGCCTTTTCCGTCAGAGAAACGGTCTTTTCCACCATGCTTCTGCGTGCTCCTCTCTTTTGGGGCATATACGCCCCGATATGGCTATCCTATCATATTTTTTTGCCGTGCGCAAGGTTTTCCGCTTGCATTCCAGCGGATAGCGTGCTATGCTGTATTTACTGATATATCACAGGAGGGAAGTCCTATGCCGCTCTGGAAGGACGAGGCGGAGAAATTCCGTCTGATGAAGGAAAAACTGTATACCCCGGTCGTGGGGGATATCTTGGATGCCATGGGCTACACGCACCAGTTCCTGCCGCCCGACATCCGCCCGCTGCGCGAGGAGATGAAGCTCGCCGGATACGCGATGACCGTGCTGATGATCGACGTGTTCGGCCCGCAGGAAAAGCCGTTCGGCCTGCTGACCGAAGCGCTCGATCAGCTGAAAGAAAACGAGATCTACCTCGCCACCGGCGGCACGGGCCGCTGCGCCTACTGGGGCGAGCTGCTAACCGCCACCGCCCGCACCCGCGGCGCAGCGGGCGCGGTCGTCAACGGCTACCATCGCGACACCCCGCAGGTGCTCGCGCAGAACTGGCCGGTGTTCTCGCGCGGTGCGTGGGCACAGGATTCGTCCGTACGCACGCAGGTCGTAGACTTCCGCTGCCCGATCGAGATCGGGCAGGTCACCATCCACGACGGCGACCTGATTTTCGGCGACGTGGACGGCGTGCTGGTCATCCCGCAGGAGATCGCGGACGAGGTGCTGGAAAAGGCGCTGGAAAAGGCAGCCGGTGAAAAGAAGGTACGCGCCGCGATTGAGGGCGGCATGTCCGCGACCGAGGCGTTCCGGGTGTTCGGCATCCTGTAAAGGGGGTTTTCCGTATGACGCATGTACAGACCGCCTTTGTCATAGACCGGCGCGACAATGTCGCGACCGCGCTTGAGGCGCTCACCCCCGGTGTGGTACGCCTGACCGGCGAACCGGTGCAGCCGGAAACCACCGTCACGCAGGAGATCCCGGATGGGCACAAGCTGGCGCTGCGGAATATCGCCGCGGACGAGGACATCATCAAATACGGCGTGGTCATCGGCCGCGCGACCGCGCCCATCCCTGCGGGCAGCTGGGTACACCTGCACTGCATGCGCAGTCTGGTGGATGAGCGCTCGTCCCATCTGGATGTGGTGACCGGTGCGCCGCAGGACACGGTCTATGAATAAGGAGGGAATGCAGATGGCACTGGAAGACGCTGCTTGGCTGGGTTACGGCCGCGCGGACGGCTCGGTTGGCATCCGCAACAAGGTGCTGGTCGTGTACACGGTCGAGTGCGCGCATTTTGTTGCCGAGCAGATCGTCCGGCAATCGGACGACAGCGAAACCGAGCTGATCGGCTTTTCCGGCTGCACGGACAACCAATACGCCGTGCGGCTGCTGCTCGCGCTCATCCGGCACCCCAATGTGGGCGCGGTGCTCGCGGTCGGTCTGGGCTGCGAATACACCCAGCCCGAGCGGCTGGCCGAGGCCGCCCGCCAGAGCGGACGCCCCGCAAGCTGGTTTTTCATTCAGGATATGGGCGGCACCGCCTCCTCCATCGCGCATGGCGTGGATTGCGTCCGCTGGCTGCGCACACAGCTGCGCGATACGCCGCGCATCCCCATGCGCCTGCACGATCTGGTCATCGGCGCGGAGTGCGGCGGCTCGGACTATACAAGCGGACTGGCGGGCAACGTCGCGGTCGACCGGTTTTACGATTTTCTGACCGCGCACGGCGGCACGGCCATCTTTGAGGAGATCGTCGAGGCGGTCGGCCTGCGCGGCCTGCTGGCCGGGCGCGCGGCAAACGAACAGGCGCGGCGCGAGATCACGCAGACTTACGATAAGGCGATGGCCTATTGCCAGTCGGTGCGGCAGTATTCGGTCAGCCCGGGCAACTTTGCCGGCGGCCTGTCGACGATCGAGGAAAAGAGCATGGGCGCGGTCGTCAAAAGCGGTTCCGCGCCGATCGAGGGCGTGATCAAGGTCGGACAGCGTCCGCCGCACGGCGGTCTGTGGCTGCTCGACACCACCCCCGACCCGCACTGGATGCAGTTTGGCATCACCAACCCGAACGACAACGAGGGATTGATGGCGCTGACCGCCGCAGGCTGTCACCTGACCATTCTGGTCACCGGACGCGGCAACGTAGTCGGTTCGGCGGTCGCGCCGGTCATTAAGGTCACGGGCAACAGCCGCACCTTCCGCCGCATGCAGGGCGACATGGACTTTGACGCAGGCCCCGTGCTGACCGGCGCGGAAACGCCCGGCGACCTCGGCCTGCGGCTGGCAGATAAGGTGCTCTCCGTTGCGGGCGGCGAGCCGACCCGCGCCGAGGTGCTTGGCCACCGGGAATATTTCATCCCTTATAAATATCAGGAAAAACAAGCCGGGGCTGTCCCCCGCTGTGAACAGGAGTGTTGAAAAATGAATCTTCCGTTTTTCCTTGCGGGCAAGACCGCGCTGATCACCGGCGGCGCAACCGGGCTCGGCCTTGCGATGACCGCGTGCATGATTGAAGCAGGCGCACGTGTGGTCGTAGTCGGCCGCGACAAAACGCACTTTGACGAAAACTGCGCCCAGTTCGGCGACAAGGCGTTGTTCTTCGCGGGCGACGTCGCACAGACCGATACCATTCCCGCGCTGGTGGACGAAATCCTTGCCGCGGTGGGACAGGTCGATATTCTGGTCAACAACGCGGGCAACCACTGCAAAAAGCCGATTGAGGAGATGGAGCCGGCCGACTTCTCCCGCGTGCTGCAAACCCATCTGGTCGGCTCATTCGCGCTGACCCGCGCGCTGCTGCCCCAGATGCGCGCGCGCAAAAGCGGCAGCGTGCTGTTCATTGCCTCGATGACCAGCTACATCGGCCAGCCCTATGTCATGGGCTATTCGGCAGCCAAATCCGGCGTGCTCGGCATGGTGCACACGCTCTCGGCCGAAGTCGCGGCGGACGGCGTACGCGTCAACGCGATCGCGCCCGGCTGGATCGATACGCCGATGTACCGCGCAGCAACCGACAACGATCCCCCGCGCCGCGCCAAGATCCTCGGCCGCATCCAGATGAACCGTGTCGGCGAGCCTTCCGACATCGGCTGGGCTGCCGTTTACCTGTGCTCGGACGCAGCACAGTACGTCACCGGCGTGTGCCTGCCGGTCGACGGCGGCGCGCTGGTCGGCTTCTGACCCCTATCTCTCTCCATCATACAAAACCACCCCGTGCCTATCACAGGCACGGGGTGGTTTTTGTTATCCGTACACGCCCTCAGAAAAAGAAGGCATAAATATTATAGCAGCTGATCGCCATGACCAGCACCATGGACGCCTCAAACAGGCGCGTCGCACGCTGCTCGCTCAGCCCCTTGTTGATGCGGCCGCCGACTTCGCCACCGACCACGCCGCACAGCACCATACCGACCAACAGCCAAACGGACAGCGTCGGGATGCCGCTGCTGAACGCCGTAGCCAAAATGCCAACCGTCTGGCTGATCAGGATGACATACAGGCTGTTCTGCGCCGCAACCTTGGTCGACATCGAGAAGAAGAAATACAGCACCGCCATGTTGAACGGCCCGCCGCCAATGCCAAGGAACGTGCCCAGCATGCCAAGGCCAAGGCCGATCAGGATGCAGGCCATCTTGTTGCGCACCTGCAGCATGCGAATCCGGTTCTTATTAACGGTATACAACAGCGTTGCAAACGTCGCCACCAGCAGCAGCCCCGCCTGTACGCCGCCCGCGGTATTGGCGTCCGCAAACAGGCCCGCCACCGTGGAAAACAGCTGCTTGCCCAGCAGACCGCCCACCGCCGCGCCGATTGCCAGCGGCGTGGAAACCGCAAGATCGATCTCCGAATCGCGCTTGACCATGGATTTGCCGACCGACCAGCATGTCATACCGATGACCGTGCAGCCGGACAGGAAGTTAATTGCCGCAACCTCCATCACGCCGGTCGCGTCCAGCACCGGCTTGATGATAACGCCGCCGCCCATGCCGCATATTTTGCCGATAATGCAGGCCAGAAAGGCGACCAGAAAACAGACCGCATACATATGGAATTACCCTCATTTCCCCTTACGGCTGCTGTCAGCCGCGTTTTTCCTGTTGCGCGGGACGCTCCAGCCCCAGCCGTTCGAACTGTTCTGCCGGGCTGTCGTGCCGCGCTATGGCTGCCGCCAGCTTCGCGCACATCATGCGCTCGACCTCCGGATCATCCAGCGGATGCTCCTGCTGTGGGTCGGTTTGCAGGTCAAACAGCATATTATGGCCGACAATCTCATATCGTTCCGCAAAGTTCTGCGAATCATTGACAAAGCGCGTAATGGTGTTCGGGATGCGGAACACCGGATAGTCCGTATAGGACAGGAACGGCCCGGCCGTGATCTGCGAAACGTCGGTCAGATGGTCAAAATCCCAGTAATGGCAGATCGTGCTCGGCATCGCCGTGTACAGATTGAGCGGCTGGTTATCCGCGCGCACTGCCGAACGGAAGTAGGTATAGCGTCCGTCGCAGATGTTGACCTGCCTGCCGAACACACCGTAGATGACCGATTCGTGGATGCTGTCACACTCGCCCCGCATCAGCGGCAGCAGGCTTGCGCCGTGCAGCGGATAGCGGCAATCCTTCTGCCCAATGCCGAAGAAGTCCAGGATGGTCGGCATCAGGTCAATGTTCTGCGTCAGCGCCGCGCAGCGCGTCGGCCCGGTCATGCCCGGCACCCAAACCATCATCGGGATTTGATATATCTCATTGTAGCAGGGCATGTAGTTTTTTGCAAGGAACCCTTTCTCGCCCAGCATATGACCGTGGTCGGTAGTCAAAATGACCATCGTATCTTCCCATAGATTATGTTTGTCCAGCACGTCGAGCAGGCGTCCCAACCAGCGGTCGCTCATGGTCACGAGCGTTGCATACCGGCGGCGCAGGTGCTCGACGGCTTCCTCGGTCGCCTGCTCGCTGCCCGCGTATTCCGGCCAGTAATAGAGCTTGTCCTTGTAGTCGTCCGGATACTCCGATGCGTCCTCGTCTGGAAAGTCGAACGGCTCGTGCGGGTCGAACGAATCGACGAACAGGAACCAGTTATCATCCGCATGGTGCTCCTCGACCCAGTCCGCCGCATGGCGCAGCGTTTTGGGCGAGGGATACTCGGACTCGTCCACAAACCGGGTGCGGTTACACAAATACTGTGCCTCATCCTGCCCGTAGTGCGGGCGCACCGGCTGCTTGCCGAAATTGGACACCCAAACATCGGTCTCCTGTCCGCGGAAAAATTCCCACGAGTCGAACACGGCATGATAATTCTCGCCGCCCAGATGGAAATAGTGGAAATGATCGGTCGCCAGATGGCTGAAATACCCGTTGCGGCGCAGCACGTCGGGCAGCGTGCAGTCAAACGGCTGCACGGGCGCCCAGTTGCGCTCGAGGAAGTCGATGCGGCCTGTCAGCATATCATGTCGCGCGGGCATACAGGGCGCCGAACCGACAAAGTGGTTGTCAAACACGCAGCTGCGCGCCGCCAGCCGATCCATGTTGGGTGTACGCACCCAAGTGTTTCCATAGACGGGCAAAAAGCGGCGGTTGAGGCTGTCCATCAACACAACGATGGTTTTCATATTACTTTCCCCCTATCGGATGCCGCGCGCTTGCGCGCAAGCCGTGCTCCACGTTTTCTGCGCCGCCGGATGGTGGTCGACCATATAGGCCAGACGGGCGCGCGCCTGCCCGACCTGCGCACGATACGCAGGGGCGTGGACACGGTTTTGCGTCTCCATCGGGTCAACCGTCAGATCGTAGAACTCCTCGTAGGGCGTCTCACCCAGCTGATAACCCAGATACTTGATGTACTTGCTGTCCTCCGTGATAATGGACTGCCAAGCGTTGCTGCGGCGGCCGTCCGCCCCGCGCCAATACGGCATATCCGTGATCGGGATGCCGTCGATGCGCTCCTCGGTAAAGTCGCTTTCCGCAAAGCAGAAGTCGCGGCAGCGGTCGGCCTCCCCGCGCAGCACAGGCAGCAGCGAGCGGCACGGAATGATATCGTTATACGCCGGCCAGCTGCGGCTGAGCGCTTCGACCGGGTCAAGCCCCGCGTAATCCAGAATGGTCGCCGCGAGGTCGGACAGCTCAACCGGCGAGGTGTTTTCCCCGATCGGCGCCGCGCCCGGCAGACGCACAGCGAGCGGCACATTGACCGACTGCCGCCACGGCACGCCCTTTTGCAGCAGGTAATGGTCACCCAGCATGTCACCGTGATCCGAGGTGAACAGGATAAGCGTATCCTCCAGCATGCCGCGCTCCTCGAGCAGGTCGAGGATCAGACCGATCTGGTCGTCGATCAGCTTGATCATCGCCTTGGACGAACGCCGCTGCCGCCAGAGCGCTTCCTTATCCGCGGGCGTGATCTGCTGTCCTTCGGGCAGCAGGAAATCGTCCTCCCGCTCGAGCGGGAACATATCCAGATAGCGCTGCGGCGCATCATAGGGCTTATGCGGCCCGCAGAACGACACCTTCATGTAAAACGGCTTGTCGGCCGGATGATCGCGCAGCTGCTCACGCGCGACGCGACCGGTGACCACGTCGATGTAGTCCTCCTCATCGAACGGCCACGGCAGCGCCTTATCATAGTTGTGATGCGGTACATCGCCATTCGGCCCGCCGCACTGCTGGAAAAAGTCACGCACCTGCGAAAGCATACCCTTTTTCGCCAGATAGTCGCAGTAGAAGCAGTAGTTGGAAACCGTCTGCTGCTTGCCCGCGGTCTCCCAGACGAAGTCATAACCGTAGGCCTTTTCCCCGTCCTCACCCGCGACCGGGTCCATGCCGCAGCCGCGCGGCGTCGACCACGGATAGGTCTGGTTATAATGGAACTTGCCGATGCCATAGGTCTTGTAGCCCGCGCGCTGCAGCGCCTGCATAAAGGTCGGGATCTGCGGGAACAGGTCGCCCGACATGGTCAGCGTACCGATCTGGCGCGGATAGCGTCCGGTGATCAGCGAGGTGCGCGCGGGCGAGCAGATCGGGTTGGTTGTGTTGCAGCAGGTGAAGTACGCGCCCTGCGCGATGCGGTTGATGTTCGGCGTATCCGCAACGCCGTCCGGCACATAGCCGACGTATTCCGCCCGCTGCTGGTCGGTCATAAGCAGAAGGATATTGCGCGGCATATCAAAATCCCCTTTCCGGTAATTTTATCCAAAGGTAGATTTCCCCTTGGCCCGGCAATGCCAAACCAAGGGGAAACCCAAAAGAAGAAGAGAGAGATAGGATCAGTTTTAACTGCCCCTCGCCTGTTACCACCACTTGATCAGGTCGGTAACCTTATTGCGCAGCGCGACAAATTCTTCGGAAACAACGTCGCGCGGCAGGGGCAGCGGGTTGTCCAGCACGGTCTTGACCGAGGTCGGCTTATTGGTCAGCACCATGATCTTCTGGCTGAGGTAAACCGCTTCCTCGATGTTATGCGTGATGAACAGGACGGTTGTGCCGGTCTTTTTCCACAGCTTGATTAACTCGTCCTCGAGCTTGAAGCGCAGGTCGATATCCAGCTGGCCGTATGGCTCGTCCATCAGCAGCAGCTCAGGCTTAGTGGCAAACGCACGCGCGATCGCCACACGCTGGAGCATACTGATCGACAGCTGGCTCGGATAGTAGTTGCGGAACTTGGTCAGACCGACGATATCGAGCATTTCCTCGACGTTCGCGTCCGCCTCCGCCTTCGGGGTCTTTTTGATTTCCAGACCAAAGCGGATATTCTGCTCGACCGTCAGCCACGGGAAGGAGGAATACTCCTGAAAGATGTAGGAGATGTTCTGCTTCTTCGGATCAACCGGGATACCGTTGACAAGGATATCGCCCGCAGTCGGCTCATACAGGCGCGTCAGACTGTTCAGGAAGGTGGTCTTGCCGCAGCCCGTCGGGCCGACGATGCACAGGAATTCGCCTTCCTCTACCTCAAAATTCAGGTTGTCGAGCACCAGCAGGTCGCCGAACTTCTTGGTCAGGTTCCGCACGCGAACCTTGGGTTCTTTATTTGCCATTTGCAGCGACCTCCTTTACAGCGTGTGATCGACCACGGCGTCGATCTCGCGGCGCAGCCGCAGGAATTCCGGATCGGTGTAGTTTCTCGGCCGCGGCAGCGTGATCTCGTACTCGGCCTTGACGCCGGTCGGGCAGTTGCGCAGCACCAGAATACGGTCGGCCAGATAGACGGCCTCCTCAATGTTGTTGGTAACAAAAATGACCGTGCGCTTTTCCGCCTGCCAGATGCGGGTCAGCTCGTCCTGCATCAGATAGCGGGTCTGCGCATCCAGATGGCCGAACGGCTCGTCGAGCAGCATAACGAGCGGCTCGTTGCAGTAGGCGCGCGCGATGCCGACACGCTGCTGCATGCCGCCGGACAGCTTGACCGGGAAGGAGTTTTCAAAGCCCTGCAGGCCGACCAGATCAATATAATGCTGCGCCTTTGCCTGACGTTCTTCCTTCTTCACGCCGCGCATCTTGGGGCCGTACTCAACGTTGCCCATCACCGTCAGCCACGGGAACAGCGCGGTGTTCTGGAACACCATGCCGCGCTCCGGACCGGGGCCTTCGATGGGCTTGCCCTGACAGAGCACCTCGCCCGAAGTCGGCATTTCAAAGCCTGCGACCATATTGAGGATCGTGCTCTTGCCGCATTGGCCGGGTCCAAACAGCACGAGGAATTCGTTCTCGCGCACCTGGATATTCAGGTCGCCGACGACCTGATAGCGGCCTTCCTCCGGCTTATTAAAAAACTTATCAACCTTACGGAACTCAATCAGCGGAGTGCCCGTGCTTACTTGCCTCTCACCGTCCATGCGCATAGCTTAGACTCCACTCCTCTCATAATCGATGTGATCAGCAGGCCGGTCAGGGCGATCGCCACGATGCCTACCATGATCTGGGTCATATTGCCGACTTCCTGACCGCTGATGATGATCCAGCCAACGCCTTCGGACGAACGGATCATTTCCGCGGCAACGATCGTGGCCCATGCAGAGCCAAGCGCAACCTGCAAACCGGAAAAGATGTACGGTACGGTGGTCGGCAGCACGATCGAGGTGAACAGCTGGTTGTCCTTCGCGCCCAGCATACGCGCCGCGCGTACCAGCGTCTCGTCAACCGAGTGTACGCCGTTGTAGGTGGTCAGTGCGATGGTGAAGAAGCACGCCAGGAAGATCAGGAAGTACTTCGAACCTTCGTCAAAGCCGAACCAGACGATCGACAGCGGAATCCACGCGATCGGCGGGATCGGACGGATCATCTGGATATAGGGCATGAGGATCGCGTCGGCCAGCTTGTACCAGCCCATCAGGATACCGACCAGCACACCCAGCACGCCGCCGAAGAAATACGGGATCAGCATACGGCGCAAGCTGACCAGAATGTGCATGATCATGGAATGGGTACCGATCGGCTCGACAAACGCGGTGAAGAAGCCGGCCAATACGGTAATCGGGTCAGGCATAACCTTGCCCAGCGAAGTAAATGTGGTGGCGGCATACCAGATGCACAGGAAGATGAAGATACCCAGCGCACCGAATGCAACGCGTTTCTGTTTCTCTGCCATCAGGTTCTGCCTCCTTTAATCATCTTTCTGCCCAGCCACTGAATGATCGTAGACAGCACCGCGCCTGTAATTGCAATAACGATCATACCGACGATAACGATATCCAGTCGGAAGATGCCGCGTGCCTGCTGGATCATGAAGCCGAGGCCCTTGGTCGAAGCAAGCAGTTCGGCCGCGACCAGCGTGGTCCAAGCGGAACCCAGCGCAACGTCCAGACCGGTGAAGATCATCGGCAGCGCCGACGGGATCGCGATCTTGGTCAGCAGCTCCCAGTTGCTCGCGCCGAAGGTCTGGCCGACCCAGAGATGCACGGTTTTTGTCTGCTTGATGCCGGAATAGCTGTTGATAACCATAGCGACCATCGCCGAAATGAAAATAACCAGCGCCTTGGAAAGGAAGCCGATACCAACCAGCGTAACCATAACCGAGGTCCACGCAACGCCCGGAATAGTACGCACAAGGTCGAATACCGGACGCACGCACATATCAACCTTATCGTTCCACGCCATGAAAATACCAAGCGGGATACCGATAACCGCGCCGATTACATAGCCGCCCAGCGCGACCTGCAAGCTGGCAATCAGATGCTCGAGCAGCGTTGCGCCGTCCGGCTTGGTTTCATACCACTTCTTGATAAAGGATTCAAACACCTTGACCGGGGACGGCAGCGCATTCGAGCGGAAAATTCCCAGCCCGTCGGTCACCAGCCACCAGATAAAGATGCCAACGCAGATGGACAGTATACTGATGAAAAAGTATTTGTTGATCTGTATCTTCTTTTTTTCTTTCATTTGCCCCGCTCCCTTGCTGCAATCCACCGAAAACAGTGCCAAATCCGCCTCTGTTATCGGTATTTTTCCGCAAAAAGGGAGCCCATGGAGCATGGGCCCCCTTTTGCAGGCTTTCTATACTGTTGTCTTTGCCTTATTCGAGCGTAGCTGCCTTGACGGTGATACCCAGCGCATCCTGCAGCGGCTGAACATTGATCGCCTCTTCGATGAACTGAACCTGATCCTCCTCGATCGTGCCGATCGAAGCGAAGAAGCTGCCAACCTGCAGCGTGCCGGAGCCGAGGTAGTAGTCATCAGCAGTCAGATCGTCCGGTACGATGAACGGACGGATCTCCGTCTCGGTCTTGACATCGTCCTCGTCCGCCGGCTTGCCGTTCTCAGAGTAGAACTTAAGCGCGAACTCGTTGCGCAGGTCCGGATCGGCCTGCAGCTCCTCAGCTGCCTTGTACATGCCGCGCAGGAACAGGACAACATCGCCGTAACGCTCTTCCAAAATATCCTTACGGGCGAGGAAGCCGTTGAGGAACTGGGTGTCGGTCGCTTCCATGCAATCGGCAACCGCAACCATGCCATTGTCTTCCATCATGTTGCAATAGTCTACGTCGGTAGCAACAAATACATCGCCTTCACCGGTCAGGATCGCCTGCGCAGCCGCAGCGCGGTCCATGTTCAGGTATTCATAGTCCGCACCGGCGGTCAGGCCGAACTGTGCGAAATAGGAAGCGGCAACCCACTGCTCCATCGTGGAGGTCGGGCCAAGGACAGTCAGACCCTTGAGGGTGTCTGCGCTGCCGTACATATCCGGCTTGCCGTCGATCTCACCCTTGTGCTCCAGCACCGGGCTGTCCGGGCGAACATAAACATTAACCGTTACCGAACCGCTGTCAGATTCCGCGATCCAGTCGCACAGACCGGACGCCATGGAGTAAACCGACGCGAGGCCGTTGGAAGCAACGTCCAGCTGCTCGGCGGCAAGGCCTTCGTTCTCCGGAGAACCATTCGGGAACATGATCAGGTTAACGTCCAGACCAAGCTCATCGAAATAACCCTTTTCTTCTGCATAAACCGTGGGGATGGAAATGATGTTGGACTGTACGCCAACATTGAGCGTTTCGCCCGATGCGGTGAACGTGCCGTCGTTCGAACCCTGGGACGCACTCTGATCGTCGCCACCATTGCTGGAATCATTGCCGCCGCCACACGCAGCCAGACTGGTCAATACTGCACCGGTAAGTAATAACGCAAGTAGTCTTTTTTTCATATTTCATACCTCCCTCTGATTTGTCTCCAGTTTACCGTAAATATTACACAAAGTCTTTTTAATTTTTGACCCGCTTTTTCACATTTATGACATTATCCGCCCTTCTTCTGTTTTCGGACATCGTTGGGCTTGCAGCCGAAGGTTTTGTGGAAAACGGTGGAAAAATAGCTCATATTGGTGATCCCGACATGCAGGGCGATATCGGAAATGCGCATACTGGTCGTTTCCAGCAGCCGTTTGGCCTCTTTCATGCGCAGCGACATCAGATGTTCCGAAAAATTGACACCGACTTCTTTTTTGAACTGGCGGGACAGGTAATCCCGATTCAGATAGACAAACTCCGCTACCGTATTGAGCGAGATATCCTCGGCATAATGGAAGCCGATGTAATCGATCGCCTTTTGGATCGCCGCCGAATACCGCCGTCCCTGCCCGCGCAGCAAATCCAGTCCCTGCTGCACACAGGCGCTCATTTCTGCAAAAGTGCGGCTGTATTGCACACCGTGCTCCACCTCTTCCAGCCCGACCCCGAGCTTGGCATGGATGCCTGCAAACATCTGCAGCAGCGCCTCTTTAAGGAAGAACACGCGCACATGCTGTTGCTGCGCCTGCTCCATCATGGTTTCGATTGCCGCGCAGCCCTTGGCGATCTCGCCCTCCTCCATGCAGATCGTTGCCCGCATGATGTACATTTCAATCTGGCGGATGGCCTGCTCCGCCTCTCCTTGCTGGGCCGCCGCGCCGTAAAACCGCGCATCCTGATCGGCTGTTGCCTCCGCAAAGGCCAGCTGCAGCCGCTCGAGGTGATAGTGCACCCTGCTGAATCCGGTCACATCCTCCATTTCATTCTCATGCGCCTGAAACAGCGCTGCGGCATCGCCATCCTGCAGCGGCCAATCATCCGTCCGGCGCAAATTGACCAGCAGGAACATCTCCTGCTCGTTGTACGCATAGAATAACGGGTTTTCAAAGCCGTTCGTCAGTATCTGCTGCATCAACCGGATATTATGTTCACTATTGCGGAACGCCACCACCACAAACGCATCCGCGCTCAGGTAGATATGGTTGGAACGCAGGTCGCTTTCGCGGATCGGCTGCACGCTTGCGTCCTGCTCCGCCAATCGTCTCAGATAATTGTTACGGCTGATCTGCTGCGCAACACCTTTGGCGCTGTGCTCTTTGCGCCCGCGTTTCAAATCCTCCAGCACGGAACGGATCAGCTCGACGCTGACTTCATTTTTCAGGATATAATTGCTCGCGTGGTTCTGCATTGCCGCCCGCGCGTACTCAAAGTCGTCGTGGCAGGTCAGCATGATCACGCTGATGGACGGATCGCGCTTTTTGATCTCGCGCAGCAGTTCGATCCCATCCATTTTCGGCATGGTGATATCAGCAAATACCAGATCCGCCGGATTTTCCTCCAGCATGGCCAATGCCTTGGCACCGGAGGTCACCGCACCGATGATTTCGTTTTCCGGGTCTGCGCTGCGGATGCACTGCACAATATATTGGTTAATCAACGGTTCATCATCAACCACCATGATCTTCATTTGCCGCCTCCTTTGCCGCGTCGACAGCGGTCTTGCAATGGATTTTCAGTTCCCGGTAATGGTCCATGGTGACCGTAACGGTGGTATATGCCCCCAGCTTGCTCCTGACCTTGACACCGGACATGCCGCCATAGATAATCCGCAAGCGCTTCTGCACGTTTTTCAGGCCGATGCCGTGATGTGTTTTTCCCGAACGGTAATTGCCCGACCTCACCTCGGTCAGGCGGCGCTCCGGGATGCCTTCGCCGTTATCGGTCACATCGATATACATAGCCGAGCCGCGGAAGCCCGCAGACATACGGATCTCGCATCCTTCGTCCCGCTCGGCAAAGCCATGGAAGAAGGAATTGCCGACGAGCGGCTGCAAAATCATACGCGGCACCGGAATCGACAGCATCTTATCCGGAATATTACAATAAAACGCAACGCCCTTTTCCGTACGGCAATTCATAATCGCTATGTAATTGCGCACCAGATGCAGCTCTTCCTCGAGCGGGACAAACTGGATCTCGGGCGTCGAAGGGATGTGGAGCAGCTCGACCAGCTCGGTCAGCATCCGTCCGGCGCGGTCGACACGTCCCATGGCGATCAGCCCCTTTGCCGCCAGCAGCGTGTTATTGAGGAAATGCGGATTGATCTGCGCCTGCAGGAAATCGTACTCCGTGCGCTGCTTTTCCTGCTCACGCAGCCGGATATCCTCAATCAGGCTGCGGATACGGTCGATCATGCCGTTAAATGTCGTGCTGAGCACATAGGTTTCCTCGTAGCTCTCGCTGACAGGCAGCGGGCGCAGCCGCTCCGGCTGCATATCGCCGATGGCGTCTGTCACATCGACCAGCTCATCGGTCACCTTTTTGACGCGCAGATAGGTCAGGATGCCCGCGATCAGGCAGCCGACCAGCACGACCATCAAACAGTTGCGAATGAGCGCAAAGCCTTCCCACAGCAGCGCGTCGATGTTCTGCTCCTCGACAAATGTCCAGCCGCTGTCCTTATCGTAGTAGCTTGCCAGAATGACGTTCTCATCCCCCCGCTGGATAATGCGGTAGGAGTTGTAGCCGTATTCCTCCTGAAACGCCTCCATGCTGGTCATCCAGTTGCCCACGCGCTGCGCGTTGGTATGGCAGATGATGATACCGTTCTGATCGAGGATATATACCTTTGCACCGTCGCTGACCAGCTTCTGGAACGTACGGAACAGCGCTTCATGCTCGGCGGTAATGACGATCACGCCGACCGGCTTGCCCTCCGGGTCATACACCGTCCGACCGTAGGACAGGCCATAGCTGGAAAGGTCATTGACATCCCAGAAACGCAGGTTCCAGCTGGTGTCGGTTTCGCCGCTGTAATGGCGGATATACCAATAGGTGCTTTGCAGCCCTTCGATGCCGCTCTTGTCCGCGGATGTCGTGAAGGTGCGGTGGTCATTCATCACGATATCGAAGATAAAATCCATGCCCATATGCCGCAGCTGGGCGTCAGTGTCCTGCAGCGCCTGCTCAATCTGCCCGTTGACCTGCTCATCCGGCGCGGCAGTGAGGATGGAATAAAAATCCTCGTACACCATATTCATGACATTGACCATATTGGTGCGGTTGACCGAGTTGCTGTCACTGATCTGCTGCAGCACGTCGACGCGCGATTCGCCCTTTTCCTGCAAAACCAGCTGGAAGGTGAAATATGCGATCGCACAGACCGCGATCACCACTGACACCAGAATACACAGCATACTGGCTGAGATGATTGACCGGGACATTTTCTTCCGCCGCTTATGCCGCTTGATCCATTCACTCACGCTGCCATCCCTCTCTTTCTGCTGGGATATAAAATACCTCCCCCATGATACCCCAAGAGCGGAAAAAATGCACACCCTTATTCTCCCAGTTAAAGGTGTGCATTTCTTCCCTGCGGCGAAACGTCAGATGCCCATGCGTGTGTATTGCTCCGCGGGCGCGTCATAACGCTCCATGCACGCCTTCAGCTGCGCTGCGCACGCACTCTCCAGCGCGGCATCCTGAATGGGATGTTCCTGTGCATAGTCATTTTCAATATCGAACAGTAAAGTCTCCCCGTTGAAAGGCGACCGGCCGACAAACTCCTGCGAGGCGTTGCCCCAGTGGATGATATCCGCCGGGAAGCGGTAGACCGGATAATCGGTCCACGACAGGAAGCGGCCCATCTCGATCCGGCCATAGTCGGCTACGTCCACACCGTCGTTTCCGCCGTAAACCTGACGCAGTACGGTCGGCATAGCGGTGTAAACATAGAGCGGCGTATTGGTCTCGTCCTTGGCGGCGCGGAAATAGGTGTACTTGCCATCCGTCCACGCGATCTGCTTGCCGAAGTAGCCGTAGAGCGTGCCCTCGTGCACGGTATCGGTCTCGCGGCGCATCGCGGGCAGCAGGCTGCGACCATGGATGCGATACTGCAGCACGTCCTCGGAGATACCGAAATACTCCAGCACGGTCGGCAGCACGTCGATGTTCTGGGTCAGCGCATTGCAGCGGCCGGGGGCCACGCCGGGCGCCGCCGCCATCAGCGGGATATGGAACACTTCGTTATAGGGCGGCATGTAGTTCTTGGCCATGTAGCCGTGCTCGCCCAGATGATAGCCGTGGTCGGTGGTCAGGATGACCATGGTGTCCTCCCACATGTTGTACTTGTCCATGACGTCGAGGATCTCGCCCAGATGACGGTCGGTCATCGTGGTCAGCGCCTTGCAGCGGCGGCGCAGGTGCTCGGTCTCCTCGGGGGTGAACTCGTTGGGCGCATAGGACGGATGGGTGAAGTCCGGGCCGTCGTAGTCGCCTTCCTTTTCGTACATATCCAGATAGTACTTCGGGCAGTCGAACGGCTCGTGCGGGTCGAACGCCTCGACCCAGAGGAAGAAGTTATCCGCATCGTGGTTGTCCTCCAGCCACTCGGCCGCGTGCCACATGGTCTTGACGCTCGGGTAGTCGTACTCGGTGCGGAAGTGCGAGCGGTTCTCGCGCTCGGCCTCGGACCAGGTGCCCTTGAAGCCTTCGGGCGGCACGTCCGGACGGATGCCATCCTTGCACGGACGCGTCCAGACCGGGTCGCCCTCCTGTCCGCGGTTGACCTCCCACGCGGTGAAGCCCTTGGTGTAGTTCTCGCCGCCCGGGATGACATAGTGCGCGTGGTCGGAGAACATCTGGGTATGGACGTTCTTTTCGCCCGACAGGATGCTTTGCAACGACTGGTCAAACGGCTCCATCGCGCCCCACGGCTTTTCAAGGAAGTTCAGTCGTCCGGTCATGATGTCGCGGCGGGCGGGCATGCAGGGCGCCGAGCCGCACCAGTGGTTGTCAAACACGACCGAGCGACTTGCCAGCCGGTCCATATTCGGGGTGATCGCATCCCCGCCATAGGCCGGCAGCATGCGGCGGTTGAGTGTGTCGCACAGGATAAATACGGTTTTCATACGTTTTCCCTCCTATATTTTATGGCTGCGGTAAGCCAACTCTCCGGTATTGCTCGGCAGGCGCGTCGTTTGCCTGCATCAATGCGCACATCAGCGAAATCATATGCTGCTCGACCGCTGGGTCGTCGAGCGGATGCTGCTGGTCGGGGTCGTTTTGCAGATCAAACAGCAAATCGCGGTTTTCCTCCGCCGTGACTGACATGCACGGGTAAAAATCCTTGGGCATGGCGATTTTGAGCACGCGGCAGCCCTTGGTGAACGAAAACGGCTCGGCAAGTTCGAGCTGCTGCAATTCCTCCGGCGCGTACATCGCGCGCTGGTGCAGCGGCAGCAGGGTGTAGTCGTAAAGCGGCGTACCCGGCCGGTCGGCGCGCATGTACACATACCGCCCGTCGGTCACGCAGATGTGCGCGCCGAACATGCCGAACAGCGCGGCCTCGCGCACGGGCTTGTCCGTCCGCACGGTTTCCAGCAGGTCATGCCCCTGCATATCGGGTGTCGGCGCGACGCCGAACAGCCCAAGCAGCGTGGGCGCAAGGTCGATCGTCTGCACGAGCGCCTGCCGCCGCTCGCCCGCGCAGCCCGCGCGCGGGTCCCAGATAAACAGCGGTGTGTGCGACAGCTCCTCGTAGAACGGCGGACGGTTTTTCGCCCACCAGCCGTGCTCGCCGAGCAGGAAGCCGTGGTCGGTCGCCACGATCAGCGCGGTGTCACGCCACATGTCGTGCGCGTCCATATAGTCGAGCAGGCGGCCGAGATAGTCGTCGCACATGGACAGCAGCGCGCCGTACTGGTTGCGGCAGTGCGCCGCCGCACCCAGCGGCTCGGTGACATGGTCGTACGGCGGCCAGTCAAAGCGCGGGCCGTCGTAATCGTCGGGATACAGCCGCTGGTATTCCGGCTGGGTGAAAAACGGCTCGTGCGGGTCGAACGGCTCGATGTGCAGCAGCCAGTTGTCCGCGTCGTGGTTGTGGTCGAGGAATTCCCGCGCCAGCGAAAACACCTGCCCCAAAGGCTGTGCGTCAGCGCTGATGAAATACTGCCGGTTGACCTCGTCCTGCCGTCCGGCCTGTCCCAGATGGGGCGGGATGTCCGTGTCAGCCACCCGCGCCTTCCACGGGTCGCCCTCCTGCCCGCGCACACACTCCCATGAGCTGTACCGCGTGTGGTAGGTCGCGCCGCCGTCCTCCCAGTAGTGCTGATGGTCGGAAATCAGGTGCGTGTATACGCCGTGCCGCTTGAGCATTTCGGGCATCGAGTCATCGAACGGCTCGACCGGCCCCCAGCTACGGTGCAAGAAATTATACCGTCCGGCATGCAGCTCGCGCCGCGCCGGCATGCAGGGCAGCGAACCGGCATAGCAGCGGTCGAACTGCACCGTGCGCTCGGCCAGACGCTGGAAATTGGGCGTATGCGTCCAGTCGCAGCCATACGGCGCAAGACAATGTCGGTTAAGTGAATCAAACAGCAAAAGGATCGCTTTCATGCGCCTTCCTCCTCTCCGCGTATCGCGGTTTTGGGCAGGGCACAGCCTACCCATGATAGATTCATTATAAATGGCAGGCCGGTGGAAAAGCTTTCAAAAATCTGATGTGATTTTTCAATCCCTTGTGCAGTTCAGCCAAGAACGCAGGATCCAGCCTGCCACACTTGGAAAATATGAACAAAAAAGCCTGCGGCGCATCCCAATGATGCACCGCAGGCTTTCCATCCTATCCGGTTCTTTTCAGCGCCGCATACGGCAAATCAGCCGCACGGCATCCATCAACTGGCGCTCCCGCTGCGCAAAAAACATGCGGAACGCCTCGCAATAGCAGTTAATGTCGACCGCACCGTCCGGCAGCACCGCACGGTCGCGGCGGCAGCCATTGCGGCACAGCCCTGCCCAGCGGCAGGTGCGGCACGGTTCGGGTACGCGCAGCGACGCCTCGACAAAGCGCCGCGCTACCTCGCCCTGCTGCATCTCGGCAAAGGGCGTCTCGCCAACCGTACCCATGCGCCACTCGTCGAGCACATAGAAATCGCAGGGGTAAACACCGCCGTCGCCCTCGATGACAAACTGCACCGAGCACTGTCCGGCCATATTGCAGGCTTCCGGCCGGTCGCCCAGCAGGATGGACAGCCAGTTATCCAGATGGCGGATGCTGATGTATTCGCCGCGCTGGAGATCCTCATACCACAGGTCGAACAGGCGAATAAGGAACGCACCGTACCCTTCCGCAGACAAATGGTATTTCGCTTCGCCGCGCCGCTGCTCCATCGGCTCGATGCACGGGATGAATTGCAGCCAGCGGAAGCCCTGCTTGCGGTAAAACCGGTAGATCTTTTCGACCGCGCGCGCGTTCCGCCCGGTCACGACGCACAGGATATTGAAATCCACGTCGTGCTTTTCCATCAGCCGCGCCGCGCGCAGCACACGATTGAACGTGCCCTCGCCCGCCGGGTCAAGACGGTTAAGGTTGTGCAGCTCAGCCGGGCCGTCGAGCGACAGGCCGACGAGGAAATGGTTCTCCGCGAAAAACTTCGCCCATTCCTCATCAACCAGCAGGCCGTTGGTCTGGATCGCATTGCGGATCTCCACCCCCGGCCGCGCGTGCTTCTTTTGCAGCTCGACCACCTGCCGATAGAAATCCAGCCCGCGCAGCGTCGGCTCACCGCCCTGAAACGCAAACGAGCACAGATGCTCGGCATATTCCATGCCGACCTCGATCACGCGCTCCATATCCGCCAGCGACAGCATCCCTTCAAATGCCTGCGTGCGGTGTTCCGCTACATCCTTATAAAAGCAATAGCTGCACGCCATATTGCAGGCTGATGAAGCCGGTTTGATCAAAATGTTGATGGGCGGCATGTCCATCCCTCCTTGCCCGGGCTGCCCCGCCGTCCGCGTGAAGTGCCGGTACGGCCGGGGTTCTGCCGCTATTATACTACACCCATACCGCCGCGGCAAGCGACTGTTTGCCTCGGCCGTTCTAATGTGCAAAAATCCTCTTTCCCCTGCGTCCTCTGCCAATTTTTCATCCTTTTCCCCAACCCATGGTGTATTGTTTTTGCGAAGTTGCACAATGTCACCAAAACATGCTTACAAATTAACAAAAATCTTATTTTATTCCGTCAATTTTGACAATTGACGCATCATTGTTGGTGTGGTATATTGATAGACAAACAAGAAGTTACCAACAATATGCGCAAAATAAACCCGAAACCAAACCATCCCTGCGTGTTTTACGCTGTGCACGGTTTGGTCTTTCTCTGCCGTCAAGGGCGGCAGGTCAAGCAGGCAGAAGGCCGGCTCTCCGTCGGCATCGGCAATAAATTACCAAACAAAAAGGAGACTTGAACATGGATTTCCATCTGACCCGTGAACAGGAACTGGTTCGCCAGATGATGCGTGATTTCACCGAGAATGAAGTCAAGCCCATCGCTGCGGAAACCGACAAAACCTCTACTTATCCCCGCGAGAACATCGAGAAGCTGTTCGATCTGGGCGTTATGGGCATGATCGTGCCTGAAGAATACGGCGGAGCGGGCGCAGACGACCTCTGCTCTGCGATCGCGATCGAGGAGCTTTCCAAGCAGTGCGCCTCCACCGGCGACATCCTCGCAACCCACAACGGCCTGTGCTGCGGCCCGATCATCCAGCACGGCACCCCCGAGCAGAAGGAGAAGTACCTCCGCATGCTGACCGAGGGCCACAAGGTAGGCGCTTTCGCGCTGACCGAGCCGGACGCCGGTTCTGACGCTGCCAAGGGCACCTGCACCGCTGTCCTCGAGGGCGACCACTATGTCCTGAACGGTTCCAAGATCTTCATCACCAACGGCTACGTAGCGGACGTTTTCGTTGTCTTCGCTATGACCGATAAGTCCAAGGGCACCCGCGGCATCTCTGCCTTCATCGTAGAGAGCTCCTTCCCGGGCTTCTCTGTCGGCAAGCACGAGGAAAAGCTCGGCCTGCACGGCTCGCCCACGGCGGAAATCGTGTTCACCGACTGCATCGTTCCGAAGGAAAACCTGCTCGGGCCGGAAGGCAAGGGCTTCAAGATCGCCATGCAGACCCTGGACGGCGGCCGTATCGGCATCGCAGCGCAGGCGCTCGGCATCTCCGAGGGCGCGATGGAGGAATCCATGAACTTTGCCAAGACCCGTGAGCAGTTCGGCCGTCCGATCGCGAAGTTCCAGAACACCCAGTTCGTCTTCGCTGATATGCACGTTGCCATCGAGGCTGCCCGCCTGCTGACCTACAAGGCTGCTACCCTCAAGACCGAAGGCAAGCCCTTCACCCTCGACGCTGCTACCGCCAAGCTATTCGCTTCCGAGGCTGCCATGAAGATCACCACCAAGGCGGTCCAGATCCACGGCGGCTATGGCTACACCAAGGATTACCCGGTTGAGCGCATGATGCGCGACGCCAAGATCACCGAGATCTACGAGGGCACGAGCGAGATCCAGCGCGTCGTTATCTCCGGCAACATTCTCGGCAAGTAAGATATAGGAGGAAAACTGAACATGAAAGCTATCGTTTGTGTAAAGCAGGTTCCGGATACCTCCGGCAAGGTTGCAGTCAATCCCGACGGCACCCTGAACCGTGCTTCTATGGCTACCATCATCAACCCGGACGACAAGAACGCTGTCGAAGCGGCTCTCAAGCTCAAGGACGCAACCGGCTGCAAGGTTGTCGTTGTTACGATGGGTCCTCCCCCGGCGCAGGGCATGCTGCGTGAGCTGCTCGCAATGGGCGCGGACGAGGCTGTGCTGGTTTCCGCCCGCGAGTTCGGCGGCTCGGATACCTTCGCTACCTCCCAGATCCTCGCCGCTGCGATCAAGAAGATCGGCCTCGAGGACGACGACGTTGTATTCTGCGGCCGTCAGGCAATCGACGGCGACACCGCGCAGGTAGGCTCCCAGATCGCGGAGAAGCTCGGCATCCCGCAGATCTCCTACGCTGCCGACATCCAGAAGGACGGCGCTACCGTTACCGTTAAGCGTATGCTCGAGGACGGCTATATGACCATCCAGACCAAGACCCCCTGCCTGATCACCTGCATCAAGGAGCTGAACGTACCGCGCTACATGTCCATCAAGGGCATCATGAGCTGCTACAACAAGCCGGTTGAGGTTTATGACTACAACACCCTGAAGGATGATCCGCTGATCGACCCGGCTACCATCGGCCTGAAGGGTTCTCCGACCAACATCTTCAAGTCCTTCACCCCCCCGCAGAAGGGCCAGGGCCGCATGCTCGAGGGCGCGGACAAGTCCACCTGCGAAGAGCTGGTTTCCGAGCTTCAGAAGAAGCACATCATCTAATTGAAAGGGGAATTCTACAATGGCTGATTTCAACAACACCAACCTCGCCGATTTCAGCGGCGTATGGGTATTTTGTGAGCAGCGTCAGGGCAAGCTGCAGCCGACCGTGCTGGAGCTGATCTCCGAGGCGCGCAAGCTGGCGGACGACATGGGCACCGAGGTCTGCGGCCTGCTGCTGGGCGGCAAGGGCGTAGGCGACGCGATGGCCAAGGAGCTGGGCGCTTACGGCGCTGACAAGGTTCTGGTAGCTGAGGACGACCTGCTTGAGACCTACACCACCGACGCTTACGCGAAGGTGATCTGCGATACCGTTATGGCCAAGAAGCCGGAGATCATGCTGATCGCGGCGACCAACATCGGCCGTGACCTTGGCCCGCGCTGCGCAGCCCGTCTGCACACCGGCCTGACCGCGGACTGCACGCACCTCGACGTAGACGTTGAGAAGTACGCTGCTTTCCTGCAGGAAGCTTCCACCCTGCCGCAGGCAC
>OERW01000009.1_pt1 | contig 159507 bp, 146 predicted proteins | sample 1540091 | NCBI WGS metagenome assembly OERW01 (sample SAMEA3891889, study PRJEB23780) | metagenome | biome: terrestrial biome; feature: animal house; material: Caecal content | place: Italy | collected 2015-05-05 | reverse complement strand
GATATAACATAGAATAATATTGTTAACGAGAGTTTAACAGGAATTACTTTTTGGCAAAATAACGTGATAAATTCAAAGATATAGATTAAATAATAAATGGTAATTGATATGTTTTTCAAGAACGAATAGCAGGATTTGACGTACTTTTTTGTTCTTGCTGGCTAACAAATTCTACTTTATGTCACATGTGCAAAACTGAGAAAAGAAGGAGAAAGAATTTAACTATAGAAGGAGTAGCAAATGAAAGAACCTGAATTATTTTGGTCGGTGTATAAAAATCTTGAGCGAGAAACACTTAATTTTTCTAAATATATACATTTTTCAAGTGATCAGAAAAAGGTGTATTCAATGAGTATTGCGGACATTATTGTCAGATGTGCTGTTGAGATTGAGGCAATATCCAAGAGAATATATGAATCTCTTGGAGGCGACATGAATCCGATTGATGATAATGGACAGAAAAGAGATTTATATTTTGATACGGATTGTTTGGCGTTAATAGAAAATGAATATTTGATTTCAAAAAAAGAATTAATAATATCGGTGCCTACATTTTACTTTGAAGAGTCAGATCGAATAATTGCACCACTTTATAAAGCAAATAAACGTGGGACGAATGGAAGCAAATGGAAACAAGCATATCAAGCACTTAAACATGACAGATATGGGGCGTTGAAAAAATGGGGGAATATAGAGTGCCTAATTAATGCACTTGGAGCTTTGTACCTTTTAAATTTGTATTTTAAGGATACTGTTTATCAACTAAAGGAAGGGATGGAGTCCTTTGATGCAAGAGTGGATTCTGATGTTTTTTCAGTTTTTACATTTGATGCGTCAAATTTTACAATGTCACCGGGAAAAATGGATGATAGCTGTATTCGGAAAAAGCCAGATGATTGTTTAGAACGTGCTGCTTATATTATAAAGTGTACTGATGAACACTTTTTAAATTTGCACGAAGCTATCAAGAAAGATGATGAAGAAATGAGAAAAAAGATAATAAATTCGCCTAAAGTTTTACAGTATTTTCGTGAACATCCAGAATATAAGCCGGATAGTTTAATGAATATTTTTGTGGAGGCAATAGGAAAAGAAGGACTTGGACAGTTCATCTCAACTAAAAATCTTATGCCACAGCTAAGAGTTAAGAAACTTGAAGCAGTAGTTAATAAGCATCGAAATATTTATCCCACACTCAGTTAATATTTTGATTTTAATGATATGTTCCCGTATACGACCAAGAGGACAGAAACACCTGTGGATCAAGTCGGACGAACCGCTCGGTAAATGACGTACTTTCTGTCCTCTCGTGCCATGTAGAAACGGTCGCCTGTCTGACCGATGGAACTGCTATACGGGAAGGATGAAAAAATAGGAGCGGAACAATTTGCCGAATGGGGGTGAAAGTATGTGCGCACAGGAACAGGAAAACGTCAAGCAGCAGGTTGTCGAATTGACCCATGAGATGCTATACGCTTATTATTGCAGGAACGATGTGGAGGCGCTTATTTCACGATTTGATGAAGATATCGTGTGGCTAGGCGCGGGAGAGCAGGAATACGCATCAGGTGTGGAAATCGTTTCCGGTATCTTCAGACAGTTCGCCGGCATGGTGCCGAAATGCAATCTGTCGAATGGGGACTATCAGGCGCTGGAATTGGCGCCCGGCGTATATCTTTGCGCCGGCCGTGTTTGGATCGAGACCGACCCTTCGACGCGGATTAGTCTGCGGGTGCATCAGCGCGTATCGCTGATTTTCCGCATGAAAGAAGGAATGCTTCGGTGCTGCCATATTCACATTTCCAATCCGTACGGAGAAATGGTGGAAGACGATGTGGGATTTCCCCTCAAAATGGCGCAGCAATCCTATGAATATTTGCAGGAGCAGGTTGCGGCGCAGAAAAAACAGATTTATGATCAGACTAAGATGCTCGAGCGAATGAGTTATGAAGATGCACTGACCGGATTATATAATCGGCATAAGTTTAATGAATTGGTCGATAATGATGCCTTTGCGCTTCGAACGCGGCTGGGCGTTGCCTGTTTTGATATCAATGGATTGAAGCGGGTGAACGATCAGCTTGGTCACCTTGCCGGAGATGACTTGCTTCGTCGGGCGGCAGGGCCATTATTGCGGGTATTCGGCGGCAGGGCGTTCCGCGTGGGCGGCGATGAGTTCGTGGTAGTGGAGCACATGTTGACGGAGACTGAGTTCTATGATGCGATTCGGTCTGTACAGCGAGGGATGCGGGACAATAATGTCAGCTGTTCGGTAGGCGTTTCATGGCGGGAAGAGAATTGCAGTATTTTGAAGCAGCTGGAGGAAGCGGATCAGCAGATGTATGCGGATAAGAAAAAATATTACCGCCTGCTGATGCGCGAATGGATAGAACAGGAAGGTGATTGATTTGGCGACATCGCGGGAAACAGTATTGTATTATCAGTCGGGAGACGGAGCACAGGGCGCCCAGCTGAAATCCATATTGGTCCGCATGGGTGTGCGTATCAAAAATGTCGGGCCGGACGCTGTCGGACAGACTGTTGGCTTTTTGCTTGGCCGCAAGGGATTTGATGCGCGTGAAAACCCGGAAGCGCCCGCCTTGGCAGAACCGATGCTGGTCATGGACGGTTTTACCGACAAACGGTTGGAGATTCTGCTGCGCGAGATGAAGAAAAACGGCGTTTCCGTGCCGTACAAGGCAATCGTAACCGAAACCAACCTCGGCTGGCTGTTCCATCAGCTGTATCATGAGCTGGCTGCGGAGCACGAAGCGATGCAGGGTGCGAAATAAATGTTTTCCTCTGCGGGAAAACTGTAATAATAAGAACGACCCGGTGAATATTTTGCGCATTCGTACCGGGAAAGGATAACAATAGTACAAAGGAGCGTTGCAATATGGCAGTTTTAACGATCACCAAGGAGAATTTTGAGGCTGAGGTTTTGCAGTCGGATAAGCCGGTGCTGCTCGATTTCTGGGCAGTCTGGTGCGGCCCCTGCCGGATGGTTTCGCCTATCGTCGATGAGATTGCGGAGGAGCGGGACGATATCAAGGTCGGCAAGATCAACGTAGACGAGCAGGGTGAACTGGCGCAGCAGTTTGGCGTAATGAGCATCCCGACGCTGGTCGTGATGAAAAACGGCCAGATCGCGAACAAGGCCGTCGGCGCAATGCCCAAGGAGCAAATCCTCGCGCTGCTCTGATGCAAAGAAAAACGGAAGCGGTTTCCGCTTCCGTTTTTTTATTTTGTTATGCCTGACGCACAAATTTAATGGCGTTCATCGCGGCCTGCGCGCCGTCTGAGACAGCTTTGGCCACTTGCAACAGCCCGCCGGTGCAGTCGCCCGCGGCAAACAGTCCGGGCACGGCGGTAGACAGGTCTGCACTGACCTGAATTTTGTTGCCCTCGACCTGTGCACCCAGTTTGCGGGCAAAGTCGCCGCTGCCCGCCGTGCCATAGGCGATAAACACACCGTCAACTGCGATCGGCTCGCCGTCCGCGAACAGTACGCGTGCGACCTTGTCGTCGCCTTCGACAGCGGCGACCTTGCGCGTGTCGACCAGCAGGCCGTCCGGCAGGTTTGCGGGAGCAGACGCACCGTTTGTCAGCAGCGTGACCGATGCAGCCACAGGCAGCAAGGTGCGCGCTTCCTCGAGCGCATATTCGCCTTCACCCAGCACTGCAACTGCCTTGCCGCGGTAGAAAAACGCGTCACAGATTGCGCAGTAACTCACACCGCGGCCTTCAAACTCGCGCACGCCTGCGATAGGAGGCGTGGCACGCGGCGCGCCGGTCGCAAGGATGATCGCATCCGCGGCATAGGCGCCGGCCGTGGTTTTGACCGAGAAGCCCTTTTCGGCGTATTCGATGCCGGTCACCTCTGTCTGGACAAGCTGTGCCCCCAGACGCGCAGCCTGTGCGCGCCCGCGTGCGAGCAGGTCGGGACCCGAGATTACATCGGTAAAGCCAAAGTAGTTTTCGATTTTATCGGTTTTTTCCAGCGCGCCGCCGTCTTTGTACAGCACAGTGGTCTGTACATTGGCGCGCGCGGCATAGATTGCGGCGCTCAGCCCGGCTGGACCGCCGCCGACAATGAGGATGGATGGCATAGGGGTGTTTTCCTTTCGTTATTTCTCGGTGTCCTGCATGAACCAGTTCTGGTAGGCTGTTTGCAGTTTGCCCAGCAGTGCGGTATCCTTGCCGCCCACCGGCTTATCATCCACATGGCTGACCGAGATGCAATGCGAGCCGGTGGAGAGGATCATGATTTCGTCTGCGTGCATCAGTTCATCGACCGTAAACGGCGCGATGCGCGTCGGTACACCGAGCTTGTCGCACAGTGTAAGGAAATGCTTGCGTGTGATGCTGGGCAGGATGAGCTCATCCGCCGGGGGTGTGCAGAATACGCCGTCCTTGAGGATCGCAAGGCCGGAGTGTGCGCCTTCGGTCACGCGGTCGCCGCGGTGGAACACAACTTCATCGCAGCCAGCTTCAACTGCGCGCTGCATCGCCATGCAGTTGGGGATGAGATTAAGGGTTTTGATATTGCAGTGCAAAAAGCGGGTGTCTTCGACCGTGATGAGCTTGTAGGGCTTGTCGTGCCGGTCGAGGCCGCAAGGTTCGGAAAACGCCATCAGGCTGGCTTTGGCGTTTTTCGGGAAAGCGTGCATGCGATGCGCGACCGCGCGGGTCGATTGCCAATACAGCATGTGCGGCTCATCTGAGTCCAGTTGACTGACCAGATCGCACAGCACAGCTGCGAGTTCCTCGCGCGGCATCGGTGGGTCGATGCGCAGCAGGGCGAGGCTGTTGTAAAAACGATCCAGATGGTCGTCAAGCGCAAAAATCTTCTTGTTGCGAACCATAGCGGCATCGTATACGCCGTCGCCAAAATAGAAACCGCGGTCGGTGATCGGTGCTTTGACCTCATCGATGGGGCCGATCACACCGTTATAATAGGCAATATCCCTCATAAAGCGGGTTCCCCCTTGTTGATGTAGTATAACTTCAGTATAGCGGTTTCAGAGAGGCTTTGCAAGGGGCGTAAAATATGATAGAATAGACAAAACAGGAGAGTGATTTTTGATGAAAACGTTGCTGCATATCTGCTGCGCACCGTGTTCAATCGCTTGTATCGATACCCTGCGGCAGGAGGGCATCGAGCCGGTGGGTTTCTGGTATAACCCGAATATCCATCCGTTTACGGAATATAAGATGCGCAAGAACACGTTGATAGAATATGCCAAGAGTATTGATCTTAAGCTGGAAATCGAGAATGAATACGGCCTGCACCGGTTCATCGAGGGCGTGTATCCGGATTTTGACCACCGCTGCGCGTTTTGTTATACGCTGCGCTTTGAGGAGACCGCGCTCTATGCGGCCGAGCACGGGTTCGATCAGTTTACGTCCACGCTATTTGTCAGCCCATATCAGAACCACGCGTTGATGCGCGAGGTGGCCGAGCGGGCGGCGGAGAAGTACGGTGTTCAGTATCTGCATCGCGACTTTTCGCCGCGCTTCCGAGAAGGACAGGATGAGGCGCGTGAGTTAGGACTGTACATGCAGAAATACTGCGGCTGCATCTTTTCCGAAGAGGATCGGTACAAGAAACGCCCCAAAAAGAAAAAGACAGAGGAGAGCGCTTTACAAACGGGACGATAAATGGTATAATACCTTTTGTACCCGCGCCCGTAGCTCAGCTGGATAGAGCGTTGGACTCCGACTCCAAAGGCCGTGCGTTCGAATCGCATCGGGCGTACCAAAAAAGCCGCTTGTTCGAAAGAATAGGCGGCTTTTTTTGTAACTTTTTGGGGCGGCTAAAATAGGGAATGACGGATTTGGCGTCCGTCTTGGCGTCCATAATGGAAGCCAAAGTCTGTGGGAAAGGCAAAAGGGGAAGGTGCTCCAAGTGGTCGGAGCGTCATTATAGGATTTGGAAGAGTCAGGCATATCAATAGCTCACAGGCTGTCAGCAAGAGGTTTTATCCGCTTGAAATAAACTTGTACATGTGATTGCAAAACCTTATGACAAAATGCGCTTGTTCCCCAAAATGGTCTTGTTAATTACTGCTAATGCCACTTAGTTTTATATGAGTTGTTTTTAACAGCACTAAGATTACTAATGGCCTCCATCCATTTCTTGGCGAAAAAATCTTCTGTATAAATTACTAATTTGGAGGAAACTTCTCCTGTTAGGCTTCTTAAAGAATGGGTATCTAATTTGCCTTTAATAGCCGTACCATCGATTGCAGCCCAAACTGCTTCTGTGGGCAGTGGTGCAGTAGCATATTCAGAATGTGTAGTAAAAATGACCTGAACTTTTTTCCTGTCGGCAACATCAATTAAATAGTCGACTAACCGCGCAGTTGCTAAGGATGTAGTACATTTTCAATCTCTTCTACTAATATAAGACCTTGATCCGTTATTTTTTCGATACCTAAAATCATTTTGATAACACTAGATTCTCATGCACCAAAATGGAATTCAGAGTAGGATGTACCATCTTCCGTTTGTCCGCTCAAAAGTGTAATATTGCCGCATTTATCAGTTCTAATAACTGAATACTTACTAATATCTTTCCCTAATATTTTGGTAATATGTGTAGCTGCCTCCGTTCCTAATGTCTGTATTTCCTCGGGATTAAAAATGACATTAAAGTTGTTCAACCTGATATTTCTACCGGTGTTATAATGGACTTCGCTGATGTTCCTTCGAATGCATGGTATTATAATGCCGTCTCTGTAATGGGTGGAGTTTTTTGCGGAATCAAGTGGGTAAATTCTCCTGAATTTATTGGCGCGTATTTTTATTCAGATCAAGCTTGTACACGAGAAGATTTTGCGTATGGATTGGCTTTTGTATCTGATATCAGAGGACGCAGCATCACTTTAGCGCATACGGGCTGGTCCGGTTATACGGATATCAATCCAGAGTACTGGGAACAAATTACAGACCTTTGTAATCTTGAGATTGTTTCTGGCAGTAACTATGGTAAATTCCACACGAAAGATACGATTACCCGTGCTGAAGTAGCACAAATCCTTGGAATTACACGCGGTGGCGTTTAGAAACAGCCATATAACCCAGAGAGAACAAGGTTTTGTATTGCAAGCAGAACGAGAGGCTCAGCCTTAATGGCAGCCTCTCGTTTTGATTTTGGGTCTGTTTGCCATGATTCATTTGCAATTCAGATTGCGGCGTGACAAAATGATTAGATGATGGATGAGTAGATATTGCCAAACCCATTTTTCTCGTCCATATCGCTGGAATACCGTTCCCACGCAAAGACATCGTCGAAGCGGTTCATCTCGAGCTGGATTTCTGGATTCAGAAAATCAGCTAAGCTCTTGCCAAGCGGAAAACTGATGCCTCAATAGCTGCCTGTGCGGTTGCCCGACTGGTCGACGGCATACGCAAAGGCACATGGCGCATGTACGTGTCATAAAACGTGAGCGGGTCTTCCTTAGGGAACGCTATCAGATCGTCAATGACTGCCTGCTCAGCGGGCGAAATTTTGTCGTCGTGGTAATAAATCGCCATAAAGTGCTCAGCTGCCCGGTGCGCATGGGCCGTGGCGAAATCCGTACAAGTCGGGACGAGCTTGCTCAGACGCCAGTGCAGCAGCCGCTCGTCCGTGTCGAATAGGTAGGTGTGCCGATAGGTCGGCTCGGCTTCATCTGGGTAGCTGATGTACCGATATTTGGCATCTGCGAGCGGCGTCCAGCGTGGCATAATCTGCGGCTGCTCACGCATTTGATGGGTCTTGGCTTACAGCCAGATCAGTTGATTGTCCAGCGTCAGGGCGAAATAGTTCTCCTTGCGGCATCTGCGCCGCGCACAGCGGAAGTTTTGATGGTCGTACAGACCGTCGTAAACCGACCACTGCGGCGTGTCGAAGCAGGCTTGTTCCAGCGTGTCGTCCAGCATGCAGTCGCGATGCAGGATCAGTTTGCAGGCGGGGAATGTTCCGTCCGGCCAAAGTTTGTTTAACACGGGTTCCGGGCAGTCCGGTCTGGGCAGTTCCAAGACCAATGGCCCGCCCGTGCCGTGGTTGGAATAGAGTGTAATCGTCAGTGCCATGTGTTCTCCTCTCTCTTACAGGTTTTCTTTCCAAAACAAACGGATGCTTTCCAACGGAATTCGCCACTCCCGGCCGACCTTGACGGCCGGGAGTTCTCTGTTTGCGATCATTTTGCGGATCTGTTGGCGGGTGGTTTTGAACTGCGTAGCCGCTTTCTTGACCGTGAGGATTTTGCTCATGCCTATGAGGCGTCCTCCCTTTCTGGCTTGCGTTCCCAAGGAGCACCTTCGGTCCGATCTGGCTTGCTGTCCCAAGGCGAACCGCCGGGTTTGGATGGCTGATGCCTCCAAGGGGAATCGTCGGATTTTTGCGGGCGGTTTCGCTGCTCTTTGTAGATATAGTTGTGCAGTTTGCGCACCAAGGTCTTGCGGAAACCCCAGTTGCCGTACTGATCCTCTTGCGGACGGATGTCGTACTTCTCGGCAGACCGCGTCGATCGTGTAGAAATCTTTCATGTCTTTGCAATTGATGTATTTTATGAGATAACACGTCCTAAAGTGAATTGAGATTTGGCAGCAAGAAGGGGCGCAGTGCACCATATTTCATGCCGCTTTATTCTTATGTTAGGTAATTCACTTCGAAAAGCGCTGGCTGCAATGTGGCCTTGACGATCAAAAGGCGGCTTATTTTCATTTTTCGAAGTGTAAATCCAAAACGAATGGTGCATTTCCGACTGTCTGCAGAATCTCGGTTAGGCTGGGCATGCGCTTTGCCGCGTAGCCTTTGCGCAGCGGGATCGGGCTGATACCGAGCTTGAAAAACCGCTTCAGTAAACCGACTGTTTTGATCTGCTGCTTCTCTATGGACTGGAATGCTTTGTCGATCGTCTGCTTGCGACGCATTTCAGCCAGTAAGGTGCGCATCGCGTCTTTCTCCGCCTGCGGAAATTTCCGGTGCGCATTGATTGCGGCCAGTCCATCTTCATAGCTGACATATGGCAGATAGGGATAACACTTTTCGATAAGTTTGCAGATGCGTTGTTTGCTCTGCTGCATTAGCAGCCAAAGAAGGTTGAGTGGGTCGTCGGTTTTGTGTTCCTTTTCGATGCAGCGCAGCTTATCCCGGCCGTAATGCACCTCGATATGCAGCACCGGAAGACAAAGCTTCATACGCCATAATCAAGTCGTTTTCACTTAGCTGATAGGTTTTGTCATAGATGATCAGTTCCTGTGAATCGCAGGCAATACGGATGTGATGCTTGTATATTGGTTGGCTTTTTTTGGCCCTTGTGCTGGTAAAACCTGCGTTCATATTTCTTGGGCGTTGCTGTCTTGCGCAGCAGACGTACTAGCTCGCGGAATAACTTCTTGTTGTCGCAGCGGATATTGGTGCACACATCAACACGGGAAAGGTAATATTTGCGGAGATCTTTTCAAAAGGTGGTTTGCGGAACTGATGTCGAAATGTTTTTTCAGCAGATCGATACTGCTTTCCTCGGGTGGCAAGACGCCCAGATAACCGTTTTTTGGGTAAATCAGCTTGCGAGGGTTGACAATCATGCGGACAAAGTATTTCAGATCTGCTTTCTTGTTGCCGATGTGCTCTAACCGGATGCGGATACCATCGTCTGCATATTTCGTGCAGTTGTACAAATCTTTGCAAGATTTGTCCGCGAAGATCCGGATGCCGTCGGATTTCTTTTGCTCAGCGTAAAGCCACTCTTTGCAATTGTGCCATTTAGATTTGCTGAGCTGTATAGATAGCTCAAAGGTGTGAATGGAGACCTCGTCGGGTTCTAGACAAATCTCTACTTTTTTGCTCATAGAAAAAGCGTCCAGACAAAAATGATTTATTTTTCTGTTTGGAAGCGCGTAAAAAATAAGCCCCCTTGAAGAGGGCTAACATAGCAATAATGCGAGGTTTAAATGAAACTTGATGTTTTTTGATGTGAAGCTGTTGGGCCTACAATAGGAAATGAAACTTTGCCGTCGATTCAAGAGTTAAGTAAAAGAACAGGGGATTAGGTTTCTAACGATTAAATGTGCTTATAAAGAACTAAAGGCGCAAGGCTTGCTTTCCACAAAACAAGAAAAGGGATGTCATATTACTATTATAAATATAGAGATGGTTTGAGAAGAAACGTCGAGTAGATCGAATATTAGATGGAAGAATTGGTTAGTTAACAACGACCGGTATGATGAAAAAAGAAGATTGAATAAGATGCTTTTATTTTCTAATTAGATTTGAATGTGCACTGTATCGACGTATGCAGAAGTTTTTTGTGATGTATACACGTCATTAGGAAAATCTCTGAATAGTGTAATGAAATTGTGTGAAAATGTACATGAAATTAAATAATCCTCCATGTTCTTCAAATTCGCCCTATGATACACTGTGACCATAGGAACGGAGACATTGAAAAGGGGTGAAAACATGGGAAAATATATCATAAAACGTTTGATATCCATGATTCCGGTTCTGTTTGGTGTTATCACGCTTGTGTTTTTCATGCTGCACTTTGCACCGGGTGATCCGGCCCGCACCGTGCTGGGTGAAGCAGCTACCGAAGCGGATATCATGGAGCAGCGCGAAAAAATGGGATTAAATGATCCGCTCATCGTACAGTATGGACGATTCCTCGGTGAAATCGTCACGGGAGATCTCGGGACATCTTATACCTCCAGTCAGCCGGTGCTGGATCAGATCTTGGAAAGATTTCCGACCACAATGCTTTTGACCATTTTCCCGATTTTGATTATGGTGATCGTCGGTATCCCAACCGGTATCATATCCGCGGTAAAGCAGTATTCATGGATGGATAAAATATCGATGACGATTGCGCTCATTGGTGTATCCACACCGACTTTTGTGATCGGTATGGTGCTGTCATTGATATTTGCCTTGAATCTGAAATGGTTGCCGCCCTCCGGCTTCTATGGCCCAGAATACTGGATTCTTCCGTCGCTGGCCATCGGCTTTAACGCGATAGCCTTGCTCACACGCATGACCAGATCGTCTATGCTAGAGGTTATCCGACAGGATTATATTCGAACAGCACGGGCCAAAGGACAAACGGAGCGTAAAATCATTATGCACCACGCGTTGAAGAACGCGCTGATCCCGATTATTACGGTTATCGGTTTGCAGACCGGTGTGCAATTAGGCGGCGCAATGGTTACAGAAAACTTATTCGCTATTCCGGGACTTGGCAACTTTATGCTGGAGGCAATCAAAGGCCGAGATTATCCAGTTGTTCAAGGCGGTGTATTATTCATTGCGTTTACGTTTTGTATTTTGAATCTTATCATTGACCTGATCTATGCGTTTGTAGATCCGCGCATTAAAGCGCAGTATAAAGCAGGAAAGAAGGTGAAGGTGAAATGAGCATAGCGGCCACAAGTAAGCCAACAGCATCTTGTGAACATACACCCACGAAAAAGCGTGGACAGTGGGGAGAGGTTTGGAAGAGATTGAAACGCAATAAAATGGCCATTTTTGGTCTGGTGATCTTTGCAATACTGGTATTCCTTGCGGTTTTTGCGGACTTCATTGCACCGTATGGATATGATGATCAGGATCCGGTCAACCGTGCTTTTCTGGCGCCTTGCGCAGCATTTCCCTTTGGGACAGATAATCTGGGCAGATGTATTCTTAGCCGTGCGATCTATGGCGCCCGGATTTCCTTGCAGGTAGGTATTATTGCAGTCGGTATTTCGGCAGTGCTGGGCGGTATCATCGGTTCGATTGCGGGCTTTTACGGCAATAGAACAGATAATATCCTCATGCGGTTGATGGACGTTCTGCTAGCCATCCCAGGTATTTTGCTGGCCATTACGATTTCTGCAACGCTCGGCCCTGGCCTGACCAATGCAATGATTGCGGTTGGTATTTCAGGAACACCCGCCTTCGCACGCGTGGTTCGTGCTTCGGTACTTTCGGTACGGGGTAATGAGTATATCGAAGCTGCAAGGGCGATTAATGCTTCTGATTTGCGCATTATCACACGGCATATTCTTCCTAATATAATGGCACCCGTTATTGTTCAAGCAACACTCAATATTGCAACGGCGATTATGACGGCAGCGTCATTGTCCTTCTTGGGCGTAGGTGTACAGCCGCCTATTCCGGAGTGGGGCGCAATGCTTTCGCAGGCGCGAGGCTTCCTGCGCGATTATCCGCACACGGTAATATTCCCAGCACTCGCTATTTTGTTGACTGTTTTTGCAATCAACTTGCTTGGCGACGGCTTGCGTGATGCGTTGGATCCGAGACTGAAGAAATAAGGGGTGGTGTTTGTGAGCGATAAGTTGTTGGATGTGCGCGATCTGGTAATCGAATATGTTACCGATGATGGAACTGTGCATGCAGTCAACCATGTAGATTTACAGATCGGGCGTGGCGAAACGCTGGGATTGGTCGGTGAGACTGGTGCGGGAAAAACGACAATTGCGCTGAGCTTGCTCGGATTGATTCCAAATCCACCCGGACGGGTTTGTCAAGGACAAATTGTTTTTGAAGGCGAAGACATCCTCCCAAAAAGTGACCGTGAGATGCTGAAAATCCGAGGCGATAAAATCTCTATGATCTTTCAGGATCCGATGACGGCACTCAATCCGATCGACACGGTTGGCGATCAGATTTGCGAGACCATTCGTTTGCACGAAAAGATTTCGGCAGTGGATGCGGTAAAGCGGGCCTGTGATGCGTTGGAGTTGGTTGGTATCCAGGCAGAACGCTATGGGGATTATCCGCATCAATTTTCGGGCGGCATGAAGCAGCGCATCGTAATCGCGATCGCACTGGCTTGCCATCCGGAACTGCTTATAGCCGATGAGCCTACAACTGCGCTGGATGTGACTATTCAGGCGCAGGTGTTGGAAATGATGAACCAATTGAAAAAAGACCTTGGCACATCCATGCTGATGATTACGCATGACCTGGGCATTGTCGCAGAGATGTGTGAAAAGGTTGCGATTATCTATGCCGGTGAAATTGTGGAGTTTGGCACAGTGGAGCAAATCTTTGACCACCACCGCCACCCCTATACCGAAGGATTGTTTGGCTCCCTGCCAGGGCTGGATGACACGAGAGAACGTCTGTCGCCGATCCCGGGGCTGATGCCTGATCCGACAAATTTGCCGGAAGAGTGTAAATTCCGTACACGCTGCCCCTATTGCACGGACGAGTGCAAACAGGAGCAAAAGCTTATGGATATTGGAGAAGGTCATGTAGTGCGATGTGCTAAATGGAAGGAAAGGGGGGAAGCGTAAGGCACATTGCTGGAAGTAAAGGAGCTGAAAAAATATTTTCCAACACCATCGGGTGTGTTGCATGCCGTGGATGGCGTTTCGTTTACGGTCAACGAAGGGGAAACACTGGGTGTCGTTGGTGAATCCGGCTGCGGCAAATCGACACTGGGCCGAGTGATCCTGCACCTGCTGGATATTACAGGCGGGTCGATTTATTTCCGTGGGCAGGATATCACGAATGTTTCCAAAAAAGAACTGCGTAAATTGCGTGAGGATATGCAGATCATTTTTCAGGACCCGTTTTCCTCCCTAAATCCCCGTATGACCATTGCGGAAGCCATCGCCGAGCCGCTGATTATCTCCGGAAGCTTTTCCAAAGCGGAGGTAGACGAGCGGGTCAAGGAGCTGATGGATACAGTAGGTCTGTCGGCACGGCTGGTCAATACTTATCCACATGAACTGGATGGCGGGCGCCGGCAGCGTATTGGCATCGCACGGGCATTGGCACTTAACCCGAAGTTCATTGTGTGCGATGAACCGGTTTCGGCGCTGGATGTTTCTATACAGGCACAGATCTTGAATCTGATGCAGGACTTACAGGAACAGCTGGGACTGACCTATATTTTTATCACGCACGATATGTCTGTAGTCAAATATATTTCCCATCATATCTGCGTGATGTATTTGGGACAACTGATTGAAAAGAGCCCATCGAATGAATTATTCGCAAAGCCCTATCATCCATATACCAAGGCGCTGCTTTCTGCGATTCCGTTACCAGATATTCACAGCAAGACCGAGCGCATCCTCTTAAAAGGCGAGCTGACATCCCCGATCGATCCGAAACCGGGATGCCGTTTCTGCCAGCGTTGTCTCTATGCGAAAGAACTGTGCGCACAAAAGGAGCCTGAACTGCAGGAAGTGGAGCCGGGACATTTTGTAGCATGTCACTTTACCAAAGAGATCAATCAAATGCACTGAATGATAAGGAGGAAATGGGATGTTAAAGAGAAAAGTAGCATTGGCACTGGTGTTGATCATGAGCGCTTCGCTGTTAACAGCAGGCTGCGGTGGCGGCGGGACAGAGGATGCCGCTGGAAAGAGCGAACTTGTGGTTGCAACCAATCAGGACCCCAAGGATCTGCATCCCTATAAGCGTGTCAGTAGTCAGATTCTGCGCATCAATAACCAGATTTTTGAGCCGCTGGTCAAACTGGGCGAGGAGAACAACACCTATGTTCCCGGTCTGGCTACCGAATGGGAATATGTTGACGACGGCATGGCAATGCAGTTTACGCTGCGTGAGAATGTGAAGTTCCACAATGGAGAAACCATGACAGCAGATGATGTCGTCTATTCGTTCCAAGCGGCAAGCAAGGAAACCGCTTCTTCCGGCGGTATTGACTGGTTGGACTGGGATGGCATCAAGGCTATCGATGAAAAGACCATTTATATGCCGTTCACCTATAAGAACTCAATCGCGCTCGGCTATCTGGCAACGACCAACCTGTATGTGGTCAGCAAAAAGGCAATGGAAGAGCTGGGGGATGGCTTTGGTACGCAGCCCGTTGGCACTGGCGCCTATATGATTGATGATTGGGTACAGGGTGACTATATCCGCCTGAAAGCCTTTGAAGATTATTGGGGCGGTGCGCCGAAGATCAAAACGCTGACCTTCCGCATCATTCCGGAATCTTCGCAGGCGATGATCGAGCTTGAAACCGGCGGCATCGATCTGGCACTGGATATCTCGGGTAATGATATCACGCGTGTGGAAGAGAACGAAGAACTCAAGATGATCCGCGGCCGTTCGGTCACGAATGATTTTATTTGCTTCAATACTTCAAAGGAACCGTTTAATAATGCAACACTGCGTAAGGCGGTTGCTTATGCGGTGGATCCGAATGCGATCCTGCAAGCCGTTTATCAAGGTCAGGGACAGATTGCTTACGGTCCGCTGCCTACTGATACTTGGGCATTTGACGAGAGCCTGAAAACCGATCCGCCGTATACGTACAATTTGGACAAGGCGAAGGAGCTTATGGCTGAAGCCGGCTATCCCAATGGTGGACTGACGGTAGAACTGTATATTGATGATAAGGCAGCCCGTATTTCGGCAGCAGAGGTAATCAAGAACCAGCTGGCTGCAATCGGTATCACGGTTAATATTCATTCGTTTGATTATGCGACTTGGTTCAATATTCTGTTTGAAGGCACAGAAGATGATATGTTCCTCAACGGCATCAATGCGTCGACCGGTGAGCCGGATAAGTGTTTCTATCAGATCATGCATAAGGATTTTGCGGTTCCGGGCGGTACCAATATGATGCGCTATGTCAACGATGAATTCAGCAAGCTGTTGGATGATGCGCGTACCTCGACGGATGATGCTTTCAAGGAAGAATGCTATATCAAGGCGCAGCAGATCTTTATGGAAGATGTGCCTGGCATCGCGCACTATCAGCGCAATCAGGAATGCGCAGCGCGCGCTGATTTGCAGGGCGTAAAGCTAATCGGCGAGAGTTTCGATCTGACCGGCTGCTATTTTGAGTAAAGAAAGTTTGGAGGAAATCAATATGAAAATCAGCGTAATTACCAATGGCATCAGTCAGGATTATGAAACTGCGTGCCAGATTATGAATGAAACCGGCGTTAAATATGCAGAGCTGCAGGAGGCCTATGGCAAGCGTGTGGAATATCTTACACTGGATGATGCGCGTAAGATCAAAGCGCTTAACGACCAGTATGGTATTGAGGTTGCCAGCGTGACAACGCATGCCTTCGTTGGCATTGGTGTTGGCGGCATCGAAGTGGGCGATGAGAAGTATCAGGAGCAAATGGCGCTGCTGAAAAACGGTATCGAGATTGCCAAGATCGTTGGTGCCAAGCATGTTCGCGCGATGTGCTTTGCCCGTCAGATCGTGATGTGGGGCAAGAATGGTGCGGATCAGTGGAATGCCGGCGGCAATAAGGCTTGGCCGAAGTTCATTGAGTTGTACCGCCCGATCGCAAAACTGGCTGAAGAGGAAGGTATTAGCTTGATTGTAGAAAACGGCTTCAACGGTATGCTGACTTCTGCTTATACCGCGCGCCGCTTCATTGAAGATCTCGGCAGCCCGAACGTATCCGTACTATGGGATCCAGCCAATGCGGCTTGGGTAGGTGACATTGCATACCCGAATGGTTACGAAGAAGTGAAGAACTGTTTGGGACATGTACATATCAAGGATATGCTGCTTGATCCGGTCCGTTCTACGGCAGAGGTTGTGGCAATCGGCCGTGGCGATCTCGCCCCCTACCTGACGCGCATTGCCAAGGCGCTACGTGATGACGGCTATGATGGATTCGTCTCGCTGGAGAACATTTATCGTCCGGAAGGCAAGGATTATGTAGACGGCTATCGCATTGACATTGAGACACTGAAGGAAATTTTTGCTTAAAGATATGTTTTATAAGGAGTGTTTGTGATGAGAACTGTTGGTGTAATTGGTTTGGGCAATATGGGTATGGGTATTGCGAAGAATCTGCTTAAGGCTGGCTTCCCGACGCGCGGCTATGACCTGTTTGAGGCAAAGCGCGAAGAATTGAAGAGCTACGGTGGTGTACCGTGTGGCTCTCCGGCAGAAGTCGGTGATGGCGCGGAAGTCGTATTCGTTATGGTTATGAACGGCGCGCAGGCTCTGGACGTTGCCTTTGGTGAAAATGGACTGTGCAAGACCATGAAGCCGGGGTCGGTTCTGTTCCTGACGGCTACCATCGGTATGGGCTATGCGCAGCAACTGGCAAAGGGCCTGCAGGAGTACGGCATTGAGATGATCGACTCCGGCGTATCGGGCGGCCTCTCGGGTGCGCATAACGGCACGCTGACCCTCATGGCTTCCGGCAAGAAGGAAGTATATGATTCCTGCAAGGACGTTATGGATGCTATTGCAAGCAATCCGAACCATGTTGGTACCGAGCCCGGTCAGGGTCAGGTTGTTAAGTCCTGCCTGCAGGCACTGATTGGCGCCGAATTCACCGCGACCTTTGAACTGTTGGTTATGGGCGTAAAGGCTGGTGTCGATCCGCAGATCCTGCTGGATGTCATCGGTACTTCCGGCGGCGGCTGTGGTGTATTTAAGAACTGCGTACCGCTGATCATGGATCGCAAGTTCAAGGATACTGGCTCTGCCATTACGACGATGTCCAAGGATCTCAATATCACCATGGATCTGGCGCGTGAAGTAGGTTGCTACATGCCGACAACCGCCAGCGCGAGAGAACTCTTCATGGCTGGCCTGACTCGTTATCCGGATGAGGATAACTGGTCGATTACCAAGATTCTGGAAGAAATCGCGGGCGTGCAGGTTAAGCGCCAGTAAAAACTGATTTGACACCACTCATTTGACCTCTTTCTCTTGTTTGGAACGGGCGACCCTTGCTTTTTCGCGATGGGTCGTCTGCTCCTTTTTGGGATAGAAAGGAAAGAATGTTATGCTTCGATTTGGAATGGTTGGAGGCGGCAATGGCGGCCAGATAGGTGCGGCACATTACCGCGCTGCGGCATTAGATGGACAGCTACTATTATCGGCAGGTTGTTTTTCGCGCGACTGGGAAAAGAATGTGCAGCAGGGACAGGCTTGGGGCGTGGATCAGCAGCGGATTTACGCGGATGCCTTTGAAATGGCGGAGCGGGAAGCAGCGCGCGGGGATGGGATAGATTTTGTCGTGGTTGCAACCCCGAATGAGAGCCATTATGCTATCGCGCGCAGCTTTTTAAAAAAGGGTATCCATGTGTTCTGTGAAAAACCGCTGACGAACTTATCGGAACAGGCGCACGCGCTAACCAAGTTGGCACAGCACACAGGGACTCTGCTTGCAGTGAACTATACATATTCGGGGTATCCGATGATTCGGCAGGCGCGTGCAATGGTTGAATCGGGGGCGCTCGGACGAATTTTTAAGGTGGTCAGCGAATATAGGCAGGATGGACAAATCATCCGAGCGGCAAATTTTAAACCCTGGCATTTTGATCCGCAAATTGCCGGGGCATCGGCGTGTGCGGCGAACATCGGTACCCATATCGAATATTTGGTTGCCTGTATGACTGGCCTGCGGATCGAGTCGATCGCAGCGGTTTTTGACAGTGTTCCTAAAGAGCGACCGATGGAAATTGATTTTTCCGCGATGGTGCGCTACGTAGGCGGAGCAACCGGCACGATGTGGGGCTGCAAAACTGCCGTTGGCGAAGATTGCAATATTAATATTCGGATTATGGGGGAGAAGGGATCGTTAGAGTGGTCTCATCTGCAGCCTCAACTTCTAAAAGTGGCGCTGTTGGATCAGCCGGTGCAGATTTATGCAGCAGGACGGGATTATCTGGATATACGAGCTCGCTCAATGACCCGCTTATCCAATGGCCAGGTAGAAGGATATCATGATGCTTTTGCTAACATATATCTAGAATGGGTACGCCATATCGAAGATCATAAGCAAGGCATTTCGCAGCCGCCATATTGGTATCCCACAGGCGAGGATGGCGCTAATGGTGTACGTTTTGTACAGGCATGTGTAAAGAGCCATCGGCAGAACGGCGCATGGGTACGATTGGAAAATTTGACTTGTTGAAGCAGGAATTGTTACATGCTACAATAAAAATACGATAGGAGGGGCTGGAATGCAAAAGTATACATTAAAAAGACAGCTTCTCCTTTGTTTTGTCCTAGGGGCGCTGATACCGGCAATTATTGCAGTCTCCTTTTACTTTGTATCTGTTCAGGCACAGACAACTGAATGGATGGAACAGCAGGAACTGCAGGGATTGGAACATGCATTAGAGCTGGTCGAATATCAAACGACTCAAATGGAGGATCTGTTTTATTGGATACAGAACAATGAAACCTTAAATAATATGCTGAATCAGGAGGATGGTCGGCAGTATTCACAGGAACATTATTTGTTAAAAAACCAGATTCAGGAGGAGTTCTACAGACGGATGATTTCTCAGTACATCCTGTCACTGTTTATTGTGGGTGAAAATGGGCTGGATGTTCGTATGGGAGTGGAAGCGCCGCTGATCGACCGCATGGAATTGATTGCGCAAACGGCAAGCCGCACCGATGATACAAACTGGGGCGCATTAAGCAGTAATTTATGCTCGTTTAGTAATCATAGGAGAGTGGTGTTATATGTCCGAGACTTGACCAGTGGTGCGGGAGATCAAGAAAAAGGACGTGTTATCGCGCTTCTGTCGCCTGCGGTTTTCAATGATGTAATTGGTGCGGCGGATCTGAATGATAAACAGGTTTTGTTGCGAAATGCAGAAGGTGATATCTTATCTGTGCAGGGAGTGATGCAGGAAGGGCGGAAAATGCAGTATAATGTGCAGTCAACAGCGACTTCTTGGTCACTTGAGGCACATGTCTCAACTGAATTGTTGCAGATGCAGCAAAAATCTGCATGGGTGATTGGAAGCATGCTGGTGGGAATTGTGCTGCTTGTCATAGTAGTCAGCGGTATTTTGCTGACAGACCGGTTTATTCAACCCCTGCAGACAGTTATTGAAAATGTTGATCGGTTATCCGAAGGAGATTTTGAGCACTCGCAGAAAGTAGGGGGAGCCTATGAGATTATGCGGCTTAACCGCCATATTCTGGACATGGGAATCAGTCTTCAGAAACTGATGCGAGAGCAGATTATACAGGAACGTGAGAGAAAAAAGGTAGAGCTGAATGTGCTGCAAACACAGATGAATCCACATTTTCTATACAATACGCTGAATTCAATGAGACTGATGGCGGGCATGCAGGGAAAGAGCGGAATTGCTAGCATGCTGGAAAAATTGGGGAAATTACTTCGCGCCAATTTAGCAGTGGAAGGGATGGAAATCCCACTATCGACAGAATTAGAGTTGCTGGACAGCTATGTGTATATACAGAATATTCGTATGAATGGGAAAATACGATACACGCGTGAAGGTGTTCCTGCGACGCTGATGTCGCAGCAGATTGCAAAGTTTACGCTGCAGCCCATAGTCGAGAATGCAATTTTACATGGAATGAATGGAAAAGATGGAAAATGTGATTTACAGATCTCCGGTTGGGAGCAGGGACGATTTGTTTATCTGTCGGTACGCGATACAGGAAAAGGCATGCAGGCAGAGCAAGTTGATCAGTTGCTTCAGTGTTTGTACAGCAAACAGAATACAAGCGGAAAAGAGGAAGGTGGAAATGGAATTGCGCTGAGCAATGTGTTGCAACGTTTGCAGCTTTATTTTGGACCTTCGTGTGGGCTGAAGATTGAAAGCGAATGGGGCAAGGGAACAGTGGTAACGCTGTGGATACCACGGAAAGGGGATCTGGATGTACCGGGTGCTAATAGCTGATGATGATGCGACGATGCGAATCGGTTTGCGAACAATGCTGAGTTGGGAGCAGCACGGCTATCATATTGTTGCGGAGGCAGGAGACGGTCGGCAGGCGTTAATGTTGTATCGCACAACTCAGCCGGATATCGTGATTACCGATATGAAAATGCCGGAGATGGATGGTGTAACGCTGATTAAAAATCTTAGCCAGGAAGAACGTGTTCCTGTTATTTTGGCATTAAGCGGATACGATGATTATAAGTTGGTTCGCGAGGCAATGAAGTGTGGCGCTATAGACTATCTGCTGAAATTGGAATTAACGCCCAATCTGCTGTTAGGAGCTTTGATGCAGGCTGAACAGCGTTTTACAAAACAACCAGATGTAAATGAATACGAGAAGAAAAAGATGCTGCGTGCACGCGTATTGCGCGATTTCGTAAGCCGCTTCTATCTGAGTGCAGCAGAGATGGAACAACGCATGAGTCAGGCAGATATCATTTTCCCATCCTCCAGTAAAGTTTGTTTTTTAATTAAGACAGGGGATATTTTTCGTTTTGAAGAACTGCCAGAAGAAGAATATCACACACTTAAATTCTCTGTAATCAATATTGCGCAAGAAATCGCGCGGGAAAGTCTGTGCATTTTTTGTGTTGAAGGAAAAACCGGTGAATTTTATCTGATTGGAAGTGCTATGAAAGACACGGGAATAGATGATTTCGAAAAGCTGTGCCTGGAAACAGCTGAGCGGATGGAAGAAATGCTGCGCATCTATTTGGACCTTTCCTGCGTTATTGGTATTGGTACGGAATACGGTGGTATTGAGGCGTTACAGACTGCGCGTTACCGTGCGGCAGAGGTAGTGCAATATGCCTTTCACTTGCCGGAAAAGAGTGTGCTGCTATTTCGTGATTTTTCGTTGCCGGTGCAGCCGGATGAGACGGAAGAATGGTCTGTTTTTGAAGAGAAGCAGAAGATTCAAAGCGGCCTTAGCACAATGGATGATCAAGTGATAAAGCAATCATTTTCTGCAATACAGAATAAACTCAACCTCATCCGTTCCCGAGAGCAAATCCTTTATATGGTGATGATGCTTTCAAGTGCGGTATATGAATACTGCGTGCAATGCGCGATACCAGTGGACAGGCTGCTCCCTGAAGGGCTTAAGGACGATTCTGCATTCCTGAAATTGCAGACACGAGAACAGTTTTCTAAATGGGTGGAGCAGGTACAACAAAATATTGAAGCTTACTTTGCTGAAGAGAATCGGAAAGGATATCAGTTTATCATTCAAAAGGCAGAAAAGTTGATTGAAGAGCGTTATATGGAAGAGTTATCTGTTCAGCAGGTAGCAGCGCAGCTTCACCTTTCGCCTGGCTATCTCAGTACGCTGATGAAACGATATACCCGAATGAGCTTTGTAGAATATATGACATCGGTGCGTATTAAGCATGCGAAAAGTTATTTGCGGGAGAGCGATTTTCGGGTTTATGAAATCGCTGAACTGGTTGGCTATCCGGATCAGTTTTATTTCAGTCGTACTTTTAAAAGAGTTACGGGCCGCTCGCCCGCAGAGTATCGCAAACAGCATGGAGGGTCGCCATGAAAAAATATGTACTCTGGGGCGGGGTAGGAATATGTATCATATTGGGAATAGCACTTTTTGTTGTGCAGACAATACGTAAGCCACAAGAGGAACCGCATGTATTACGGGTGTGTTTGTGGGATTACGATGTTATCTCGTATGACCGCAAATTGATTGCAGCTTTTGAACAAACACATCCGCATATTCAGGTTGATGTGGTTGCGTTTAATTCCTATTATTATAATAAAACATTGGAGAGCATGCTTGAATCAGGGCAGCAAGTGGACGTGATTTTTGTCAACCAGTTAGAGTCTCTTTCTATGTTGCAGGAACAGGACATGATTTATCCGATCGATGAGTTTTTAGAGAAGGATAAGCTTCTGCTGGACTCGTATTTAGCTTTGGATGCTTTACGTGATTCTCAGACCGGTGAATTGCTTGGCCTGCCGTATCGGATGGATCGGTTTTTACTATATTTCAATAAGTCAATGTTTGATGGCGCTGGTGTGGATTACCCCGATAGTAATATGACATGGCTGGAGTTTGAGGAATTGGCCAAGACGCTTCAGCAACATATTTCCCTGTCATCAGAGCAATATAGCGTTTTTCAGTTGATCGCTCCTAGCCGCCAGATGTCTTTTTTTACAGATAAGTTTTTTTCGGTAGAGAACAGCTCTTTTGAACAGTTACGTCCAGGTTTAGAGTTAATGTTGCGAATGCAGAAGGAAGGTGTAATGAAGCCTTTAAGCGAAATGTCAGATCAAGAAGGTTCGCAGCGTATGTTCGAACAAGGTGATTATGGGATGTTTGTACACGGAAGCTGGTTCCTAAATTATCTCATTAATGATACAAAAAATGGAAAGATTTCCTTTGAATGGGGAGTTTGCGCACCGCCTAGTTGGAAAAATAAAGAAAGTAGAATAGATGAGATTTGGCAAACACCGGTATGCATTTCTCGGAATACACGCGAACGAGAAGCCGCGTGGGAGTTTGTACGTTTCATCTGTGGACCTGAAGGTGCCGCGATCCTGGCAGAAGAAGGAATGTTGCCTGCTTGTCTTACCAATGAAGTGAGGGAGATATTTTCGCAGAATGTGAAGCAGTTTGATGTCGATGCATCACTGTTTTTGGATGGATTCGATTATACGCTTTATCCAATTTCCGAGCAGACACGTATTTTGCAGGAACAAATCGATAAGGAATATACAAAAGTGATTTTGGGGATCGAGTCTGTTGATAAGGGCCTGCAGAACATGGACTCGATTCGTAAAGGATGGATGCAGTAAGGTGAAGAGAAAGAATATGTAAGAAAAGATTCGAGGGTATGTGAACGTGTGCATTTCTGTTTGTAAATCTAGTAAAAATTGTTGAACTTCATGCAGTGATATAAAGACACTTATGTGAGTGGAGTCAGACTACGATAGCACGAGGAAACACGCAATAAGGCATACAGCAAGATAATATGTAGGCTATGCAGAAGAAAATGTCATAAGGTGGAGCGAATGGTGGGATCAAAACCAGTGACATAGCGAGGAGGATTTTGCGCGGCATCTGAGTCGTATAAGAATTTGACGTTTGCGCCAGCCCAAATAGGATCGATACGCCAATCACCTGCGATCGTAGCTGAGCCGGAACCGAAAGATTCCTGTGCGCTGCGCAGAGAAGGCTGCAAGCTTTGTTCGCCGTTTTCAATAGCATGCTGTAAAGCGTATTGTAATGCTGTTAGGTAGGCATTGGCATCAAGAATCTCATCATTATGTCCGGTAAAAATACGTTTGCATTGTGAACCGGCTTTCTGTAAAAACTGGTCAAGTGACCGCAGGCAGCTTTCCAGAGAAATGTTGCTGAGCTACAGCCATGCACTGTCTGGGATATAGCGCCGATTACTGCCAAAGGAATCGGATGCAAACAGGTCGCCAGTCGATGGGTCGAGCAGAACAACGCTGCCAGGCGTGTGTCTGGAAGCAGCATAGGTGTGCAGCACTGTGTTGCCTAAATCGAATGTCATACCATCGTGCAAATCAATGGTTCTTGAAAAATCCATTTGATAGCCGAAGTCAGAAAGCGCATCCGCATCGGCATGTGGCACATACACACAGCTGCCGTTTGCAGCAAAATGCGAGGCCTGTGCGATGTGGTCAGGATGTGCATGCGTAATTACCAGATCGACAGGCAAGCCACCTGTCAGTTCATGGCAAAGGGCCGGCAGGTCGCCGGTTTCGTCCCAACCGGCATCAATCAAGACAGCGCGTTCCGTACCTGTGACCAGAAACATCTTATCTAGGTCAAAATCCTCAATGCGAATTAGTCCAGCTGCAGCAGCCGAAGGCTCGCGCAACATCTGATGGCGAAAAACGCCTTTAGATCAGCTTGCAAAATGGTATGTAAAGCAGACTTCCCGACTGGGAGCCAGACCGGGTGCCTGCGCAAAGGCACATAGTTCGATGGCTGCATGTTGTCCGTCATATCTGACAGGTATCAGACCATTTTCTCGGCAATAAACCGGGCTTTCTGTGGTAGGGTGACTGCCATCGATCGTATAGTGGATTACCGCATCGGACGTGACACAGGACAAATCAACATGGATAGACGAGGATTCAAATGTGCCCTCCGCCGGGAAAACAGAGGGAAGTGCTGTTGTTTTCATCGTGTGTCTCCTCCTGATGCAATTATTCGGATTTATGATTATAGTATAGTGCGTCACAGGGCAAACATACAATAGGGGGATTTGAAACAACATATAAAAAACCGGTATCATACAGGTACCGGTTTTTGCTGTAATTATCAGAACGGTTTTTATCGGTTTTATTGTGGTCAACTTGCATTGGGCGAGGAAAGAGATAGGACAACGGATGAGGAATGGTACATATTCTCTGGTATGATGGGGATGTCCTATGGTTGGATCATTGCCATGATCCGCGGTTACCACCAGTACATTGTCTGGGGACAACACGGAAAGTAGAGCGCCGATGCCGCGATCCGCAGTTTCTAAAATTCGTGCATAAAGAGAGGGGCCTGATGTCCGATCAGATCAGCTTCCTGCACATTTGTGCACAGAAAACGGGGTAGATCTTCGCAAACATTTCCCTTGCCGTCTATTTCTTTGGAAAATGCTATGCAGATGCAGTTCCGGTTGGTCGATGCGATTACACGGCATTTTAATGGTTCTGCATTGCTGACGCAGGGTGATCTTGGTGTTGTGCCGGGGCTGGGCGTGCCTAGTACTACCAGACAGGCTGAGACGGTTATTGCAGATTTATTTGATGCACCAGCCTGTGTATTGACACGAGGTGCAGGAACAGGAGCCATCCGCTTTACGCTGATGAGTACGGTGCCATCAGGTAGCCTACTACTTGTCCATCGGGCGCCAATTTATGAAACAACTAAGGTAACATTGGAGTCCATGGGCATCACGCCGGTAGAAGTAGATTACCATGATCCGGAGGCTATTGCGCAGGCATTGCAGTCTGATCTTCCGCTACATGGCGCACTGGTTCAGTTAACGCGGAAGAAACCGGATGACTGCTATGACTATGCGGCGGTAATCTCGCAGATCAAAACGGTCTGTCCTGCGCTGCCGGTCATTACGGATGATAACTATGCTGTTTGCAAGGTGGCGCAGATAGGCGTGCAATGTGGTGCGGATCTGTCCTGCTTTTCCAGCTTTAAGCTGCTTGGCCCGGAAGGGATTGGCGTTGTGATAGGACAAAGCGAACTAATTGCGCGCATTCGCACGTTTCAATATTCCGGAGGATCACAGGTGCAGGGGCATGAGGCTATGGATGTTCTGCGCGGATTGGTCTATGCGCAGCGGCGCAGATACGGTGCTGCGTATTTTGCAGCAGTCGATTGCTGAATTGGAACGTGGCCGGACAAATTGATCGCGCTTGATCTCCGTGTAAATCTTTGATATGTATTTTCTAAATGGTTTTATCAACAGAAAAGCGGCTTGCTTTAGCAAGCCGCTTTGGTTTGTCAAAAGGTCTGGTGCGTGTTTTTTGTATGGGCATGATAAAATGCGAGACGGAGAAATTCACATTTCATTTTGCATCTGCCATATTTTCGCAGGATAGCAGGCTCATACATCTCACAGGAGTGGGCGTATTATTCTGCAAACGCGCGGTACAGGAAGGTCACGATCTCCGCACGGGTGCAGGTCTTTTCCGGAGAGAATGTCGTGTCGCTCGTGCCATTGGTCACACCGCTTTCCACTGCCCAGTCAACAGCGGCAGAGGAAATATCCGAAAAGCCTGCGGATGCAGCGTCCGGGCTGCCGGCATATTTCCACATGAATTCGACAGCCATTTCACGGGTGCAGGGCGCATCCGGAGAGAAGGTATCGCCGGCGGCCATGTCGTTTTCCGCTGCCCATGCTACGGCCTTGGCGTAGTACATATCGGTGCTGACATCTGTAAACGCATTTGCGCTTTCCGGCTCCGGTGAGCCTGCCGCGCGCCACAGGAAGGTGATGATTTCCGCGCGGGTGCAGGTCTTTTCCGGGGAGAACGTTGTGTCACTTGTGCCGTTGGTGATCTCCTGTGCTACTGCCCAGTCAACCGGCGCAGCATAATAAGCGTCGGTGGGTACGTCGGCAAAGTCGGTGCCGTCAGTGGGCTGCTCCGGCTCTGTGGAATCCTCCACCACATGAAGGATGCTGGACACAGTATGCAGCTCCGGAGCCTGTGCAGAGCCGCTGACATAGGCACTGATTGCGTAGTAACCCGGCTTGGTAATATTCAGAGGGCCGGAGTGAACGGTAATGGTATATTCCCCTTGTATTAGTTCCTGACTGGAGGTCAGATCATCGAAAAGACCAGAGATTCCAGTATCACCGCCTTCTACATAGACCTTGCCGTCGCGGATTTCAGCAACACAGATTTCGATCATTTCTGCATTGTGTATCACAACCGGCTGTCCCACGGGAACTTCATAGACTGTCTTGGTATCATCTGCGTGCACCGCAAGGCATCCGACTTCACTGTAAAAATCCTCACCTACGGTGACAGTGGACGTGTTCTGAATCCCGCGGATGGTATACAGGTCGCGCATACCATCGTAGGGCTGCTGAATGGTAACGCTGTCTGCTGCCATGGCAGAGACAGTCATACTGATGCACATGACCGCGGCAAAAAACGTAGTAATTGCTTTTTTCATAGGATGGAGTGCCTCCTTTTTCTGTGTTGCTGTGCTGCCTACCTTTCGTCTCCTTTCCCTCCGGGGTGTTCCCGCTGGCGGCACATCCTTTTGCGTGAGAACAAACCCGTATCTTTGCGACAAATCGCCCGTGCGCCCCTGTTTTCTATCACACGTTCGCGTATTCCACACAAAATCAGCAGCGCGTCCAAGCTTTCCGCAAGATGTTCGGACGGCATAGCAATCTGCGGCATGACAGTGCTGCGCTGTTGGGGCAGCAAACACCATGCGACTTATCGAGTATAGTATGCAGATTGTGTGCTATGTGAGGGTTACCATACGCAATGGCAAGTTTTGTCGCTCTTCATATGTTTGATTTTAACCGACAGATTGAGATTTTGCAATAGAAATACCATGCGGTGGTCCGTGTTTTCAATCTTTTGTGAAAGCACGCGGTATCGATGCACGCTAAAGTACATTTGGGTGAGGAGAGCCGCGTGCTTTTCGATAGATGCAGACTATGACAGAACAAGGAAAAATACAACAAATCAAAAAATAAGACAACGAACTGGATGGTATTTACAAAAGGATCGGCAGAAAAATAGAAAAGAGATAACAAGTGTAGGAATCGTGTATTTACGGTTTTCCTCATAAAAATATAATTGGAATTACGATAAGATGGCGGGACGATCGATGTGCTTCCGATGAGGTGCACAGGATTGTTTGACGGCTTTTCTGATTCGGAAAATGGTTGGAGGCGAAAGGAGTATATTATGAGACGGAAACGGTTGATTGCCTGGTTATTATCCTGTGTGATGTTGCTGACACTGTTCCCCTTTGCAGGAGCAGCGGCATATCAGGATACGGAAGGGCATTGGGCAGAAGACATAATTGATAAGTGGAGCAATTACGGTGTGCTCCAAGGCTCCGACGAGGGATTTGCTCCGGATGAGCCTATTATCCGCGGTGATATGGCCGTGATCATTGATCGGCTGATGGATTATCAAAGCAAAGCGGATAACACTTTTTCTGATTTGGGACAGGCCTATTATACGGATGCAGTACTGCGCGCAGCGCAAGCCGGGGTAATGGAAGGCAGCGATGGCAAGGTTCGTCCGGAAGAGTACATCACCCGCGAAGAAGCGGTTTGCATGCTGGCGCGTGCCATGTCTGTTGCAGGCGGCAACGGCTCGAGTGGGTTTGCCGATGATGCGAGCATTTCTTCCTGGGCAAAGTCGAATGTTATCTCCTTTGCGCAAAAGGGATATATCAACGGCCAGCCGGGCAATTTGTTTGCTCCGCAGGATAATATCACGCGCGCTGAAGTAATACAGGTTTTGGACAATATGATCTCGGATTACATCACCGAGGCCGGTACGGTTACTGAGGTGGGCAACGGCATCGTAATCGTCAAGGCTTCTGGTGTGACACTGGATGGCGTGGAGATCCAAGACAATTTGGTGCTGGGTGGTCTGGCTGGTACGGTCATTGCGAAAAATTGTGACCTTTCGGGCAAAACCGTTTGCATCGCACAGTCCGCGCTCAAAGCTGAGGGCACCACGGGCGGCGGTAGTTCTTCTTCCAAGGTTGCGGCACCGTATACCTATACCGATTATGACAACTACACCGACCCGTTTTATCCGGACACCCCGGGCACCTTTACTGTGACCCAGTATGTGGCGCTGTTCTCGGATACATCGGGCGCAACCATCAAATATACGCTGGATGGCAGCGATCCCAAGACTTCGGATACGGCCAAGGAATTTGATCAGACCAAGTATAAGGCAGCTTCCGGCATGGGCGGTGCGGAGGTAGATGCGCTTATTACAATCGGCGCGGATACCGGTGACGATTGGGATGGCAGCGCCAAGCAGACCAAGGTGACGCTCAAGGCGTATGCCAGCAAGGCGGGCATGGAGGACAGCAATGTTGTAACCTTCGAGTATACGATCGACCGCATGTCCAAGAACGAGCACAAGAGCCGCCTGCTGTATAATGAGGGCGGTATGAAGGTTTGGCAGGTCATCGATTACGACAGCGACAAGATGTACCTGATTAAGGGCAAAGACCGCGCGCTGCTGATTGACGCAGGTATGGCACCCGGCACGGCAGAAAGCCTGTATGAGTATGCCAAAACGCTGGCAGGCACAGAGGAAGTGGATCTGTATATCTCGCATGGACATCCCGATCACACGACCCAGATCGGTGACTTCGTCGAAGCGGGCCGCAAGATCTACATCCACGAAGAAGATGTGCAAATGGCGCTGGGCTTCATCAATGAAAATGTGGACGAGGATGAAGGCAATAACCTGACGGCGGATATCTTTACCACGATCGATGAGGGCTATCAGTTTGACCTCGGCGGTGTTACGCTGGACAACTACTATGTGCCTGGCCACACCCCCGGCAGCATGCTGCTGCTCGATAAGGCGCATAACATTCTGTATTCGTCTGACGCAGTGGGCTGCAATCGCCGCAGTGTAGCGGATTCGCTGACACTGGCATCCAATGATGTGCGCGTTCTGCTGTCGAGTGTGCAGGTGTTCAAGGACAAGATGCTGGCGCTGGATACGGCAGGGGAAATCGATCTGGACAAGCTTGTCACTTGGACCGGCCATGACGATTACGAGATCAACGATCTGATCGGCCATCTGGATACGGTGATCGAAGCGGCGCAGAACATTGTCGATTACGGCTCCGATGCTGCGATGCGCAAATCAGTGCGTGACACTGGCGGTTCGGACGGTGCATCCATTGCGGGCGACCGTTATGCCAACGACGGCACCGGCCACTTCATCTGCATGAACGGCAAGAAGAGCACGGTGCTGAGTGGTGAGAACTATACCACAGTTGCCGAGCTGGCCAACCTTAAGGTTACGGCGGTGGGAGATACTGACAACCTGATGACCGGCTTCAGTACGACCCATGCGTTCGAAGGTACTACGGTGGGCGATGCCAATGTGCTGGTAGCGGAAGTTGCGAGCGGCACGCAGTCCGTAGATGTTTATCCGACAGCGATGGCAACCAAGGCGACGGTGACGGTAGGCGGACAGACTGTGGCACGCGGCAGCAAAGTAACCATCGCTCTGAATAACGGCTATAAGGAAATCCCGATCGTTGTTACCGCGCCGGACGGCAAGACCACGGCGTCCTATACGCTGACAGTGCGTACTTACATCGACCCTATGAACCCGTATAAGACGATGTATGTGGGCAAGCACACGGAAACCGTCAAGCTGGATAACGGCGAAACCCGTACGTTTACTTCTTATGTGCCGGAAGGCGCGCGTGAATCTAACGCAGGCATTTTTATCCTGCCGGATCAGGGCAAGAACAGCTTTGGCGCATGGAAGAAGCTGGCGGATAACACGGATACGCAGGCGATCGACGAAGAGTGGACCAAGCAGCAGGAAAAGTTCATTGTTGTCTATCTGGATAGCCTGACATATGGAGAGAGCGAAAAAGAGAGAGAAGCAGACATTGATTATGTCAACAAGGTCTATGCTGCGGCATCCGGACGCACCATGTACTGCATTCACGAAGCCAAGAACTACATGGTAGGCTATGGCGAGGGCGGCACGATCGCACAGATGGCGGCCATGGACCAGACTGCTGTCTGGGCTGGGCTGGTAACCGTCGGCGCGGGCGATGTGGATGAGGCGTGGATCGAGACCAACGGCAAGGAGATGGCCAGCAGCCTGAACGGGTATAATGACCAGTCGAACAGTACCCGTAAGAGCGAAATTCAGAAGAGCACGCTGCCGCTGCCGGTCTGGATTATCAATGACAACACCAAAACAGACGAGGCAACGCTGCAATATTGGCTGGCAGCCAACAAGATTGGCGAGGATGAGCACTCCACAGGTTCAGATGCAGTAACAAAATATGTGCGCACCAAGGATTGGCAGGATAATGCTGATACCGGGGACTATGAAACCAGATACGGTGATAACCGCGATAAGGAAGCATACCGTGTTTGGGTAAGCGAGCGCCCGTCTGGTAATCTGGAAAGCGCGATTTGGAATGAGTTCCTGTTTGACGTACGGCGCTGGATGGCGGACCCCGGCGGCGATCTACGCATGACAAAAGATCCGATCGAGGATCTGGGCATGGAGCGCCATTATGAAGAAGTTGGCGGCTGGATGCGTGAGTGGTATGTCTATGTGCCGAGCAGCGTAAATAAAAGCACCAAGGATGTGCCGGTTGTATTTGCCAACCATGGTTATACGCTTAATGGCGGCGTTTATGCCGGCCAGACCGACTGGTATAAAGTAGCGGATCAGAACAACTTTATTGTGGTGTTCCCGTCCGCGATCAGCGGCAATATTTCGGACAGCGGAAATGCGCCGTTCCCGGCTTGGAACATTGCGCTTGACCCGACCCGCATGGATGAGATCGAGTTCTTCAAGTACATGCTGGCAGATCTGGATGCAACCTACGATATTGATCTGGGCCGCGTGTATGCAACCGGTCACTCTTGGGGCTCCCAGATGACCCATGTACTTGCACTGAACGAGCCGGAGATGTTCGCAGCGGTGGCGCCGCTGTCCGGCTTTATCTTCAAGGACTATGTCTTTGACCAGGCAGATGATGCGCAGGAAGCGGTATCCGCGGCCGGTGGCGTACCGGTTTACATGGCGGCAGGCACGGAAGGCGGCACGGAATGGGGCATCTGCCCGGTTCCGCTGACGCAGGATAATTGCTCCGGTCAGACGCTGTCTACATGGTTCGCCCTTAACGGCTGCGATGGCTCGATTGACTGGAGCAAGCTGAACGGCTCGAATGGGACGATCGGCAGTTTGAATTGGCGGAGCGGCGGCGCGTTTACCCAGTCCGGCCGTTGGTACACGAAGACTTACGAGAAGGACGGAGTTCCCATGGTGCAGGTGGAAATCGTGGACTATATGCCGCATGCCACCATGCCGGAACATTCCGAGCGTGTGTGGAACAACTGGTTTGCACATTTCAGCAGAGGTGATAACGGCCAGTTGCAATACAAGAAGTAACCCATCCGTTTCGTTTTATAGCCACGGAAATGTGGCAGGGGCGGCTTCCTGAAAAGGGAAGCCGCCTTTCTCCATATCGGATGGATAAGACAGCAGACAAAACATGTGCTTGATGCTATAATATGATCAGAAATGGCGGGGAGATGAGGATTTGAAAAGGAAAAATGAGGGAAAAACCTTCAAGCAACAGCTGTTTTTGTATTTTATCCTCTCGTCCGTGTTCATCTGTCTGGTGATGGGGCTGTTCCTGTATGTATCCGAGCAGAAGCTGATCACCGATAATTTGCAGCAGGAAACGCAGACCGCCATGGGGTATGCCGTCGATCAAGCGGAACAAACTGCGCTGCGTGTAGAGGAATTTGCCAACCAGGTTTGCCGCAGCGATGCTGTGATTGATGTGATGCAGCGCACCTCGCCGCAGGTGGATGCGCAGGTGCTCGACATTGCCGCGGAGCTCAATGAGCAGTTCCAGTTCGTCACGATCACCGAGGAAGTGCTGTCGCTGCTGCTGGTGGGGGAAAACGGGCTGGATCTGCGCTGCGGCAAGGAAGCATCGCTGGTGGATGATGTGGCAGTCAAACAGGCCTTTTGCAAGGCGGACTACTATGGCGACAGTTTGATGCGCTGGGGGGTCTCGCAGAAAAATTTCTGCAAACTGAGCGATTATCCCACTGTGGTGCCATACAGCCGCCGCATTACGGATACTGCCTCCGGGCAGACGCTGGGGTATCTGGTGCTGCTGCTGCGGGATACCGCGTTGATCGACGCCTGCAAGCCGTTTCTCGAACAAGGGGATGAAGCATTCTGCCTGATGGATGAAAACGGTGGGATGATCGTCCAGAACGCGCGGTGGCGGGAGCTGGCCGAACAATACGGCGGCGAAGGCACAATTTTCGACAGCGGCGCACACGAATTTGCCGAAACCGTGCGGCTGGGCGGTGTGCAGTTTCGCTTTTTTCAGACATCTGTACCATCCTATCCGTGGAAATTGGTGGAAGCAGTGCCAATGTATCAATATGCGCAGCAGACCCGAATTCTGGGGCGGGCTGCCGTGGTGGCGGCCTGCCTGGCGCTGGTATTATCGCTTATATTGGCAACTGTGTTTTCCGGTCAGTTGGTGCGGCCGATCGAGCGTATGGTGGAGGCTGTGCAGGATATCGCGCGCGGCAACTTTTCGCGCCGGCTGGAGCGCAGCAATCGTGTGGAACTAAACACCTTGCAGGACAGTATCGAGAAAATGCAGACTGACCTCAAGCAGCTGCTCGACAACCGCGTGGCGCAGGAACAGGAGAAAAAGACTGCGGAGATCCAAATGCTCAAAGCACAGATCAACCCACATTTCCTGTATAATACGCTTAATTCGATCAAGATGATGGCAGTGATGCAGGGCGCGCGCGGTATTCAGAATATGATCGAAGCGCTCGGCAGCATCCTGCGTGCCAGCCTGAGCAATGCGGAGGAACGCACTACGCTGCGGGATGAGCTGGCGCTGCTGGAACAGTATATTTATATCCAGAATATTCGCTATAAGGGTAATATCGAATACGAAACCGTAGTGCGGGATCAAAGTCTGCTGGATTTTCCCATGCAGCGCTGCCTGCTGCAGCCGTTGCTCGAAAATGCGATTACGCATGGTATCGAGCAGGACAACCGCGGCGGGCGTATCACGCTGACCGTGTGGCGCAAGTGGGAAAGCCTGTACATTTCGGTGGAGGATAATGGTGTCGGTATTCCGCCGGAGCGCCTTTCCCGGCTGCAAAACGGTGAGCGGCTGACCAACCACAGCATCGGTGTGTATAACGTCGATCAGCGTCTGCGTATGACCTATGGTGAAGCATATGGTCTGCGTTTTGAAAGCAAGTCCGGCGAATTTACCCGGGTCGTTGCACGTATGAAAATCACAGAGGGGGATTTTGCCCATGAAGAAAACGCGTATACTGATCGTGGATGACGATACCATGGTGCGGATCGGACTGAAAACCGTGATCAACTGGGAGGAAAACGGATTTCTGTTGGTAGGTGAGGCGCAGGACGGGCAGCAGGCGCTGGAATTGGCGGAGCGGTATCAGCCGGATATCATCATCACGGACATTAAAATGCCACGCATGGATGGCCTTGTGTTGATCGAACAGCTGCGGGAGCAGAAAAATCCAGCGGATATTCTGGTGCTGAGCAGCTATGACGAATTTGAACTGGTCAAAAAAGCGCTCAAGCTGGGCGCAAAGGATTATATCCTAAAACTCAATCTGGAACCGGAAGAGCTGCTGCGCTGTCTGCACATGATGGTCGCTTCCCAGACGGATCGGCCGGCATCGTCCGACGTCGCGCCGGAAAGCGAGAAAAGCCGCGCGCTGCTGCGGCAGAATTTTCTGTGGGATGTGGTTTCCGGATTTTATCTGAGTGAGGAAAAGATGGAGCAGACCATGCGGTATCTGGAGATCCATCTGGACACCCGGCCGATTTACTGCATGATCCTAAAAGCGGGGGAGACTTACCGCTTTGAGGATGCGCCGCCCGAGCAGCTGCAAACGCTGCGCTTTTCCGTCATCAATATTACGGATGAGATCGTTAATGACGTGGCAAACGGGTATTGCTTTTCCGGCCGCACAGGGGAATTCGATGTGCTGCTGACAGGGGTGGAGGCTCGTGTGACGCTGACTAAGCTGGCGCAGCGTCTGCGGCGTATGCTGATGGATTACCTAAACTTATCTTGTACGGTTTTGGTTGGCAGCAGCCAGCAGCCTGGCAGTGCGGGCATTCAGGAGGCATTCCGGCAGGCCAATGCGCTGGTTTCGCGGCGGTTCTTTCTGGATCATGACGGCGTGCTGTTCTGGGACGGCGCTATGGAGGAGCACAGCGAAGAATCTTATAGCCTGTCCGGGATACGTGTGGAACTGTCCGATATTCTGGTGACCGGCAGCACCGAGTCACTGGCACGGGTGCTGAACCGGATTGCAGAGGATATACGGCGCCTTTCGCTGAGCCGTTCGACGATCTGCGGCATTGCGCTAGAACTTTTTTATGTCGTGCAGGAGTATTTTGAAAAAATGCGCTGCCGACCAAACGGTTGCTGCCGCAAAGTTATCGCACATATGAGCAGTTTGTGCATATGGAAAGCCTACGCGATGTGATTGACTGGCTCGAGCTGTTGCAGCAGGATTTGACTGCTTTCTTTGATCGGGAGAGCGAAAAAGGTTATCCCAAGGTGATCCGGGCGGTGCAGGATTGGATTGCGGCGCATTATCGTGAGAATGCGTCGCTGCAGGAAGCGGCGGCTGCAGTCGGGTTTAACCCGTCGGATCTAAGCACGCTGCTGAAAAAGTATACCGGGAAAAGCTATACCGAATCGCTCGCGGAATACCGGATTGAACAGGCGAAACAGCTGCTGCTGTTGACCAATGAGAAGGTATACGCTGTCGGGCAGATGGTGGGATATGAGGATAAGTATTATTTCAACCGCATTTTTAAGCGGGTGACCGGCATGAGCCCGGGGGAATTCAAAAACCAGAACCGGAAGGAGTGAGCGTAGATGGGGACGCGGCGTGTGACGGCGCTGTGCATGGCGGGGATCTGTATGTTTCTGACCGCCTGTACCGCGGGGGCGCCGGCACAGGAACAGCAGGAAAAGCAGACGCTGACTCTGGTGCTTTGGGATTATGATAAGACTAGCTACGACCGTCGGCTGGTGGAGGCGTTTGAGCAGGTGCATCCGGACGTAGAGATTCAAGTGATCAGCTATCCGGATAATTATTACGATCAGAAGATGGAAGCTTTTCTGCTGGGGGATAAAAACGTCGATGTATTTCTGACACGCACTACGGCATCGCTCAAGCGCATGTGTGAGCATGGCGTGGTGCAGGAGTTGGACGAGATGGTCGAGCAATATGGTTTGGACTTGGCAGAATCCCCGCAGCTTGAGGAAATGCGGTATGATGGGACACTGTATGGTGTGCCGTACCGGCAGGACCGGTATGTGCTGTTTTACAACTGTGATTTGTTTGATGAAGCCGGTGTACCCTATCCGCAAGAGCGCCTGACTTGGCCGCAGCTGTATGAACTGGCTCAAAAGCTGCAAAGCGGACTGCGGAAGGATGGACAGTATGCGCTGATGGTACTGCCGATGGATATCCAGTGGATTGCTTCGGGTGCTGTGTGGCCGATGCGATATGATGCGGATGACGCAGTTGATCGCTTGCTCCCGATTATGCAGGTGCTATCACAAATGCAGCGCGAAGGCCTTGCGCCCTCTTATGCGGACTGTATTGCAAAAGATGTGGCGCAGCAAAGCTTTGAATTGGGGAACTATGCAATGTATGTAGGCGGCAGCTGGTATGTAAATTACTTGACGACCGACCAAAAAAACGACAAGTTTGGTTTTCGATGGGGCGTGATGGAATGTCCCTATTGGCCGCAAAGTGAGCTCGAACGTGAAACTACGATTCCTACGGGAATCAGTATGTGCAAGAATAGTGCCAATAAAAAACTGGCATGGGAATTTATACAATTTGCGTCCGGCAAAGAGGGTGCAATGATTATGGCAGAAGAACAGATGTGTCCTGCTTATCGGGATGAAGCGGTTGAGCAGCATTATCTGGACCATTTTGCGGGAGCGTATTTGGACAAAGAAATTTTAAAATATGGGGAAAAGAACCGAGATGGATTGGAAAACGATGTGCAGGCAATGCAGACGGCTTTATGCGATTTGTTTCGGAAATATATGACAGAGCAGATAACGATCGAACAGGCAAAAACATATTTGCAATAAATACTTTAATCTGAATAACAAATATTCTGTGGGCGCCGAGCGGGAAATCCTGTCGTGTTGCTGGCTCTTATCGAGTAATTTTGAAAAGCGAAATAAGCTGTCGATCGGTTTTCTACATGAAGCGGCCCCAAACCTTTGTTTAGCTTGTTTGAACCTCCAATATGGTGTGCGCAGACATATCATATTGGAGGTTTGTTATATGTTCTGAACGGATCGAATTATTTCAATATTAAAAAATCAAGTTCATTTTGAAATGAAAAGAGGAAAGGAAACAACGGACGTGACAGTGAAAATAGGGTAATATGTATAAAGATAAGCGAGGGCTTATCAGCAGCCGCAACAAATTTTTCTGAGAAGAAATAGTTGGCACGGAACTTGCTAAATAATTAAGTACAAACGTTTGTTACATAAGGTAAAGGGAGATGAAAAAATGACGCAAGCCACGATTGCAATTATCATTTTTGCAGCAGCATTTATCTCATTTATTCTTGAGAAAATCCCGCTTGCAATGACCTGCCTGGCAGGCGGTTTGGCAATGGCGCTGACCGGCTGCATGGAACTGAAAGATGTCTATTCAGGCTTCGGATCAGACACCACAATCATGGTTGCCGCAATGATCTTTGTAGGCATCGCACTGGATGATGTGGGTCTGACCGATATGCTGGGGCGAGGGATCTCTCATCTGGGGCTGCACAAAAACGAAAGAGTATTTATTTTTGCGCTTTTCCTGATTTCGGCCTTCCTTTCGGCGTTCCTGTCCAACAGCGCAGTTATTGCCATGTTGATCCCGGTTATTCAGGCAATGTCCAAGGCGCCCGGAAGCAAGATCACGCAGAAACATTCCATCATGCCCACCGGTATGGCGGCTGGTATCGGTGGCGGCCTTACCCTGATCGGAACACCTCCGCAGCTGGTTGCAAGCAATATTCTGACGGAAAGCGGTATTGAAGGCACGCGCGCCATCACTTTCTGGGAAACTGGCTATACCATGCTGCCGATCGTTATCGTTGTTGCAATTTATTTTGCGACAATCGGTTATCAGATCGAAAAGAAGGTGCTGAAGGATCGTCCGACCAATGCGCTCGATGACTTGATGCTGGAAAACGGCGCGACAGAAAGCAAGCGTTCCGTGCCGAAGTGGAAGCTTTGGTTTGCCGGTGCGATTAGCATTTTCCTCGCGGCAGCCTTCATCATTGGCCTGTGGGACGTTGCGATCATTGCGCTGATCGGTGCGGTGCTGCTGATTTCGACGGGCTGCATCTCCTGGAAAAAGGCGCTGCGGGATGCGGACTGGAATACGATCATCATCGTCGGTTCGTCTACCGCGCTGGCAACCGGCCTGAATAAGTCCGGCGGCGGCCTTGCGATCGCGCAGGCGGCGGTAAACCTGTTTGGCGGCGAAGATGCCAGCAAGTATGTGATGCTGGTCGTTCTGGTATTCCTTTCGGTATTTCTAACGAACTTTATGGGCAACATCGCGCTGGTGGCAGCCCTTGTCCCGATTGCGCTGGAGATCGCGGTACTGGTCGGTGCCAACCCCATGGGTTACGCGCTGACATGCACGGTAGCCTGCCTGCTGGCGATTTCTACGCCGATTGGCACGGGTGCTGTTACACAGACTTTGGTTGGCGGTTATAAGTTCAAGGATTATATCAAGATCGGCCTGCCGATCAATCTGATTATCGCCTGTATGCTGTGCGTAATCGCACCGCTGGTATACGCAATTTAAGCTGGAAATTTGGAGGAATTATTATGGCAAGCAGAGACACAAAAAAGCCGAATATTGTTTTTATACTTAGTGACGATCAGGGATATTGGGCAATGGGATGCGCCGGGAATAAGTACATCCAGACGCCGAACATGGATCGTCTGGCGGAAACCGGCATGATGTTTGAAAATTCCTACTGCGCGTCTCCGGTGTGCTCGCCCGCGCGCGCAAGTATTCTCACCGGCAAAATGCCGTCGCAGCATGGCGTTCAGGATTGGATTCGTCTGGGCCATTACGGGGAAAATGCACTGGATTATCTCGCAGGGCAGGTTACGCTGCCGGAGATCCTCAAAAAGAATGGCTACGAGTGTGCGATCAGCGGCAAGTGGCATCTGGGCGATGTTAATTCGGTGGAAAAGCGCTTCCCGGATCATACCTATATCCATCTGAAGGGTGCGGATCACTATTACAACGCGCCGATGGTGCGCAATGGCGAACTCGTTTACGAGTCCAGATATGTGACGGATTGCATCACCGATGACGCTATTGCATATCTGGATCAGACCAGCCGTACAGATGCGCCGTTCTATTTGAGCGTACATTATACAGCGCCGCACGCCCCGTGGATCAACGAGCATCCCGAGGAGTTGACCGAGCTGTATCGCGATTGTCCTTTTGATGACATTCCGCAGGGCTTTATCCATGAGGACGCGGTATACCGTTATGAGAAGGAAGACGCACGACGGGCACTGGTTGGCTATTATGCTGCCGTTACCGGTATGGACCGTGGTGTGGGTAAGATCATTGATCGGCTGGAAGCACTTGGACTGCGTGAGAATACCATGATCGTTTACTGCGCGGATAATGGCTTCAACTGCGGCCATCATGGTATCTGGGGCAAGGGTAACGGTACGTTCAGCTTGAATATGTTTGATACGTCCGTCAAGGTGCCGCTGATTGTCAGCTTCCCCGCACAGGTTCCTGCCGGTGTGAAATCCAACGCGATGGTAAGCCAGTACGACTATCTGCCGACGCTGCTTGAGGTTGCGGGCGCGGAGAATCCGTATCAGGACGGCGAGGTTCCGGGCAAGAGCTTCCTGTCCGTTCTGAGAGGGGAAAAGACCGAGGCGCATGATGTGCTGGTCGTATATGATGAGTACGGGCCGGTGCGCATGGTCCGCACCAACGAGTGGAAATACGTGCATCGCTATGAAACCGGCAAGCATGAGCTGTACCATCTCAGTGTCGACCCGCAGGAGGAGCATAACCTGTACGGCCAGCCGGGCACGGAGGAAAAGGTGGAAGAACTTCGTGCGAACCTGACCGACTGGTTTGCGAAATATACCGATCCGGTGAATGACGGCTCCAAGCAGCCTGTCCGCGGTAACGGCCAGATCAATATGATCTGCCGCCTGAAGGAAGGCGAACTGGCGTTTGATCTAAATCGTCAGGCACGCACCGATCCGGGTGAGGCCGATCCTGCAGTACATCAGAAGTAATCGCGAAATAGATGCAAAAAAAGCCCTTTGGAGCAATCCAAAGGGCTTTTTGCTTAGGGAAGCTGCAGTTCTTTCAGCCGTCGCCACAGCGTGGTTTTGCTGATGCCGAGTATCCGGCACATTTCGTCCTTGTTCCCGTGGCAGGCTTCGTAGGTGCTGCGGATCAGGCGCTGTTCCTGCTCTTTCAGACCGCATCCTGAGGAAGGCGTGTCTTCCGGCGGCTGCAACTGGTCGCGGTCATCCAGACAGGCAAAAACGTCTTCTGCGGTCACCGTATTTTTCTGCATGCGGATAACAATACGTTCCGCGATGTTCCGCAGTTCGCGGATATTTCCCGGCCAGGCATATTGCCGCAGCAGGTCTATGGCTGCCGGTTTAAAGGTCAGCGCGGGCTTTCCGAATTTTTTGCAATAGTGCTGCGCGAAATGCTGCAAAAGCAGCGGGATATCATCGCTCCGTTCAGCAAGTGCGGGCATATGCACATGCAGCACGTTGATACGGTAATACAGGTCTTTACGGAATTTGCCTTCCTTCACCATTTGCAGCAGATTGCGGTTGCTGGCAAAAATAATACGGGCGTCAATATAGATGACTTTATCATCACCGACGCGCATGACCGTTTTTTCTTCCAGAACGCGGAGCAGCCGCGCCTGTACCTCCGGGGTGATTTCACCAATCTCATCGAGGAACAGTGTGCCCCTATGGGCCAATTCAAAAAGGCCAGCTTTGCCGTTTTTGCGTGCGCCGGTGAAAGCGCCTGCGGCATAGCCAAATAACTCACTTTCCAGCAGGTTGTTGGGCAATGCGGCGCAGTTTACGCCCACAAATGGGCCATCGCGCCGCAAGCTGGCTTGGTGGATGCTCTGCGCCAGAAGTTCTTTGCCGGTGCCGCTTTCTCCGCTGATGAGGATCGTGATATCATGCTTGGCATATTGCCGACATTCTTCAAGCACTTGCAGCATGGTTTGATCCTGCGTGATGATGTCGGAAAAACGGTATTTGGCGGAAAATGATGCAGATGTTGTTTGCAGGCGGGTTTTGCCTGCGATCTCCTGCAGCTGCTGCAGCGGACTGAAGGAAATGATCGTGTCGACATGCCTGCCATCGACGATGATTGGGCTGATGTTGGCGGCAAAGCTTTCCTTTCCGGCGCAAAGCACCTCGCCATAGAGGTTTTGACCGCGGCCAATCAGGTCAAGAATGTCGGAGCCGAAAATGTCGGCGATGTTGGTGCGTTCGCCCGGAATGAAGCTGGCGGCCGCCGCGTTGCAATATTGGATGACGCCATCCAAGCTGACACAGAAAATACCGTCCCGAATGGTGTTGAGGATCGCTGTTTGCTGCTGAGAATACATCTGCTGTGCTTTGATGGCGGTGAGGATTTTATCCGCTTCCATCAGCGCATTATTAATGGCGGAGGGCGAGGTGGTAAATAGGATGGCGGGAACGCCCATCTCCATAGCATAATTGCAGGGCCGCTCTACCCCGACGATCACCTGGTAACCGTCGTACACAGCTTGCCGTACCCGGCTCTGCGTTTCGGCGCTGTGATGGACGATATAGGTGCCGATTTCAAAGCCAAGAATACCGGAGAGCAGCTTTGCTCGTTCCAGAAACGGGGATAAAAAACCGACGACAGCAATGCGGCTGGAGATCTTTTTGGCGTCGGAAAGGATATGCAGCAGCTCAAAATCCCCCATTTTGATATCCACCAGCGCCGCGGGGACGTCGGACTCGCGCAGCATCTGCAGGGTCGCGCCGCGGGAAATGATCACTTTGAAAGGGTGCTGCTGATCGATGCGTGCAGCCAGTTCTACCGCACTTTCCAGAAAAGCATACGCAACGTCAAAGGGGATAGGGGAAGTTGACCGGAGCTTTTTAGCCCGTTCATATAAATCCATATCCGGTGCGATAAGCAAAATCTCTGCAGTCATAACCAGCCTCCTTTCCTTCATGCTTTTTGATGCTGGTATTATTATACCATTAAAACAAAGCAAGGAGAAGACGGCACGGTATGTTTTGCAGGGAAGGGGGGCAAATAAAAACAGCCAGGCTCACGCCGGGCTGTTTGCGATTCATGTAGGGATATCAGATTATTTTGCCAGCCGCCGATACAGTTCGATCAGTTGTTCGGCAAACAGACGCGCGGTTTCCGCCATGGCAAGCTGATCCTCAGCATGCACGAGCGTCAGGCGGGTCAGCAGGCCGTTTTCGCTGGATACCTCTTCCTGAATGAGGTCAAAGTGCGCGTTATGCGCCTGTAAATATTCCTCGTTGCCGCGGTCGATCGCGGCCTGAGACTCATCGAACGCACCGGCCTTGGCGTGATCGATTGCTTCCAGATAGTCGCTCTTAGCTGCGCCGCTGAACGAGATCAGCTGAAAACAAGCCTGTTCGAGCTGTTCCTGTGAAATCGCCATTTTGCTTACACTCCCATAGCCTTCTTGATATCGCCGTAGACCTTTTTGCCGTCCATCATGCCGTATGCCATCATATCAATGACCATGACAGGCTTGCCTGCCGCCATCTCTTCGATGCGTGCCTTCAGGTAACGGATCTGGGGCCCGAGCAGGATAATATCCGCCTTGTCGACATGCTCGCGCGCCTTGATTTCGCTGGCGGCCCAAACGGTCATGTCAGCGCCGTCCTCTTTGGCGGCAGCGGCAATGCGGTCGCACAGCATACCGGTGGACATGCCCTGCGAGCAAAGAAGTAATACGTTCATAACTGGAAAGCCTCCTCTGTTAAAATGACAAATGATATGCTATAATGGAAAAAACAGATCAGAAAAAGAAATGGGGTGTGCCAGTGAACCTGATCGACTTGTCCAAGCGGTACCTGCTTAACGAAACAGAGCACCGTGTGCTGTCCTGTATTTTGGATGCAGTCGAGCGCGGGGACACGAAAATCAGCATCCGGACGGTCGCGCAGCAATCCTATGTTTCCACAACGACCATTATCAAGCTCGCCAAAAAGCTGGGGTATCAGGGATACAGCGATATGATGTTTTCGCTGCGCCGCCATGCGGAAGAAGAACGCGACGCGGCGGCAGGGATCGACCTGTCGAGCATTCTCGAGACTGTCGATACTGCCTGTATCGACGCCTTTGCCGATGAGCTGCTGCGCTGCCGCAACCGCTGTATCTTTATTGTCGGGCTGGGATTTTCCACGATTGCATCCTCGTATTTTATGCGTCGGCTGGCGACATTGGGCATCCTCGCGTATGATGGGTCGCCTGTGGATATGATGCGCGGCGGGGAGCAGCCGAGCCTGACGATTTTCCTGTCCCGCAGCGGGGAAACCCGCGATCTGGTGGATATCGCGCTGCATGCAAAAAGCCTGAACCATCGGCTGTACACCATTACCGCACATGGGGATTCCACACTGGCCCGCATGAGCGATAACCGGCTGGTGATCCGCACGGGAGGGCCGGTGGCCTATAATGTGCCGGACTTTTTCATCGGGCGGACAATTATCCTGTTTGAATACATTCTGTCCCGTCTGGTGGACCGCCTGCAGCAAGAGACGTCCTGATGATACCGATATCTGCATTTTAGCATGCCGGGCGTGTGGCTGCAACCACAGTATATAAAACAAAAACATGTTTTTTATGCAGTTGACAAATTTTTTATTCATTCCAAACGCTTGCAAAACTGTCTGTATTCTTTATGCTTGTTGATAAGGGAGCAAAAGGATATAGACATTTTTTTTGCCTAAAACGACCAAAATAAGGAGGAATCAGCGCGTGAAACAGTTTTCCATTGTGATTGCCGGCGGCGGCAGTACGTATACACCGGATATGCTGGAAATGCTTTGTCTGGTGCGGGAGCATTTCCCGCTTCGCCGCGTGGTGCTGTATGATATTGACGCGGAGCGGCAGGAGCATATCGGCCGCTTCGGTGAGATCCTGTTCCGGGAGTATTATCCGGAGGTGGATTTCTGCTACACCACAGATGAACAGACCGCGTTTACCGACATCGATTTTGCCTTGGTGCAGATCCGTCCGGGCGGCCTGAAAATGCGCGAGATGGATGAGAAGATCCCGCTCAAATATGGCGTGATCGGGCAGGAGACCTGCGGCCCCGGCGGCTTTGCCTATGGTATGCGCTCGGTGCCCGCGATGATCGAGCTGGTGCGTGCCATCCGCCGCTACTCGCCCGAAGCGTGGATCTTGAACTATTCCAATCCGGCTGCAATCGTGGCCGAGGCGACCAAGCGCGTGTTCCCGGACGATTATCGCCTGATCAACATCTGCGATATGCCGATCTCGATCATGGATATTTTCTGTCCGCTCGCGGGCGGCCGCAAGCGCAACGACATCGAGCCGCGCTACTATGGCCTGAACCACTTCGGCTGGTTTACCGCAATGTATGATAAAAAGACCGGCGAGGATGTGCTGCCCGAGGTGATCGGCAAGCTAGTGCGCGGTAACTGCGACGAGGAGCTTGGCTTCTCGGGCAAGAACGACGATTACTGGAACTTCACGTTCAAGCATCTGGAGAAGATGACGCGTGACTTCCCGCATTCGCTGCCCAACACCTATATGCAGTATTATCTGTATCCGAATACGATGGTCGCGCATACCGACCCGAACTACACCCGCGCCAACACGGTTATCGACGGCCGCGAAAAGCGCGTCAAGGCATATTGCGACGAGATCGTTGCACTTGGAAAGATTCGCGGCACCAAGTTTGATCTTGACCGCAAGTATGCCGCAGGTTCGCACAAAAATGCGGATGGCGAGTTTGAATCCGCGACCGTGGCGCATAACGACGCGCATGCGACCTACATCGTTGAACTGGCGATGAGCATTGCCTATAACCGCGGTGATGTGTTCCTGATTATCACTGAGAACCGCGGCGTGGTGCCCAACCTGTCCGAGGGCATGATGCTCGAGGTTGCCTGCCGCGTGGGTGCGCGCGGCGCAGAGCCGTTCCGCATCGAACCGGCGGGTACGTTCGAAAAGGGTTTGCTCGAGGGGCAGTACGCGTATGAAAAGCTGACTGTCGACGCGGCACTCGAAGGCTCGTACCAGAAGGCGCTGCAGGCGCTGGTCGTCAACCGCACGGTTGTTGACACTGACCTTGCCCGCAAGATCCTTGACGAGTACATTGCTGTCAACGGGGAACACTTCCCTGTTCTCAAATAAAGGCAGAACTAAATAAGGGGGAAAAGTTATGAAAAAGCTGACAAACTTCATGGAACAGCACATGATGCCGTTTTCGCAGAAGCTGTCGAGCAACAAGTATCTGGTCGCGCTGCGCGACGGCCTGATGCTGTCCATGCCGCTTCTGATCATCGGCTCGCTCGCCATCGTTATTGGTGACTTCCCGGTGCAGGCGTTCCACGACTTCATGGCGTCGATCGTGGGCGAGGTATGGTATTCCTGGTGCTGGGATATGGTAAACCCGGCCACAATGGGTTTGGTCGCATTGTTTGCGGTTGTCGGCGTATCGTATTCGCTGGCATCTGAAGAAGATGTGGAACCGCTGCCCGCGGTTGCCATTTCGATTTCGTCCTATTTTCTGCTGCTCCAGCAGATGGAAGAGGGCGGCTACGCTGCCTCGAGCTTTGAGGCGAGCGGCCTGTTCACCGCGATGCTGACCGCGCTGCTTGCAACCAAGCTGTATGCGGTGCTGCTGAAAAAGAACCTCAAGATCAAGATGCCGGAGTCGGTACCGAGCTTTGTGTCCCGTCAGTTCGAAGCGCTCATTCCGGCGACGTTTATCCTGATCCTGTTCCTGATCATCCGTCTGGTGTTTGCGGCAACACCGTTCGGCACTGTCACCAACTTCATCGTTACCGTCATTCAGATGCCGTTGACCAACATCGGCACGACGCTGATCGGTACACTGTTTATCACCATTCTCAACTCGATCCTGTGGTTCTTCGGCATCCACGGCACGGCGGTTATCGACTCGTTCATGGGCCCGCTGTGGTATGCGGCGCGTTTTGCAAACCTCGATACGTTTGAGGCTTCTGCAACCGCAGTGCGTCAGTATATCGTGACGCAGGACTTTGCAAACCACATTATCTTCCTCGGCGGTACGGGCAACACAGTTTCGCTCGCTGCGATCATGGCCTTCCGCTGCCGCTCCAAGCGCATCAAGTCGCTTGGCAAGCTCAGCCTGCTGCCGGGCATCTTCAACGTAAACGAGCCGGTTATCTTCGGCCTGCCGATGGTGCTCAACCCGATGATGGCAATCCCGTTCTTCATCGTCCCGCCGATAACCGTGCTGATTTCCTTCTGCGCGATGTATTTCGGCCTTGTGCCTTATCCGACGGGCGTGACCGTTCCGTGGACGCTGCCCGCACCCTTTGGCGGCTGGATGATGTGCAACGACTGGCGCGGCGGCGTGCTGCATCTGGTGGTGCTGGTGATTGGCGGCCTGATCTACTATCCGTTCATCACGGCACTTGACCGTCAGTATGTCAAGGAAGAGCAGTCGGCCGAGGTAGCCGAGGTGGAAGAGGCTGCGCATTAAGATGAAACGGGCGCTGTTTGCCAGTGATTACGATGGAACCCTGTGCCGCGGCGGGCGTATCGACGAGGATACGATCGCCGCGGCTGCCCGGTTCCACGCGCAGGGCGGGCTGTTCGGCGTATGCAGCGGGCGCGACCCCGGCACGTTAAAAGCGGAACTGGCGCAGTTTGGGCTGGTGTGCGATTTTCTGATTATGATGAATGGCGCACGCATTGAGGCGGATGGCAGCTGCCTGCGTGAAATAACGCTGCAGGAGTATGACTGCGTTTTGCCGCTGCTGCGTGAGCGCACGCAATTTTTCGCCATCATCGGGAATGGGATGGCGTATCTGTCTGAATGTGACCCGAAGTCCGAGATCCCGCAGGGCGATCAGGCGTTTGTACAGGCGATCCGCCGCACGTATCGCCTGATGCCGCGGCCGGAAGACCTGTCCGTTGCCTATCAGATCAGCTGCCGCACGGAAAATGACAGCGCTGCGGTCGCGCTGGCGGATGAGCTGCACACGCATGGCCTGTGTGCTTATCCCAACTGTGAGTATGTGGATATTGTGCCCGCTGGGGTAGGCAAAGCGGAGGCAGTCGACGCGGTGCGCGAGCATTACCGTTTGCCTGTGCATGCGGTTTGGACAGCCGGGGACGGACGCAACGACATGGAAATGCTGTCCCGGTTTTCCGGTTTTGCAATGATGCAGGCCGAAGATTGCGTCAAGCAGGCAGCTGGGCGTACGGCTGACAGCGTTGGCCGCGCATTGGAACATATCATAATGGAGGAACAAAAATGAAGGGTACAGGCGTCGGGCCGATGCGCCGTTTGGCAGCATATGTGGTGGACTGGTATCTCGCGACGATGCTGTGCGGCGCGCCGCTGCTGCTGGTCAATGCGATGCGTACGGGTGAGCAAACGCTGGATACATCGCTGCCGCCTGATGCACAGGGATGGCTTTGGGGAAGCATTGCTATCGCGCTCGGCGTGTTGTATTACTGGCTTGTGCCGCTTCTGTGGCATGGACAGACGCCGGGCAAGCGCCTGACGCATCTGCGTATCGTCACGAAAGAGGGCGGACAGCCGACGGCAGGGCAGCTGCTTATGCGGCAGGTTGTCGGATTGCTGCTGCTTGAGGGCGCGGTCGCCTTCCCGAGCCAGCTTCTGCGGGAACTGATCGCGCGTGCAGCGGGCGACGGCGCGGCGAATGTGGTGCGGATCGGTATGGTAGGCATCACTTTGGTATCGGTGGTGTTGGGCGTCTATACGCCCGGCCGCCGTATGCTGCATGACCGTATTTCGGGCACCTGCGAAGCGTATCAGCCGGAGGCTGACGTGAAAAAATAACAGGTTTCTCCAAGGTGTTGTGCCTGTACAGAATCAGTATATCCGGAAAGCCGCTTGTCCTTTGGGGCAAGCGGCTTTTGCTATGTTCAGACAGATTTCGCGGCGGGCGCAGCAAGGGACGGATGTCGGGCGAGGGTTGTCATGCCGCGGGGCTTACGGTATAATTGACGCAGGAAAACGCATCTGAAAGGGACAGCGGTATATGGAGAATCTGGAAGCCCGGCTGCGGAAGTATGCGCCGCTTTGGGGGCATTGGATACCGGAAAGAAGAATGTATCACAGCGATAGCTGCAGTGTTTTTACCCTGTCCGGCGGAAAGCCGGAGCAGGGCTTCGATTGTGTGGTTAAGGTGATAACCGTTCTCGGGCAGGGGGAACAGGCGGAGCGCCGTCTATCCGAAGCCAAGCAGGAGATTGCGGCGCTGGAGCGTCTGCGCAACTGCGCGCAGGTGGTAACGGTCTATGATGATGCGTGTGTTACGATTTATGAGAATGGTACGCCCGTCGGCTGGGACGTGCTGCTGCGCATGGAGCGGCTTGACTGCGTGGCCGAACTGCTGCGGGAAGAGGAAGGCTTGACAGTCGACGAGGTCCGCGTTCTAGCGCGGGACATTGCCGCGGCGCTGCAAGCGGCACATGGCGCCGGTCTGATCCACCGGGATGTCAAACCGGCCAATCTATACCGCACCGCTGACGGGCATTTCCAGCTTGGTGACTTTGGCGTTGCACGGCGCTGCCGTACCGGCGTGCTGCAAACCATGGTTGGGACAGCGGTGTACATGGCGCCCGAGGTTGCCCGGGGTGAGGTATACGACGGACGGGCGGATCTGTATTCGCTGGGCATAGTGCTGTATCAGCTGCTGAACCATGGGAAGCTGCCGCTGATGGGGGAGGATACCCCGTTTGATGCGCGTGAGGATGCGGTGCACCGCCGCTGGAAGGGCGCAAAGCTGCCGCTGCCGCCGGATGGGGGCAGACGGCTGAAAAAGATCGTATTGCGCTGCTGCGAGCCGCAGCCGCAGAAGCGGTACGCTTCAGCGGACGCATTGCTGCAGGCGCTGGAACAGCGGCCGCGCGGCTGGAAGGTCGCAGCCGCAGGCTGGGGCTGTGCTGCGCTGGCAGCTGCGCTTTTGGTGATTCCGCGACCTGACGCTTCCTCCACGGTAACGGAGCTGGCATCGGTCACGCCGGAGTTGGGGCCGCGCTATGCGGTGGTGCAGGCGATGATGAACTGGGAAGAAGCCCTCGTCTATTGCGAGGCACGCGGCGGTCATTTGGCAACGGTCGCCAACCAGCAGCAGATGGATACGATCACCGCGCTGCTCGAGGAAAATGGCTTGGAAACCGTCTGGCTGGGCGCGAATAATTACAGCAGCAGCGGTGGATTTCAATGGGTCGACGGCCAGCCGTTTGAGTTTGCTGTTTGGGGCATTGGGGAGCCGAATAATGACGGCGGACAGGAGCACTATCTGATGATGTATTACAAAGACGGGCAAGGCTGGGTTTGGAATGATTCCGGCATCGACGGAATCAGGATGTTTGACCGCGAGCGCTGCGGTTTTATCTGCCAATGGGAGGACAACAATGGATAGGGAAGCGGTCCTCAGGTGCGAAACAGCCGAAGATGTGCTTGCGCTGCTGGAGGAGCGGGACGGCTGGGCCGAGCCATGGCAGGACTTTTTCGCAGGGCTGTTTGACGCCTCTGGGTTGAGCTATGCGCGTTTTGCAGCGCGCTGCGGCCTGAGCAAAAACACGGTCAAGCGTTGGCGGCTGCAAGGGGGCACGCCAAAAAGCCGGGATACCTATATCAAGGTCGCGTTCGGCGCTGCCATGCCGCCCCAGGCGGTCAACGATATGCTGTCACGCTATGGCGGCTATTGTGGGCTGAATCCGCGCGATCCGTTTGATGCGTGCTGCGTGTTTTGCCTGCAGCGGCGCGCACAGGGCGAGATGCAGTATGACTATGCAGCAGCGGAAACGCTGTACCGGCGGCTGATGGCTGAACCGCAGCCGGATGGGCCGTCCAGCCTGACCACCACGCACCTGATGGCGCAGCTGTCGGCGGCTGACACGGAGCAGGCGCTTGCGGCATTTTTGCAGACCTTTGGCGCTGAACTGACCGGCCGCAAGCAAAAGCTTGAGCGTTATCTGGATGAATACCTGACCGTGCATCGGCTGGAAGCCGCGCGGGATGGCGGCGGCAGTGTGCACAGTCTGGGATTTCCGCCGTGGGTGGAAAAGCAGCTTTCCATGCTGCGCTGTCATGGCATCGTGCCGCGCCGCCGCAGTTTGACAGCGCTCGGCCTGCATTTGAACATGACGCTGGATGAACTGGATGTTTTGCTGCATTATGCTGGGATGGAGCCGCTGCGCGTGCGTGACCGGCTGGAATGTGTGCTGATTTACGCGCTGCAGCAGCTGGCACTGACCCATCCGGAACTGGCGCTGGGCAATGCGACCGCCCTGCTTGCCGTCACAAGGGATGCGGCAACCCGCAGCCGCTGCACGGAACTGGCGCGTGAATACTGGCAGGCGGGATACCGCAGCGAGACGGAGGACGTGGAAAGCGTAGCCGGTTATGTGCGCCGTGTGCTGGAACAGATGGAGCTGGACGAAGCGGACGAATTGCTCGGCCTGCTCTGAGACAATCAAACGAAAAGGGCCACCCCTGACGGGGGTGGCCTTTTTATGTCTGCTAGGGTCAATTAGCGGAAAATATCAAAAAACTGCATGCTAAACTTCGAATATCGACAGGTAGCGGAGACAACGTACAACACGGAACAGAATTCCCATTAAATTTTCTAAGTAGGGTTCAATCCATTTCGATGCGTAGATTGTTTTTTTGAAGGAAAAGAGGCGGGTAGCATGCAGCGTGCTTTTGATATCATCCATCGACTGTTTTTCATCTGTTTTGTTCTTGCCGTCATTGGTATCTTGCTTACCGGCGGATGGCTTGCCGGTCTGTGCGTTTTGGCTGCGGCTGGCTGGATGGTACGCAGACGCGCAGCCATCCGGCATTTCACGCTTTGGCTATTGCTTGGCGGTTTGCTGCTGCGCGTAGTGGTCATTCTGGTGCTCCATCCGCCGATCGTCAGCGATTTTCATTTGCTGTATGAGGCGGCGCAAAGCCTGCTGGCGGGCGATACCTCGTTCCAGAACAAAGCCTATTTTTCGCTTTGGGCGTATCAGAGCGTATTCGTTGCTTGGCAGGCAATGCTGCTTGCGATCTGGAACAACCCGCTGATGATCAAATTAGTCAATGCCTTGCTCAGTGCAGGTACGGTGTGCCTGCTCTACCGTCTGGCGCGCGATCATGTACGCGAGAGCGCGGCGCAGGCTGCCATGCTGATGCTGACGGCTTTTCCTTTTGTGCTGACCCTGCCCACCGTGCTGACCAACCAAATCTCTTCGGCGTTCTTTCTGGTGCTCGGGATATGGCTGCTTGTCTGCTGTGACTGCCAACGGCTGGGCTTTTGGCGCTTTCCGCTCGCCGGATTGGCGCTGCAGGTGGGCAACCTGCTGCGCAGCGAGGGCATCATCCTTGTGGTGGCCGTGCTGGCGTATGCGGTTTTCACCATGCTGCATCAGCCGAAGGCAATCAAACGCATTTTGTGCGGCATGGCCGCACTGCTGGTAGTCTACGGAGCGGTCGGCGCGGGCACGGATACGGTCGTGCGTGTGAGCGGCCTGAATGAAAACGGTACGGCAAACGGCTATCCCGGCTGGAAATTTGTAACAGGGCTCAACTTCAGTACGGCGGGCGGCTATTCGTCTGACGACTGGAACGCGCTTTGGCCCACTCTTGACGAAAACAACCATCCCACCGAAGCGACCTACCAAGTGCAGGATAAGCTGATTTCCGAGCGCCTGTCTGCCGGGCCGAAGGTTCTGCTGCTGCATGCGATGCATAAATGCAAGCTGCTCTGGTGCAGCGACGCACTGCACTGGGCGTTTGGCCATTTGAATCTGCACAGTTGGCTGGCACTAATCTATGACAACATTCAGAAAATGGATCGGCTGCTGTTCTATGCCGCTCTGCTGCTGGCGGGCTGGGGCTTATCACGCCCGCGCCGCACACCCGCAGCTTATCTGCCGCTATTCGTGGTGTTCGCTGCCTTCTGCGCGTTCCTGCTGATTGAAGTACAGCCGCGCTATGCCTACCTGCCGCAGATGTTCCTGTTCTGCGGCGCATCACTCGGTCTGGACCGACTGGCCGGAAAGGAGGAAAACCATGCCTAAAATCTCGATCGTTGTACCCTGCTATAACGAGCAGGCCGCGCTGCCGCTCTTTTATCAGGAGATCACTCGTGTGGCGAGCGAAATGGACTATGCCGAATTTGAATTTGTGTTCATCGATGACGGCTCAAAGGACGACACGCTGCCCACGCTGCGCCGTCTGGCCGCACAGGATGTGCGCGTGCGCTTTGTCTCTTTTTCGCGAAACTTCGGCAAGGAGGCTGGTATGCTCGCCGGGTTGGAAGCCGCGACAGGGGACTTTGTCGCCACAATGGACGCTGATCTACAAGACCCGCCCACGCTGCTTCCTGAGCTGTACAAAGCCGTGACCGAAGAAGGCTACGACTGCGCCGCCACCCGCCGCACCACGCGTGCAGGCGAGCCGCCGATCCGCTCGTTTTTTGCGCGCATGTTTTATAAGCTGATTAACCGCATTTCGGACGCGGATATTGTGGATGGCGCGCGCGATTACCGTTTGATGCGCCGCGTGATGGTGGACGCGATCCTGTCCATGCGAGAATACAACCGTTTTTCCAAGGGCATTTTTGGCTGGGTTGGTTTCAAAACCAAGTGGGTGCCGTTTGTCAATGTCGAACGCGTCGCGGGCGAGACCAAGTGGTCGTTCTGGAAGCTGTTTTTGTACTCGCTTGAAGGCATCATCGCGTTTTCGACTGCGCCGCTTGCACTGGCGAGCGTGCTGGGCGTGCTGCTGTGCATCGTGGCATTTATTTTTATTGCAGTGGTGCTGGTCAAAACGCTCGCCTTCGGTGACCCGGTCGGCGGCTGGCCGAGCATGATGTGCGTGATTCTGTTCCTCGGCGGGGTGCAGCTTTTGTGCATCGGCATTTCCGGGCAGTATCTGGCCAAAACCTATCTGGAAACCAAGCATCGTCCGGTCTATCTGGTGCGGGAAACTGAGGAGGGTGTGCGATGAACAAGCTACGCGGCTTAATCGACCGCAGGCTCGCCAAATTCCTGCTCGTCGGCGTGATCAATACGCTGGTCGGTACGGCGATCATGTTCGGGCTGTATAATCTCGCGCATTACAGCTACTGGGTGTCGAGCGCGGCAAACTATATCCTGACCAGCATTTTGAGCTTTTTTCTGAACAAATATTTCACCTTCGGCAGTCGGGAAAAGAGCGTGCACGAAGTCGTGCGCTTTGCGGTTAACATTGCTGCGTGCTACCTGCTGGCCTACGGTATGGCGAAGCCGCTGTGCATTGCGGTGCTGGCAGGCGTGTCGCCCGCTGTGCGGGACAATATCTCCATGTTTGTCGGCATGTGCCTATTCACCGGCTTCAACTACCTTGGACAACGCTTTTTTGCGTTTCGCGTAAAATAATTCTAATATCAGCCTTAGCGGTATGGATTGCTTGCGAAGCCATACCGCTAAGGCTGATTTGATATTATATCCGGCAAGGTGTGCGGGAAAAAGCTGGGGATAAAGCTTTGATTTAAGTTGAAAAAATTGTCTGACACTTGCAAAAAACGGAAAGATGGTATAAAATAAGACATATTATGAGGAAGGGCAAAACCGCTGAAAAGCGGTGACGCAAAGCTGTGAGTCTACGGCGGTGATACTGCTATGATCGTCAGGCTGCAAAAAACGGATGGATTTGGCATCTGTTTTTTGCGGCCTTTTTTCTGTTTACGGGGGAATGAAGCATGAACGAGGTTTGTCGGCAGGAGAAAAAATACTGGATGAACCTTGCTGAGATGAAACGGTTGGCAGGCGCGCTGGCACCGGTTATGCTGCAGGATAAGCACAACGGTGCGCAGGGATATCGTATCCGTTCACTGTATTTCGACACGGTTAACGAGCGGGATTATGAGGAAAAGCTCAATGGGATCGAAATGCGGCGTAAGCTCCGGTTGCGGCTGTACGATCCGGCGGCGGATTTTGCTATGCTGGAGATCAAACAGAAGCAGGGACCGTACCAGAAAAAACGGTCGCTCCGGCTGGAGCGGGCGGATGCGGAGCAGCTTGCGCGCGGCCGGTACGACAGCCTGCTGCGCTATCATGAACCGGTGGCTGCCGAGATATATGCGCTTTTGCAAATGTATTGTTACCGTCCCAAGACCATTGTCGAGTATCGCCGGTTCGCTTTTATTGCCCGGGAAAATCAGATTCGGGTAACCGTTGACCATGATATCCGCTCGACGGAGGCACATTTGGACCCGTTTGATCCGATGCTGGACCTTTATCCGGTGGTCGATCCGTTTAACGGCGTGCTTGAGGTCAAGTATAATGGTTTCCTGCTGGGATATATCAAGGAACAGGTCAACCGGGCGAACCGGTCTGAACTGACGGTCAGTAAATACTGTTTGGCACGCAGTGCCGGATTGCGATTTGGTATTTGAAGGGGGAAGGGAAATGAAAAAACTACTGCTTGAAATGCTGGAAGGTTCAGGAGAGCTGGACCTGCAAAGCATTGTGCTGCGGCTTGTCGCGGCGACGCTGATCGCCGTGTTTATCTACATTTCGTATATGCTTTCCCATGAAGGCAGTATTTACAGCAAAAAATTCAATGTCTCGCTCATGGCGCTGACCGTGATTACGACCTCGGTCATGATCGTCATTGGCAATAACATTGCCATGTCTCTTGGTATGGTTGGCGCATTGTCCATTGTCCGTTTCCGTACTGCGATCAAGGATTCGCGGGACACGGTTTACATCTTCTGGGCGATTGTGGCCGGCATCTGCTGCGGCGCAGGCGATTATCAGGTCGCGGCGATCGGCAGTGCGTTCACTTTCGTACTCTTGCTGCTGTTCGGACGTATCAAAAATGACAACCGTATGCTGCTGATTATCCGTGCTGCCCGTATCAATGAGGAGCGGATAGAAGCGGTTGTTTTCCAGTATTTTGCGAGCAAGACAACCCTGCGCGTTAAAAATACGACAGAATCGAGTGTGGAATTCATTTATGAGATCAGCCGCCGTCAGTTGGAACGCGCGGAAAAGGCGCAGCGCACCCGTGCGGCAGGCAGGCATATCACGGACGCAATCTATGAGGTTGGCAGCGTGGAATACTGTAATCTGGTTATGCAGAACGATGAAATCAGCGGTTGATCCATTGTATCCGGCGCACGGAGGGAACACATTATGAAATACCGGATTATCAGCGTGTGTGCCATGCTGCTCTTGATTGGCGGCGCGATGGCTATCGGCTCGCTCGATGCGGAGGGTGGGGAGCCGCGCGTGCACCAGCATCTGACCTCCCGCGGACCGGACGAAAGCTGTGACTGCGATGGCAGCGAGCTGTGCACACATTTGCCGCTGGTCATTCTGGATACAGGGGGACAGAAAATTCCGGGCGAACCTATTATAGACAGCGCCAATAATGAGATCGGCTATACGACGACAGCGGAAGGTGAAGCGATGCTGTCTGCGCATATTTCGATCATAAGCGATGAGACGCGCAACCACCATCCGTCAGACGAACCTGATCTGGAAAGTGATACCCTAATCCGTATTCGCGGCAACTCCTCGCGGCATTTCGATAAAAAAAGCTACCTGCTGCGTCTGACAGATGAGGACGGTTCCTATCGGCATGAAGAGGTCATGGGGATGGATGCGCACTATGAGTGGGCGCTCTATGGTCCCTATCTGGATAAATCCTTGATGCGGAATTACATGTGGTACAACATTGCCGGCGAAATCATGGATTATGCGCCCAATGTCCGTTTTTGCGAGGTTATCCTCAACGGGACATATCAGGGACTGTATGTGATGGTCGAAACCATCACCAATGGCAAGGACTGCCGTCTGAACATTTCTGAGCCGGTGGACGGCACGACATCCACCGGATACCTGCTCCGTCTGGACCGCGGCACGGACGATGAGATGAAGGATATTGAAACCTTCACCGAGTACACCTATCGCAACCTACAGGAACTGGATATCAAATATCCGCGCTCCGGTTCGCTTACGCCGGAGATGATCCGCGCGATTGCACAGGAGTTTTCTGATTTTGAAAAAAGCCTGTATTCCTATGATTACGATACCGATGACTACGGTTATTACTACGATATCGACGTTGGCTCCTTTATTGATTATTTTATCATCAATGAGTTCACCACCAATTATGACGCGGGGCATTTGTCTACCTATATTTACAAGGATATCGGCGGGCGGTATAAAATGGTCGTTTGGGATTTCAACTCTGCCTGCGATAATTATGTCGAGTCAACCCTTACGCCGCGGCGTTTTGAGATGCAGGTGAACGTGTGGTTTTATATGCTCATGAAGGATGAGTACTTTGTCGAGCGCCTGATCGACCGCTATCATGAACTGCGCGAAAGCTATCTGAGCGGTGACTATTTAGCAGGCTATATCAATGACGTTGTGGACTATCTCGGCCCAGCGATTGACCGGAATTTTGAGGTATGGGGCTATACATTTGAAGAATTCCGGCCGCTTCAACCGGATGAGCGCAATCCTGCGGACTTCGAAAAAGCGGTACGGCAGATGAAGGAATTTATTTATGACCGCAGCGCTTGGATGGACGAACATATCGACTCCCTGCTGCAATTCAGCCACGAATCCAAAAACAAGAAATTTAACCATTGACCGGTAAGGAGGGGAACCGTGAAAAAGTTTATCATCGGCGCGCTTATCACGGTGGTGCTCCTGTTTGCCTGCAATTACGCTTACTACCATCTGGGTATTTATATTGATCTGCATCCGGACGTGCCCGTCACCGCTTTTATGACGACTGACGAGGACACGATCTATATGCAACGGGATGGGGAAACTGTGCCGTTTGAAATCCGCGGGGTCAACATGGGTGTGGGCTTGCCGGGCGAGTGGGCGACAGACTATGCGATCGACAAAGAGACCTATCTGCGCTGGTTTGGTTACATACAGGAGATGGGCGCGAATACCATCCGTGTTTATACCATCCTGCAGGATGATTTTTATAACGCCTTCTATGAATACAACACAGCGCGGGAATCCGCAGGGGAGGAGCCGCTGTGGCTGATCCATGGTGTTTGGGTCAATGATTATGTGCAGAACTCGCACCGTGATGCCTATGACGATGACTTCCGGGGGACATTCCTCGAGGACTGCCGCACAGTGGTCGATATCCTGCACGGCAAAAAGAGCCTTGTGCTGGCTGAGGGTACCGGTTCGGGCACCTATCGCAAGGATGTGTCCCAATGGGTGCTGGGCTACATTCTCGGCATCGAATGGGAAGATGTGACCGTTGTTTATACCGACCGCAAATATCCGGAGCGCAACCAGTATCAAGGGACATATCTGTATACCAGCCCGGACGCAAGTCCGTTTGAGGCTATGCTGTGCGAGGTGGGCGACAAGATTATCGAATATGAGAGCGAGCGCTATAAGCAGCAGCGTTTGATCGCGTTTTCCAACTGGCCGACCACCGATCCCTTTGAATATCCGGATAACATCACCCGCTTCTTTATGAAGTGTGCCAGCGTAGATGTGGAGCACATCCTTTCGACGGATGCGTTCCTGTCCGGCCAGTTTGCGTCCTATCATGTATACCCGTATTATCCGGACTACCTAAACTATATGTATCGCCCGGTTGAATTGGAAGGGACACAGCCGCCGATGATCCAGCAGCGAACCGTGGACGAAAGCATGCGCATCGAACATTATCTGCCGGCGACTTATACGGACAGCAGCGGCAGGGTCAACACCTACTATACATATCTCTGTGCGCTGACCAATTATCATACCATGCCGGTTGTGATCTCGGAGTACGGCGTATCGACCGGGCGCGGCATGGCGCAGCGTGACTACAATACGAACCGCAACCAAGGCAATATGTCCGAGCAGGAGCAGGGCGAAGCCATTATTGCATGCTATGAGGATATCATGGCGGCGGGCTGCGCAGGAAGCTGCGTGTTCACTTGGCAGGACGAGTGGTTCAAACGAACCTGGAACACGATGCATGCGGTCGATCTGGATAATACGCCGTATTGGAGCGACTATCAGACCAATGAACAGTACTTTGGCTTGCTGGCATTTGATCCGGGCGAGGAGCAAAGCGTGTGTTATGTCGACGGTGATCTGTCCGACTGGGAGGGGATCGAACCGGTAATCAAGCATGACGGCCTGTCCGTTTCCATGCAGTATGACGAGAAATTCCTCTATTTCCGCGTGCATAAGCCGGACTACGATCCGGAAACAGATACAATTTATCTGCCGATCGATTTAACACCAAAAACCGGCAGCACTTATTGCGAAAACTATAACCTGACCTTTGAACGGCCGTGTGATTTTGTGATCGTGCTGGATGGGCAGGATAACAGCCGTGTGATGGTGCAGGAGCGGTACGAGGTGCTGCACGCCATGTTCCTGCGCGAAACAGAGAATATTGACGCGTATCTTGACCCGCCGGACGAGGACACTCCGCTGTTCAAGGATATTCGGCTGATGCTGCAGACTGCGACGCCGCTCCTGACTGGCAACTGGGAGGCATCGGCCGAGACATACGAGACGGGTCTGCTCGAATATGGTAACGCCAATCCGGAAGATGCGGAATTTAACTCTTTGGCGGACTTTATTTTCGCGGGCGATGATATTGAGATTCGGCTGCCTTGGCAGCTGCTCAACTTTGCCAACCCTTCGGAAATGAAGATACATGACGACTATTACCTGCATTATGGTGTGGAATATATCGAAATCGATGAAATGTATATTGGCGTGAGCGACGGCACGAACGCTCTGGAGCGTATCCCGTTGGAGCCTTTTCCGCTGGAAGGATGGGGCAAAAAGGTAACTTATCATGAGCGCCTGAAAGAATCCTATTACGCGCTGCAGACATACTGGACCCAAACCCAGTGATCTGGCTGCGGCGGGACGGAAGGGGGCTGGACAGCTTTGAGCGCGCAAACCTTTCTTTACGTGTATGGTGCGGTCTGCCTGAGCATGATTGTATTCAATATCATATATGGACTGCTGCTGCGCGGCAGCGAAACACGCATGGAAAAACGCTGCCAGCGCATGCGGGAGATAGTCGAGCAGCAGCTGAAACTGATCCGGCAAGGATATACGGTTTCCGACCGGCATTTGGAGAGATTGCAGCGGCGGCTGCGCCATGTCAATGATCTGATCGCGTTTGACCGTGTGCTCGCCCCGTTATGTTCGGACACGGACGACACGGCGGTGCGGGATTATCTGCAGCAGATTCAACCGGTTATTTTGTTCCTCGCGGTGCACTATTTGCGGCGTGACAATGTGCAAGCCGGTTATTTTTCCTATTTTCTGTCCCGATATATGAGCAAGCGCCGCCTGCCGGTCGACTCTATGCAGGATCTGCTGCTGGAATACATACACAAGGACAACCTGTACTGCCGTGTCAATGCGCTGCAGGCGATGCTCAACGGCGGCGACGGGGAGCATATTTTTGCGGCGCTGCAAATTCAGGATGACGGACGTGTATTTGTGCATGAAAAGGTGCTGACGGAGAGCCTTCTTGCTTACACAGGCGATAGTGAGGCGCTGATCCGTCAACTGTGGGAGCATTTCGACGCTTTTTCTGACCATACCAGACTGGCGATTTTAAATTTCATCCGTTTTCGTTCGGGCAGATGGCATACGGAGATGTTTGGTGTGATGCAGGACGTGACACGGGATAAGGAACTGCGGCTGGCGGCGATCCGCTATTTTGGACGTTATCCTTACGAACCGGCGCTTGAGCCATTGCTCACCTTTGCGTCCGACAGCGATCCGACGCATTGGGAATATGTCAATGTGGCGGTTTCGGCGCTGGCGCAATATGAGGGCGCACGAGTGATCGATATGCTCAAAGCGGCGCTGCACAGCGAAAACTGGTATGTGCGTTACGCGGCGGCCTCCAGTCTGGACGCACACAAGGTGAATTATGCTGATCTGATGGATATCGTTATAGGCGGAGACCGCTATGCGCGTGAAATGATGACGTATCGTCTGGAGTCGAGAAAAATGCAGGAGGCAGGGGAGTGATGCGGATATGACAGATGCGTTCAAAACATTTTTCGAGTATGTCGGCATATTCTTTCTGGTTTATCTGATCGGCTATGCCAGCTTCCTGTTTCTGTCGGTAACGGTCGGCTCCTCTACCCTGTATCAGCTCAAACGTCGCAGCAGATTGAAAAATGAACTGCAGCAGGCATACTATGTCCCGGTTTCGATCCTGGTTCCTGCCTATAATGAAGAGGTTACGATTGAGGAAAGCATCCGTTCCCTGCTGGCGCTGGAGTATAAGCTTTATGAAATTGTTGTGGTTGACGACGGCTCCAAAGATCATACGGCCGAAGTGCTGCGTCAGGCATTCCATATGCGGAAGGTTAATCAGCCGATCCAGCGGCGCTTACCCTGTCAACCGGAACTTGTGGTGTATGAAAGCAATGCGTATAAGGTGCCGATTACGCTGATCTGCAAGAAAAACGGCGGAAAGGCGGATGCACTGAATATGGGTATCAACGCTTCCCGGTATCCTTATTTTGTGTGCATGGATGCGGACTCCATGCTGCAATATGATTCGCTTGAGAAAATCGTCCGTCCGGTGCTGGAGGAAGGCAGTGTGGTTGCAGTCGGCGGTGCAGTACGTCCGTGCAACGGCGCAAATATCAAAAATGGGCGGGTTGTGTCGTTCCGGCTGCCGAACCGTATTTTGCCTTGCATGCAGGTGCTGGAGTATGACCGATCCTTTCTCGCCGCGCGCATCCTGCTGGACAAGTTTAACGGCAGTATCATCATTTCCGGCGCGTTTGGCCTGTTCAAAAAAAGTGCGGTGATCGACGCGGGCGGTTATGATACATCCACGATGGGTGAGGATATGGAATTGGTCGTCAAGCTGCATGTGTTCTGCCGGGAGCACAATATACCGTATCGAATTCGCTATGCTACGGATGCAATCTGCTGGACGCAGGCACCGGAAAAGCTGCGTGACCTGTGTAAGCAGCGGAGGCGCTGGCATATTGGGCTGTTTCAGGCCATGATGCGCCATCGCCGCATGCTGGCCAATCCTAAATACGGGCTGGTAGGTGCAATCTCCTATGCGTATTTTCTGATTTACGAGCTGTTTTCACCCTATATCGAGATCTTCGGTTTGCTGACGGTTGCGCTGGCCTTTATTGTTGACCTGATTAATGTGCCGTTTATGGTGCTGTTCTTTTTGATTTATATTGCATATTCCGCCATCTTGTCCATTACGGCGTTTTTCGCGCGTATTCATACGATTGACCTGAAGCTGACAGCGATGGATGTGCTGAAGGCGGTTGGCCTGTGCGCGGTCGAGGTCGGCGGGCTTCGGCTGATTTTGGCATGGGTGCGGGCAACGGCGTTGATCGGCTATAAACGGAGAAAGCATGTATGGGGCTCGATTGAGCGGCAGAAAATGAATTAAAAAGCGGAGAGCGGAGGATTTGGCATGACGTTGGATTCGTTGGAAACAGCAATGTTCGGGTATAAAAAATCAAGTGTTTTTCGCTATATCACCGAGACAGAGCAGGCATTTTCGGCAAGATTGTTGGCGCAGGAGCAGAGTGCCCAAAAAAAAGAGGCGCAGCTGCAGGCACGTATTCAGCAGCTGGAAGAGGAATGTGATGCGCTGCGCCGTCAGCTTGCTGCGCAGCAGGATAGCAGCGCCAAGTTATCAGGGCTGTTGGCCGATGCAGAGCAGCTGGCGGAAAAGGTGCAGACGGAAAGCCTTTCGCGCGCGCAGGCGATCCGGCGGATGCTGGATGAGGAACAGGCAATGCGGCAGCAGGTGTTGGAGCAATATCTTGCACAGCTGCGCGATGTGTGTGCGCCGCAGTCCGGTGCAGATACCGCTTTGACTGCGGCAGAGCAGGAAAACGGGATGGAAGATCCGATGCAGGAATCCGAAACCTCTGAACAAAAGACCGAGGCACCATGCACAGTGCTGGAAACGGCCGAACACGAGCCGGAAGCACCGTGCGCCGCGCCGCAAGTGCCTGCTATGGAGCAGGAAGAGACGGCCGAAGAGCCGAATGAGGACGAAACGGCAGTCCCCACGCAGGACGGGGCGCGCAGCGTGCGCGTTGGCGGCACAGCAGAGGTGTATCAGGCGGATGTGGAGCGGAATATGTCGCTGTTCCAGCGCAGGGTATATCCTGCAGACTGATGGACGGGAGGAAAACGTGGAGGGAAAAACGGTTATTTATATTGCAGGAAATCCCGACCTGTATCCGCTGGAATACTACGATGCGGAGACGGAATCCTATCAAGGCGTGCTGCCGCAGCTGTATGCGCAGTTTTCTGCACACAGCGGGTATGAACTGATTTATTATCCAACCGATGGGGAGGACCGACGGGAGGCTCTGGCGGAGAATCGGCAGGTGGATATCCTTTCCGGCTATGCGCTGGGTGACGAGATACCCGAAGGGGTGCAGGCAGAAACCGTGCTGCGCGTGACACGGGATGGGGAGACAGATGTCTATACCCTGGGATTTACCTCGGTTGCACCGGAAGGGCTGCAGGAGGAATTGACCGAATACCTGCAAAGCGTTTCGCAGGAGAGCATCAGCGGGCTTTTATTGGCGCAGGCGCAGCAGATGAGGCCTGCATCCGTGCCGCTCGCTGTGACTGCCTCGCTGGGGGTGTTGGCCGCATTGCTTGCTGTGACGGTTATGGTGCTGGTGCGGCGATACCGCGCAAAACTCCGTCTGGCATATGCCGCGCTGGAGCGCGACAGCCTGACTGGACTTGGCAATGGTACCTATCTGGAACGGCAATATCACCGGCGCGTCACAGGGAAAAACCGTATCCTTTATCAGCTGATTTATTTTTTTGTGGATATCGACCGCTTGCGTCATATGGGAACGGGACAGGAAACCGAGGATTTTCTGCAATTTGCCGCGCATGTTTTGCAGGAAAATACATCAGCGAACGATGTGCTGGCACGGGTATCCGATCAGGGGTTTGCCATGCTGCGGCTGGTTCCTGCGAGCGGAGGCGCGGACGACTGGATACGGCCGCTGCTCGAACGGTTGCGGAACTATGTGCCGGAGCATGGAAAACCGTATAACATCAGCGTAACGGCTGCGATTTATCCCTTGCAGCCAACAGACACCGATCCCAAAGAGATTCTGTCGAACGCCAATCAGATCGCGCACATGGCTGCGCGAGACGGGCACGACTATGTGCTCTGTACGGACCGCGTTCTGCGGCGATTGGGAGAGGAAAAACTGCTGCAGGCCGACCTTGACCGGGCGTTTCAGGAACACGAATTTCGTCTTTACATTCAGTTTTATGTTGATGCCCAGTCGCACCACGTGGTGGGTGGCGAAGCGCTATCCCGCTGGCAGCATCCACGGCGCGGTATTCTGACACCGGGTACATTTGTCCCAGCGATGGAAAAGGCAAAGCAGATCAGTCGGCTGGACTATTATTCCCTGCGTGAAGTGTGTATCTTTTTGGAAAAACTGGGCTATCGCGGGGTGCAGGATTTTTTCCTTTCCTGTAATTTTTCACGCGAAACCTTTGCAGCGCCGGATTTTGTTAGCCGTTGCATGGAAATTATCGATGCTTACCGTTTTCCGCGCGAACTGTTGATTTTTGAGATTACCGAGAGCGATATAGACAGCGATATGTCGCTGATCGCGCAAAATATTGCCGCGCTCAAAGCCTATGGCGTCAGCATTGCACTGGACGATTTCGGAGAAGGCTTTACTTCTTTTTGTGATTTGCAGCAGTATTCGGTCGATGGGATCAAGCTGGATAAATCTCTTGTGGATAATGTGCTTACATGCAATGGAGGCGCGATCGTGCGCGCGATGATTCAGGTTGGTCACGAACTGGGGGTTACCATTCTGGCAGAGGGCGTGGAGACAGAGGAACAGGCGAAAGCGCTGCAGGAAATGCACTGTGATGTGATTCAGGGCTTCCATTTCCATCATCCCATACCGGATTGGGAAGCACGGGATCGGATTGTGAAGCAGTTTGCAAATCAAAGCCCGGCTAGATCGAGCGGAGTATTGGCGGGGAGATAAATATGGACGAAGGAAAGATGAAACGACAAATGATACGCGTGACAGCCATTTTGGTTGCATGTGGTGTGTTGCTGTGTGTGATTGTGTTTGGCATAATGCAGTATGTCCTGCGGACGGCGCACGAAGCGGATCATGAACAGATGCAGCTTGAGGTGCAGGAGTACAAGAGCCGTATCTTAAAGCAGATGGATAAGAACCTGCAGATTCTGACCACGCTGGCTGAGGCATATAAGGTCAGCGAGATTACACAGACGGAAGAAAAGCTTGAAGAAAGCATCATTGAGACCAATAAGGCCAATCCGTTTATCAGTTTGGCTTTCTTTTGGCCGGATGGGCATGGCATTTTGAACGCCCTTGGAGAGGACACGCTCCATGCCATGTCCTTGGATGCCTGTGATGAAAATGCCGCGCAGGCGGTTCGACAGGCGCTGCAGGGTGAGGTTGCCGTTTCTCGCATGTTTCGCGGTTCGATATATGACGGGAGCCAGTTCCTTTATGTCGTACCGGTTTATCAGAATGATGAGGTTGTCGGCGCGCTGTCCGCGGGCGATACGCTGGAAGTGTTTGAGGATATTGTCAACGGGAATGCTGTTCTGGGCGGCGAGGGTTATCTGCACCTGCTGGGATCGGACGGGGCATTCCTTGTGCGGTCGGAGCGGACACTGATCAAGGACGAAATGCAAACGATCTTTGATGGCGCATATCTATCTGAAGAGACCAAACAGGCCGCCCGGACTGCGCTGGCGCAGCAGCAGAGCATGTTTGGGGATTTTACCTATCAGGGCGAAAGCTGCCATTTCTATATGGAGCCGCTCGGGCTCAACGGCTGGTATCTGTTCTGCGCCAACCGCTTGTGGGGGTCGTCAATGTCGTATGGCCGCATCTTGGTGATTGTGGCGGCCGCGTTTTTGTTTTTGCTGCTGATGATGCTGGCATTGATGGCAGCTGCCTATTATAAATTCCGAAAGAACACCGCGATGCTGCTTCAGCTGGCTTATTTTGACCCGGTCACAGGTGCGAAGAATACCACGCGGTTTGATAGTGAATGTATAGAATTACAGAAAAAGGAACCGGCATACAGTATTGCGGTGCTGGATGTCCATAATTTCAAATGGGTCAATGATTTGTTCGGTCCGACAGGCGGTGACAATCTGCTGCGTTATCTGGCGCTGCAAATCGGAAAAATATTGCACGGGGACGAAATCTTCTGCCGGGATGCAGCCGACCAATTCTATCTGTGGCTGCATGAAACCGATATGGGGAAGATCCGGGAGCGGTTGGGAAAGCTGATCGATTCCGTGCGGGAAGTGACTTCTCGTGCAACGTATAGCTATGAGATCACGCTTTATGCTGGCGTTGCGGTTCAGGGAGACCGTGATAAGGCGCTGGTTGCGCTGCAGAGTATCCGCAATAAGCAGTATCAGTCGATCGCCTTCTATGATGCGGAGCTGCATAAGGAGCTGCGTGAGCGGAACCAGATTGAAAGCAGTATGCAATCGGCGCTGCAGAACCGGGAATTTAGGCTTTTCCTGCAATCCAAGCATGACCTTCGGAATGACCGGCTGGCCGGAGCGGAAGCGCTCGTCCGCTGGTACAGGCCGGATGGAAGCTGTTGCTATCCCAATGTCTTTATCCCCTTGTTTGAGGAAAACGGCTTCTGCGTGAAGCTTGATCTCTATATGGTAGAACGTGTATGCGAGCAGCTGCGCGCATGGATCGATGCGGGGATCGAACCGATTCCGATATCGGTCAACCAGTCCAAGCTGCTGTTTGCCGACCGTAATTACCCGACAAATTTGGAACAGATCGTGGATCGCTATCAGGTGTCGCGCGAATTGATTACGCTGGAAATACTGGAAGGCGTAGCAATGGAGGATTTCGGCCTGCTGGAGGAGCAGATCGAAGCGCTGCATGCACGTGGGTTCCGGGTGTCGATGGACGACTTTGGAACAGGTTATTCGTCGCTTACCATGCTGAGCCGGTTGCGGGTCGACGAGGTGAAGCTAGATCGCGGTTTCCTGCATTCCGCACCGGGAGAAGAGGAGGCGCGGCGTCAGATTATTTTGGAGCAGGTTGTCAGCGCCGCCCATCGGCTGAAGATTGCGGTTGTTGCCGAAGGCATTGAGACAGAGCAGGATCGGGATACGGTCGCAGCGCTTGGCTGTGAGCTGGGACAGGGATATTTCTATGATCGCCCGATCAGCGCTGAGAATTTTACCGCGTGTCATATGCAGAACAAAACGAAGGAAGAAAAGGAAGAATAAGGAGAGTCGCCACCTGCTATGCAGGTGGCGGTTTGCGTGGCATACTGAAAGAAAGTATATAGGAGGTGGGGTGACACATGAAAACGTTATATTATGGTGGAGCGATCGAAACGATGGAACCGGCCGGGCGTGTTGAAGCGCTGCTGGCGGAGGACGGCGTGATCGTTGCGGCAGGCGATTGGGAACAGCTGCGCCCGATGACACACGGGGCGGAGACGGTCAATCTGGATGGCCGTGCGCTGCTGCCGGCCTTTCTCGACCCGCACAGCCATTTTTCCGGCGCGGCTTATGCCATGCTGCAGGCGCCGCTTGGGGAAACAGCGGATTTTGCGGAACTTGAGCAGGCGTTTATAAACTTCATCGAGGAAAACGCTGTGCCCGAAGGGCAATGGGTGGTTGGCCGCGGCTACGACCAGACCGCGCTTGCCGAAGGCCGCCATCCGACGCGTGAAGTGCTGGATCGTGTTTCTACGGTGCATCCGATTATGGCGGTGCACCAGTCCGGGCACATGGGTGTGTTCAACACGTGCGCGCTTGAACTGCTCGGCGTGACGGCTGATACGCCCGCACCCGCGGGCGGCATGATTGGTAAGGAAAACGGTAGCCTCACCGGATATATGGAGGAGAACGCCTTTTTGCAATATCAGCAGCGCGTCCCTTCGCCGTCTATGGATGATTTGCTGGGGGCCTGTCGCCGTGCGCAGCAGATGTACGCGTCCTACGGTATTGCGACCGTGCAGGAGGGGATGCTGCCCGGGGAATTGCTTGACCTGTACCGGATGCTGCTCGAGCGGGGTGCACTGGAACTGGACGTGGTCGCCTATGCGGGTATGGACGCGCTGGACGCGGCGCTGCATGCGTTCCCACACGCCGTGCGGCGGTACGACCGACACTTTAAGCTGGGAGGATGCAAGCTGTTCCTCGACGGTTCGCCGCAGGCGCGCACTGCATGGCTGCGGAAGCCCTATGAAAATGCGCAGGACGGCTATCGCGGTTATCCTACGATGGAGGACGATGCCTTGCGGCAGGCGCTCGAGACCGCCTATCAGCGCCGCATGCAGCCGCTTGTGCACTGTAACGGCGATGCGGCGGCGGCGCAGCTGCTGCGCGTCGTGGCTGAGATCGAGCAGGCGCACCCGGATTTCCGCGACCTGCGCCCGGTGATGATCCATGCGCAGCTGCTTGCGCCCGATCAGATGGACGATATGGTACGGTTGGGCATCATCCCTTCCTTTTTTGTAGCGCATGTGCATCGCTGGGGGGATGTGCATATCCAAAACCTCGGCATGGCGCGCGCGTCGCATCTGAGTGCGGCGGGCTCGGCGCTGCGGCGAAACATTCCGTTTACCTTCCATCAGGATACGTCTGTGCTGCCGCCTGATATGCTGCACAGCGTTTGGTGCGCAGTCGAGCGCCGCACGGCAAAGGGCGTGGTACTGGGTGAAAAAGAACGTATTCCTGTTGTGGATGCACTACGCGCAGTGACGGTAAATGCCGCGCATCAGTATTTTGAAGAGGAACAGAAAGGCACGCTGCGGCCGGGTAAGGCTGCCGACTTTGTGCTGCTCGATGCCGACCCGCTCACCGTTCCGGTTGATCGACTGCGGGGGATTCGTGTGCTCGAAACCATCAAGGGCAGCAAGACCCTGTTCCGGGCGTAGCGGACAAAAATCCCTTGCGCCTGCCCCGTTCTGTGTCGTATACTAAAGGACAGATCACGCAGAACAGGAGAGAGCAACATGAACATCACCAAGGGCGATGTATTGGAATTGCGCCGCCGTCTGAAAAAGACCGAGTGCACTTTTGGCCGTATGTGCGGCTGTTATGTCAACAGCGGCAAGCAGGTCGTTTTGAAGTTTACCGAGGATTTTGCCGCGCTCGAGGAGGATGAGTATTTCAAATACCTTGAGATCGCCAAGAAAACGCTGTCCGGTTCGCTGGGCAGCAATCTGCTTGAACTGGAGTTTGCCCGCGACGAGAAGGCCGTCGAGCATCAGAAATACCTGCTTGCCCTCAAAGGCAGCAAGTTGTCGAACGAGGAACTGCTTGACCGGCTGTACGAGCAGATCGTCAGCGAGTACGCCTATCCGGGCAATTACCTGATTCTCGTCTATCATGATGTATATGATGTGCCGAGTAAGGCGACGTCGGGCGAAGAACAGGACGAGTCCGAGGAGATCTACGAGTACATGCTGTGCGCGATTTGTCCGGTCGAGCTGTCCAAGCCCGCGCTGGGATACCGTGAGGACGAGAACCGCATCGGCGCGCGCGTGCGCGACTGGGTGGTCGGCCTGCCCGACCTCGGTTTTGTCTATCCGGCGTTTGCAAACCGCGGCAGCGATGTGAATGCCGTATTGTATTACGTCAAAACCGGCAAGGGTTCGCACCCCGAGTTGATCGAAAACGTGCTGGGCTGCGTGCCGCAGCGCACAGCTGCTGAGGACAAGCAGGCATTCCGCAGCATGGTGGTCAGCGCGTTCGGTGAGGATGAGGAACAGGCGGACGCGGCCTTTTTCCAGATCCAGAAAACGATCAGCGGCATGGTGGCCGAGCGGGAGGAAGACCCGACGCTGCCGCCGGTCAGCCTGACAGCTGAGACACTGTCTGACCTTGCGGCCGAGGCCGAGGTGCCAGAGGCGGCGCGCGCGCAGATGGAAAAGACATACAATCACCTGTTCGGCGATATGCCGCCTATGGCGGATAATGTGCTTGACAGCAAACTGGTCGAGGAAGGCACGGCGCGCGCGCATACCGCGGCGCTCGAGCAGAAAGTCGCGGTGCTGCAGCAGGAGCTGGCCGCGCAGGCGGCCGCACGCGCAGACGGGGAGGACGACGGCGAAGCACCGTGGCGCGAGGATGCAGAGATCGAGCTGCATGTTCCGGCGGAGCGTGCCGAACGCATCCGGGCCGGTGTGGTCGACGGGCAGAAGTGCCTGCTTGTGCCGCTCGAGGAAGGCGAGCACGCACGTATCAACGGCGAAGAACGCACGCTTTGATATGAAAAGGCGGGCGCGTGTCCCGCAATGCCAACAAAGACGGAGTCATAGACTCCGTCTTTTTGCATGCAAATGGGAGAAAAAACGCGCCTTCTGCGATTTTTGACCGGATATGATTGAATGGGATGGGGATTATGTGCTATAATGCCAATATCTAAGGTTTTTTGGAGCGTAGGAATATGGCTTATGAAAAGAACAGGCGCCGTCCCCCGCGTGAGGACGACGGCACACTGATCGAAGGACGCAACGCGGTGCTGGAAACGCTGCGCGCAGGCCGCACGGTTGATAAGGTTTTTGTAGCTGAGGGTGCGCGCATCGGTGATGTGGCGGCTGAAGCCCGGCGGCATGGCGTGCCGGTGGTCACCTGCGACCGGCGCAAGCTCGACCATATGAGCCCAACGGGCAACCATCAGGGCGTGATCGCGCAGGCGGCCGCGCAGGAATATGTTTCGCTTGATGATATCTTCCGCGTGGCGGAAGAGCGCGGCGAAGCGCCGCTGATCGTCGTGTGTGACGGCATCGAAGACCCGCACAATCTGGGCGCGATCATCCGCTCGGCGGAGACGGCGGGCGCGCACGGGGTCATTATCCCCAAGCGGCGTGCGGTCGGCCTGACTGCGGCGGTTGCACGTGCGGCGGCGGGTGCGCTGGCATACGTCGGTGTGCACAAGGCAAATAATCTGGCCGCGACACTTGATGAACTCAAGGAACGCGGCGTGTGGCTGTTCGGCGCGGAGGCCGATGGAACGGTCGGTCTGTACGAAGCTGCGTTCGACCGGCCGACTGCGATCATTATCGGATCGGAAGGGCAGGGGCTCAGCCGCCTGACGCGGGAAAAGTGTGACTATATCGTCAGTATCCCGATGCGTGGCCGGGTCAACTCGCTCAATGCGTCCAACGCTGCGGCGGTATTGCTGTTTGAAGCGGTGCGCCGCCGTACGCAGGGCCAATAAAGGAGGCAGACGGATAACGATATGGACAGAAAAGACGAAACCATGAACCTTGAGGCCATCAAGGCGATGCTGAGCGATGTGCAGGACAGCGCTGAGTTTGACCTGGATGCGATCATTGCCGAGGTGGAAGGCGGCGCGCCCGCCGCGCCGAAGGCCGCACCGGTCGAGATGCCTCGGATGGCGCCGGAACCCAAGGCAGAGCCGAAGGTTGAGCCGATGGAAATGCCAAAGGCTGAGCCGGTTAAGGTACCGAAGGCTGCTCCGGTCGAGGACATGGAGGAACCGGAAGAGGCGCCGCGTACCGCGCCCAAGCGTCGTATGCGCAAGGCTGAGCCGGAGGAGGAACAGATCCCGGATCTGACTGCATACGAGGATGAAATTCAGGATGCACGCGCCGCGCGTATCGCTGCGCGCGAAGCCAAGGCAGCCGAGCGCCGGGAAAGAGCGGCGGAAAAGGCGGCAGCCAGACAGGCCAAGCGTGAAGCGAAACTTGCGGCCAAGCAGGCTGAGGACGAGGAATATTTTGACGATGTCCCGGATATGTCCGCGGATTTCCAGCCGCCCATGCAGGCTGCTGGTATGATGGAAGCGGAAGAAGCGGCAGAAATGGCGGCTCCGCGCGGCCGCAAGGAAAAGATGACGCGCAAGGAAGCTCGTGCTGCTCGCATTGCGGCGGAACAGGCCGAGGAAGAAGAGGAGATCGAGCTGCGTGACCCGGCGCAGTCCGCGCGCGCATTCAAGCGGCGGGCGCAGGGGCTGAACGCCCGTTCTTTGGTGGTGCTGCTGCTGGCAGTGGCCGCCGCGTACATCAGTCTGGCCCCGAATTTTGACGCGCTGCCCATTCCGGCTGTACTGGACGTGGTGCAGAATCCGACCATTGGTATCGGCATTTTGATGCTGCTCCAGCTGGCAGCACTTCTCATCGGCATCGACGTGTTCGTTATGGGATTTTACAATCTGCTGCACGGTATGCCGGATCGCGCGTCTCTCGTGTCGTTTGCCGTGCTGTCAGCGCTGCTGCACGGTGCGTCGATCATTGTGTTCGATAACCAGTCCGGTGTGAGCGTGCCGTATATTGCGGTCAGCATCCTGCTGCTGTATGCAGCTATGCGCGAAGAGCGCGGCCGGTTCGCGGCGCGTGCACGTGCCTATCAGGCGATCTGCTCGGCGGAGCAGCCTGCTGCGATTTACAGCCATTACGATGCGCAGGATGATGTCTGTCGCGCGATCAAGGGCCCGCTGTTCGACGGGGACGCGTTCCTGACCGAGATGGAACGCCCGGACACGGTCGACCGTTTCTCGATGATTTACGTTCCGGTTGCGCTGGCAGCATCTATCATTTTTGCGTTGCTGGCTTCGGTCGGACGGGGCGAGCCGGTGCGCTTTTTCTGGGCGTTTTCCGCGATTCTATCTGTTTCTGCGCCGCTCGGCCTGCTATGCGCATTTGGCGCGAGCTATAAGAATGTTTCCCGCCGTCTGCTCACTTTGGGGGCGGCGATTGCTGGTGCGCGGCAGGCGAACCTGCTGCGCGGTACGGAAGAGGTTGTACTGGCCGAAAACGATCTGTTCCCCTCCGGCTCGATCGAGCTGGAGTCGCTGCAGAATATGGGCCGCCTGTCGGATGATAAGGTGCTTGCCTGTGCGGCGGCGCTGGCGGACGCGGCTGGCCTTGAGCTGGGCCGCGTGCTGACGGATGCGACGCGCGAACGGTACGGTGTAACGCTGACTGCACGCAATGTGCAGGCGGTGGAAGGCGGTCTGACGGGCGACATCGGTACGACCCGCGTTGTGCTGGGTACGGCGGCGCTGATGGTCAAGATGGGTATCCGTATCCCGTCGGGGCAGGGCGGACAGGTCTGCGCTTATCTGGTTGCGGATAATACGCTTGCCGGCATCCTTGTGCTGCGCTATCAGCCGACCAAACTGACATATCGTGCGATGCGCATGATGCGGCGTATGCACATGAACGCATCGCTTGCGGTGCGTGACTTCAACATTTCGCCCGCGATGGTCGAAGCAGAGTTCGACCTACGCCGTGGTTTTGCCGATCAGCCTGATCCGGATGGGGTTGAACGGCTGCTGGACCCGAACTACGCAAAGGGGGATGCGCCGGCGGCGATCCTGACACGCGAGGGCGCAGGTGCTTTGATGCAGGTGCTGCGCTGTGCGGATAAGCTGGCGGGTGCAGTCCGGTCTTCGCTGACGCTGGGGGCGTTTGCCGGCGTTTGCGGTATGCTGATCGTGGCCTATCTGGTTGCGCAGAACGCAGTGGACGCATTGCCGGTGCTTCATCTGCTGCTGTATGTGCTGATCTGGTATGTACCGGTGTTCATCATCACGCAGCAGACGCATTAAACAAGAAAACGTAAATAAAAAGGATGGGCAGCTTTGGCGGCCCATCCTTTTTGTTTATGCAGGACAGAAAAAACAGGCGGCGTCTTTGGTCAAAAGACGCCGCCTGTTTTCGGATTTACATAAGACGCATGCACCGCAGGACGGTGCTGCGGCGCACCGTCCTGAACGGTATCAGAAGAGGGAGGTTTACAAAGGGAGAATGGAGACAACGGAAAAGACCGCCATCGCCAGCGCTAATACAGCAGCAGCGGTGGCAAGATAAGCGCGTGTCATGCGGACTCCTCCTTTGGCTTGAAATGCTTTCTACTTTATAAACGTACGGCGGAGCGTTTTTGTGACAGGTCAGAGAAAATTTTTTTAAAAATTTTACAGCATATGGCCGGGCGGAAGCGGACAAAAGCAAGCGATAAAATTGCACAAAAAACAGCTTGCATGCGTGCACACAATCGTGTATAATTACAAATAAGGGAGTTGTTCCCGGTATCAAAGCGCCCGCATACAAGGCACGGGCAGGGGAGTGTTTATCAAATATGGCCAATTACCCGGTTAATAAGATCCGTAACGTATGTCTGATGGGACACGGCGGCGACGGCAAGACCTCGCTCGTCGAAAGCATGCTCAATATCGCCGGCGTGACCGACCGTGTCGGTAAAGTCACGGACGGCAACACTGTTTGCGATTTCGATCCCGAGGAAATCAAGCGCAAGTTCTCAATTTCGACGGCGGTTGCGCCGGTTGAGTGGAACGGCTGCAAGATCAACCTGCTGGATACCCCGGGCTTCTTTGATTTTGAAAGCGAAGTCAACTGTGCCCTGCGTGTTGCTGAGTCCGCGCTGATTATCGCTACCGGCAAGTCCGGCCCGGGCGTCGGTACGGAAAAGGCTTGGGAGCGCTGCGAGGCGCGTGCCATGCCGCGTATGTTCTACATCTCCAAGATCGACGAGGAAAACTCGGATTACTATACATCGCTGCATAAGTTGCAGAAGCAGTTCGGCGTTTCGGTTGCTCCGATCGTTGTACCAATCTTCGAAGGCAACCGCGACACCGTCGGCATCGTCGACTGCGTCATCCGCAAGGCATACCGCATGGAAGGCAACAAGCGCGTCGAGATCCCGATTCCGGAGGATATGAAGGAGCGCATCGACCAGCATCGCGCGGCGCTGTGCGAGAATATCGCTGAGCTGTCGGAAGAGCTGATGGAGCGCTACTTCGCGGGCGAGGAGTTCTCGGACGAAGAACTGATCGCGGGCATCCGCCAGGGCGTCAAGGATCTGGTCATTGCGCCGGTATTCTGCGGCACCGCGGCGACCGGTATCGGTTCTTATGCGCTGATCAAGGGCATCGCGGACTACATGCCGTCCCCCGATGAGAAGCCGGTCGAGATTTGCGAGGACGAAAAGGGCGAGTTGATCGAGATCAACTGCACGCCCAACGGTTCGACTTGTGCATTTGTATTCAAGACTGTTGCCGACCAGTATGGCCGTTTCTCGTACTTCAAGGTCATGTCGGGCGAGGTTAAGCAGGATATGACGCTGGTCAACAAGCGCGCGGACGCGAACGAGAAGATGGGTCATATCTACTCGGTCTGCGGCAAGAAGACCACCGAGGTGCCGGTTGTCGGCTGCGGCGACATTGGCGCGGTTTCCAAGCTCGTCACGACCAAGACGGGCGACACGCTGTCGATGAGCGTGCGTAAGGTCGAGCTCGAGCCGATCGAGTTTGCACCGCCGTGCTATACGCAGGGCATCGCACCGAAGGTTAAGGGGGCGGAAGAAAAGATTTCTGCCGGTCTGGCCCGTCTGCACGACGAGGACCCGTCCTTCGAGACCGAGTTCAATCCGGAAACCAAGCAGCACACCATCTCGGGTGCGGGCGATATCCATCTGGATGTCCTGTGCTCCAAGCTCAAGGATAAATTCGGCGTAGAAGTGGCGCTGACGCCGCCGATCGTACCGTACCGCGAGAAGATCCGCAAGACGGTTACGGTCGAAGGCAAGCATAAGAAGCAGTCCGGCGGCCATGGCCAGTATGGTCACGTCAAGATGGAATTCGCGCCGTATCCGGAAGGCGATTACCTGTTCGAGGAGAAGATCTTCGGCGGTTCTGTTCCGAAGAACTTCCATCCGGCAGTTGATAAGGGCATCCGCGAGGCAATGGAGCACGGCGTGCTGGCGGGTTATCCGCTGGTTGGCCTGCGCGCAACTCTGCTCGATGGCTCTTACCACGATGTAGACTCCAACGAACTGTCCTTTAAGATGGCAGCCCGTCTGGCGTATAAGACCGGTATCCCGCAGGCCAGCCCGGTACTGCTCGAGCCGGTGTGCTCGATGAAGGTCATCGTGCCCGATTCCTACATGGGCGACGTTATCGGCGATCTGAACAAGCGCCGCGGCCGCATCATGGGCATGAACCCGATTGAAGGCGGCAAGCAGGAGATCTTGGCCGAGTGCCCGATGGCGGAGCTGTCTGACTATGCGATCACGCTGCGTTCGATGACGCAGGGCCGTGGCTCGTTCGTCTCCAACTTCGAGCGTTATGATGAGGCGCCCGCTCAGGTGCAGGAAAAGGTCATCGCGGACAACAAGGCGAGACTGGAAGCGCTTAATAAGGAATAAGATACTGATTTTGTCAAAAACCGGCTGTTTTCACAGCCGGTTTTTTGTCGTTTCATGCGTGCGGGCAGGGTAGACGCGGCGCACAAACTGTGATATAATTTTAACGAGCACAAAGTTACCAAATATGAAGATAGATACGGAGGTTTCTTGCAATGCATGCAATCCGAAAGATCCAGGAGGATCTCGTTTATGTCGGCGGCAGCGACCGCCGTCTGAGCCGGTTTGAAAATCTGTTTCCGATTCCGCGCGGTGTTTCCTACAACAGCTATCTGCTGCTGGATGAAAAGACCGTGCTGTTCGATACGGTTGACGATTCCATCAGCCGTCAGTTTTATGAAAATGTCTCTGCTGCGCTGGCAGGACGTCCGCTCGACTATCTGGTGGTCCATCATATGGAGCCGGATCATTGCAGCATGATTATTGCGTTGCTGCACCGCTATCCTGAAGCAAAGATCGTTTGCAGCGCTAAGGCACTGGTTATGCTCTCGCAGTTCTACGCAGAGGATATGAAGGATCGTGCACTGATTGTGGCGGAAGGGGACAAGCTGTCTACTGGCAAGCACACGCTGCACTTCGTCATGGCACCGATGGTACACTGGCCGGAGGTTATGGTTACCTACGACGAGCCGAGCAAGACCCTGTTTTCGGCAGATGCCTTCGGTACGTTCGGCGCGCTGGCAGGCAATATTTTCGACGATGAAATCAACTTTGACAGCACTTGGATGAACGATGCACGCCGCTATTATACCAATATTGTCGGCAAGTATGGCGCGCAGGTACAGGCGCTGCTCAAAAAGGCAGCGGCGCTTGACATTGAAAGAATTTGCCCGCTGCATGGACCGGTTTGGCACAGCAATCTCGAGCTGATTCTGGACAAGTATCAGAAGTGGAGCACCTACGAGCCGGAGGATAAGGGCGTTATGATTGCCTATGCGACCATGTACGGCAACACCGAGAACGCTGCAAATGTGCTGGCGGGTATGCTTGCTGACCGCGGTGTACACAACATCGCGATGTATGATGTGTCCGGCACGGATGTGTCCGAACTGGTTGCGGAGAGTTTCCGCTGCAGCCATCTGGTGCTGGCTGCACCGACCTATAACGGTGGCCTGCAGCCGCGCATGGAGGCATTCCTGCATGACCTCAAGGCGCTGAACCTGCAGAACCGCACGGTTGCTATCCTCGAAAACGGCACTTGGGCACCGGTCTCCGGCCGACATATGAAGGCGATCCTCGAGGGCATGAAGAACATGACCGTATTGGATGCCTCGGTTGCGCTGAAGTCCACGTTGGCCGAAGGGCAGTTGGACACGCTCGCGGCGATGGCTGACGAGATTGCCGCACAGCTGGCGGAATAATCCTTCGCAAAACGACGCTGAAAGCGCCGCAGCAAATGCTGCGGCGCTTTTTTTGTTCTGTCTGTCCGTTTGTCCGCATAGGATAGAGCAAAAGCAGGAGGGCGATAGCATGATCGTTTTTGCAGCCAAGGTATCGGTGAAAAAAATTGTAGCAGGTGTGCTCGCGGCGGGCGCGGTCGTGGCAGGGATCGTTTTGCTGCTGCCGGCGGCGGAAAATGCACAGACAACCGTCGGTGAAGTGGGATTGGACAGCAAACTCAAGACAAACGAGCAGCGCGTGGCGCTGCTGGAAAGCTACGGATGGCAGGTCGATCCTGAACCGCGCAGTGAGCGCGAAGTACAGATCCCCAAAACTTTTGACGACACCTATCAGGCATATAATGCAATACAGCTCGAACAGGGGCTTGACTTGACGCCTTATCAGGGCAAACGCGCAACACTCTACACCTATGAGCTGACAGCGTACCCGACCGGGGAGCAAGGCGTGATTGCAAATCTGCTGATCCGTCGCAATCGTCTCATTGCAGCCGATATCAGCTCCGCGGAAGCGGATGGGTTTGTCCATGGCATTACCGAACAGCCTGCCGCGGAACAGCCGTCGGGCTGATGCGTCGCTGCGGTTGCTGGCGCGCCCTGCGGGGCGCGCTTGATATATACAGTATAATTGCACGAAAAAAAGCAGTTAGGATTATGGCATCTATTGGTGCGTTTCAGGGGATTGCACTTTTTTTGCAATTCCCTATTGTGCAATTTGTAAAAAAGTGATATGCTGATAGCAGGAATCCATTGTCGGGGGAGACAAAATGCCACGAATGCGATTGGACAAGCTGCTGGCGCATCTGAACTGCGGCAGCCGCAAGGAAGTGCAGGCCATGATCCGCGCGGGCCGCGTGCAGGTAGACGGCGTAACGGAGCGCGACCCTGCAGCCAAGGTAGACGCGGATACAGCGCAGGTTGTACTGGATGGACAGGCGCAGCATTATCAGGCGCAGCGGTACTATATGCTTAATAAGCCGGCGGGGGTCATCACGGCCAGTCGGGATGAAAGACATGATACGGTGCTGGAGTTGTTCCCCGAAGAGATGCGGCGCGGCCTGTTTGCGGTCGGACGGTTGGATAAGGACACCGAGGGACTGCTGCTGATCACAGATGATGGCGCGCTCAGCCATGCGCTGATGAGTCCGGCAAGGCATGTGGACAAGGTGTATGAGGCTGAAGTCGAGGGAGAACTGGTGCCGGATGCAGCGGCTCGCTTTGCGGCAGGGTTGGAACTCAAGGACGGCACAGTCTGCCGCCCGGCACAGCTGGAGGCAGCCCCTGATCTGGGTGAAAATTGGGTACGTGTGACGCTGCGTGAGGGAAAATACCATCAGGTCAAGCGCATGATTGCCGCGGTAGGCGGTGTGGTGGTACGTCTGCGGCGCGTTGAACTCGGCGGGCTTACGCTTGATCCGGCGCTTGCGCCGGGGGCGTTTCGCGCGTTGACCGCGCAGGAATTAACGCTGCTGACGCAGCAGGGAAAATAAGGCATCAAAAAAGTGACAAAAATTTTTTCGATTTTTGTACAAAAATCCGGAAGACTATGATATAATGTCATAAAATGCGCAGGGAAGCCCAACGGTTCTTGTGAACAATGTCGGGAAAAAGAGAAATTCGCTGTGCCGGATGGCCGTGACACAGCGACAATATGCCGCGGCAAACGGGAAATACGGGAAAGGTGATGGAAATGGCTTCAAGATTGTTCCAGTCGATTGTTTTGCAGATGAAGGACACGGTGGACCGGACCATCGGTATCGTGGACGCAAGCGGTGCGGTTGTGGCATGTACGGATTTGCCCCGTATTGGTGAAATGCGTGAGGAAGCAATCACGGAATTAGGTTTTGCCGGGGAGCTGGTGCGCTTCGGCGGCTATACCTACCACACAACAGGCGACCGTTCCAGTCGACTGGAATATGCGGTATTTGTGCAGGGTGAGGACGAGCTGGCGCGCAGTATCTGCTCGCTGGTTGCGGTTTCCATCAATAATATCAAAACCCTCTATGATGAAAAGCACGATAAGGCAACTTTCGTCAAGAATATTATTTTGGATAATATCCTGCCCGGCGATATTTACATCAAGTCCCGTGAACTGCATTTCGGCAACGATGTGCCGCGCGTTGTGTTCCTCGTGCGGCAGCAGATGCCGGCGGATGTGGCGGCCATCGACGTGGTGACGGGTATGTTCCCGGACAAGCAGAAGGATTTCGTGCTGCATATTTCCGAGACCGATATCGTAGTTGTCAAGGAAGTCAAGTCGGGCAGCGACGTGAAGGACCTCGCCAAGATTGCCGCTTCCATAGAGGAAGCACTGCTCAGCGAGTTGTCGGTCAAGTGCCTGATCGGCATTGGTTCGGTGTCCTCGCAGATGAAGGATATTGCCAAGTCCTTTAAGGAAGCGCAGACCGCAATCGAGGTCGGCGCAGTGTTTGACACGGAAAAGAACATCATCAGCTTTGAAAACCTCGGTATTGGCCGTTTGATCTATCAGCTGCCGATCACGCTTTGCGAAATGTTCCTGAGCGAGGTGTTCAAGAAGGGGTCGATCGATTCGCTCGATCAGGAGACGCTGTTTACGATTCAGAAGTTCTTTGAGAACAACCTGAACGTGTCCGAGACCTCGCGTAAGCTGTTTGTACATCGCAATACGTTGGTTTACCGTCTGGAAAAGATTAAAAAGCTGACCGGTCTTGACCTGCGGGAATTTGACCATGCGATCGTGTTCAAGGTGGCGCTCATGGTGCGTAAATATTTGGCAAGCCGTGAAGACGGTACCCGATAAGCCTTATTTTTGCAGTTTGGTCACCAAAAAAACACATACGCCAAAAAAATGGCGGGGAATGTCGACTTGCGTCATTCTTGAAGTTATGTTATAATAGGCAAAGGTGTATGATTATGCATGCACCTTTGCCTTTTTGTTTATTACGATCGGCTCCGGGGAGGAATGCCTGTGATACGCATGAATGACGTCACCATGGTGTACGATAATGGTACCCGTGCGGTGAACAAAGCCAGCCTGCGCGTGGACGAGGGAGAATTTGTTTTTCTGGTCGGCGCGTCCGGTTCGGGCAAGACAACGATTATCAAACTTTTGACCGCTGAAGTGCGCCCGACCGAGGGCCGCGTGCTGGTCAACAATTATAATATTGGAGAGATGAAAAAACGGCAGATCCCGTACCTGCGCCGCACACTTGGCGTTGTGTATCAGGATTTCCGTCTGATCAATAATAAAACGGTATATGAGAATGTAGCGTTTGCCATGCGTACGATCGGCGCAAAGGGGAAGGCCATCAAGGAGCGCGTGCCCTATGTGCTCGATCTGGTCGGCCTGTCGGATAAGGCGCAGACCAAGCCGATGAATTTGTCGGGCGGCGAGCAGCAGCGTGTTGCAATCGCGCGTGCGCTGGTGAATAACCCGCGTCTGATCATCGCCGATGAGCCTACCGGCAATCTCGATCCGGCGCGTTCCCTCGAGCTGATGACACTGTTTGAAAAAATCAATGAGCTGGGCACCACCGTGCTGATCGTCACGCACGAAAAGGGACTGGTGGACGAGTTTGAAAAACGCGTCGTAATGATCGACAAGGGCGAGGTCGTCAGCGACCAGACAGGTGGGTACTATCAGCTATGAGAAGTTTTGGTTACTATTGGAAGGAAGGCTTCCGCAATATATTCAAGCACGGTTTCATGTCGATTGCGGCGGTACTCATTATGATCGCCTGCCTGCTTTTGACCGGAACCGTCACACTGATTGCATATAATATTGATCAGAGCATCGAAACACTGCAGCAGTCCAACGAAATCGTCGTTTTCATCGATGAGGATTTGACAACCCGTGAGGCGAAAGCACTCGGCAGCGAATTCGAACGCATTGATAATATCGCAACCATCGAGTTTGAGGACCGCGATGTAGCACTTGAGAAATACCGCGAGGAGCTTGGCGAGGACGCGGTGATTCTGGAAAACTATAATTCCGCGAATAACCCGCTGCGCAACAGCTTCATCTTCACGCTGAAGGACCCGACGCTTGCAGAGCAGACGATCGAGGAGATCAGCGCGGTGGATGGCACGGATTATATCCGTGCGGATGAGGATGTGATTTCTAGGCTGATCCAGGTGCAGCGCGTATTCAATATCGTTGCATTGGCAATGGTTGTTGGTTTGGCGGTTATCTCGATCTTCATCATCGCCAACACGGTTAAGCTTGCCATGTTTGCTCGCCGTGAGGAAATCTCCATCCAGAAGATGGTCGGCGCGACCAACTGGTTCATTCGTTGGCCGTTCGTGATCGAAGGTATGGTGCTCGGCTTACTGGCAGGCGGGCTGGCCTTCCTGGCAGAATGGGGACTGTATTCCGAACTGACCAACATTGCCAGCGGCGTAATTCCGTACTTCCACATCCTGCCGTTTGATAACCTGCGGCTGCTGGTGCTCGGCGTATATCTGGGCGCGGGCGTGCTGTTTGGTATCGGCGGTTCGGTGACGAGTATCCGTAAGTTCATGGATGTTTGACCTATCGGCAAGAATAAAGGAGCGAAACCCATTATGCTGAAACAAAAAACGATACGACTGATTTCCTGTGTGATTGCCGGGATTCTGGTTATCGCGCTGCTCTCCTCTATGATAGTGAGCAGTCTTGTCTATGCAGGCGCGGCAGAGGATGCCGACGAACTGCAGGATAAGTTGTCCTCCCTTGAGGATGAAAAGGCAGCTGTCAAGGAAAGAATTGCTGAGCTGACCAAGCAGGCGGACGACGTCGAGGCGACGCGTGCCGCGCTGCAGAGCGAGATCGACCTGACCAAGGAAGAGATTGCGACGGTTGAGGCCTATATCGAACGCCTGCAGCAGCAGATCGATGTTAAGACCACGGAACTGGAAGCTGCGGAAGAGGCGCTGGAGCAGAAGGAAGAGGAATTCGCGCTGACGGTGCGCACCACCTATGAGCAGGGCGATAGCAGCTATCTGCAGGTGCTGCTCAATTCCACCAGCTTCTCTGATCTGCTGTCCCGTATGGAAATCATCACAGCGATCATGGAAGATAACAAGAAGACGGTTGCCGAATACACAGCAGCCAAGGAAGATATCGAGCAGAAAAAGGAAGAACTGCAGGCGACACAGGATTCTCAGAAGGAATATCAGGAGAACCTGAGCTATAAGGTTGACGAGCTGGCAGCGAGTGAGGCGGAACAGGCCGCGCTGGCGGAGAGCATCGAGGCATATAAGGCTGAGAGTGAGGCCGAGTACGACCGCATTTCGAGCGAGATGCAGGAGGTCAGCAGCCAGATTGCGGCATTGTCCGCGCAGGCGGCGGCTGCCGGCGGCGTGCCGTACAGCGGTACCTTTGTCTGGCCGACACCGAGCTGCACGACAACCTCGAGCGCTTATGGCTACCGTGTGCACCCGATTTACGGCACGGTCAAGTTCCACGCCGGTGAGGATATCCCGGCAAGCTACGGCGCAGAAATCCTTGCTGCGGCATCCGGTACGGTGACCACCGCAGGCTGGGTTTCCGGCTACGGCAACTACACGGTTATCGACCATGGCGGCGGCACGATGACGGCATATGGCCATCAGTCCAGCATCATCGTTTCGGTCGGCCAGTATGTGGAGCAGGGTCAGGTTATCGGCTATGTCGGTTCGACCGGCAACTCGACCGGCCCGCACCTGCACTTTGAGGTGTACCAGAACGGCTCGACGGTCGATCCCAAGAGCTTCTTCAGCTTTACTTAAATCAAAATGGCATCAAAGGGGGAGGGCGTTCGCTCTCCCTCTGCTTTTGGGAGGAAACGGCATGTTTGAAGGACAAGAACACAAGGTCTCAGTGTCGACCGCACTTCTTCTATGTGCGACCACTGCCGCAGCAACTATTTTGGGTTGTTATGCAGCGGCTGGGTGGCGTACAGATGAGGTCGAGGACAAACTGCGCGAGATCGATAAGCTTGTAGCCGACCGCTATGTCGGCGAACTTGATGAGCAGGCGGTGGCGGACTATGCTGCGGTCGGTTATATGACCGGGCTGGGCGATAAGTGGTCGTCCTATATCCCGGCTGACCAATATGAGGCATATCAGCTGAGCAGCCAGGGCAAAGGCTGCGGCATCGGGGTGACGGTTATTTCCGGTACGGACAGCATCCGTGTCAATCTGGTGTATGATGATTCGCCGGCAGCCGGGGCCGGTATCCAAAAAGGCGAATATATCGTCGGTGCAGAGGGCAAGACGGTTGCCGCTGACGGCGCGGACGCTGTGCTCGATGCGATCGCAGGCGAGGCGGGCACCGAGGTGACCGTATCGGTTGCGGAAACACCGTCCGGCGCGGCGCGGGAGCTGACCATGGAGCGCGCGATGGTGACGCAGAAAATGGCCTGGGGACAGATGCTGGATGGAAATGTCGGTTATATCCGGATAGAGAATTTCCATGATGGATCGGCGGAACAGTTCCAGCAGACGCTGGATGATCTGATCGCGGCCGGCGCGCAAAAGCTGGTGATCGACGTGCGGCACAACGGCGGCGGACGCGTCAAGGAGATGAGTGAAATGCTTGACCCGCTGCTGCCGGAAGGGACAATCATGACGCTGCGCACCAAGAGCGGCAGCGAGACTGTCTATGAATCAGACGCGGAAATGATCGATCTGCCGATTTCGGTATTGATTGACGACCAGAGCATCTCAGCGGCCGAGTTTTTTGCCGCAGCCTTGCAGGAATATGAGCGCGCAACGCTCGTCGGCACACACACGACCGGCAAAGGCCGCGCACAGCAGACGTTTGAGCTGTCGGATGGTTCGGCGCTCAATCTTTCGGTCGAGGAATATTTTACGCCAAAAGGGAACAGCCTTGCGGATGTGGGCATTGCGCCCGATATTGAGGTAGCGCTGACAGACGAACAGGCGGCAGATTTTTATTTCCTTGATCCGCAGGATGATCCGCAACTACAAAAAGCGGTCGAAATTCTGGGGTAAGAATACGCTATATCGGGCAAAATGTGCAAAAATGCACTTGCTCGCTTGACAGCGCGCCGAACGTTACCTATAATATAGGGTACTGTACAGCGGCGCCCGGCGTCGCTGAACCTATGAATAAGAAGGGTTTGCAACTATGGCAAAAGAAATCAAATTGACCCAGGAGAGCCTGGACGCTTATAAGGAAGAACTGGAATACCTGAAAACCACCCGCGCCGACGAGGTTGCTGAGCAGCTCAAGGAGGCGCGCTCTTTCGGTGACCTCTCTGAGAACGCCGAGTACGACGAGGCGAAAAACGAGCAGGGCAAGCTGTATTCCCGCATCGCGGAGCTTGAGGAAATCATCAAGCTGGCTGTCGTCGTGACCGGCGACACCTACGCGGCGGATGAGATCTCTCCCGGCTGCCGTTTTATTGTTAAGGATCTGGAGCTGGACGAGGAGGAGGAATACCACTTCGTTGGTTCGCAGGAGGCCGACCCGATGGAGGGCAAGATCTCGGACGAGTCGCCTTTCGGTAAGGCGATGCTCGGCAAGAAGGTCGGTACCGTGGTTGAGGTTGAGGCGCCGATCGGCGTAGTCAAGTATCAGGTAATGGATATCAAGAAATAAAGGAAGAAAGACGGGGAAACTAATGGCAGAACAGCATCAGGCGCAGGAACAGCACGAGCAGACCGCAGAGGAGCTGCACGAACTCAAGCGTATCCGCCGCGAAAAGCTGGCGGAGCTGCAGCAGGCGGGCGCAGACCCGTTCCAGCAGGTACGCTTTGAGCGTGACCATCACACGGTTGAGATCCACGAGCATTTTGACGAACTGGAGGGCAAAACTGTCCGTCTGGCAGGCCGCATGATGAGCAAGCGTATTATGGGCAAGGCGTCGTTCTCCGACCTGTCCGACCGCTACGGCCGCCTGCAGCTCTATATCAAGCGCGACAATGTGGGCGACGAGATCTATAAGGGCTATAAAAAGTTCGATATCGGTGATATCATCGGCGTGTCCGGCGAGGTGTTCCGCACCCAGAAGGGCGAGATTTCTGTCGCGGTGCATGAGCTGACGCTGCTGAGCAAGAACCTTGCGCCGCTGCCGGAGAAGTGGCACGGCCTGAAGGATACCGATATGCGTTACCGTCAGCGCTATGTTGACCTGATTGTCAACCCCGAGGTGCGCGACACCTTTGAGAAGCGCTCGGCGATCGTGCGCGAGATCCGCAACTTTATGGATTCCCGCGGCTTTATGGAAGTCGAGACCCCCTGCCTGAACACCATCCCGGGCGGCGCGGCGGCGCGTCCGTTCATCACGCATCACAATGCGCTGGATATCGATATGTACATGCGTATCGCAACCGAACTGCACCTCAAGCGCCTGATCGTGGGCGGTTTTGAGCAGGTGTACGAGATCGGCCGTATTTTCCGCAATGAGGGCATGGACACCAAGCACAATCCGGAGTTCACCACCATCGAGCTGTATCAGGCGTACACCGACTATCACGGTATGATGGATATTACCGAGGATATGGTTGTGCATGTGTGCGAAAAGGTGCTCGGCACCACGCATGTCACCTATCAGGGGATGGAGCTGGACTTCTCTAAGGGTTGGAAGCGTATGACCATGGCCGAGGCGGTCAAGGAATATTCCGGTCTGGACTTCATGGCGATGGACGATGCAGAGGCGTTTGCGGCGGTCAAGGCCAAGGGTGTTGAGATCGAAAAGGGCAAGGAGAGCTGGGGCGACCTGCTCGCACTGTGCTATGACGAATTTGTCGAGGCGAACCTGATCCAGCCGACTTTTATCATGGATTATCCGGTTGAGGTTTCGCCGCTTGCCAAGCGTAAGGCGTCCGACCCGCGTCTGACCGAGCGCTTCGAGTGCTTTGTCGCGGGTCGTGAGCTGTGCAACGCATTCTCTGAGCTGAATGACCCGATCGATCAGCGCGAACGCTTTGAGCGTCAGGTTGCGCTGCGCGAAGCGGGCGACGATGAGGCCAGCATGATGGATGAGGATTTCATCAATGCCCTCGAATACGGCCTGCCCCCCACGGGCGGCATGGGCATGGGCATCGACCGTTTGGTCATGTTCCTGACCGATTCCGCGTCCATTCGCGACGTACTGCTTTTCCCCACGATGAAGCCACTGGATTAAAGACCCGTTGCGGCGCAAGGGTTTGCGGGTTTTTCACGAGCCTGAAAGAGCGGTTTTACACCAGTTTTACACCAGTTGGATTCAGCAGTAACACGTTTTTACACCTGATTTTACACCAGTTTTTAGAGAGCCTCCTAAAAGAAAAAGTGCCCGTGGCAGTTGAGCTACGGGCACTTTTTTTATACTTTTTCAGTTATTTTTATACATGGCGGTGCAACAAATGAAATGGGTTTAATTAGAAGCCATTGCACGGGGGTGAAATGACCGGCTACACACGGCAGCTATTTGAATCCTCTGTCCACAGATTTTCTTTCTCACGATTTTTATATTCTTCCTGCTCTTCAGAAGTTGCCGGCCGGATCATGGCCTTTCCACAGTCCGGGCAGGTATCCTCAGACGTTCTAAGGAACAGGTAATGACAATTATCACAGGCATATAGCATTTCAATCAGGCCTCGCTTTCGTGTTTACCAGTGTAGCACGGAGCGGGGCTTTTTTCAATCTATCAGGAGGGAGGCCGGCGAGATGAAGTGCCTGCTCAAATATCAATGGGTCAAACTACCCCGCAATCAGCTTCCGCCCGGCAAGGGCATTATGGGCTCTTGGGCTCGATTGGCCTCCCGTGCAGCCTTTAGGACTGGGCAGGCCCGGTACTGCGGTTACACCAACAAAGTGAGTGCCGGGGGCTGGGCAGGCGGCATCGTCGGTCTGAAGAGTATCCTGGCAATCAAACGTCGGCGGCAGGCTCTTGAACATATGGACACTCTGGCTGACCTCGGTTATATTACCTACTCACTGGACACAAAGACAAAGAAACTGACCTATCAAGTCACAGATTGGGTCGTAAGATGCTCTGGCGAGCCCTGTATGGGCCGTGAGGCGGTTTATGCGACAGAGGGGTATGGATTCCTCTGCCTGCCCAGAAACGTCACACAGAGGCTTGCAGAGCGGCATTATCAATTTGCTGAGGCAGACGCATGGCTCGACCTCTGGTGCCACACAGTGTGGCAGGAGTCCAGCAATGCGTTTTCCTTCTCGGCGCCGGCTGTTCAGTTTGGGCAGTACGGCGCTGTTTTGACATTGGAATCCCTTGGCAGGCGTTGGGGATGGGAAAAGACGAAGGTCTGGCGCTTTTTCAGAAAACATGCGGATGCCTTCCCGCTGTATAAGCTGCCAGGTGCTTTCGGTTGCCTCATCTTCAATGCAGTCTATCCGACTGGAGAACAATTCACCTTGCCGTCCCAGGACAAAGTCGAGCGCATTTTGAGAGAAATACGCACAAAAGACGGGAATACGCACGAAAACCAGCAGAGCGACCATGCCCGCATCTGCAAACTGGTCGCTTGGTACAGTCGTGCAGTGCTGCCCCGGGAACAAGAGGAGTGCCGTGTTGCATCTGAGGACTGCTATATTACGCGCGCGTATTTTTCTCTGGGTAAGATTTTAGAGTATGTTAGGGAGGACTGCCAAGGGATATCTCCAGCGACGCCAAATTTTGAATTATTCCGCGGAACCTTGCCACGGGCCGGGCCTGCGGATCAGGATGATGGAGGTATTGAAAATGGCAGATTTGAAGGCATCCCTCTGTGGTGAACTGCCGAATCAGGATAGTGCGATTCCCCAGGAGCAGCTGCGCGCCTTGCTGGAGCGCAGGGGGATCGTGGGAGATCCGGACATCCCCAATGCGAAAGCCCGGCTTGCGGAGCAGGAGCTTCGCCGGAATATGTACCATAACACCCAGGTCATGCTCAAGCACTACCGGGACATCGTCTGGGCCTTGGAATGCTTCCCCAGTGAAGTCGCACAGGAGCTGGATCAGCCGCTGAAGGATCTGGACGCGCTGCTCAGCGTAGTGGACACGCAGGTGGCGCTGGGGAACGCGAAGTTGGAGCACCGCCTGCTCAGCATTCGGAAGTCCCGCCTGCTGCTGGACCGGATCAATGAGGCCCTGACGGTCCTGCGCCATAAGCCGGGCAACGGGGAGCTGATGTATAACATCATCTTCCAGACGTTCATCACGCCGGACAAGCCCAGCCATACGGATATCCTGTACCGGCTGGATATCTCGGAGCGGCACTATTACCGGCTCCGCCAGCAGGCGGTCAACATCTTATCCATCCGGCTGTGGACGGCCCCGGCCGGCTGTCTGGATGCATGGCTGGAGCTTTTGACGCTGCTGGAGGGGTGATGTCCTACTCTGCGGCAGAAAAATGGCAGAAAATTGGCAAGGTCGGTGCGGATGACAAGGGGAGTGCAGATGTGCTATCCTGTTATCGTCCAAAACTGGACCTGACGGCAGGGAGCCGCCTTGAAGTGATTGAGAACAGTCGCTTCGAGGCGGCTCTTTGCTGCAAATATGACGAAAAGGAGGGAAGCAAATGGCAAAGGACGAGAGCAGGAGGGATCGCTGGGTGAAGGCGTCCCAGCGGCTGCGCAACGCTTTCCAGATGGCGGCGGTATCCTGTTACATGATGGTGCTGTTCGCCCAGCCGGCGGCTGCTGCGGACACCATGTGGACACGGTTCAGCACGATTATCGCAGATGTCTATGGCGAGCTGGTGGGCATCTCCACCATCGTGGCAGTGACTGCGGCTGCGGTGGCGCTGTTGGTGCGGATGATCTCCCGCAATGAGCGGGCCGTCGCAGAGGCGACCAGTTGGCTGAAGAGAATCGTCGTGACCTGGATTGTGCTCAATACCCTGGGCTTTGTGGTCGCCTACCTGCAGCCGCTGATCCAGGGCGGACAGTACACGCCGTCGACTACTCCCTGATTCCAGAAAGAGCAAAATCAAACCTGAGGAGGATATGTCAGTGAAGAACAAAATCTTATCTCTCACCGCATCGCTCCTGCTTTTGACCATGCTGACGCTGCCTGCGGGCGCGGTCAGCTTGGACGTGACGGATCCTGACGCCATGATCCCGGTCGATATCATCCTCGACCAGGACAACAAGGAGATCCGCAAGGTGTATGATCTCTCGCCCAACACCGACCCCTCCACGCTCCCCATGGGGCAGTTTGAGCGGGATGGCCTCCTGTACGACTGCACCGATGTGCTGCGAGAGGTCATCATCGGCAGTGAGACGCAGGTCATCACCCAGGAAGAGAAGGTGGACAGCGACAAAAAGGACATGGACACGATTTTGTCCCTACTGCCCCAGGAGAAAGAGATCACCACGGAAGAGGGGTTTACCGGCACCCTCACGCTGGATCTGGACAGCATCAAGACCGAAGCGGCCGGGTATGGCAGCAGCACCCAGCCGGTTACAGCCACCAGGACCTACCCCAATCTTGCAAACCAGGACCTCAACCATCTGCCGAAAAGCATCACTGAGGGCGGACGGACCCTGACGCTCCAGGATGTCCAGTGGCAGACGGACAATACCTACAACGCCGATGACTATGAGATCGGGGATCGTTTTACTGCTGTCTGCACCTACGGCGGGAGCAAAACAGTCAGTTATGTGACGGGCTATACCACCACAGCCAACTACTCAGGTGAGGTCTACCGCACTGGGGTCACAGTGATCCGCTACACCGTCATTTTCACCGGCACCCCGATGGAGCCTGTTGCGGAGGAGCAGTCCCAAAGCGGCGGTCTCAACTGGCTCATGGTGGCCCTGCCCGTGCTGGCGGCTCTCGGTGCCGGCACCGGAGGAACATACTTTTTCATGAAACGGAAGGAGCGAAAGATGTATGAGGAACTGGCTGAAAGCAACGATGCTGCTGCTGGCCGTCACAGCGATGATGGCGACCCCGGCGCTGGCGGCGGAGTATGAGTTTGACGACTCGGACGGCCCCATGTATGCGCCCCCCACCTCTGTTGACCAAGTGATTGTCGTTGGTGGTGGGGCCACGGAGAGCAGCAACATCGACCGCAGTAAGAATACCGCTGTCTTTGCACCGCCATTCGGCAGCCCAGAATCCTACCTGCCCGGGGCCGGGACAACTCTGATTCCCCAGGCCAGCACATCGACCGGGAGCACCATCAGCGGGGAGACAATCTACCTCCCACCGGCTTCCTATGATGACAGCACGCCGGCGCAGGATACCAGCCTGAGCAGTAACAAGTTCACCCTGCCGGATGGCCTTTTTTATGAGGATGGCAGTCTGGGAAGGCTGAAGATCCCCTCCCTGGGGCTGTCCGTAAAAGTCTATGAAGACGAGAGCCTGGAGAGCCTTGCCAAAGGTGCCGGACATTTTAAGTCAACGTCCTGCTGGGATGGCAATGTCGGTCTGGCTGGCCATAACCGCGGCGTCGCCAATCATTTTGGACAGATCCATACTCTGGAGGACGGAGATAAGATCACCTACACCACAAAACTCGGCACGCGAACCTATGAGGTTTTCTATGTGGGACAGATCGAAGAAACCGACTTCTCAAGACTTGGCCGATCCAGTGAGAACATGATCACGCTGATTACCTGTGTTCGTAACGTACCGGAGATGCGCTGGTGTGTGCAAGCACGTGAAATTACCTGATTTACAGGATGTGCGTTGTAAAATCAGTCTCAGTCTGGTGTAATAGAGCAAAATCACCTGAAAGGGGACCGATTGTATGAAAAGGGTATGCTCATTGTGTCTGAGCTTAGTTCTGGCATTTGTACTGACCTGCCCCGCATTGGCGGCGGTGACAGCCACAGAACCTGAAATTGCCGCAGCTTATCTGAAAGAGCGCGGGATCATGGTGGGCGCAGATGACGGAAACATGATGCTGGACTCCGGCCTGACGCGCACAGAACTGGCGGTGCTGCTGGCGAGGATAACCGTCAAGCCTGAATACCTCGAAGCGGAACAGAAGCTTTATATTCGGGCATGCAGATTTACAGATGTCCCGAACTGGGCGAAGGTTTATGTTGGTTTCTGCAGCTATAACGGCCTCATGGCGGGTTATGGCGGTGGGGTCTTTGGAGCAGGAGACCCAGTCACCTCGGCGGCTGGATGCACTGTGGTTCTGCGGTACCTCGGTTACACCGAAAGCGATTGGGATTATTCCTCTGCCTGCAGCAAACTGGTGTGCCTTGGCCTGGCACCGTCCGAGTTCATAACAAAGCAGGTGTTGACTCGCGGCGATATGGCGATCCTACTCTATCGGGCATTGCATAGCGAAAATGCTACTATGCCGGAGGAATCGCTTGATGGGGGAATTACCTTGAATGAAGATGGCTCCATCAATCCTCCTTCCGACGGTTCGCGGTATGTGCCGCAGGAGGGCGATGTAATCCGCTGCGATGACGGCACCAACTACACCATCACGGATGTGAGCCGCTGGGACAAGAATATGTTTGCCTCCGGCCCTGTAGGGGACCTGCCCGAGCCGACCTGCGACTGGTCGCTACTTCCTCAGCCAGAGCTGCCAGCACCGGAAACGCGGCACTACTCCGTCAATGGCCGTGAGTACTTGTTTGTGAGGAACCTCTATGAGACCCGGCGTATGCTCTACACGCTATATAATGCCATTGGGGATAATCCCGAGACGTGGCAGAATGGCGCCCCGCTCTCCCATCCAAGCGGAGAGCCGAAGGTAAAAATCAATTTGACCATCGCCGGTGACATTTATCCCCAGGTATTCTGGCCTTGGCGGGCTGAAGAGATTGTTGATTTCTTCAACTCGTGCCCGGCCGGCACCTATAGTATGGAAGTGTGGGATGTCTATATTGACGGCGTCTTTCAGCGGACGGAATACAATATCCATGCCCACTAACGCGCACGACAACTTCACAGAGGACAAAACGGTATGCCATAGCATACCGTTTTTGTGTTTCCAAAACAAATTTCATAAGAAGAACAGCCGTGGATCCATTGAGACTAAATGGATTCGCGGCTTTTTCTGCTCAAATTTGGAGGAATACCATGAAAAAACGACTTCTCTCGATCCTGTTGGCCATGATTATGGCCCTTTCGATTTTGCCGACAACCTCCATGGCAGCAGATTCCGTTGAGGAGGCCCTTGGCGAGATCGACATCTACAACGGCGGGACCGAACTCTCTTACCTGATGATCAATGGTCGGGTCCGAACATTGATCTATACCTATTACAACTATGTCAATGCGAAGGGGGAAACCAGAGAGATTCCGGCCTACTGTGTTAACCCCAATATCTACGGGGTGCCGCAGACGGTTGGCGTCGGAGAGAGCATTGAATATCTGGCGGAGGAAAAGACGTCAGATCCCAAGGTCTTGGGAATTGTGGCCAGCGGCTATCCCACCCGTTCTTTGGAGGAACTTGGCCTTGAAAACAAATATCAGGGTTATTATGCCACGAAGATGGCCCTCTGGTGTTACCTCCTGAGTAACTGGGATATTAACAACCTCAAGGTCAATTCCTCTCTGACCGGAGTGGAGCTGCAGCGCGCCCAAAAAATGCTCGCCGCAGCCAAGGACATCTACGCCAGAGGGACGGCTTGGACGGAGGTGCTGTCGCCGGAGATTACCTGCACACCGGATCGGGATACGGCTTATCAGGTCACCATTGACGGCAAACAGTATAAACAGCAGGTTTTTACCTTCTGGAGCAAAACATGGGTCTGTGATTATTCTGTGGAAGTATTCTTTACAGATCCCGCATCTGTCCCCGAAGGAACCCGAATCGTGGATATGGACAATCGGGACATTACCACCATTACCACGGAGGGCACCGGAGACGGCTATGCCGGCAAGTTCAAGGTTTTGTATCCGTTGGAAAGTGTGCAGGGGGAAACTGGGAGCGTCCAGCTCTCCTTCCGCACGAACGTCTACAAGTATGCGGTGTACTATGCAGTTTGTGCCGAGAAAGACCAATACGGAAATATCCAGAACTATGTCGTGGATACCGACCCCACGACAACTATGAGTCTTTCCGCCTACAGCAATTACGCCGATTCCGGTGAGGAGCCGCCCGAGACCGGCCTGCGCATCCTCAAGTATGAGACTGGGACAGAAATCCCCATCAGCGGGTGCCGTTTCGAGGTTATCGGCCCTGACGGTGACTCTGTCGGCGTTTTTGTGACAAATGGGGATGGACGTATTGAGATTCCGTTAAAAAAGAGCGGAAATTATACCGTAATTGAACGGGATGCGGCATCCCATTATGTTATCAGCGAAGAGCCCGCCCAGAATGTCACCGTGGTCTACGATGAAGTGGCCGAGGTGACATTTTTTAACGACCCCTATGGCACGCTGAGAATTGAGAAACGGTCCAATACCGGCCAGAAACTGCAGGGAGCAGTCATCACCATTGAGCATATTGAGAGTGGGCAGACCTTCACACAGGAGACTTCAAGCGCGGGTGTCGCCATTTTTGACGAGATCCCCTTGGGTGCGTACCGGATCCAAGAGGAAACTGCCCCAGTCGGCTGGCAGTTGGATGATACCGTCTACACGGCGACTGTAGTGGCTGGCGAAACGACTACCATCCCTATTATCAACGAAGAACTACCAGGATTGCGGATCATCAAGTATGATCGAAAAAATATGGTCGCAATGCCTGACGTTACCTTCGCGGTCTATCGGGACGGCGAGTTCCTGGGGAATTTCCAGACTGATCAGTTCGGTGAGATCCTGCTCACCAATGTGGAGCCGGGCACTTATCGTGCTTTCGAGGTGGATACCGGCGATGAGGGGTATATTCTGGACACTACGCCCCAGGAGGTGGAGTTACACGCCGGCGATGGCATCAAGGAACTGTTGTTCTTCAACGATGTCAAGCCCGGGTTGAGGCTGGTGAAGGTGGACTCAGACGACCCCTCAAAGGCGATTCCCAACGCCGTTTTTGAAATCGAATCTGTGGAGGGCACCTACGGCCCTCAGGAGTTCCGAACGGACGAGAACGGAGAGATCGACCTCTCCATGCTCCCGGCGGGTTCTTACGTGGTGACTGAGAAGTCCTGCGATGGCTATATCATCGACGAGGCCCAGCGCATTATTGAACTGAAGCCCAACGAGGATGCTCAGTTCGTTTTTACCAACCACATCAAGCCCTCTCTCCAGCTCATCAAGTTGAGCAGCGATGGCTCCCGCCTGGCCGGGGTGACCTTCCGCATTGCGAAGATCGAGGACGGCTCTCACTATCTGGACCGCACCACCAGTTCCACAGGCGAGATCCTGATATCCGATTTGGAGCCAGGTGTCTATTCCGTGCGTGAATTGTCCTCGGTGCCAAATCACATTCCAGACGATACAGAGCATCATGTGGAGTTGTTCCCCGGGCAGACCAGCACGATCACCCTGACCAATGACCGGCGGCCCAATTTGTATATCCACAAATCAGACGCGGACACCGGCGTTCCAATTCCTCACACGGTCTACCTCGTGAAAGGTGCGGACGGTCACTCCATTGCCGAGGTAGAAACGGACGAAAATGGCGTCGCGGTCGTAGAGAATTTGCTGCCCGGAGTGGTGGAGGTCATCGAAAAATCCGTGCCGGAGCCCTACCTGCTGGCGGAGGAATCCCAGCTGGTGACCCTTTTCCCCAACCGGGACCGGGATGTGTATTTCGAGAACTATAAGCGCCCTGTTATCGAGATTATCAAGGAAAACGAAGTCACCCATGATCCTCTCGAAAATGTGCCCGTACAGGTCTGGTACGCCAGCAATAACACGGACACTGGCGAGTACAACGACCTGGGCGTGTTCTACACCGATGAGAAGGGACGCATCGTCCTGAGCGATCCCGACCTCTCCCTCCGGGACGGCTGGTTCCGCATCGAGGAACTGGAGCCGCCGGCCGGGTTCTCTCTCACAGAGTCCAGCAAACAGGAGGCATTCATCGCTGCCGGTGAAGGCCACACCTTCCGCATCTATAACCGCCCCAATTCGGCCATTTGCGTATGGAAGTATGACAGTGAAAGCGGGGCCGCAATCGAGGGGGCTGTGTTCCAGGTCCGTTACCTCTCCGGCAACACCAGCGGCACTGGCGGCACGGTCATCGGAACATACCGCACTTCAATCAATGGTTCCTTCACGGTGACCGATCGCAAACCAGGCACCTACATCATCGAGGAGCTCTCCAGCGATGGCTCTCACGTTATCGACACTCCGCCCCAGACCGTTTACCTCTCGGGCGAAGAGCAGGAAGTCATACAGGTGTATTTTGGCAACAGCCCCATGGGTTCGCTTCTCATTAAGAAGGTGTCCAGTGCAGATAACTCTCCAATCTCTGATGTTCAGTTCTTTGTGACCGAGAGCGACGGCACCGTGGTGGGTGATGGCAATGGCTACTTTACCACCGACTCGGCGGGCACCATCCTGATTGAAGGCATCGAGCCCGGCACAACGCTGGTCGTCAAGGAAACCCGCGCTAAAGAAGGATTCCTGCTCGACGACACGCCCCAGACGGCCCAGATCCAGGCCGGCCAGACGGTCACCTTGGAGTTCCGCAATCAGCCCAAGGGCAATTTGATCGTACACAAATTGTCGAGTACCGACAAGAAACCGCTTGAGGGGGTCCAGTTCAAAATCACCTATGCGGATGGTTCCTACCTTGCAGACGAGAATGGCCATCTGTCCTCCAACGGCCTGTACTGGACCAATTCCGAGGGCCAGATTGTCCTCTCCAATGTCACCGGCACAGTGGTCGTCACTGAGGTACAGAGCATCGAGGGGTTCACCATCGACCCCAATACTCAGAGTCAGACCGTTGTGGTCAATCCGGACGATACCCAGGAGTTGTGGTTCTATAACGACCCGGTGGGCGGTATCGAAATCATCAAGGTCAGCGAGAGCAGGACCTCGGAGCGCATCCCGGATACCACCTATGAGATCCGCCGAATGGATGATGCCTTGGTGGACACCATCACGACGGATCGCGATGGCCGTGCCTTCCTGTCTTTGGAGGACGGCTCTTACTACGCCGTTGAGATCGAGGCCAATCCGAACTTCATATTGGACGATACCCCGCACTATTTCGAAGTCAAGGACGGCCAGGTGACCACCCTGCGCCTGACCAATGCGGCGCGGTCCGGTATTCTGATCCACAAGGTGGATCAGAACGGCGAAGGCATCTACGGGGTTACATTCCTGCTCTACGATGAAGACCGCAATCCCATTGGGGAGTTTACCTCCGATGATGACGGCTGGGTCTATATCACCGCTGATGACCTGCCGGACGGTGCCAATACCAGCGGCCGGTTCTACCTGCGTGAACTGGAGGCCGCGGAAGGCTACATTTTAGACGAAGAGTACAAGACTGTCTATGTGCGGCCGGGCCATACCGCGGAGATTGAGTGGGTCAACGAGGCCATCACCGGTCAGATCCAGATCTGGAAGAAGTCTGCGGATGACAATGCCATCAATGGATTCCCAGCTGGCACACCGCTGGAAGGCGCGGTATTTGAGATTTATAACAAGGCCAATGCCCTTGTAGATACCATCGAGAGCGACAGCAGAGGCCTGGCAGTCTCCAAGCCGTTGCCTTTGGGCCGGTACATTGTAAAAGAGGTGTCCAGTCCCCAGTATTACTCCGTCAGGGACGAAGAGGTGACGGTCTACCTGGAGCATGAGGGGCAGATCGTACAGATCGAGTTCCTGAATGAGAGCGTCTATACCAATGTGTCTATTGGCAAGAGCGGCTATACAGAGGTTGTGCCCGGCCAGGAGATTCGCTACACCTTTAAGGATATTGGGAACAACTCCACTGTGCCGCTGGATAGTTTCTACTGGCGCGACACGCTGCCGACTGACGCCGTCCGGCTGGATAAGATCATCACTGGCACCTACTCAGCCCGGCTGAACTACAAAGTCGTGTTCCAGACCAACCTCTCCAATACCCAGCGGGTGTTGGCAGACAACCTGAACACTTTGCAGAACTACACTCTCGATGCCTCCCCGGCGGCACTTGGGCTGGCCTCCAACGAGTATGTGACCCAGGTCACCTTCCTGTTCGGCCGCGTCCCCGGCGGCTTCCGGCAGGTGGAGACACCGTATATCTACTGCGATATCCTGTCCAGCCTGCCCCACGAATACCGCTTTTCCAACAAGTGTGATGTGGGCGGTATGTGGCAGAACCAGTGGATTCAGGCGACCGACCGGTGGGTGACCATCATCTACCGCGGCGGTCCGGTCCCGACCCTGCCCCGGACAGGCTACTAAGCAGAACGATCAGTGATGGGAGCGGCCAATGTGCCGCTCCCATCTATATTGAGGAAACGAAACCATGTTAGATTGGATCTTTGAGGGCATAGCGACTTGGGTGGCAAGCGTGATGACCCAGATCATGGACGCCATCTCTGGAGTGTTCATAGGTGCGCTGGGTACAGATATGACTGCGATGGAGGAATATTTCCCCTTCGCAGTAAGCGCCTACACCATCATCCAGTATACGGCCTGGGCACTGCTCTTCCTTGTGGCGACCTGGCAGATCTTCCGTGCCTTCAGCGGCCCGCTGGGGGAAACGGAAAATCCGCTCACCATCTTAGCGCGGGGCGCTATTTTTGGATTCCTAATCGCCTATGCAAAACCCATCTTCAGTCTTGCCCTGGACATCGCGCGGGCGCCGTACACGGCGCTCATGGACTCCACGCTGGATCCCGGCGATTTTACCTTCGCGGGGATCGAGCAGGCGCTCACCAATGGGCTGACCACCCTCGTCTCAGTATCCACGGTGGTCGGCCTGATCCTTTTGATTATCCTGATGATCGCCCTGGCCTGGAACTACTTCAAATTGCTTCTGGAAACTGTGGAGCGGTATGTGCTCGTGGGCGTTCTCTGCTATACCTCGCCGCTTGCCTACGCCATGGGCGCGTCTAAAGCAACCTCGCGGGTCTTCCAGAGCTGGTGCCGGATGGTCGGCTCCCAGCTGCTGCTCCTGGTGCTCAATGTGTGGTTCCTGCGCGCCTTCAACTCGTCGGTCGGCCAGTTCATTGCCAACGGCGGCGCGCTGACCAATGGCCAGGGCAATATCTTCCTATGGCTCTTCTGTGCCCTGGCGCTGCTGAAGATTGCCCAGAAATGCGACAGCTATCTGGCGGCACTTGGCCTGTCTGTGGCCCAGACGGGCAGCAGTATGGGCATGGAGATGCTGATGGCTGCCCGGGTGCTGACCGGCTTCTCCAGAGGCGGAGGCGGGAATGCCGCTTCCGTATTCGGAGGGGGAGCGCGGGGCGGCGCCGGTGCTGCTGCTGCCGGAACGGCCGGCGGTGTCGCCGCCGGCGGGATCCTGTCCGGCTTCATGAACCGATACCGGCCCAACAGCTTTGTCCGCGATGCCGTGGTGGACGGCGGGAGCCGGATGGGCGCGGGCGGCGGCGTAGGCTTCGTGGGCAGGGCTTTCGGCGGCATGGCGGCCCGCAACGGTGCCACGCTGACGCCAAACTCCATATCCTCTGTGGCCACGCGGCCGCCCAACGTCTCCGGCACCATCGGCGGAGAGATCGCCGACCGCAGCATTCCGGGCTATATGCCCCAGCTGGCGGGGAGAGCCGCGGCCAATATGACCTATTCCGGCACCCAGATCACCGGCGGGCACATCAGTACCACCGCCACCGCACCGGATGGGCGGCAGGCCAAGGTAGACCTATACAGTACCGCCCAGCATGAGGCACCAGGTACGCCGCACACGGTGGTCACGGCCGCCGACGGGAGTCAGTGGTATCAGGTTGCCTCCGGGGAGGGCATGGGCGCCTTCTATGCCACGCCCACCTTTACTGGCGATGTGTCCGAGGCGGCCCAGGTCGCCGAGGCATTCCCCAGCGCACCGGACGGCACCCTGCTGCGGCAGGTGGACGAAGGGACTCTGGAGGCCAGTTACCCGAATGGCGGGAACAGCCTTTGGTACAACAGCGCTTACTTCCAGGAGCCGGATGCGCCCCATGAGGTTATCCAGGGTGCGGACGGCCTGAGCTGGTACGCGATGACGCCGGCTGCCGCAGTCCCGGAGTTCGAGCCGGAGACACCGGCGCCATCGGGTGGTGGTCTGAGCCCGTCTGCCCAGTACAACGCGGCGCTCTTTGGCCAGTTCATGCCTGGCTTCGACCAGCCGGTGGTGTCTGTGGACAGTTCCCGGTCCGCCGACGGTATTCTGGAGGTGCGCCACGAGGACGGCACCGGAACGGCTTTCTACGACCGGACCATGTATCAGGCGCCACGCGGCGACTACCATGTGTTTGAAGACAGCGGCGGCAGCCAGTGGTACGCCATCCCCGGCACGCCCGCTGTGGAGCGCCGGCCCGTCTATGAGGACGGCAGGCCGGTCTATGATGGCGACAAGCTGCAGACGACGACGGTGGAAACTATGCGCTACAAATCCACGCCGTCCCGCCACGCGCAGCCCCAAAAGCGGCCTGTGACGGAGCGCAAGCCACCCAATCGGAAGAAACCCTGATCTGCGGGCAGACGCATCCATCTTCGGGCGCGTCTGCCCGCCTCTTTTACCAGAAGCGAGGTGATCCCCTTGTCTGAAGAACAGCGCTTCGGCGATGGGCAGGACAACTACCTGCAAGGCATGCGGCAGGCCGCCGAGGCGGCGCGGCAGTTTGGCTCCGCCGCCGGCGGCGCCGGCGCCGCTGGAGCTGCAGGCTCCGCTGCGGGTGAGGCCGCGGCCAATGCGGCCGCAGCGACGGTGAAGGCAGGAGTAGAGGCTGGCAAAGCGGTGTCAGGAATTGCGGCGGGCACCGCAGTCGGCGGCCCTTGGGGCGCCGTTCTGTCCGCCGCCTGGTCGCTCCGGCACACTCTGTTCAAGATCCTCATTTTTATCTGCCTGTTCCTTCTCTTCATTATCATCGCGGTGGTGTCCCTGCCCTCCATCGTGTTCAACAACATTTTCCACACTGATCCATCCACCGTCGATCCCAACGGGCCGACGGAGGTGTCCGCAAACTTCGATGACCTGTCCGCCGTGGTGTCAGACTGTATCCAGGCCGGCTATGACGCCGCCCTGGCCAGGGTAGATCAAATCATCGCGGACGGCGGCTATGACTATGAGCTTTCCATGGAGGCGCTGGTCAACAACGCCCTCGTATCCGCGGACTACGACACCTGCTACGCCCTTGCGGCCTACTCCGCGTCCATGGGCCAGCGCGGCACCACAAAGTCGGATCTGCAGAGCAAACTCAATGCGGTGGCCGATCAGATGTATCGCGTGACCTATGAGGTAAAGGAGGCGCAGGTCCCGGCAGAGAGCGGGGAAGATACGGATGAGGCGGGGGAGGGCAGCGATTCGGAATCGGAAGAGGAGCCGGAAATGGAGACGGTGGAATATGTCATCTGCACCATCTATCCCTTCGACCTGTCCGTGATCCTGGATGCCTTCGGAGTGGATGTGGACGCCACCTATGACCAGTTCAGCATCACCTATGGCGAGGCCATCCTCAATATGTCCAATGCCCTGAAGATGACCATGTACGGAACCGCCAGCGACGGGAGCGTGCCGCCGATCAGTGATGCGGAACTGAACCTGTTCCTGGCCAGCCTGGACTGCAGCGGCAAGCGGAAGGAGCTGATGCGCTGCGCCCTGTCCCTGGTGGGCCGTGTTCCATATTTCTGGGGCGGGAAAAGCGCCCCCGGCTGGAACAGCGAGTGGAACACGCCAAAGCTGGTGACTTCCGCCGGCTCCAGCAGCACAGGAACGATCCGGCCCTACGGGCTGGACTGCTCGGGGTTCACGGAATGGGTCTATCAGACGGCGCTTGGCGTCACCCTCTACGACGGGACATGGAACCAGTGGGATGCCACCCACGCCATCACCGAGGAGGAACTGCTGCCCGGCGACCTGGGCTTTATGGCGGTGCCCGGTACCGTCCCGGTCAATCATGTCCTGCTCTATGCGGGCGAGGACGCCGACGGAAATAAGCTCTGGGTCCACTGCGCCAGCGGGACAGGGGTGGTCCTCAACTCACCCGATTATGTGACCCAGTACCGCCGCAGGAACGATGTTGACCTGGAGGGCGACCTTGTCCCGGCGGCGCTTGATGTGGAGGAGGCCGGCGCAAGTGGATGACCGAGAGTTCAGCAATGTCTATACGATCCCGCCCAACTACACCGATTCCGGGAAGCTGTTGGGCGGTATGCTGGAGACCCGCAACACGATAGAGGCTGTGTTTTTGCTTCTGCTTGTGGGCTACCCAGAACTGATGTGGATGCACCTGCCGGTCACCGCAAAGGTCGTGGTGATGACCATGACGCTGCTGCCGATGGGCGTATTCGCGCTCATGGGGATCGGCGGCGATTCCCTGCTCCAATTTGCCACGCACATCGTTCTGTTCTGGATGCGGCGTCGCCAGCTCCATTACAGGAGGATAGGTTATCACTATGGCACATCAGACACGCACAGGAAACACCCGGGGGCGAAAGGCTCCGCCTGGCCGGGGAAGGCAGGCCGAGCGCCTGGAGTTCGTCCAGGACTACATCCCGATCAAAGACCTGCGAAACGGCATCGTTGAAACCACGGACGGCCGCTACCTGAAGATCCTGGAGATCGAGCCCATCAATTTCCTGCTCCGCTCCAATGAGGAGCAGTGGGGCATCATCTCCACCTTTGCCAGCTGGCTCAAGATTTCGCCCATGCGCCTGCAGTTCAAATCCGTCACCCGCAAGGCCGACTCAGACCGCTATGTGGCCGGCCTGGAGGCGGACATTGAAAAGGAAGATGTTCCCGCCTGCCGGGAACTGGGCGAGGGCACCATCCGTTTCATCCAGGAGGAGGGGAGCCGGGAGGCCCTGACCCGCCGGTTTTTCCTGATCTTTCAGTATGAGGCGGTGCGCCGGCAGTCAGACACCGACTACGGGGAGGTCTACGCCGCCCTTCAGACGGTGACCCAGAACGCCAGGACCTACTTCGCCCAGTGCGGCAACAGTATCGTGCAGCCCAAGGATGAAGACGCCTTTGTGGCGGAGATCCTCTATATGTACTTCAACCGCCGCTCCTGCGTGGAAGACCCCTTTCAGAGCCGGCTCAACCGCGTAGTGGTGGATGCCATGACGGCAAAGAAGCGGGTGGTAGGCGTGGATCCCGTGCCAAAGATCCGGGCCGTCAATTTCGTGGCGCCCCGAGGCCTCGATCTGAGCCATCCGGGCTATATCGTCATGGACGGTATGTACTACACCTACCTCTACATCCGCAAGAGCGGATTCCCGCAGCAGGTGCGGGGCGGCTGGATGTCCTCCCTGATCAATGCAGGCGAAGGCGTCGATGTGGATCTGCACCTGCGCCGGGAGATACGCGGCAAGACCATTGACCGGGTGGCCCAGCGCATCCGGCTCAACCGCACCAAGCTGCGGGAGCTGCAGGACACATCCACGGACTATGAGGAGCTTGCCGGCTCCATCCAGGCAGGCTACTACATCAAGCAGGGCCTGTCCAGCCGGAATGAGGACCTGTTCTATATGACGGTGCTCATTACAGTGTCCGCCCCCACCCTCGACGAGCTCCAGTGGCGCAAGCAGCAGATGACCGACCTGATGAAGTCCATGGACATCCAGGTGGGGGACTGCCTGTTTCAGCAGGAGGCGGCGCTTCGCTCCACCATGCCGTTTCTCTACCTCGACCCCAGCCTGGAGCGCAAGTCCAAGCGCAACGTGCTCACGTCCGGGGCTGCATCCACCTATATGTTCACGAGCTTTGAGCTCTCGGACGACAACGGTATCCTGCTGGGCCTCAACCGGCACAACAACTCCCTGTGCATCGTTGACCCTTTCAACACCAAGGTCAATAAGAACGCCAATTTTACCATCTGCGGCACCTCTGGCGCCGGCAAGACCTTTACTATGCAAGTGATGGCATTACGATTAAGAATGCGCGGCGTCCAGTGTTACATCCTGGCGCCGCTCAAGGGCCATGAGTTCAAGCGGGCCTGCCATAAGATCGGCGGCACTTATATCAAACTTGCACCCGGCTCCAGCGCCTGTATCAACGTCATGGAGATCCGGCCCACCCTCACACCGGAGATGGAGCTGATCGACGAGCTTGATTACAGCGATATCGACTCCATGCTGGCGAAAAAGATCCAGCAGCTGATGATCTTCTTCTCCCTCCTGATTCCGGATATGTCCAATGAAGAGGAGCAGTTGCTGGACGAGGCGTTGGTAAAAACCTACGCCAACTTCGGCATCACCCACGACAACAGTTCCATCTATGAGGATCCCGGCAGCGGAAAGGTCAAGACCATGCCCATTCTGGGCGACCTCTATGAAGTTCTCAAGGAGAGCCCGCTGACCGCCCGCCTTGCCACCATCGTCAGCCGGTTCGTCACCGGCAGCGCCCAGAGCTTTAACCGCCAATCGAACATCAATCTGAGTAACCGCTATATTGTCCTGGACATTTCCGAGCTGAAGGGCAAGATGCTCCCCGTTGGCATGATGATTGCGCTGGACTATGTGTGGGACCAGGTGAAGGCCGACCGTACGAAGAAGAAGATGGTATTCATCGACGAGATCTGGAAACTGATCGGCGGCTCGGCAAACAGGCAGGCGGCGGAGTTCTGCTTGGAGATTTTCAAAATTATCCGAGGGTACGGCGGAGGTGCAGTTGCAGCGACACAGGACCTGTCCGATTTCTTCGGGCTGGAGGATGGCCGCTACGGGAGGTCCATCCTCAATAACTCAAAGACGAAGATTATTCTGAACCTGGAGCCAGATGAGGCGGAATACGTCAAGGATGTCCTGAAGCTCACCCGCACCGAAATCCGCAGCATCACCCAGTTCGAGCGCGGCGAGGCCCTGATCTCCAGCAACAGCAACAAAGTGCCGGTCATCATCAAGGCGTCCAGGGAGGAGCAGCAGATGATCACCACTGACCGCGCCGAGCTGGAGGCCATGCTCAACGAGCTGAAGGCGGTGGCCAGTGTCGCGGAACAAGAGAATATCCAGTGTGAAGATTCAGGAGAGGGGGAAAGCCATGCCGGCAATTCAACTTTATCCACATAACCAGGTGGCATTTGAGAATCTGAAGACGGCCTTACAATACTCCCCCAGGACTGCTGTGATTCAGCCAACTGGGACAGGAAAGAGTTTTGTCGCTCTTGCTTTAATTGAGGAAAATCCTCATGCACGATTTCTTTATCTCGCACCGTCAAACTATATTTTCCGACAACTACGACGGCATGCTGGTAATACAACGATTCTGAAAAACACGATTTTGATGACCTATCAGCGGCTCTGTTTTCTATCCAGTGAAGAGAAACGCGCATTAGCGCCTGACTACATCATTCTGGACGAATTCCACCGCTGCGGAGCGGATGAATGGGGGACAGTTGTGCAGATGCTGGTACGACAGTATGATTCCGCAAAACTAATTGGATTTACTGCTACCCCCATCCGCTATTTGGACAAACGAGGCGTCCGGGATATGGCGGAGGAACTATTTGGTCACTGTGTCGCCAATTATTATTCCATCCAGCAGGCCATGGAAGACGGGATTCTTCCTGTGCCGCATTATATACTCGGCGATATTCTGATAGGGGAAAAAATCCGCGCCAAGGAAAGGGAACTTGACACATACTCTATCTCCACACAGGACCGTGAAAAAGGTAAAAGCATCCTGCGGGAACTGCGCCGTAATATGACCTCGGCAGCGGGTGTAGAGGAGATCCTGCGCACTTATCTCCCAAGCAACCATGCCAAAATGATTGTGTTCTGCAGGAACCTGGATAGTTTGACAGATGCGCAATCCGCCATGATCCAATGGCTCGCTCCTGTTGGCAATACCCGCTGCTATTCCTGCCGCTCAGATAACAAAAGTGCGGATCAGGAACTGGCAGCCTTTCTCAATGATACCGAGACGGACGCATTCCGACTGCTGTTCTGCGTTGATATGCTCAACGAAGGGCTACACATCAAGGACGTTGATGGGATCGTCATGCTCCGTCCAACAGAAAGTCCAACGGTGTACCTACAGCAGATCGGACGATGTTTGGCATCCACGCCTGGAGCCGATACCACACCCATTATTTTTGACCTTGTCAACAATTATGCCGCCGTAGCACTGGATGGCCCCGACTTCAGGTTTCTAAACCCGCATTTTGATAAGACAAGTAAGGGCGGAAAAACACTGGAGATTCCTTTCTCTGTGTGCGGTAATGCTGCCGAGTTTCAACTGGTGTTGGATAAGTTTGACCATCTGTTCACTTTGAAAAACAGATGGAATTCTGCATTGAAGTTGCTGGAGAGTTATATTCAAGAATATGGAAGGTATCCAAGTGGGAGAACCATATATCATGGGCTCCAACTTGGAAGATGGCTTCTGTACCAGGTGCAAGCACTTAGGCAGGGCAGACTATCGGCAGATAGGGAAGAGGTATTGAACGCTTTACCGGGTTGGGAGAACTATCAGAAAACCAGGTTTATCCACCGCAATACCTTTGACGATATTTACCCGGATCTGAAGGATTACTACGAGCATGAAGGTCACCTCCTTATTCCCAAAAGTTATGTAAGTCCGACAGGACACAAAATTGGCGCCTATATCTACCGGCTCCGTCGGATACGAAAAGGCGCAGAACGCGGCAGCCTTACCACGGCGCAAATTAAAATGTTGGATGAAATTGGAATGGAATGGGAGCAACCGAAACGAATATTCAAAAACTTTGACTGGTACTATGAACCACTACTCCGTTTTTACAGAAAAGAAGGACACATCACGGTGCCACAGCACTATGTCGATCCAGAGAGCGGTTGTAAATTAGGGGCTTTCATTTCACGTGCCCGCGCTTACAAAAAGGGAAAAGACCAATCCCTTCATCTTACCGAGGAGCAAATCGCACAGTTGGATGCACTTGGTATGGAATGGCAAATCAGTCCATCACCCAAATCCTTTGATGAATACTACGGTGAATTAGTTAGATTTCGCCAGAAATATGGACACATTTTAGTCCCAACTAATTATATTGATCCGGATACCGGCTGTAAGCTGGGATATTTTATACAGCGAATGAGGTGTGCTCGCAAAGGGACAATAAAAGGCTCACACATTACTCAGGAACAAATCGACCGGTTGGATGCGCTGGGAATGATATGGGACGGATCAGCATTTACATCGCAACAGATGAGGGCCAAAAATCATTATATCCTGGAGGAACAGAGAGATGACGTACATCAAACCCCTTAGCCGAGAAGAACAGGCCCACTGCCGCCGCACGGCGGCACTATCCGAACTACTGGCCAAGCTGGCCGGCTTACCGGACTCCGAGGTGAGGACAGTTACCCAGTCCGCCCTTGTCCACGACATCGGCAAGACGGCCATCCCGCCCGCCATCCTCGGCAAGACCGGGCCGCTGACTGAAGAGGAGCATGCGATCATGCGCATGCACACTGCCATCGGCGCCCATATCCTGATCCATACCCACGGCGCCATGCGCACCGCATCCGCCGTGGCGCTCCAGCACCATGAGCGTCTGGACGGCAGCGGCTATCTGGGCCTGCGCGGGAATGAGATCCATCCCCATGCGAAGCTGGTCGCGGTTGCCGATGTCTTTGACGCCCTGCTTTCGCCCCGCCCCTATAAGCGGCCGTGGAGCATTCGGCGTACCTGCGATTACCTCTCCAGCCTCGCCGGCGTGAAACTGGACGCCAAACTCGTCGGACTTCTGCTGGACCACCTCCCACAGGCTCTGGCGCTGCGCCATGAGGAAATACGCATAAGGAGCAGATTACGCATTCCTAGAGATTATGCACACAAGGGGAAGGGGGTGATTGGCCCATGCTGCTGCAGGAGGAACAGTACATTATCCATTGGCTGACGGAGTATGGCGCGCTGACCAAGACGCAGGTAGTCCGCATGCTGAAGGACAAGCCGCCCCAGACGGCGGAGAAGATCATCCGGGGGCTGAAGCGTGACGTGTTGCTCTATGACATTTCCGGCGGGTACTATCTGGGAGTTGACCCCATGTGTCAGCCGGACCCGCGCATGATCCTCGCGGTGTGGGTGCTTTTGCAGTTCATCGACAAGGTGGAGCCCATGGCCCACTATCCGGCCACTTATCCGTCCCAGATCTTCTTCCTCAAAGAGGACATCGGCTATGAGATCGTTGTCCTCTACGACGGGGAGCAGCATCTGGCCCGCCTGCTCCAGCCGCAGGAGGATTTGCGGTACATTTTTGTCCTGCCTCATATCCGGATGGCGCAGGAGCTGGTGCTGCCGAGTGTCCCGTGCCTGTTTGCCACGGTGGACTACAACGGTCAGGAGGTGCCCGATGTGCGCTTTTACACAGAGAGCGAGGGAGGCCGGGATGGCGCAGTCTGACTTTGGGCGGGCTTTGGCCGGGGCCGAGCGCCGGATGGAGCGTGCCGCTGTAGAGCTTGCCCGCACCCGGCGCCTGCTGGAACGGGAGGATATGGCGGGCGCGTTCGGTTCTGCCTTTGCCTTCTCCGCGGAGGTGGAGAAGCTGGCACTGCTCGCACGGGTGCTTCCGGCCTATACCGGGCACCCGAAGGCAGCGGAATTGACGGAGCAGATGCTGCTGGACACCGTGCCTATTGAGATGGGCTACGCCAGGCGGGGATGGTTTCTGCTGAAGATCCCCGCGCTCCTTCCAAAGAAGGGAACGGGATCGCCTATCTATATCCAGCAGTATCTCTATCCCGCCCTGCGACGCTACTTCGACGGCAAGCCGCCGGCGCGCTACCGCAGCTGCGTGCTGGCTTACCGGCATGTGTATCAGCGCGGCAGGCCGGAGCGGGCCTACCGCGACCATGACAACATTGAGGTCAACATGGTGACCGACATCATCACGCTCTACCTGCTGCCGGATGACGCCCCCCGGCGGTGCGCCCATTACTACTGCAGCGCGGCCGGGGAGGTGGACTGCACTGAGGTGTATGTGGTGCCCGCCAGCCGGTTTCCCGAGTGGCTGGCGGCGGAGCAGGCGGACGACCTGAAGGAGGATACCCTGTATGAAACGAGCGAAATATGGGCCTGAAAAGATACGGGATTTTAGGCCCGTTTCCAGACCGCAGGCACACGTAAATCCGAAACGGCGGAAGATCCCCGAAAAGACAGGGGTTCCCAAGCGCGACCGGGAGCCGATTTGCGGCAAAGAGAGCAACAGCCATGCCTTAAATCCCGATGACCCCGGGCAGTCCGAATGATCACGCTCCGGCCCGGCAGCCACGTCTGGCGCCTGTTGCTCCTGCTGGCCATCTGCGGTGAGTACCCCTACCGCTCCCTTCACCTGCTGGGTAGTGTCCGGACGCTGGAGGAGTTGGTCAGAAGGTTGGAGGTGGTGCAGCACTTCCGCACCCCCGCCGGGGCAGACCTCGGCGCTTGCAAAATGCTCACCACCAGCGGGAGGGGGAACAGGCGGACGATCCGGCTGTATAGGAGCGCCCTGCCGCTCCTGCAGGCCCTGCACCCGGCAGCCCTCAGCTGGTATCTTGCCGCCACCGGCGGTCACCGCTTCTCCGGGAGTGCAAGCCATGTGGAGCGAAATCATCGGGTCGCGGAATCGGTGGCAATCTGTATGGGGGCCGGAGTAGAAACACGCCCCTTCCTGCTGCCGCCCCTACAGAAGCAGGCAATCCGGCAGGTCGTGCCGGCATATGCCTGCTTTTACCCGGCAAAATCGGTCAAGCAGCTGGACAATACCGAGATGAACAAGACCATCTTCACCCGCCTCACCGGCGCCATCTTCAGCCCGGGGTACTGTTACGCTGTCTACAACACAAGGGACGCCGTGATGAAGTGGAGTCAAGACCGCCCGGCATCTGGAGGAGCTGGCCCGCATGAATGCGGGCCCCGCCCGGGCAGACCATGCCATCCTGCTGGGGGAGCATATGGACCTGGCGCTGCAGACCCTGCTGGAGTCCGACAAGAGCCGGCGCATGGAGCTGCGCTTTGACCGGATCTATCCCCATGTGCATTTTATCCCCATGACCGAGCAGGGCACCCGCCTCCTACGCATCCTGACGCTCTCAGACTGGCATGAGCAGGTGCTTGCCGCGGTATTCCCGGAGCGGATGCGTGTGAGGATGCCCGGCGTGATGGAGTATGACGCACAGGATGGGAACACCCTGATCCTCTCCCACCTGGACGGCGACATCGCCCGACTGGTGCGGGTGCGGCAGGCGCTGGAGCACAGCGACGCGCCGTATGAGATCCTGTGCTACCCCTGGCAGAGTCAGTTTGTGGACAGGTACATAGGCGGCCGGGCGCAGCTGCGGGAGATCGGCTTGCCGGATCTGGAAGATGCCCTCGGGCTCGGAGCGGGGGAGGAGGCAGACGAAGGGAGTTGATGCGATGAAAAGTAAGTCTGTGCGCGCAGCGGGGATCGTCCTCGCCGTGATCCTCGGTGTGGCGGCGCTGTTCTATTTGGGCGGCCTCATCAGCCAGCTCACCATTGGCTACCAGAAGTGGCTGGCCGACGGCGGCATGACCGGCAAGGCCACCATGGGGACCATCTATTTCTCACCCCTTGCGTGCTGGCGCAGCGCCATGACGGGGAGCGGCCTGAAATGCACCCTCTTCACGGCGGTGCTGGCAGGCGGCCTGTTCGCATTCGTCCGGCTCCAAAACCGATTTGGGAGCAACGACTACGACCCCCGCAATTTTACCCGCAGCAAGCGGGGCACCTACGGTACATCCGGCTGGATGAGCGAGAAGGAGATGCGCTCCGTGCTGGAGGTGGCCGGTCCGGAGCGTGCAAAGGGGATCATCCTGGGCAAGACGGAGCGCGGCTCCGTCATCTGTCTGCCGGAGGACACCCGGCTCAATAAGCACATCGCTGTCTTCGGCGCCAGCGGCACCATGAAGTCCAGGGGCGTCATCCGGCCTGCCCTGTTCCAGAGCATCCGGCGCGGCGAGTCGGTGGTGGTCGCGGATCCAAAGTCGGAGATGTTCGCCGACACGGCGGAGCTATTCAAGAAGCACGGCTATAAGGTGCGGGTCTATAACCTCCTGCAGCCGGAGTTCAGCGACTCCTGGAACTGCATGTTCGACCTGGGCGGCGACACACTCATGGCCCAGATCCTCACCGACGTGATCATCTCCAACACGAAGGGCGATGAGAAGGGTGACCACTTCTGGGACAACGGCGAGAGCAATCTGCTCAAGAGCCTGATCCTTTATGTGGACCTGGACAGCACCCGCACACCGGAAGAGCGGAACCTGGCCGCCGTCTATCAGATGCTCACACAGCACACGGAGAAGGAACTCACCATGCTCTTTGACCGGCTACCCATCGGCCATCCGGCCAAGGGGCCGTACAGCCTGTTCAGCCAGGCCAGCGACACCGTGCGCGCAGGCATCGTCCTGGGCCTTGGCACCAGACTCCAGGTGCTCCAGAGCGAGGCCGTGCGGCGGATCACCCGCAGTTCCGACATCGACCTGTCTGAGCCGGGCTGGAGCAAGTGCGCTTATTACATCATACTGGATGATCAGAACTCCTCCCTGGAGTTCCTGTCGGCCCTGTTCTTCGCCTTCCTGTTCATCAAGCTCGTGCGCTACGCCGACAGCACTCCGGAACAGCGCTGCAAGGTGCCGGTCAACATCATCCTGGACGAGATGAACAACATCGGCACCATCAAGGATTTCGGCAGACGGCTGTCCACCATCAGGTCGAGAGCGCTCCAGGTCATCATGTGTTCGCAAAGCCTTCCCCAGCTGCAAAACCGCTACCCAAATAACCTGTGGGCGGAGCTGCTGGGCAACGCCGACTCCCAGATCATGCTGGGCGCCACGGATGACGTGACCGCGGAGTACTTCAGCGCCCGCAGCGGGGACATGACGGTAGAGGTCAACTCCACCATGACAACACGGCAGAGCCTCGCCCTGGCGCAGGTCATCCCCCACTACCGCTACACGGAGGGAATCGGCCGGCGGCGGGTGCTGACCCCGGACGAGGTGCTCCGGCTCCCCAACGATGAGCTGCTGATCATCCTGCGCGGCCAGAAGGTGCTCCGGGCCAAGAAGTTCGACTTCACTGAGCATCCCTATGCCAAAGAGTGCGAGCGCACCAGTATCCAGCGCTACCAAACCGACCCGGCGCCGGCAAAGCCGCCGGAGCCACCGGCTCAGTCCATGCCTGCTGAACCCGATATGGACAAACCGCCCGGACCGGCGCCTGCCGCCGCCGCAAAGCCGCCCGTTAAAGCGAAACCGCCACAGGCAAAGCCGAAGGCGCCCGTCCCCAAGACGCCGTCATCCGGCGGTCAGCCCTCGGAACTCCCCGCAAAGCCCGCCAAACGGCCCAAGACGCTCTACGAGAGCTCCCGGCCGCCGGCGGATTTTTAATTGTCCGCCCCCATAACCCACATCATCAACCAAAGGAGGAACCCATACCATGGCAAGAACCAAGAAAGAGATTGAGGAACAGGCTCCCGATGCGGAGCAGGAAACCACCGGGACTGAGTCTGATCCCGTCCCCCAGACTGAGCAGGATACGCCCCCCGGCGAGGTGGCCAATGCCGGTGTGACGGACCTGGAGCTGGCGGCTGCCAAGAGCCTGGATCCCGACGCGCCCCAGACCGACCTGGAATCGGGCGACGATCCTGATGGCCAGGCAGCTGCGCCCCAGACTGACCCGGAATGGGACCCGGATAGCCAGTCTGAGTCTGGCCAAGAAACCTTTTCATCCCAGACTGACATGGAATCCGCCGACTCGAATGCCGGTTCCCAGACTGACCTGGAACCGGCTGAAGAACCCGGCGATGGCCAGGCATTTGATCCCACGGCCGATCTCGGTTCCCAGACTGAGCCGGAAACAGAACCGGACGACAAAGCCTCGCCCCAGTCTGAAGGGGACGCTGCGGCTGAAGGGGACGACGAGCCGCCTGCCCCGCCCCGGCGCCGGCGCACCTCCCGGAAGAAGGCGGCAGAGGTGCAGGAGGCGCAGGACGGGGGAGAGGATGTGCCCGCGGAGGAGGAGCAATCCGAATCCGGTCAGCCCCAGAAACTCCGCATGCCGGGCAGGCGCCGTCAGCGGGTGGTATCCATCGACGCTGAGCGGACGGTGGAGACGGATACGGACCGGCTGCGCAACGACCTGCTGGACCTGGTGGAGTCCCTCAAGAGCAAGAAGATCCTCACCGGTGCGATCCAGGGCGTGGAGCGGCTGGCGGATAACCCGGAGATGTCCTATGCAGTCATCTACCACGGCGACTTCAAGGTCATCATCCCGGTGCTGGAGGCCATCGAGGAGCCGGAGGACTACCGCGGCCAGCCCAAGGGCGACGTGCTCCACTACCTGCTCAACAAGCGGCTGGGCGCGGAGGTGGATTACATCGTCAAGGGCATCGACCAGGAACACAACGTGGTGGCGGCCAGCCGGCTGGAGGCCATGGCGCTCAAGCGCAGGGAGTACTACTTCCGTACCGACCGGGACGGCAACTACCAGATCTATGAGGGCATCCGCGCCGAGGCACGGGTCATCTCCGTCATCCGGGCGGGCATCTTTGTGGACCTGTTCGGCGCGGAGTGCTATATCCCCCTCCGGGAACTGTCCTACCAGCGCTGGGTGGACGCCGCGCAGCACTATCAGCCCGGCCAGCGCGTGCTGGTGCGGGTGCTGGAGGTGGACCGCAGCGACCGCAGCCGTCCCAGGGTGACCGCCTCGGTGAAGCAGGCGATGGAGAACCCCTATGAGAAGGCGCTGAAGAAGTATGTGGTGGGCAACCGCTATGTGGGCACCGTCAGCATGGTCGATCTCAACGGCGTGTTCGTGTCCCTGGACGGCGGCATCGACTGCCTGTGTACCTATCCCAAGCGCGGCCGGCCGCCCCGGGGCGCCAGAGCGACGGTGCGGATCCTGGGCATCAACCACGAGAACAACCGGATCTGGGGCGTCATCACCCACATGTCCACCACGCGCTGAGGGGAGGGAAGCGGACCATGACGATCCAGAGACGGCTCCGGGTGACCCTCCTGGCCGCCCTGTGCCTGGCCATGTGCCTTTGCACCACGGCCTTCGCGGATACGGACGGCACCGAGCCGAAGATTACCCAGCAGCCCGACCAGCTGGTCCTTCAGCTGGGCACGCGCTGGGCAGGCGTGGAGTTTGAGCTGCGCACCGACGCCGGTGTCTTCCCGGCCCCCATCATAGTAGACGAGACGGGTGTGCTGACCATGGATCTGGGCGGCAGCACCACCTACACCCTCAGCTGCATCAACTCCACCGTCCCTATCCCTGACCCGCCCGCAGAGCAGGTCCCCGATACCCAGCAGCAGCCGGACAGCTCAGCCCAGCAGCCTTCCGGACAGGTACAGCAGCCGCAGGAGCAGGTCCCCGCCGGAGAGCCTGCCGGCGTCCCCATCGCTCCTATGGTGGTGTTTTTCGTCGGCCTCGCCTGCGGGATCGGCGGCCTTGTGGCCCTCTACTTCGCCAAGCGACGCCGCCAGCAGGCCGACTACGACGAGTGGGCGGAGGAGGATGAGGAACAGTATTGACCGGCAAAAACCGCCCCAGACTGAGATAAAATTCTCCCAGACTGAGATGGGCAAAAAAGTGGCGGAAACCGCGCCAAAACTGCGTTTTTTCATTGACTATTTGCCGGCATCCTGTTATAATTTCATTGTAGCAAGATACTGCGCGCAGGCTCTCGATACGCCGGGGCGCCTTGGCGTCAGACCTGCCGGTGCAGGCGGGGAATCGTGACGGAGCCGCTGTCCCGCGGCCCCACAAAGCGCAGGTCTTGTTGATAAAATATGTGGCCGGAAGGCCGCTGAAATACAGTGCAGAGTCAATGGCTGGATGCGACACCAATACTCCAGCGCCTGGCTCTGCATTGTCTTTTTTCAGCGGGCTTCCGGCCTTTTTTGTTTTTCAGCCGGCTGTGACAAAGCCGGTGCGAGTAGGAACTATGGAAGATCTCTTCCGGAAAGGTGGGATACAAGGTGAGCAAGAGATCAAGACGCAGCCGGACAGGGGTGCTGCCCGGCGCCGGACGCCTGCGCTGCCACTGCGGCAGCCCCGCGGTGCTTCGAAGCGCGGAGGGCCTTTGCAGAACGCATCGGCCGGGTGCGATGGCCTATGTCTGCTCTCGGTACCCGGTGTGCGATTCCTATGTAATGGCGCACCCGGGTACCTTGGAGCCCATGGGGAGCCTGGCAGGGCCGAAGCTGCGGCAGCTGCGCTATGCTGCGCATCGGGAGTTCAACAAACTGTATCAGTCCGGACTCATGAGCAAGCGGGACGCCTACCAGTGGCTGGCCATGACCGTACAGGCACCCATGGCCCACGCCCATATCGGGCATTTGGGCGAGTACTACTGTCAGGTGGTCATTGACGAGAGCCGGAAACTGCTCCGGGAGCGGCTGGAGCAGCAAAACAAATTGAAAGAGGTAGCAGGAGGTGTATGATATGCTGTCGCCGCTTACGAAGGAGCAGCGGATGAAGGTAGAAGAGAACATGGGACTGGTGGGCAAGGTGATCCAGGACTGCGTCCATACCCTGGGCGCCGGGAGCATGTTCGACTACGACGACCTGTTCCAGATCGGCTGCCTGGGGCTTTGCAAAGCGGCCCAGACGGATAAACCGGGGCACACGGTGGCCTTTTCCACCTACGCCTACCGGCTCATCCGCAATGAAATCTATACCGAACTGGAGCGCGCCACCCGCCGGGGGCGGGAGGTCGCCACCGATCCTGCCGAGCTGCCCTGCACGGTGCTGGACGATGATACCCCGGAGCAGCGGGAAGCCTGCTCGGCGCTCCTGGTGCGCCTGGAGCGGGCGGAGGCCGGGGCCGCCGGCGTGACAGCCAAGGGGTTCCAGGCCATCCGGATGCTGATGGACGGGTACACCAACCGGGAGATCGGGGAGATGTTCGGCGTGCCGGCAAATCATGTAACGGCGTGGGTGTCCAGGGCCCGCAAGGCCCTCGGCGCTTCAGAGTGATGGGCAGGTGAGAACTCCCTTTTTAAGGAAAGTAGTGATTTCAAAGATAATTGAAAATTCCCGTCAAATTGACGGAAATCCCGACAGCTTATTAAAATTTCTCTCTGTCTGTCGGCATAGAAAAAGGACAGTCGATTTTCTCGGCTGCCCTTGTGGGGAAACAAAGTTATTCTTCTGCGTTTGAATCAAGTGTTCCTGCACCGTCATCGGTATATAGGTCGGCAGGGATTGAACTAACAGCAAGTTGTTCTTCTGGCGACAAGGAATTATACCATTCAAGCCATTCAAGAGTTTCTTCGGTCAAGTCAGATTTGCTAAATGACTGTCCATTAAATTCAATGGTTCCATTAGAACCTATATCCCCAGAAATAGGGGTCAATGCCTTTAATAAATCTTCGCCTGTAACACCTAACTGAGCACCATCACTTGCAAATGGAATGTGCAACAAATATTCTCCGTCTACTTCATAAACATAAATATAGATGCCAGAACCAATATCTTGTGTATTGCCCAAAAGGGAAAGGACTTCTTCTCTTGTCATAGCTGGCTCTAATTCTCTTATCTGTTCAGATGTTACTTGTGTCGGCACGTCAATCTGCTCTTCGTTACCTGGCAATAGGTTAAGGATTTCTTCGGTTAATGGACTACTTTCTCCAGCATCAATGGTTTTTACTGCTTCTTTTATTTCTTTGCGAGAGTAGTCGCTCAAATCTTCAACAGGAATACCGAGGGAATTCAGATAATCGACTGCCGCATTATATTGAATTGTATCAATAGCAAATGCAGTTAATGGTACCATCAAGCACAAACAAGCCGCAATAGCTCCCCACTTTACCCAGCCGGGCTTCTTTGCTTTGTGGTATGCCCTTGCCTCGTTGATATGCTTCTCATTGATGTCACCGAGGACTTCATACAGTTTTTCATTCGTCATAGTTCAAAGCCCCTTTCTAAAAGGTAGTTGTGTAGTTTTAGGCGAATGCGGTTAAGGGTCATTGATACTGCTCCATCATTCATATTGTGTCGGACAGCAATTTCTGAAATGCTATCTGTGTACCAGTATCGGCTGATAAAAATGCTTCTTTTCTTTGGTGATAGACGATCCAAAAATGTATCAATGGCTTTCGTGAGTTCCTTTTGGTCAAATGCCTGCTCAACATCATCCTTGCCAGACACCAGGTCAGAAAGTTCCTCCAGAACCACAGGCAATTCTCCACTACCTCGTTTATCGGCGGTATTGTGTTTATACCTGTTAAACGACAGGTTTCTTGTAATTTTTCCAAGGAATGTGGACAGAATGCTTGGCCTGTGAGGCGGCATGGCGTTCCATGCGTTTAAGTAGGTATCGTTGACACATTCTTCAGCATCTTCCTGATTGCCCAGTATATTCTTAGCAATCGAGGTACAGTAGTTCCCGTATTTGTCAGATGTGGCATGGATGGCCTGCTCGTTTCTATCCCAGTATAATTGGACGATCTGTGCATCATCCATCGGTTTTCACCTCGCTTCCTTATTTACCTTTTCACCTATATACACAACTTTTGAACTCGAATCTCACACATTTTTTTGAAAAAAATTTTCTCTTTAATCATACAATATTGTTATCACTGTAGTATATAGCAATAGGACCACCATCCAGTTCTGAATGATAGTCCTGCCTGCCCAAAGGGAATGCTTGCTGTTTGGTGAAACCGACGGAGTTTGGGCCATCACTACTTATCTTGAAAAGGGACGGTGAGAAATGGGAATTGCTTTTCCGGCCGGAACCACCTATAATGGCACTTAGATTTTGTGTTTGTGAGGTTTCGGCCATGGGGAGAGCATCCACGAGAGAGAATAAGAACATCTATCAGACCACCCGGGAGGCCATGCACCTGACCCGGGAGGCCGCCGGCGAGCTGCTGGAGTCCATTCCGCCCGAGCGCATCGAGAAGATCGAGAACGAGCGGTTCCTGCCCCACCCGGACGAGGTGCTGACCATGGCGGAGAAGTACAAGCAGCCGGGCCTTTGCAACTACTACTGCGCCAATCAGTGCCCCATCGGGCAGGAGTATGTGCCGGAGGTGAAGATCAAGGACCTCTCCCAGATCGTCCTGGAAATGCTGGCCTCCCTCAACTCCATGAACCGGCGCAAGGACCGGCTGATCGAGATCACCGCCGACGGCGTCATCAGCGACGACGAGCTGGAGGACTTCATCCGCATCCGGGAGGAGCTGGAGCGCATCTCCATCGCGGTCGAGACGCTGCAGCTGTGGCCGGAGCGGATGCTGGCCACCGGCGCCATTGACGCTGAACGGTATGAGGAATATGAGCGCCGGCGTGCGGAGCGGGATTGAACCGGGTATTTTGCCGCGGCAGTGGAAATAGCGGGGCCTAATTTGCCAAACCGATGCTGGAAGCCGCTGGTGCGGGATGGTAGAATACGGGTAAGCAGAGAGAGCAGACGCTCCTGTGAAGTTTGCGCAGCGAGGTGACGGCGATGGATCCAAAAACGAGACTCCTGGCGATTCGCCTGATGGAGAACCTCCGGAAAAATCCCGCTTACGCCCAGACACTGGGCGTCCAGGTGACCTTAAAGAGATCCGCCTGAAGGGTTGGGATCCCATCCCGATCCGGCGGCGGCTGAGGGCTTCACAGCTGGGTGAAGCCCTCTTTTGCAGAGAGAATTGATGCCTTGGGAAGGGAAAGGAGCGAAACGAGATGAACGGCTATGACCAGCAGCTGAAGGAGCTGCTCGCCCAGTGCGCCCGCAAAAAGAAGCTGGAGGCTTCGGCCGCGGAGCTGCGGCGCCAGCGGGATACCTACGCCGCCAGGGCGGAGGAGCTGAAAGAAGCCATGCGGGAGGAGCAGGCGGATGTGGACCGGCTGGAGGGCCGGAGCCTGGCCGCCTTCTTCTACAACGTGGTAGGGAAGATGGATGAAAAGCTGACGCAGGAGCGGCAGGAGGCCTACGCCGCCCGGGTGCGGTATGACGCGGCGGCCCGGGAGCTGGCCGGCTCGGAGGAGGATCTGGCCCGGTGCCATGTGGAGCTGGAGGAGTTGGACGGCTGCGAGGAGCGGTACGCCGCGCTGCTCCGGGAGAAGACCCAGGCGGTCAAGGCCGCCGGCGGCGCGGCCGCGGAACAGATCCTCCGCATGGAGGAGCGCGAGGCCTACTTAGAGAGCCAGGAGCGTGAGCTGGGGGAGGCGTCCGCCGCCGGGCAGAGCGCCCTGGCGACGGCCGATGGGATCCTGGAGAGCCTGAGCAGCGCGGAGGGCTGGGGCACCTGGGACCTGATCGGCGGCGGGCTCATTGCCGACCTGGCCAAGCACAGCAGGCTGGATGAGGCACAGGCGGCGGTGGAGTACCTGCAGTCGCAGCTGCGCGCCTTCCGGACAGAGCTGGCCGATGTGACCATCAGCGCCGATTTCCAGGTCAATATCGACGGTTTCCTCCGCTTTGCTGACTATGTGTTCGACGGTATCTTCGCCGACTGGGCAGTGCTGGACCGGATCAACCAGGCCCAGGCCCAGGTGGAGGACACCCGGGCGCAGATCTGCGCCGTCCTGGACCGCCTGGGGCAGATGACGGACCAGGCGGAGCGGGAGCGGGCCGGACTGCGGCAGGAGATCGAGGGCCTGGTCAGCAGCGTGCCCATGTAGGATAAATCGCTAAACGGTATGGGAAACAAGAGGGAATAAGGAGAATAACGAGTATGGATGATGACGCGGGTGCCCAGGCGCCCCAGTTGCTCTGGATCAACTGGACGAACCAGGTGGTGTCCTTCCATTCGGAGGAGGGGTTTGAGCCGGTGGCGTTCCCCGACCACGACGCCATGCTGGCATATGTGTTCCAGAAGACCTCCAACGGCTTTCGCATCCAGTGAGAGGCCGCTGGGAGAAAATCGACTGCAAGGAGTAACCCATGAAATTTATCATTGAGCACCTGTCCAAGCGCTTTGAGCAGAAAGAGGTGCTGAAAGACATCGACTTTACCTTTGAGGAGGGGAGGATCTACGGCCTGTTAGGCCGAAACGGCGCCGGTAAGACGACGCTCTTCAACTGCCTGAACCGGGACATCAAGGCCGACAGCGGCAGCTTTTACATAGAAGAAAACAGCGTGCGCCGGGAGGTGGCGGCGGAGGACATCGGGTATGTCCTCTCCACGCCCACGGTGCCGGAGTTCCTCACCGGCCGGGAGTTCCTCAAGTTCTTTGTGGACATCAATTCTGACTCCATCCGGGATCCCAAACCCCTGGATGAATACTTTGCGGAAATGAGCATCGCCCCGGAGGACCGGGACAAGCTCCTGAAGGACTACTCCCACGGCATGAAGAACAAGATGCAGATGCTGGTCAACATCATCGCCCAGCCCAACATCCTGCTCCTGGACGAGCCGCTGACCAGCCTGGACGTGGTGGTGGCCGAGGAGATGAAGAACCTGCTCCGGTCCCTGAAGGACGGGCGGATCACCATTTTCTCCACCCACATCCTGGACCTGGCCCTGGATCTGTGCGACGAGATCGTGCTGCTCAGCCACGGGGAGCTGGAGGTGGTGGAGAAGTCCAACCTGGACGACCACGCCTTCAAGGAGAAGATCATCGCGGCGCTGAAAGAGGAGAGCCATGCTTAAAACACTGCGCATCTCATTCGCCCTGAAAAATACATACCGGGTCAACGGCATCCTGCACTCCCTCAAGCAGATCCCTCTTTTGAAACGGGTGCTGCCCGACCGGCTTTATCAAGTGCGGGGGCTGAAGATCTTCGCCAACGTCCTCTCGGTGCTGTGGGAGATCGTGTCCATCTTCCTGGGGAAGTTCCTCTACTTTCTCACCATGGTCTGCGGCGTGGGGCTCCTCTACGAGCGGACGCCGGCGGGCCTCGGGTTCCTGCACATCCTGCTGTTCCTGACGCTGATCGGCTCGTATATGAACACCAGCCTCTTCAACCCCACCCGGGACAAGTACTACGCCATGATCCTTCTGCGGATGAATGCCCGGTCCTACACCCTGTCTAACTACGGGTACGCGCTGGGGAAGGTCGTGGTGGGGTTCCTGCCTTTCACCATCCTCTTTGGCCTGGACCGGGGCGTGCCGCTGTGGCTGTGCCTGCTGATCCCTGTCTGCATCGCCGGCGCGAAGGTGGCGGTGGCCGCCGACTCCCTGCGGGACTATGAGAAGCACGGCTATGTCCGCAATGAGAATAACCTCCAGAAGATAGCCTGGCTGCTGACGGCGCTCCTGCTGGCCCTGGCCTATGTGCCGCCCGCCGTGGGCTTCGTCCTGCCCCTCTGGGCCTCGGCGGCGCTGTTCCTGGTCTGGATCCCGCTGGGGCTTCTGAGCCTTAGGCGGGTGGTGAGCTTCCGCTACTACCGGGAGATGAACCAGGAGCTGCTGGCCCAGATCCCGGGCCAGATGGACAAGGCCAGAGCGGCGGTCAAGACGGCCAATGAGAAGAACATATCCGCCGACACCTCCATCACCAGCCAAAAGAAGGGCTTCGAGTTCCTCAACGACCTGTTCGTCAAGCGGCACCGGAAGATTTTGTGGAAATCCGCCCTGCGCATCGCCTATGTCTGCCTGTTTCTCTGCTGCGGCGCAGTGCTTCTCATGGTGATCCAGCCCGGCACCAAGGCGGACATCAACGAGATGGTCATGACGTGGCTGCCGTACTTTGCCTTCATCATGTATCTCATCAACCGGGGCACCGGCTTTACCCAGGCCCTGTTCATGAACTGCGACCACAGCCTTCTGACCTACTCCTTCTACAAGCGTCCGGGGTTTGTGCTCAGGCTGTTTCGCATCCGGCTGCGGGAGATCATCAAGGTCAATGCCGTGCCGGCGCTGGTAATCGGGTGCGGCCTGGCGCTGATCCTCTATGTCTCCGGCGGGACGGACAACCCCCTCAATTATGTGGTGCTGGTGGTCACCATCCTCGCCATGAGCGCCTTCTTCTCCATCCACTACCTGACCGTCTACTACCTGCTGCAGCCCTACACGGCCGGCACGGAGATGAAGAGCGGGACCTACCGCATCGTGATGGTCCTCACCTATGTGGTGTGCTACGCCATGATCAACGTCCGTATGCCCATCCTGATGTTCGGCGCGATGTGCATCGCCTTCTGTGTGGCGTACTCCATCGTGGCCAGCATCCTGGTCTATAAGTTCGCGCCCCGGACCTTCCGGCTACGGACGTAATATAGGAGATCTTCACCGAAGAAAAGAGCGGGGGAGCTGTGCCGGATGGCGCAGCTCCCCCGCCTTTTTCGTTTTTATGGGCCACCGTAGGAAGAAACTCACGGCAGAGTCAAGAAAAATGCCTCAGCCGGAGGCCGCGGAGAAGAACATGACATAGTAGATCGGGAGATAGGTGATCTTCCCCTTGCTGGATACCTTGCGCTCATTGGACAGTACGAATGCCTTCTTGATATGGTAGTCCTCATTTTGGACAAAGGTGTTGAGCGCGCTGTGTACGGTATAGTCCTTGCCGGACTTGACCTCAAGGGGGACGGCGGAAAGGCTGCTGTAATCGTCGATCAGGTAATCGACCTCGCCCTTGCTGCGGTTGTCATAGTAGTACAGCTTATAGCCATGGGCGGCCAGCTCGCTGGCGACGACAGTCTCATAGACGGATCCCAGATTGATGCTCTTTTCATCATCCAGGACGGCGCGGATATTGTTCCCGTAAAGAAGGCACGTCAGGAGGCCCACATCGTTGAGATAGAGCTTGAGCAGGTTTTTCCCGGCGGACTCGATCAGCGGGAAAACCGGATTGGAGATGGCCTGAACGGGCAGGGCGATCCCGGCGCTGATCAGATACTCAAACTCGTTGCTGTAATCGCGGAAGGTCTTTCCCTTCTTATCCTCGATGCTCTTGGCCACCACGCGCTTTTTCTTGTTCTCCATATTGGAGGGGATGAGGTCGTAGATGCGCCGGATCATCAGCTTCCGTTCTTCGCCGAATTTGGAGGCGTCGGCAGCATAGTAGTCATGGATCTCCCGCTGGATCTCCCGCACAGTCTGGATGTTCTTCTCCGCCAGATAGGAGTTGACCGCATCGGGCAGCCCGCCGACCAGCAGATACTTGCGAAACAGATCTATTACCTTGTTGTGCGTCGCCTCGTCCAGCGCCTCCAATGCCTCAAACCTCCGGCGCATTGCGGTGATGGCAAATTCATTCAGCCCATTCGCATACAGGAACTCCTCAAAATCCAGGGGGAACATCTGGACCTTTCGGATGCTGCCCATGGGAATGGAGGGGGTTTGCGCCAGCGTGACGCCCAGCAGCGAGCCGCTTGCGATATAGGTGAACCGGCCGTCCTGAGCCAGAAACTTGAGCATGGTGAGCAGGTGGGGATAGGCCTGGATCTCATCCAGGAAAATCAGCGTGTTCTCCTTTTCCTTCATCCTGTCGCCGGCGAGCATACTCACCTGCAGGTAGAAGTCCTCCACCGTCCGGACGTTGGCAAACAGCCCGGCGCCCAGCGCGTCCTCCACCAGGTTGATCTCGATGTAGTTCTCAAACAGCTTCTGCCCCACATAGCGGACAATGTAGGTCTTGCCCACCTGACGGGCGCCGTCAATGAGCAGGATCTTGTTCGAGTCCGATTGCAGATGTGCCTCGATCAGAGAGGCTATTTTTCGGTAAAGCATACGGCACCTCCTGATGAACAGATTTTTCAATAGGATTATACTGCATATAGTATGACTTTTCAATAGATTTTATATGCAAAAATCTGAACTTATCAAATAGAGGGACCGCCGGAGAGAACTCGCTTAGCCGCCGAGGTGGTGACTATGCAGGGGAGGGGAGCGGCAGCAGAGAGTAACTTCAGAGTCCGGCTGGAAATTTTCCAATCCATCTTGATACTTTCCTTAGAATTGCCTGTTACCATAGCGGCAGCAACTGATAAGGAGACTTCTGCTATGGAAACGACACGCGCATTGACTAAGACCGGCGGCATCACCGAGACGGGGCTCAAGTGGATCGCCCTGGTCACCATGGTGATGGACCACATCCACTACTTCTTCGGTTTCACCGGCATGATCCCGGAGTGGTTCAGCATGGTGGGGCGGTTGGGAGCGCCCCTGTTCCTCTTCTGCCTGGTGGAGGGCTTCACCCACACCCACAGCCGGAAGAAGTACTTCGCCAAGGTCTACATCCTCTCCGCCGCCATGTCCGCCCTGCTGTTCTTCATGGCCTTCGGCGGCATTCTCGTCCGTCCGGACGGGTTCTACCCGGGGAACGGCATGATGACCACCTTCGCGGTTCTCATGGTGATCTGGCAGGGCATTGACTGGCTGGGACAGAAGAAGATCCTGGCCGGCCTGGCGGCGGTGATCCTCCCCCTGGCCTGGCCCATCCTGGCAAGCCAGCTGTCTGTGGCCTTTCCCGCTCTGGCCACGCCGCTGGGCTTTGCCGCCTACTCGGTCCTGCCCGCATGGGGCACCACCGGGGACAGCAGCTGGCCGGTGTTGGTGATGGGGCTGGTGCTCTACCTGTTTAGAAAGCGCCGGGGCGTGCAGGTGGCGGCCTTCTCCGTCTACTATATCCTCTACGGCGTAGTCTACATGGCCGCCATAGCCTCCGCTATGGCCCCGGACTTCGTCTGGTGGCAGCTCTTCACCCAGTACTATGAGATCTACGGCATCTTGGCGGCGCCCCTGATGCTGTGGTATAATGGCCGGCGGGGCGGCGGACACAAGCTGTTGTTCTACGCCTTCTATCCCGCCCACATCTACATTCTCTACGCCCTCTCCTGGGGGCTGTACCTTCTGCTGAACTGAGGTGACATGATGGCCCATATCCTGGTGGTGGATGATGACAAGGATCTCTGCGCCCTGCTGAGGACCGCCCTGGAGCGGGATGGGCACCAGGTGTCCACCCGCTTGAGCGGCCGGGAGGTGGACGAGTCCGCCTGCCGCTGGGCGGACTGCATATTGCTGGATGTGATGATGCCAGGGGAGGACGGGTTCGCCCTCTGCCGCCGCATCCGGGCGCTGGCGGACTGCCCCATCCTCTTCCTCACCGCCAAGACCGAGGAGGACGACGTGCTCACCGGCCTGGGGCTGGGCGGGGACGACTACCTCACCAAGCCCTTCCGCATCGCGGAGCTGCGGGCTCGGGTAGCAGCCCATCTGCGCCGGGAGCAGCGCACGCCCCATGCCCGCCTGCGCCGGGGGGAGCTGGACTTCGATCTGGGGGAGCGGGCAGTGTACTGGCAGGACACGCCGTTGAAGCTGACCAGGGGGGAGTACGCCATCTGTGAGTACCTGGCCATGCACCCGGGCCAGACCTTCTCCAAGGAGCAGCTCTATGAGGCGGCCTTCGGCTACGACGGCGAGGCGGACGCCTCCGCCGTGACGGAGCACATCAAGAACATCCGGGCCAAGCTGCGCCCGGCAGGGGAGAGCCCTATTGAAACCGTCTGGGGGGTGGGCTACAAGTGGAAAAACGGATAAGGCGGCCCGCCGGCCTCACCGCGCTGTTCTGGCGGTATCTGATCACCACAGGCGTCGTGGTCATCCTGCTGGCGGTTCTCTGGTGGTTTGGCATGACCACAATGATGCGGTATGGCATCGTGTATCCGGCCAACACCGCCGCCAGCGGGGTGGAGGCGGTGGCCCAGGCCCTCTCCTCCGGGGAACTGGACACGGAGGAGATCCCCTACTTTTACCGCTGGGCCATCTTTGACGGGGCCGGGCAGGTACAGGACCCGGGGAACATGGATGAGAAGCACCTGGACTACGCCGAGGCCGCCCTGGCAGGGGAGCGGGGCCCCCAGGGGATGTTCTACTCCCAGTACCACCGGCTGACCCAGCTGCCGGACGGGACCACCTGCGTAATCCAATACGACTACTCCATGCCCTACGGCGCCGAGGTGCTCCAGCGCCGCCTGCCGGAGTTCCAGACCTGCGCCACGGTGGTGCTGCTGGCGTCTTGGCTGCTGGCGGGGGCCATCTCCACCCATCACTTTGCCGGCCTGCTGCGGCGGGACGCCGCCCTGCTCACCGGCGCCACGGAGGCCATCGCCCAGCGGCGGCTGGACGTGCCCATCACCGGGCGGGCGAGGGTGCGGGAGTTCGGGGCGACGCTAAAGGCCATGGACGACCTGCGGCAGAACCTGGCGGAATCCCTGGAGAGCCAGTGGGGCATGGAGCAGCAGCGCCGGCTGGAGCTGGCGGCCCTGACCCACGACCTCAAGACCCCCCTCAGCGTCATCAGCGGCAACGCGGAACTGCTGGGGGAGGACGCCTTGACCGAGAGCCAGCGGGAGAGTGTGGACGCCATTTTCCGCAGCGCCCTCCGCCTCCAGGACTATGTGGCCCAGCTGCGGGCCATGACCGGCTCCGAGGCCGCCCTCAGCCGGGAGAAGGAGACGGTTTCCCTCCCGGCACTGGCCGAGGGCTGGCGGGAGGTGGGCCAAAGCCTCTGCGGGGCAAAGCCGGCGGCGTTCCGCTGCCCGGAGGTGCCCCGGCTGGAGCTGGCGGTCTACCGGGGGGACCTGGACCGGGCAGTGAGCAATCTGTTGGACAACGCAGCGCGCTACACGCCCGCCGGCGGCGCCGTCACCCTGTCCGTAACCGCGGACGGCGAGACGCTGACCATCGCCGTGGAGGACACCGGCCCCGGCTTTTCCGCTGAGGGCCTGGCCCGAGGGGAGCAGGCCTTCTACACCAGCGATGCCAGCCGGCCCCAGGAGGGCCACATGGGGATGGGCCTCTATTTCGCCGCCCAGACCGCGAAGCGCCACGGCGGGGCCCTGCATCTTGCCAATACCGGCCTCGGCGCCAGGGCGGAGCTGGTTTTGCCGATCAACTGAAGCCTGCCGGCTGCTCCATGAGGGGCAGCCGGCAGCTTTATTGCCGCTTTCTGGGGATGTTAAGACCCGTTGCTTGCGGCAACGGGCAATTTCGGCTACAATAACGGCAGCGACGGAAAGAAAAGAGGCTGTCCTTTATGCTCAACGAAAACATAAAAGCGATCAGAAAAGCAAAGGGCCTTTCCCAGCAGGAGCTTGCCGTCAAGCTGAACATTGTGCGGCAAACAGTTTCAAAATGGGAGCAAGGCTTGTCGGTTCCAGACGCCGATCTATTGATTGCCCTGTCGCAGGCGCTGGAAACGCCTGTGAGCACGCTGCTGGGAGAAACAGTTATGGAGTCGGAGGCGGATCGCTTACAAGCAATTTCTGAAAAATTGGAGGTGATCAATTTGCAGCTGGCGCAAAGAAAGACCACGAGAAGAGCTATCATTCGCTGGCTGCTCATTTCTATATGCGCCATGATCCTCGTGATGTTTGCGGCCCTGATTATAGTAAACAGTCCTTATTTGGGCTGGGATTACAGTGACCCTGAAACCGCCGTCCTGGGAGTGGCATTTCACGCCTTTGAATGGCTGTTTGTCAGAGTGGCGCCTGTTATCTTGATCGCCGCACTCATCGGAATTTTCTTCACGCGCAAAAAGGATTGAGTGGATCAACAGGAGTGTTTCTCAAATGAAAAAGATCATCGGAATTGCTGCCGCGGCTGTGATTGTGCTGGGCCTGAGTCTTGTTATTTACAATCAAATCATTCCTGACGAATATGTGCCTGCTGATGATGAAATTGCCCTGCATCTAAAATTGGACACAGAAGAAGATGTTGGGCTGCTGGTTTATGATTATCGCGCAGGCAGCCACGAATACAGCGGCGGCATATCCAACGCGGACGGATCGCTGATCCAGCACGACTCAGATAACATTGTGGTGTGGAATCGGGAGGAACTCAATCTCTCTTCCGATCCCTTCGAGCTGACCATGCAGCTTAGAATCATAACCGAATATGTGGCGCCCAACTATGAAAATGTATATCCGGATGACATCACAAAGTATATGGAGCCGATCTCTTGGGAGGCACACTTTGGTGAATCCTATTGCATTACCATCACCGGGGATCAGACAAATGGATATCAGGCTGTATTGAACTGATTTGATTAGAGGACACAGCCGAGTCCGACAAAGGCAAGTGAATGGGATTTGCCGCCTAATCTGGACAATACCGATCACGGCGCCAGGTCGGGACTGGTTTTGCCAATAAACTGAGCCTGCCGACTTCCCCTCGTGGGGTAGCCGGCAGGCTTTTGCGTTAGTCCTTTTCCGGGAGAATCTCTTCGCAAAGATAGGCAAACTGCGGGAGCTGATCCATGAAGGGTTTCCAGCGCCGGCGGATCTCTGCGCGCTCCAGTGGATCGGCATTCTCCAGACCGTGGTCGTTGTCGGTGATATACAAAACATCCATCCCGATGCTCTCCAGGCACTCCCGGCAGAGATCTTCCGCTGACTCAATCCGACGACCGGTATCCACATAGAGTGGCTCCAAACCGATGGCGAGCCAGACATAGCCCACCTTGTCCGACCACAATAACTCAAAGTCCGGGCACTGCCGAAGATGCTCCGCAAACACCCCGTGGACTTTGTCGAGTTCTTTTTTCTCAGTTTTCGTGTAGATCATGTCTTTGTACCTCCTAAATTTGTAGTATGTCCGCTTTATATTTCCCAGATATGATTTTAATGAGGCCCAAACTCCTCCCATCTTACAATCCTGTAAGATACCATACAGACTACTCCTCCTTGTGGTATAATGCCAGAAGAATAGCATGCCGGGGGAATGATTATGAGTAAACTCCTGCTTTTAGAGGACGATCTGAGCTTGATTGACGGCCTCACCTACTCACTGAATAAAGCTGGTTATGAAGTTGATGTGGCGCGCACGGTGGGGGAGGCGTTAGAACGCTTATCCAAACCAGACTGCTTTGCACTGCTCCTTTTGGATGTGACGCTGCCGGACGGCACCGGCTTTTCCGTCTGTGAGCAGGTCAGAGAGAAGGGAAGTACGGTGCCCATCATCTTCCTGACCGCTTCCGATGAAGAAGTCAATGTGATCCGAGGCTTAGACTCCGGCGGAGACGACTATATCACAAAGCCCTTCAAGCTGGGGGAACTGCTCTCCCGCATCCGGGCGCTGCTGCGCCGGGCGGGAATCTCCGCGGCACAGCCGGCCAATCAAATGCAGTGTGGAGATCTGACCATTGATCTGCTCTCCGGCCGGGCGGCTATGTGCGGGCACCCTCTGGAACTGACCCAGGCGGAATTCCGCCTGCTCTGCCTCCTGGTGCGCAATGCCGGGAGGGTGGTGACGCGGGAGGTCATTCTCAACGACCTGTGGGACAATGCCGGGGACTTTGTGGACGACAACACCCTGTCGGTCTATGTGCGGCGGCTGCGGGAGAAGGTGGAGAAGGACCCCTCCCAGCCCAAGTACCTGCTGACGGTCAGGGGCTACGGCTATCAGTGGAAGGGGGAGGGGACATGACTTTTCTGCGGGACAGGCAGCTGCGGCGGTACCTGATCCTCCAGTTGCTGCTATGTGTGTTTCTGCTTGCCGCCGGTATCCTAACCTTGAACGGGGGAACGGTATCCGGCGGGGTCGCGGCAGGCATTCTCTTTGTGTCGGTCCCTTTGCTGCTGGGCAGGACCTTGTTCTTCCTGCACCGCCGTAGCCGCCTGTACCAGCATGCAGCGGAGATTGTCCGCCAGTACATGGATGGGGACTTTTCCAGCCATCTGCCTCAAAACCAGGAGGGGGATCTATTCCAGCTGTTCTCCGAAATCGAGCAGTTGTCTACGATGCTCCAGTCCAAAAACGAGGCGGAGCATAAAAACAAGGAGTTCCTCAAGTCCACTATCTCGGATATCTCCCACCAGCTGAAGACGCCGTTGGCGGCCCTGATGATGTACCAGGAGATCCTGGAGAGTGAGCCGGAGAACTCGGACACGGTACGGGAGTTTGCCAGCAAGATGGGGGCGTCCCTCCAGCGCATGGAGCAGTTGATCCAGTCCATGCTGAAGATCACCCGGCTGGACAGCGGCAGCATCGTTTTTGAGCGCCGGGATATCCTCGTCACCGAGCTGATTGACCGTGCCATCCGGGATCTGCAGACCAGGGCGGATCAGGAGGGTAAGACCATTCAGATAGAGGGAAAGCCTGAAGAAAGGCTGCTCTGCGATCCAGAGTGGACCAGCGAGGCTCTGGGAAATCTGGTGAAGAACGCCCTGGATCACACGGCGGCTGGCGGCCATATCCGTATTGCCTGGTCACGCACCCCTGCTATGCTCCAAATCCGGGTGTCTGACAACGGCAACGGCATCTCCTCGGAGGATATCCACCACATTTTCAAGCGGTTTTACCGGAGCCGCCATACCTTGGATGCGCCGGGGATCGGCTTGGGCCTCCCTCTGGCCAAGTCCATTGTGGAGGGGCAGGGCGGCGTGATTACAGTTCAGAGTACGCCGGGAGAGGGGGCCACCTTCACGGTTTCCTTCCTTACGAAACTGTAAGCAGAAATTCACCGGATTGTAAGGTTCCTCTGCTATCCTTTGGGATAAGGAGGTTTTGAGCCTATGGAAATCTTGAAAGTAGAAAACCTGTGCAAGACCTACGGCACCGGCGAGGCAAAGGTGGAGGCGCTGAAACAGGTGTCCTTCTCCCTGTGTCGGGGGGAGTTTGCGGCGGTGGTGGGGGAGTCCGGCTCCGGTAAGAGTACCCTGCTCAACTGCATCGGGGCGCTGGACACGCCTACTTCCGGCCATATCCTCATGGATGGGCAGGATCTCTTTGCCATGAAGGACGAGCAGAGGACCATCTTCCGGCGGCGGAATATCGGCTTTATCTTCCAGTCATTTCAACTGATTCCGGAGCTGAATGTGGAGCAGAATATCGCCTTTCCTCTGTTGCTGGATTACCGAAAACCAAAGAAGTCCGAGGTGGATGAATTGCTGGAACTGCTGGGTCTGACAGAACGGAGGCGTCACCTGCCCAGCCAGCTCTCCGGCGGTCAGCAGCAGCGGGTGGCCATCGGTCGCGCCCTAATCACCAAGCCGAAACTGATTTTGGCCGATGAACCTACGGGCAACTTGGACACCAAAAACAGCCAGGATGTGATCGCATTGCTGACCCAGGCATCCCGTCACTACCAGCAGACCATCCTGATGATTACTCATAACAGCAACCTGACCGCCTCAGTGGACCGGGTGTTCCGGGTGTCGGACGGCGTCCTGACGGACTTGGGAGGCATGACCAATGAGAAGCTATCTTAGTCTGATTCCCATTTCCGCCAAGGTCCACCGGCGGCAGAACCGCATGACGTTGCTGTGTATTATCTTCGCTGTATTTCTGGTTACCGCCATCTTCAGTATGGTGGATCTGATGGTTCGGTGTGAAACAGAGCACTCCAAGGAAAACCACGGGTTCTGGCACATTGCCATTCAGAATCTGTCTGAAGAGGGGGCCGAGGAGATCCGGTCCCGAGGTGATGTGGCAGCTGCATCCTGGTACGATGTGGTGAATATGGACCAGAGCCGGGCGTATGAGGTCGACGGCATCCAAACCGCCCTGTGTGGTATCGAGGAATCCTTCCGCACGGACATCATGAGCTATTTCCCTGCAGATTCCAGTATCCAGGCGAATGATGCGGCCATCTTGACGCCAAATGCCAGGGAACTGCTTGGCGTGGATGTAGGCGAATCCATCACCTTGCGTACACCTGCCGGTGAATACTCCTTCCTAATTACCGGCTTTCGCATCGACGACAGCCGATACGCTACCAAAAATGGTACCGGAGAGGCGACTGCCCTGCTGGTAAAAGGGAAACAAATCGGGATCTTCATGAACGTCTCCACGTTTCGTCAGATTATGGAGGATAATCAGGATTCCGGCAGTGAAACCTTCTATGTCCAGTTTGCCTCACGGGCCAATATCGGCCGCGCTATCTCAGAGATCCAGGCCCAGTGTGATGTGGCAGAGGGAGATATGGAGCAGAACTTCATCCTGATGGGCCTTGCCGGCCTTAGCAACAACACCATGGTGAAGTCCCTCTACCCCTTGGCAGGGATTCTGTTCCTGCTGATTCTGGCGGCCGGTATTCTGATGATCTCCGGGAGCCTCAACAGCACGGTTGCCCAGCGGACGCAGTTCTTTGGTATGATGCGTTGTATCGGCATGAGCAAGCGGCAAGTCATCCGATTTGTGAAATTGGAGGCCCTGAATTGGTGTAAAACCGCCATCCCCATCGGTGCGGCTCTGGGCGTTGCTATCTCCTGGGTGCTTGGCGCGATTTTGCGGTACTGGGTGCAGGGGGAATTCTCTGATTGGCCAGTGTTCGGCGTCAGCCTCGTGGGAATTGTCAGCGGCGTCGTGTTGGGCCTGCTGACCGTCCTGCTGGCCTCCAGGTCCCCGGCAAAGCGTGCTTCACGAGTTTCTCCGGTGGCGGCGGTATCTGGAAATCTGGAGGATAAAACCCATAAGCAACACCGAACGGAAACCAGATTTGGAAAAATCGAATCCGCCTTGGGCATCTCTCATGCGGTATCTGCCAAGAAGAATCTGGTTCTGATGTCCGGCTCCTTCGCTCTGAGTATCATTCTGTTTCTCGCATTCTCTGTGCTGGTAGAGCTGCTGGGCTGCCTTCTCCCCACCGCTCACTCGGCGCCAAACCTCACCATCGCCAGTCAAGACTACTCGAATACGATCCCTTACGCTCTGGCTGAAGAGATCCGCGAGATGCCCGGCGTCCGGCATGCGTTTGGCAGGATGTATCGGGAGGATATACCTGCCTCCTTCCCTGTAGAAACTGCGGAGACGACGGTAGATCTGATTTCCTATGATGAATTGCAGTTGGGGTGGCTCCTGGAAGATGATCTCCTGAGGAAGGGAAGCGACCTGGAGAGAGTCTATGGGGACAGCGACGCGGTGCTGTGCATCTGGGACAAGGATGTGCCGCTGACCATCGGGGATACCGTCACCGTCGGCAATTCTCAAGTAGAAATCGCCGGACTGCTGACCCACAGCCCCTTCTCCAACAGCGGGCGGACCAACGGCGAGGTCATCCTGATTTGCTCCGAGGAGACCTTTACCCGGCTCACCGGCGTGGAGGGCTATGCCATCCTCGACATCCAGGTGACAAAGGCCGCCACGGATGGAGATGTGGCGGCGATTGAGGAATTGGCCGGCGAACCGTACAGCTTCACCGACCGGCGGGACGAGTCGGACCGCAGCACCTTCTGGGCCTTCAGCCTCTTCATCTATGGGTTCCTCGCCATCATTGCCCTGATCACCGTGCTGAATATCGTCAACAGCATCTCCATGAGCGTTTCCGCAAGGATCAAGCAGTATGGCGCCATGCGGGCTGTGGGCATGGGCGGGCGGCAGCTCACACGGATGATTGCCGCAGAAGCGGCCACCTACGCCTTTACCGGCTGCATTGTCGGCTGCGCGGCGGGGCTGCCTCTGAGCCGTCTGTTGTATAACAGGCTGATTACCACGAATTTTCCCTACTATACCTGGAGCATTCCGGTCCCGGCGCTACTGATCATTCTGCTGTTTGTGATCGGGGCGACGATTACCTCCGTCCATGCACCGGCGAAGCGAATTCGTGGCATGTCGATTACCGATACCATCAATGAACTGTGAGTATTTCCAATGAAAACTGAGAAAAGGCGGGCGGCACTTCGCAAGCCGTCCGCCTCACCTCAATGAATGGGAAGATATATACTGACGCAGAGATTTTGCGAGTCCCCCTGCTCAAATTGCACTGTCCCACCGTGGGCGGCGGCGATCTGGCTCACCAGCTTCAAGCCTGTACCGTGGGCGGCCCCGCCGTCTGGCTCCAGCTGACGAGCCGAATCAGGCTGCACTGGGTTGCTTATGGTAGTGCCACCTTCTACGAAAATGACAACTTCTTTGCCCTCGGCCCTAGCGCCCAAGCAGATCGAGCAGCCGGGAGCATTGTGCCGTACACAGTTGGTGAGCAAGTTGTTTACCGCTCGACGGAGCAGGAAGGGATCAGCATCAATTTGGGGCAGGGGTTCCGCCGGAAGATCCATCTCGAAGTCAAACCCGTTTCCCAGACCGCCGTTGAGGAAATCGGCAGCGATTTGACGGAGAAAAGCCTCCAGCTGTAAGGGTTCTTTTCGCAGGGCCTGCATGGCGCAGTCCAGCCGCATAGTCAGGTTCAGATCGTTTACCAGATCACGGATGGCTTGGCTCTGGGCACGGATGATCCCAGCCTGGCGCCTCCGCTCGGGCGGTAGGTCGGCGGCACCCTCCATCTGGGCGGCGTACCCCATGACCATGGAGAGGGGGGTGCGAATGTCGTGGGACACCCCGTTGATCCAATCTGACCGAGCGGCATCCCGGGTCTGCTGGGCTTGCCGAAACCATCGGCGCACCACAAAATAAGCCAGAAGCAGCACACAGCCCAGGGCCAGCAGGAAGATGCCCCCGAACCACAGGGGGATCTGCATCAACGTCTCTATGTCCATGGCCATGTCATGCTTCCAGATGCTCCCTTTTGGGGCGCCTGCCACCAGCAACCCATCGTCTCGAACCCAGCTCTGTACCGGGTAATCGCTGAGATACCACCGGGTGAAGGAGGCCACGTCCGTGAGGGAGTACTGCTCCGGCACGTCGGCGGGCTTGCGAATGGACCAGACCACCTGTCCATCCTCATTCACCAGCATGGCCCAGTGACCGTCATCCAAAAGGTCCTCCCCAGAGAAGGAATACGCCGTCCCGTCCCAGGTGAGGGCGGCGGAGATCTCGCGGATAGATGCACTCCCATCCCGGTCGCTGATGTTGTAGAAGGTGAAGACCAAAATCCCTACCAGGGTGACCAGAGCGATAAGGGCTGCTGAGGCAGTCACCAGCCCGGAACCTTTCAGAATACTTCTCACATTCATGGCGCAGCCTCCCGCACCAGCCGGTAGCCTAAACCCCGTACCGTCAGCAGATGTTTCGGATGGGAGGGATCTGCCTCAATCTTCTCCCGCAGGCGACGGATGTGGACCATCAGGGTGTTCTCATACCCCACCTGAGGTCCCTCCCAGAGGGTATCGCATAGGGCGTCAATGGTTACGATGTTGCTCTGAGCATCCCAAAGTTTCTTTAGTAGAGCAAACTCCTTGGCGGTGAGGGCGGTTTCCACGCCGTTCCGGCGGACGATACCCTTGCCCCAGTTGATCTCCGCGTTCCCCAGCCGGGCAGCGTCCGGCGCATCCCGGTAGACCCGCCGGAGCACCGAGCGCAGGCGGAGCAGCAGCTCCTGAGGCAGGAAAGGTTTCGTGATATAGTCATCCGCTCCCAGGCCCAGCCCCCGGAGCCGGTCAGCATCCTCGTCCCGGGCGGAGAGGAACAGAATCGGCACATCCCGACTCTCCCGGAACTGCCTGAACAGGGAGAATCCGTCACCATCCGGGAGGTTTATGTCCAGCAGCACTGCGTCTGGGTTTCCAGCCTGGAAACGATCCATGGCCTGGGCACAGGAGAGAGCGGCATCTGTTTCATATCCCGCCTGGGTCAAAATGTCCTTCACCATGTTTTGCAATTCATTCTCGTCATCCACGATCAAAATTCGATAGGCCATACTGGGCCTCCTTTTCTGTTCTCCCCCTCATTATAGCAAATTCCGACCATCCGTCCAGACCTCCATGGAAAAGTAAGGTAAAAGTAAGGTAGACTTCATGGGGGCGTAAGGTAGGGATGCTATCCTTGGGAGCATAAGGAGGTCTTGCTATGAACATCATCGAAACACACGACCTGTGCAAACAGTATGGAAACGCCCTGCGGGTGGCCCACCTGGACCTGGATGTGCCAGAGGGCAGCGTCTACGGCTTCCTGGGCCCCAACGGGGCGGGAAAGTCCACCACCCTGAAAATGATTCTGGGCTTAGTGCGCCCTACGGCGGGCAGCATCCGGGTTCTGGGAAAGAACATGGACAGCAAAAACCGGCTGGCCGTGCTCCGGCAGGTAGGGAGCCTTATTGAGAGTCCCAGTTATTATGGACACCTCACTGGGGAAGAGAACCTGAGGATCGTCCAGACCCTCCGGGGTGTACCGGAGAAGAACATCCGGGAGGTGCTGCAGATCGTCCGGCTTGATGGTCAGCGGGGAAAGAAAGTGGCCCACTACTCCTTGGGCATGAAGCAGCGCCTGGGTCTGGCTGCGGCCCTGCTGGGCTATCCCAAACTGCTCATTCTGGACGAGCCAACCAACGGCCTGGACCCTGCGGGCATCCAGGAGATGCGGGAGCTGATCTGTGAACTGCCGGAGCGGTTCGGCATGACAGTGGTGGTATCCAGCCACCTGCTCAGTGAGATCGACCAGATGGCCGACCATGTGGCAATCATCCGGGATGGGGAACTGGTGTTCCAGGACACTCTGGAGGCCCTCCACGGCCGCAGCCGCCACCACCTGGCCCTGCGGACCACCAACAACGCGGTGGCCCGGGCGATCCTTCAGGAAAAATCCGTGCCCTGCCAGGAGGAAGAAGGGTATCTCATTCTCCCCATCCTCTCCGACGAGCTGGCCGGGCAGTTCACTCGACTGCTGGGAGCACGTAATTTGGGCGTCATCCGCTTGGAGGAGCGGCAGAAGAGTTTGGAAGACATCTTCCTGGAGCTGACGGGAAAGGCGGCGAGTTTATGAAGCTGCTGAAACTGGAATTTTTCAAGTGCCGCCGGCGGAAAATCGTTCTGGTGTGCGCTGCCGTGCTGGCGGCGGAACTGCTGTGGTTCGGAATGTATCTCACCCGGCAGGATGCGGAGGACCTGGTAGAGGGGTGGATGATGCTCTTCTACAACTTGGCCCTCATTGATGCCATCTTCCTGCCCATCAGCGTAGCGGTCATCGCCAGCCGAAACTGCGAACTAGAGCACAAAGGGGCCACACTGAAACTGCTGGAGACCATGGTGACACCGGGCCGACTTTACTGCACAAAGATGCTCTGGGGTGCTCTGGTGTTGGCGACGCTGCTTGCGGTTCGCTCTGCAGCATTTGCTGCCATGGGAGCGGCAGTCCATTTCTCTGGAGATATTCCATGGGGGAAGTTCGCTCTCTTCACTGTCATTTCTTGGGCAGTCAGCATGATGGTCTTCGCTCTGCAGCAGGGGCTGTCCCTGCGCTTTGTCAACCAGGCGGTTTCCCTTGTGTGCGGCATCTTCGGCAGTTTCATCGGAATCATGTCCATGCTTTTCCCGGATTGGCTGGTGCGGATTGTCCCCTGGGGGTACTATGGCCTGTTGTCGCTGGCCAGGATGGAGTGGGATCCGGACACCCGGTTCACTCAATATTTCTGGCGCTGGCCGGAACCTTTGGATGTGGCATTGCTTTTGCTGTGGGCGGCGCTGTTTTTCATTGTAGGCCGGACACTGTTCGTCCGGAAGGAGGTGTGAGGGATGCTTCTGCGCTGTCTGAAAGCGGAACTGGTCAAGTTCCACCGGTCACCGGTTTGGCTGGCATTTGTGCTGCTGCCGGTCTTTCCTGCCATTCTGGGAACCGTGAACTACCTGGGGAATATCGAGGTCCTGGAAAACGCCTGGTACAGTCTGTGGAGCCAACACACCCTGTTTTCCTCCATGTTCTTTCTGCCCGCCCTCTTGAGTGTATTCTGCGCGTGGCAGTGGAGGCTGGAACACACGGATCACAACTGGAACAGTTTCCTCACTGCGCCCGTGCCTATGATAGATCTATGCCTGGCCAAATTGATCTGGGCCGCATTAGTATCCCTTCTGGCTCAAGTGTGGATTGGGCTCCTATTTGTCCTCAGTGGAAAACTGGCAGGTATCTCCGTGCCGTTGCCTCCTGAGTTGCCGGAATGGCTTCTCTGCGGGGCGGTGGGAGGCGTGACGGTGTGTGCGGTGCAGCTCTATTTCAGCCTGAGGATCCGGGCCTTCGCCCCACCGGTAGCCTTCGGACTGGTGGGCGGCATCGCCGGACTAATGGCCACCGCCCAGGGCTTTGGATATGCCTTCCCGTACTCCCTGCCGTGTATCGGGATGCGGGCTAATAACCCGGAGATGGAACTGGACTTTGTGCCCTTTTTGCTCTCTGCCTGCGTCTACACAGCAGTGTTCATCTTCTTGGCCGTCCGATACCTCCGACGGCATGATGTGGCGGCTGATTAACATAGACGTAATGGGAAAGGAGAGTGGGATATTACTCGACAGAATAAAAGCAAATATCGGACTCAAATAAGGACCCTCAAACAATTTCAATAGATTTCTGCGTGCCTGATGATTTCCTTATAATCGACAGTTATCATTGGGTAAGAAAAAGGCGGACGACCTTTCGCAAGCCGCCCGCCCTTTTCAGACATTCCTTGTGGGAATGGAAATGAAAACCTCCAGTCCATGAGGGACAGCCTGCCGGAACCGCATCGTCCCACCGTGTGCCTTCACGATCTGACGCACCAGTTTGAGGCCCAGGCCGTGCTCGCCGCCCTGGGTGCTGGAGACCTCCGCCTCCCGATTCAGCGCCTCCAGCCGGGCAGCGTCCATCCCCACGCCATCATCAGCCACTGTGCAGGTGCATCGCCCATCCTCCGCCCCCACTGTAACAGAGATATGGCAGCCCTGGGGATTGTGAACGATACTGTTGCGGATCAGATTGTCCAGCATCCGCCGGAGAAGGGCGGCATCGCCCTCCATCCGGGCCGCGCTGCCAGGATGCTCCTCGGAAAATGCAATCTCATACTGTTCCGGCAGGCCGCCGTTGAGCACCTCGCTCACCGCCTGCCGCCCGATCTCCACCAGATCCACCGTCTCCCTGCGGATGGGCTGGAGGGCATACTCCAGCTTGGTGGTCAGGTTCAGATCATCCACCAGAGATTTCAGACGCTCCCCCTGCCGCCGGATCATCCCGGCCTGATGCCGAGCCTCTGGCGGGAGTGCTTCGTCGTCCTCTAATTCGCTGGCGTAGCCCAGCACCATGGAGAGGGGGGTGCGGATGTCGTGGGACACCCCGCGGATCCATTCCGCCCGGGTGTTGTCCTTGCGCATCAGGTAATCCCCGGCCCGGTTGAGTCCGGCGTTGATCTCCGCCAGTTCCCCGCGCTCGTCCAGGGGCTGGTAGCTGCCCCGGCTCAGGTCTTGGATGCCCCGCAGGATGGGGGACATGGCCTTCTCCACCCGGCGGGTGTTCCGAAGCATCAGGAAGACCATCAGCAGCAGGTTGAACACAAAGACCGCGATAGCCCCCATCAGGAACATCATCAGGGAGGAAAGCTCCATGGAAAAGTAGTATTTCACTAGGGTGCCCGGTGCAAATCCCACCACCATCAAGGCGCCGTCCTCCCGGCTCCACACCTTCACCGGATAGTCCTGAAGATACCAGCGGCTGAAGGAGGCCACCTGGGCGCTGGTATAGGATCGGGGCAGCTCCTCCGGTAGGCCCTGCTCCCATACCACAGTGCCGCGTTCATCTAAAAGCATGGCCCAGGCGTCATGCTCCCGCAGCAGGGCCGGCGCCGTATCGTCTGCCGTCCAGACGCCGCCCTGCTGCGTCACATGGCCGGACACCTCCCGGACAGACAGCCCGTTGTCTGTCCCGCTCATGTATCCAGCGACCATGACGCCCAAAACCAGAGCAATGTTGACCGCAAAGAACAGCGTCAAAATGCCAATGGTGGAGAAAATGTAGCGCCGGAAAAACCGCTGTACCGGGTTCACGACTTCGCCCCCTTCAGATTGAGCCGGTATCCCAGCCCCTTGGCCGTCACCAGAGAGACCGGCTTGGAGGGATTAGCCTCGATCTTCTCCCGCAGGTGGCGGATATGGGTCGAGAGGGTGCTCTCGTAGCCCTGCCAGAACTCCCCACAGATCGTCTCGCACAGGATGCCGGTGGTGACGATCCTTCCGGCATTTTCATAGAGTTTCTCGAACAGCTGCAATTCCTTTGCCGTTAAGGGCGTCTGTTCGCCGTCCTTCCATACTTCGGCTTTCTCCAAATCCACCGTGGAGGCTGCCAGTTCCACCTTCCGGTTGGGCTCCGGGTAAGTCCGGTGGAGGATGGCCCCCACCCGGAGCAGCAGCTCCCTGGGCAGGAAGGGCTTGGGAAGGTAGTCGTCCGCCCCGGTCTCCAGCCCCTCGATGCGGTCCTCCGCCTCGCCCCGGGCGGTAAGCATCAGCACGGGCACGCGGCTGGTGCGGCGGATCTCCCGCAGGACCGCAAAGCCGTCCATCCCCGGCATCATCACATCCAGGACGATCAGCGCCGGCTGCTGCTCACGCCAGATCTGGAGAGCCTCTTGTCCGGAGGAGGCGGTCACGAGATCGGTGTAGCCTGCCCGCCGGAAGATGGAACACAGCATCGCCAAAAGGTCCCGGTCATCGTCTACCAATAAGATTTTATGCTCCATCATGGGACACCCCCTTCCTTTGCCCATATTATACCGCTAAAGTGTCGGCCTGCCCATGCCCTGCGCAAAATCTCAGAGAAAAATTAAGGTTGGCTCAGCGTTATCTCAAGGTACGGGTGCTATCCTGTTGCTACCAAGCAAAGGAGGTACCGCTTATGAGCGACTGTATCATTGAAACCAAGGTCCTGACCAAACGGTATGGGGAGCAGGTCAGCGTCTCCAGCCTGGATCTCCATGTGCAGAAGGGGCGTATTTACGGCCTCCTGGGGCGCAACGGGGCGGGCAAGACCACCACCATGAAGATGCTCCTGGGGCTCACCGCCCCCACATCCGGCACAGTGTCCATCTTCGGCCGGCCGCTGAGGGGAAACGAGAAGGGCGTCTTGCCCCGGATCGGCAGCCTCATCGAGTCCCCGGGTTTCTACCCCAACCTAACCGGCACAGAAAACCTGCAAATCTTCGCCCGGCTCCGGGGCCTCAAAAGTCCCAACTATATAAAAGGGGCGCTGGAGCTGGTGAACCTGCCCTACCGGGACAAGAAACGCTACGCCCAGTACTCCCTGGGGATGAAGCAGCGGCTGGCCATCGCCCTGGCGGTGATGCACGACCCGGAGCTGCTGATCCTGGACGAGCCCATCAACGGCCTGGACCCCATCGGCATCGCCGAGGTGCGGGACTTCATCCGGACGCTGTGCGACGAGCGGGGCAAGACCATCCTGATCTCCAGCCACATCCTCTCCGAGATCGCCCTGTTGGCAGACGACATTGGGATCATCGACCACGGCGTCCTCCTGGAGGAGGAGAGCCTGGCGGAGCTGGAGCAGAAGAACGGGAAGGTCCTCCGGTTCACCGTGTCCAATGCACCGGTGGCCGCCCAGCTGCTCCAGCAGGAACTGGGTGTGCGGGATGTGACTGTGGAGAATGAGCGGGATCTGACCGTCCGGGATCTCCGCTTGGACACCGGCGCGGCGGTGCGGCGGTTTGTGGAGGCTGGGCTGGTGGTGTCCGACGCCCATCTCTATGAGGACACCCTTGAGGACTACTTCAAGTTCATCACAGGGGGTGAAGGCATTGCTTAAACTCCTGTGGTGTGAGTTTGCCAAGCTGCGGCGCAAGCCGTTGTTCTTCGCCGCCGCTGCCGTGTCCGCCCTGATCCCTTTGGGATGCGCCCTGTTCCTGCCCGATTTTCAAGAGTTCACTAGCGGGGCTGAGGCGGTGGACGGCATGATGTCCACCCTGTTCCAGATGAGCGCCTATCTGCTGCTCATGCCGGCCCTGGTGGTGCTGGCCTCCAACCTGCTCTTTGAGGAACAGGACAACGACACGCTGAAAAACCTGATAACGGTGCCGGTGAGCAAGCCGGCCCTGGCCCTGGCAAAAATGGCCCTGCTGTTTCTCTTTTCCATCGCCTTCATGGCGGTGGGCGGCCTGGTGATCCTGCTCATCGTGCTGGCCGCCGGGTGGGAGCCGGTGGGCTTCTGGCGGCTCTTCTTTGTAGGCGTCGGCCAGGGGATTATGATGTGGGCCGGGGCTCTGCCCTGCATCCTGCTGGTGGTGCTGCTGAACCGGAGCTATATCGTCTCCGTCATCATCACCTTCTTCTACACCTCTGTCAACTACATCTTCGGCCTGAACGACCTCTTTATCACCCAGCCCTTCGGCCTGAACCTGGGGACGTTGCTCCCTGGGCCGCTGACCTTCCGGTGGTACTTCCAGTATCTCGACTTCTCCAACGCCGGCGCCGAGATGCTGGGACTTCTGGAGCGGGTCAGCCCCTATTTCGTCACCACCGCCCAGGCGTTTCTGGTGACCGGAGCGGAGGCCGTGGTGTTTCTGGCCCTGATCGCGCTGGTCTACAAGCGCCAGGGCGTTTGAGGAGGTGTTGCGTATGTGGAAGATGATCCAAACGGAGTGGTGGAAACTGCGGCGGTGCCAGATCCTGCTGGTGGGCATTGTGGCGCTGGCCCTCTGTCCGGTGGTGCAGTACGGCAGCCAGCTGATCGTGAACCCGGAGATCCGGGACCCCAACTATGATATGCTCCACCTGTTCGCCAATGTGGTGTGGGGCAACACTCAGGTGTTTCTCCCCATCTCCCTGGTGATGATCGGCGGATGGCTGTTCGACCGGGAGAACACCCATGACACCATGAAGAATCTGCTCACCGTCCCGGTGTCCTATCCCAAGCTCCTTGGGGGCAAGCTGGCGGTCACCGCTCTGCTGTCCCTGCTGTTTGGTCTCTACAGCGTGGCGGTGACGGTACTCACGGGGACACTGGCGGGTCTCCCGGGACTGACGCCTGGGGTGCTCCTCCAGCAGGGCGGGCAGGTGGTGGCCGCGGCGCTGACCACCTTCCTGGTGTGTATGCCCATGATCCTGATTTTCGGGCAGATGCGGGGCGCCTATCTGGGGGGCTCCATCCTGACCTTTTTCCTGGGATACTGCATCCTGTTCTTCAAGAGCGGGTTCCTGCTCTCCGCCTACCCCTTCTCTGCGGCGCTGGTGCTGGCCGGCTTTGATATGCAGGAATACAACGGGGCCACTGAGGCTCCCAGCATTCCGCTGGCCCTCCTGGGCATGACGGCGGTCATCGTTTTGACGGCTGTGATCTTGGCCTTCTCCAGACCCAGCAGCAAGGCCGGGAGTACGAAAAAGAAAAAGGCCGGTGGACGCCGGCAGGCAAGGAGGAAAACACGATGAAAGAAAGCCGAAAGCGATGGACACCGCTCCTGACCTGCGGCCTGTTCTGCGTCCTGCTGCTGTCCGGCTGTTCCGGCATGATGCAATCACTGGCGGATGGGACGGATGCGGTACTCAATGGCTTGGCGGAGGGAACGGATCAGGTCGCCGGCGCTCTGGCGGATATGACAGACGCAGCCCTCGGTGCCGCGGCCGACGCGACGGATGACTCAGTGAAGGACGCCATTCTGGACGCCTACAGCTCGCTGATGGATACCGCCGGCTCCTGGGCGCTGACGCCGGACCGCTCCCTCCAGGGGGAGCGTGTCCGGGGCGAGGACGACTACACCGGCACCTATGCGGCTGACTACGAGGACTTCTCCGGTACGGAACTGCTCTTTGGCGGTACCACGCTGGACCGGGAGGCCGGGGATACGGTAGAGGTCACTTGCTCCCTTGCCGTCGAAGAGGGGGAGGCTGCCATCTTCCTGTGCTCCGGCTCGGAGGAGCCGGTGCTCCTGCTGTCCGAGAGCGGGGATTACTCCGGCACCATCGAGGTGGGCGGTGGAAGCGTCTATCTCGGTGTCTGGGGCGAGGGCGTGACCGGGAGCGTGTCCATTCAAATCGAGTAAACTGTGAGGTGCGTCATGCGGATACTGAAAAAACTACTGGTGCGGATCATTCTGCTGATCGTAGCCGCCGGGATTTTGTGCGGCAGTGTGGTGGCTGTTCTGGGCTATCTGATGTATCGTGACGCACTCAAGGAGCAGAGCTTGGAGGACAAGGTTGCAGAGGTGCAGGCAGATCCCAGCTACACGCCGCTTGCAGACCTGCCGGAGATCTATCTTGATGCGGTCGTGGCAGTGGAGGACCACCGCTTTGAACAGCATTGCGGCATCGACATCATCGCCATCGCCAGAGCTGCCTGGAACAACATCAAGTCCTGGAGCCTGCGGGAAGGCGGCAGCACCATCACCCAGCAGCTTGCCAAGAACCTGTATTTTACCCAGGAGCGGAGTTTTATCCGTAAGGCTGCGGAGGTTTTCATGGCCTTTCGGCTGGAGCAGACCTACTCAAAAGACGAGATCCTGGAGCTGTATGTCAACTCCATTTACTTTGGCGACGGCTATTACTGTGTCCGGGACGCCAGCGCGGGCTACTTTGGGAAGGAGCCTGCGGACATGACGGATGACGAAGCCACGCTGCTGGCCGGAATCCCCAATGCGCCATCCGTCTACTCGCTGACGGCGAACCCAGATCTGGCTGCGCAGCGGCAGCAGTATGTTCTCCAACAGATGGTGAAATACGGGTATCTCGGCGAGGAAGAGGCGGCGGCAATTCTGCAAAACTGATCATGCCGCAGAAGATCCCGGGGAGGTGAGCAGCTTGGAGGAGATTATTGTCATTCGGGCGAGGGATCCGGACGGCAGCGTGTTCAAGGCCGTCATGGACGCGCTGAAGGGTAAAAGGGCAGAGGTAGTCGATGTTGCTGCCCCTACTACCTCCATGCTGCGCATCGGGGAACTGGAGATCCATCATAAGCACCGCCGGGTGCTCATGGCGGGCAGGGGAGTAGAACTCAATCATGGGGAGTATGCCATGCTCTATTGCATGGCCAGCTCACCGGGGCAGGTGTTCTCCAAAGCGCAGCTCTATGAGGCCGCTTGGGGGAGGAATATCTAAGCGGGACAAACTCCGTGGAAAATATCATTTGGCGTCTGAGAAGAAAACTGGAGGAGGATCCCAGGCGTCCGGCTTACATCAAAACGGTGATCGGCACGGGATATAAGATCGAAAACCCCAGATAATAGGGAAACGGCAACAGTAAAAGTACTGCTGCCGCTTTTCTGTTCAATGTAGATATTCAGCTTTCTCTAATCAGTCCGCCCGCCTGGTTAACTCCCTCTGCAGATCGTCCAGATACAACTTCTGCTGCCGCTTCAGATAGCCTGGGACGAAGGGCCGCATCCACCAGCGTTTGGCGTTGACCGTTTCGGTGCAGGTCAGCCGGGTACCGCCCTCCTCCGCCTCGAAGATCCCCTCCCAAGCGCCAGTCATATTGTCGTTTTCTATGGTGAAGGCCCAAAAGTGAGGCGGCTCACAGGCCGTGACGGTAAAACTCGTGGCGTAACCGCTTTGGGTGTGCTCCACAAAGTGGGTTTTGTCCAGTACCTCCACCCGGTTAAGATCACTGCGCCAGGCGGTGTTGGAAAGGTCGGTCACCACCTGCCACACCCGCTCCACGGGGCAGGGAAAGTGGACAGTTACTTTGGAAGTTGCCATAGGATCCCCCCTTTTCCAGTTCCTCTGCGGTGTCCAAAGGGCAGCGCCTCCTCACCGGCAGGCGAAGGACGGTCTTCAGTTTCTCCAGCTTGGTCCGCCGCACATCGCTCAGATAGATCTCGTGGTGGAACCGGCCCTGGCTGAAATCCAGTTCATACCCCTGTTCCCTGGCGTATTCCTCTATGGCTGCCACGGTGGCGGGCTCGTTGTCGTAGGGGCCCAGGTGCATGCACTGGACGCACAGCCCCTCCTCCCAGGGGAGGAACTCCACCGGGGAGAAGTCCTGCTGCTTCTTCTCTGCGGCCTCCCGGACGGCCCAGGCAAAGACCTCCTCCGTCACGAACTCCGGCAGGCGGATCAGGGAGATCCACTGGAACGCATCCTTTCGGGCGTAGTCCACTCCCTGGCGGCCCTCCTGCCACCAAAGGCCCTCCAGGGGCGGCACCACATAGTCGAAGTAGCCATCCAGTTTGTGTTTGCCCAGCTTGCTCATTTTGATGGTGAAGGCCACCGCGTAGAGCATCCCCAGGGCCTGCTTATAGGCGCCGCCCTCCTCGTTGGGGTCGCCGTTTCCCCGCACCGCCAGGAAGTTCATAGCGGGCACGGTAACAAGGCCCGGCGTCCTGGGCGGCAGGTAGAATTCCTTGTACTCTTTCTTGTAGTCAAAGGCCATCATCATTTTCTCCTTTTCTTGGGCTGTGCCTGGAGGGTCAGGCAGGTGAGGCGGGTGAGAGCGGTCATGGTGTCCCGGTCGTCCACGTCCTCCACCCAGATGTAGTCGTTAGCCCCCTCATAGGGCGGGGCCTTGGGCAGGTGGGGGAAGGCCTCCTCCCCCGCCGGGGTGACCTTCACGAAAAGCTGGTCGTCGCAGATGACAGCGAAAAAGATGCCGTCGCAGTAGAGGCCGTACTCCCTGAACATCTTTCGGCTGCGGATGGTCCCCGCAGAGCGCAGCTGCTCAGCCACATAGTCCACAAAGTCCTGATGGGATGCCATGTCAGTCCTCCTTTCGGTAGCGGCGGGCCAGGGCCTCGGCCAGCTCTCCCAGCTGCTCCCGCAGTTCCTCCGGCTCCACCAGCTCCGCCCTGTCCCCGAAGGTCAGCACCCAGCTGTGGACGCTGTCGGCATCGGGGAAAGGCCCGGTGAAGCGCAGCCGGCCGTCCGGCTCCTCGGTGAAGCGGTCCGCCCCGTACTCCTCCACCAGCCGCCAGCGGCAGGCGGGGTCAAAGAGGACGGTAACGTGATACTTTGCCGGAAAGATGTGTTCCGGGGCCAGGTCGGGCAGGGGAGCGGGACGGGGCTCGAAGGCCTCCCCGGCGGTGAGATCCGTCATGCGGTTGAGCTTAAACAGGCGGAAATCCTCCCGCGTCCGGCACCAGCCCCACACATACCAGGTGGACCAGTGGAACACCAGGTAGTAGGGCTCGATGGTCCGGGTCGACTCCCCCTTGGGGGAGAAGTAGGCAAAGCGGAGGGTGCGGTGCTGCTCGATGGCCCCCTGGATCAGCTCGATCTTGGGCGGCAGGCTGGTTTTGTACCAGGAGGAGAGGTCGATGAGCATGTGGGCCCCGCCGCTCACCAGTCCGCCCGTCCCGGCGGACAGCTTCTCCATCAGCTGGGCGTAGCGCCGGGTGCCGCTGACGCTGTCCAGACTTCGGAGTCCCGCCAGGATGGCACCCATCTCCGGGGCGGTGAGCACCGTCCGGTCCACCCGGTAGCCCTCCAGGATGGAGATGCCGCCCCCGGCGCCCTGAGTGGTGGCAATGGGGATGCCCGCCCGGCCCAGGGCCTCAATGTCCCGCTGGATGGTCCGCCGGGACACCTCGAACTGCTCCGCCAGCTCCGGGGCGGTGACCCTCTCCCGCTGGAGCAGGATGGACAATATGCCGATGAGCCGGTCCATCTTCATGGGCTGCACCGCCTTTCGTAGTTCTGTCTGCATTATACCATAGGAACCGGACAACTGTCTGTCATGTTTTTCAAAGGAAATTCTTTCTGCCCGCTCTTTTATCAAATCTCCATGATAAATTCACATTTCCATGCTACACTGGGGACAGGTGATGCTGTATGAAATCCATTTTGATTATCGAGGACGAGCCGGACATCCAGGAGCTGCTGCGGGCCTACCTGGAGGACGCAGGCTATCAGACCACTGTGGCCGGGGACGGGGTGGCGGCCCTGGAGCGGTTCGGCGCGCAGCCCTTCGACCTGGTGCTGCTGGACCTGATGCTCCCCAAGATCGACGGCTTCGGGGTCTGTGAGATGATCCGCCGCCAGTCCCAGGTGCCCATTTTGATGCTCACTGCCCTGGACGGGGAGGAGCAGCAGCTCCGGGGCTTCCGGCTGGACATCGACGACTACATCACGAAGCCCTTCTCCATGCCGGTGCTGCTGGAGAAGATCCGGGTCGTCCTCCGCCGCCGGGGGAGCGCCGGGGAGGACAGCCGCCTGCGCTACCGGGACCTGACTTTGGACCTGGACAGCCGGGAGGCCCTGCTGGACGGCCGGGCCTTGGACCTGACCGCCCGGGAGTTTGAACTGCTCCACACCTTCCTGGCCGCGCCGGGCCGGGTGTTCACCCGGGAGATGCTCCTCTCCAAGCTCTGGGGCTACGACTTCTATGGGGACGAGCGGGTGGTGGACAGCCACATCAAGAACCTCCGCCACAAGCTGGGGCGGGACTACATCGAAACGGTGAGGGGGGTGGGCTATCGTGCCGCGAAAGAGGATCGCTGAAAGCCTGACAGCCCGCATCTTCCTGATTACCGCCGGCATCCTGCTCTTCGCCGGGGCAATTACCTTCGGCTTCATCGCCTGGGCCACCCCCAGCACCTACACCGCCGTGGTGAACGACGACCTCACCGCCCAGGTGGACGATTTGGTGGAGCGGCTGGCGGACACCGCGCCGGAGGACTGCGGGGAACTGCTGGACGAGTTCGTCCTCGCCTCCGGGGCCAACGCCATGCTGGTGGGGCCGGACGGGGAGTTGGTGGACACCGGGGCCAGGCTGACGGTCTACACGGTGTATGAGGATGAACGTGTGGCCGTCACCACGGCGGAGGGGGAGACGGTGGTCAGCTATGGGACAGACGCGGACACCGGGGAGACCATGACCATCACCGCCTCCGACGGGGCCACCATCGCCGCCGAGGTGGCCTTTGCCGGTCGGAGTGGGAGCTACACCCTCTATGTCACCCCCCGCATCCAGGCGGAGAACCTGGCGGTGCGGGCCTTGGCGCAGATGGCCCCCTGGCTGCTGCTGGTGCTGCTGGTATTCTCTTTGCTGTGCGCTTTCTTCTACTCCCGGTACATCACCCGGCCCATCGTGCGCATGAGCGCCATCGCCGGGAAGATGGCGGAGCTGGACTTCCACTGGGAGTGCGGCGAAAAACGCCGGGACGAGATCGGCAGGCTGGGCCGCAGCCTGGACCAGCTGGCCCGGCGGCTGGACGGTGCCCTCACCGACCTGGAGCGGGCCAACCGGGCCCTCCGGGGGGAGGTGGAGCGGGAGCGGGAGCTGGACCGGCAGCGGATGGCCTTCTTCAACGCCGCCTCCCACGAGCTGAAGACCCCCGTGACCATCCTGAAGGGGCAGCTCTCCGGCATGCTGGAGGGAGTTGGCGTCTACCGGGACCGGGATAAGTACCTGCTTCGCTCCCTCCAGGTGACGGGGCGGATGGAAAATCTGGTACAGGAGATGCTGGCGATCTCCCGTATGGAAAGCGGCTCTGTGACGGTGAAGCGGGAGCCGGTGGATCTGTCCGCCCTCATCGAGCGCCAGCTGGCCCTGGACGCGCCTCTTCTGGAGCAGAAAAATCAGCGGCTGGTGAAGGATCTGACGCCGGGGCTCACCGTCACCGGGGACGATTCCCTGCTGGGGAAGGCGGTGGGGAACCTGCTGTCCAACGCCGCCCTCTACTCGCCGGAGGGAGCGGAGGTGCGGGTGTGGTGCGGCCTGCTGGAGGGCCGAGCGGCCCTGACGGTGGAGAACACCGGGGCCCACATCTCGGAAGAGGCCCTGCCCCACCTGTTCGAGGCCTTCTACCGGGAGGAGGGCTCCCGCAGCCGGGCCACCGGCGGCAGCGGCCTGGGGCTGTATCTGGTGAAGATGATCCTGGACCGCCACGGGGCGGCGTGTAAGATTGAAAATACGGTGGAGGGCGTGCGGGCCACGGTTTCCTTTCTCCCGAATCAACCGGCCCCCTGCGATTGACGGGAAAGGGCGTCTATTGTATAATACTGGCGCTGTGCCGCTGCCGCCGGATTCTGCGGATGGCGGCGGCCGGAAAACCAGTTGAGTGAGGAACGCTTATGAGTTTGGCATATCGCCTGGGCACCGTGGCCTTCATCATGGCCATGATGGCCCTGGCCCTGTATATCCTGACCGCCGGCATCCTGGGCCGCAGGATCCACCGGAAGTCCCTGGCCCTCTTTTTCATCTGCGGGGAGGTGATCCAGTGGTCTGCGATGTTCCTGTACCTCCTCTACACCGTGGTGACCGGGCAGGAGGATATGCCCTCCGCAGTCTTTGACACCGCCGGTTATCTGCTGATGGCGCTGATCCTGGGTCTGATGATGAGCAGGCTCCACCATCTCCCGCTGCTGCACACCTTTACGGCGGCCATTCTGTGTACCTTCGTGGTCAACACCGCCAACAACACCATGGTGTATGTGGTGGAGGAGTACTCGCCGCTCTTTGACCGGCAACACTTCCTGGCCTTTGTGCGGCTGGACGTGCCCTACATGCTGACGGTTGGAGTGGCCCTGTTGGTGGCGGCCATTCTGAAGCGGTCCGGGTTCTACCGCTACTTTGCCGCCATGTTCCGCAGCCGGGCCAGAGGGATCCTGACCCTGGCGGTCTGCCTCGCTCTGACGCTCATCATGCCTTTGCAGCAGCTCCTGTTCCCGGACCTGACCCCGGATGCCAATTACGCCACCTTCTTCTTTGCGCTGATCGTGGTGGGAGTGTTCTTGCTCCAGTTTGCCGCCATGTATGCCGCCGGGCAGGACCGCATCAAGGCCCAGGAGGAAACCATTCTGCAGCAGCAGGCCCACATGGCCCTGCTGGAGGAGCTGCAGCAGGAGATCCGGGCCTTCCGCCACGACTTTACCAATCTGTTCTCCGGCCTGACCCTCCAGGCCCAGGAGGGGGATCTGGCGGGCATCCAGGACTTTATGAAGCGCACCAGCAGCTATTTCGATGAGAAGCTGGGCAGCGAGATCGCCCAGATGGACGGGCTCAACAACATCCAGTTCTACCCCCTGCGCAGCCTCCTGGCCACCAAGCTGGCAAAGATGCGGCAGATGCGGATCAAGGGAGTGCTGGAGGCCCTCAGGCCGGTGAACGGTCAGCTGAGTATGGATACCGACGATCTGCTTCGGGCCCTGGGCATCCTGCTGGACAACGCCATCGAGGCCGTTCCGAAGTGGGAGGGGCAAGTGCGGGTGGTGCTGCTTCAGGAGGAGAAGGAGCTGTATCTGGCGGTGGCGAACAACTATGAGCAGGCGCCGGATCTCTCCGCCCTGGCAAAGAAAGGCTACACCACCAAGGGCTCCGGCCACGGCACGGGGCTGACCAGTTACCGGCGCGTTGTGGCCCGGTGCCGCGGCTGCGCCACCCGCACCTACCTGAAGGACGGGATGTTCATTCAGGAGCTGCATATCCCGGCGGCCTGACCGCCCAGGAGGTGATTTCCATGATCCCGGTCTACATCTGTGATGACGAGCTGCCCATCCGCAAGAACCTGGAGCAGATCGTCGGCAATCAAATTCTGATCCTGGACAGTGATATGGGCCCGGTGAGGGCCCTGGAAGATCCGGAGGAACTGCTGGTGCTGCAAAGGCAGGACTCCGTTCCGGCCATCTATTTCCTGGACATCGACTTTCCCGGCAAAATGAGCGGCCTGGAGCTGGCCCAAAAGCTGCGGCAGTACGATCCCCGTGGGTTCATTGTGTTCATTACGGCCCACAACGATCTTGCCTTTGAGACCTTCCGCCTGCGGCTGGAGGCGCTGGACTACATCGTCAAAGGCGACCGCGCCGCCATGACCGGCCGGGTGCAGAGCTGCCTGGAGAGCATCCGGGAACGGATGGAGTCTCAGCGCCCCGGACAGGGCAGCTACTGTACCGTGAAGATCCTGGACACCGTGCGGCACATCCCCACAGACAGCATCCTCTATCTGGAGGCGGTGGGCCTGCGGCATACCCTGCAGATGCACCTGGACAATGAATTGCTGGAGTTCAACAGCAGCTTGGATCACTTCGCCCAGCAGCTGGGGGAGGGGTTCTGGCGGTGCCATCGGAGCTTTCTGGTCAACCGCTCCCGGATCCGGGCGGTACACCTGAAGGAGCAGACGGTGGAGCTGGACAACGGGGAGACCTGCCTGATGTCCCGAAAGGCGAAAAGTGAATATCGGGCGGAGTGAAGGAACAATTTTACAATCAACCGGTAGGATGGATGCACTTGAAAAATATGATTGGATGCTGCGGACTTGACTGTGAGCATTGCGATGCCTACTTGGCGACGATTCACAATGACCAGGCATTGCGGGAAAAGACAGCCAAGTTATGGTCAGAACTGAACAATGCTCCGATTCTGCCGGAGCATATTAACTGCGAAGGCTGTCGTGGGGATGGAACAAAAACGGTGTTCTGCGAAAGCTTATGTGAAATTCGCAGGTGCGCAATGCAAAAAGGCCTCTCCAGCTGCGGCAGTTGCCTTGACTTTTCAGACTGTTCGACCATACAGGCATTCACCGAGCAGAACCCGTCCGCATTGGAAAACCTGAAATAAAAAGGCGGAAAGCAAAAGCCTAACAGGCGCGGTAGTAGGGCTAAAATCCAGCCGCCTGGATGAGCAGCTGCTCCCGCAGAGAACGCGCAGTGGCCCTGACCATTCGGGGCTGCCGCGCGTTTTGCATTTGGCGAAGGGAATTTGACCATTGGCGAAAGAAACGGCCATTCTCCGCGCTGGCCTGCTATACTCAGACCATCGAAAGCAACCACACAAAAAAACAAAAAGGAGAATGCACCATGCCTGCTGAAAAATATGTCACCGAGTTCGTCAAGGAAGCCGGTTTCACCCCCATCCCCGACCGGGCCATCATCGTCACCTACGCCCCCGCCAACATGAGCGAGCGGATCGTCAAGTTCTTCTCCAACGAGTTCTTCGCACTTCAGTTGTGCCGGGACTCCCTGGTGCTGCTGCCCTTCGGGCGGATGTCCTTCATGCTGAAAAAGGACGTGGCCCTGGAGATCCCCTACAACACCATCCGCAAGGTGGAGATCAAAGAGGATATGCTCAACTGGCGCATCGAGCTGGACACCGATGAGGGCCAGATCGCCCTGTCCGCCCAGCAGAAGGAGCTGAGCGAGTGGCGCCACTCCGGCACGCTGTCCGTGGGGATGAGTGGCCTCGGCTCCGGCATCACGGGCTCCGGAGCGCTGAAAGTGGCCAACTGGCACCGGGCCAACCTGGACGCCACCCTGGCGGACTTGAAGGCCCTGCCCGGAAAGAGGGAGGAGATCGCATGAGTCTGGAAGCGCTCACGGCTCAGGGCTGGCGAGCGGAGCGACATACCCTGACCGCTGCCCAGACCTACCTGTGGGGCATCCTGTTTGCCCTGCCCTTCGTGCTGCTGGCCGGAGGACTGTACCGGATGCTCCTGCTTGAGCGGGCGGTGCTGCTGGACCACACCAGCCTGATCCTTCTGGCCGTCCTTGCGGTCAGCCTGCCGCTGCATGAGGCCCTTCACGGCCTGGGATGGAAGCTGGCGGGGCGGCTGGGAAGGGGAGAGGTATCCTATACCTTCCGCCGCGGACTGCCCATGTGTGCCTGCCGGGCGGTGCTGTCCGTCAAAGCGTATCTTTCCGGCACGCTCCTTCCGTTTCTCGTGCTGGGCGGCGGGAGCTGCATCTTCCTCCTGCTCTGTCCGGGCACTATCTCTGTGCTGGCTGTGCTGGTCAATCTCATCCTCCCCGGCGCCGATCTGGTCATCGCCTGGCGGGTGCTCTGCAGCGGAGCGAGCATGGTCGCCGACAGCCCCGATCAGGCCGGATTCATCGCCCTGAAGCGGAATATCGGACCGGCAGTGTAAGCAAGGCAATCAGAAAAAGAAGCGGGCTGAGAGTCTTTGCTCTCGGCCCGCTGTCTCCGCATAAGTCAAATATTCAAAAACTCTGCCGGTGTCATGATCGCCGGATGTTTCACCCCGGATTCCAGAAAATCCTTATCGCCGGTCAGCAGTACATCGGCTCCCGCTTCAATGGCCGCCCGCAAAATGGGGCGGTCATTGACATCTCTGATCTGCGCTTCGGTCCGATCTTCCTCAGTCGGCACGGGAACCAATTCCAGAGTAAGCAGTGCAACGGAAAGGAATTTGTCCAGCGCTGCCAGTTTGCTCGGGAACTTCTTGTTGAAGATCCGCCTCATTTCATCCACATTCTGCTCACAGATCAAGCCGCGATTTGGGTAAGAGGCCGCTTTTACATATGCCTGATAAGGTGTGCCGTTTGCGCTCAATGCGGCAGAAATGAGGACATTGGTATCAATCAGGACTCTCATGCCTTTTCGTCCTCACTTCTCAATTCTTTGACCAGCGCCATCACATCATCTTCCGAAGTAAGGCCGGTGCGCTGCGCTTCTCCGGCCATTTCCTGCTGAAGCATCTGCATGGCGTACACAGCGGAATTGACCATGCGGACGGTGTTTCCTTCAACGATGAAAGTGACCCGGTCCCCGTTTGACACGCCAAGCACGTCACGAACATCCTTCGGGATCGTGATTTGACCCTTTGCCATGACTTTGGCATTGTCTACAAACGCATTTGCTGACATGATTTCACACCACCTTTCTGAAATATGGAAAGTAGGGATTTCCCTACTTCTATTATATGCGAAAGGCACGGAAAAATCAATGGGAAATGGAACCGCTTCTGACGCGCTGGGAGAGACTCTGACAGTTCGCTTCCGACGAAGCGTATCTGGACTTCTACTGGGCAATATGGTACTATGGACGGGAACAGTAAGTGCCGAAGATCACATCCCGAGCGGGGGGAAGCGTTAATGGAAAAAGTAATCCTGATCCACGGCTCCGGCCACAAGGCGAGCAGTTGGCAGAAAACCATCTCTTTTCTGGACCACCAAGAGGACATCCTGTGTCCGGAACTGTCCGCCATCTTAAACGGGCGGGAGGCCAGCTTTCCCAACCTCCGCGCCGCCTTCGCCCAATACTGCGCCCAGGCCGGAGTGCCGGTCCACCTGTGCGGCCTCTCCCTGGGAGGCATCCTGGCCCTGGACTATGCCCTGGACCACCCGGAGAACGTCAAGACCCTGGTGCTCATCGGCACGCCCCACAAGGTCCCCAAATTCGCCTTCGCCCTCCAGAATGTGGTGTTCCGCCTTCTGCCTAAGTCCACATTCACTTCTATGGCCTTTGATAAAAAGGACACCTTCGCCCTGGGGAACTCCATGAAAAATTTGGATTTCAGCGGCCGGCTGGGGGAGGTCCAGTGCCCCACCCTGATCCTCTGCGGGGAGAAGGACGGCGCGAACCTGAAATCGGCCCGCTTTCTGGCCGGGCACATCCCGGGGGCGGAGCTGCAGGTGCTGGAAAACACCGGACATGTAGTGAATGAGGAAAATCCCAGGGCACTGGCGGAGCGGCTGAATGCGTTTTACGGGCGGCACCGCTGACAACCGGGAACCCATTTCCCGGCCCGCTTGTATGGCAGAAATGGTAGGAATATGATTTGATTTTCGGATGCAGGAGGTGAGATTCTGTGGCGTATTTTCCGTATGGGGGAAAGTCGATCTTTTATGAGGAGTTTGGGCAGGGAAGCCCCGTTCTCTTTTTACATGGGAACACAGCGTCCTCCAAGATGTTTGAACTTCTGATGCCGCTGTACGCTGAGAAATTCCGGTGTATTTTACTCGATTTTTTAGGCAACGGGCGGTCTGACCGGGTAGAGCGGTTTTCCCCGGATCTGTGGCAGGAGGAGGCCCGGCAGACCATCGCGCTGGTGGAGTACTTACAGTGCGGCAAAGTCTCCCTTGTGGGGACAAGCGGCGGAGCCTGGGCGGCTGTAAACGCGGCTTTGCTCCGTCCGGACCTGTTTCACGCGGTGGTGGCCGACAGCTTTGACGGACGCACGCTGAATGCCCGCTTTGCCGACAATCTGCTGGCCGAGCGGAATGCCGCAAAAGCAGACCCCCAGGCCCGGCAGTTCTATCAGTGGTGCCAGGGGGATGATTGGGAGACTGTCGTGGACCGTGACACAGAGGCGCTGCTGCAATGCGCGGAGGAAAACCGGCCGCTTTTGTGCCGGCCGCTGACGGAATTCAACCTTCCCATCCTGTTTTTAGGCAGCAGACAGGATGAGATGTGCAGAGAGGATCTGGAGCAGGAGTACCGGGAGATGGCTTCGCTGATCCCCAACCAGGCAGCCGCAGTCCACCTGTTTGAACGGGGAGGGCACCCGGCTGTGATGACCCATGCAGAGGAGGCAGCCGCTGTCATCTGCGGTTTCCTGTCTCAGATATAAAAAGTTTGGAGGTGAGCGGGTGAAGCGCGGACTTGATGCGGCTCCATGCAAGGCTTGAGCTGGATGGCTTGTATGGAGCAAACGGAAATACCCCATCCCAATGGCCTTGCATGATGAAACGGGAAAACAATCATGCAAAGGAGTATTGAGATGAATTACAAAAAGGTTGATTTCAGCACCTGGCCGAGAGGCGATCTGTTTCAGTTTTATATGGACCACATGCGAGTGGTCATGAGCCTGACGGTGGACATGGATGTGACGCCGCTGGTCCGGTTCGTCAAGCAGCGCGGCATGAAGTTCTATCCGGCCATGATCTGGGTGGTATCTCGGGTGATCAACGTCCATGAGGAGTTCAAACTGGGCTGGGACCAGGATGGAAACCTGATCCGTTGGGACTTTGTTTCCCCCAGTTATGCCCACTTCCACCCGGAGGACGGGAACTTCACCAAGCTGGTTACGCCTTACATGGAGGACCTGCCGGCATTCCACGCCCGTTTCCTGGAGGACCGGGAAAAGTACCGGGAACTCCGGGGCGTGGTGGAAGGGCAGCCAACGAATCACTTCGATGTGTCCTGTCTGCCCTGGGTTCGCTACCGCCACTTCGATGTCCATGTGTTTGACCAGGGGGACTTTCTGGCCCCGGTGGTCACCTGGGGCAAGTACGAGGCGGAGGGCAGCAGGCTGGTCATGCCGCTGACCATGAACATCCACCACGCGGTGGCGGATGGATTCCACCTGTCCCGGTTCTTTACCGAGGTGCAGGAGTTAACAGATTCCTTGGCAACTGGAATGAAATAAGATGTGGATTGCAGCACCGCCTCAGTATTGTGGGGCGGTGCTGTGTTGCTATAAACTTTCACCCCTCTTTGAGCCTATACAGGTTTCCTGCTGGTTGATTTAATCAATTAAAATCAAAAGGTACTCCATTGTTTTTTAGATCCATGTTCCCTATACTATAGTCAGGTGGTGAGTATAATGAAAGAAATCAATCTTGGCCGTATCCTGATTGAAAACCGCCACAAGCGAGGAATTACGCAAGAGGAACTGGCGGAATACATCGGAGTTTCAAAGGCTGCTATTTCAAAGTGGGAAATTGGTATGACGTACCCTGACATCAGTCTTCTACCACGGCTGGCTTCCTACTTCAATATCAGCATAGATGAGTTGATGGGCTATAAGCCTCAGATGGACACAGCGGACATCCGAAAATGGTACAGCCGGCTCGCCAAGGAGTTCGCCGAGGGGCCGTTTGAGGATGCGTTGGAGCACTGCCGCGAACTGGCAAAGAAATACTGTGCCTGCGATCCGCTCCTGTTCCACATCGGCTCCCTGCTGGTCAATCACGCAATGCTTGCCGGTACGCAGGAGAGATCCAGCCATGTTTTGGAGGAGGCAAAGGCCATCTTCTCCCGCGTGAGGACAGACAGCACTGACCCAAAGCTGGGGAAAGAGGCGTTGCAGATGGAGGCTTACTGTCTGCTGGCGCTGATGCGCCCAGCGGAAGCATTGGATCTCTTGGAGGAAGACCCACCAGGGATTGGTCCCGCTGAACCGCTTCTGGCCAGTGCATATCAAATGACTGGCAACACGCTGGACGCCAAACGGGTGCTGCAAGCCGGGATCTATAAACAGGTGGTAGCCTTTTGTAACCTTCTGCCGTCCTATATGAACCTTTCAATGGACGATCCGGAGAGGTTCGAGCAGCTCTGCACGAGATTCCAGACGGTTGCGGATGCGTTTCAGATGCAGCACCTGCACCCCAGCCTGCTGCTGTCATGCTACATCGTCATGGCCCGCGGCTGGGTTTTTCTGGGGGAGTCCGGGAGGGCGCTTGATGTTTTGGGGAAGTACACAGATCTGGCGACCAGCAGTATCTACCCACTTCACCTTCACGGCGACTCTTTTTTTGACCTGTTGGATGAGTGGTTCCACGATGTGCTCATTCTGGGAACAACTCTGCCCAGAGATGACATGGTCATCCGCCACAGCATGACCCAGGCGCTCAAGGAGGACCCGGCTTTTGAGCCGTTAAAAGCAGAGCCGCGCTTTCAGAACATGGTATCCAGGCTGGAACAAAATGAGGGGGAAACATAGAATGGAAACCGTTGTATTGCAGTCTCTTTCCAAGACCTATTCCAGCGGGAAACTGGCGGTCCGGCAGGTTTCACTGGCTCTGAAACAGGGGGAGGTGTTTGGATTCCTCGGTCCTAACGGAGCCGGCAAGACCACAACTGTGAAATTATTAAATGGGATGCTCTCTCCCACGGAGGGTAGCTGCCAGGTGCTGGGCTTTGATCCTGTCAAGGAGCCGGAAAAGGTTCACAGGGTTTCCGGTGTCCTTACGGAGCACGCTCAGATGTACGATAATATGACGGGGACACAGAATCTGATCTTCTACGCATCCTTATTTGATATCCCATCCCAAGAGGCGAGGAATCGAGCTGAGTTCCTGCTCAAGCAACTGGGGCTGGAGGATGCTGGAGCAAGGAAACTTTCTGCTTATTCAACCGGAATGCGGCAGCGGCTTTCTCTGGCCAGGGCGTTGATACATCAGCCCAAAGTGTTGTTCCTGGACGAACCAACATCCGGCCTTGATCCGGAAAGCGCGCAGAATGTCAATCAACTCATTCGAGATTTGGCATATCGGGAAGGTATCACCGTGTTCCTCTGCACCCACCAGTTGCGCTATGCGCAAGAAATCTGCACCCGGTACGGCCTAATTGAAGATGGGACAATGCTGGCCGAGGGGACGCTGGAGGAATTGCGACATGATGTACTCTCCGATACTGTTCTCAAGATCCGCGCCGAAAAAATGCCGGCGATCCTCCCGTTTCGTAAGAGTGGAGAAAATCAATATGAATTGGACATCCACTCGGATTCAGAGATTCCGCACTTGGTTCGCCAAATCGTTGAAGGCGGCGGAGATGTTTATGACGTTACGGCGCAAAAACCCTCTTTGGAGGACATCTACTTCGCGTTGACCGCGAAAGGGAAGGGGGAGGCAATGTGAAAACAGCAATGGCTGCAATTATCAAAAAGGATTTTCGGGGTGTGACTGATAACAAACATCTCTTTGCCAGCCTTCTGATTGTTCCCCTCGTACTCACCATCGTTCTGCCCTCTACTTTCCTTGTGATGATTCATTTCGCACCAGATGATCCGGACATTCAGAGATTGCTCGATCTGTTGCCTCAATCTATGCAAACCAAAGGGCTGGAGCAGGGACTTGCTGAATTGGTGCTCAACTTTATGCTCCCGGTGTTTTTCCTAATTATCCCTATTATGTCGGCGTCAATTATGGCAGCCAGTTCCTTTGTGGGGGAAAAGGAAAAGCGCACGCTGGAGACGCTCCTATATTGCCCGCTTTCTGTCCGGCAGATCTTCCGCGCAAAAGTTCTGGCCTCTTTTTTGCTGAGCATGATGGTGTCTTTCATATCTTTCTGCACTATGATGGTGGTGCTGGAGTTGGAAGCGGGGATCCTTATGGGGATGGTGTTGATACCCAGCATCAGTTGGCTGGTTATCCTGCTGCTCCTCGCTCCATCCATTTCTCTGATAGCGGTGACCCTTATCGTCCGCAGATCGGCGAAAGCGCAGAGTGTGGAGGAATCCCAGCAGAGCGCGGTATTCCTGGTTATCCCGGTAATCCTGCTGGTTGTCGGGCAGTCCACCGGTTTGCTGCTGGTGAGCGCCTGGATCCTGTTGGCGTTTGGCCTGGTCTGCACGTTGCTCGCGTGGGTGCTCCTCAAAACTTGTATGGGAAAGTTTACCTATGAGACGTTGCTACAATGAAGAGAAACACATCCGACTCAATGTGAAAATTTCGATGGCATCCCCAGTATAGCTGCCGCAATTTGACTTCTTGCTCTCGTTTTATGATAACCTTTCACCAAAGCAGATTGACTCACTGTGATATAATAGCAGCATCGCTCAGGTAATCCTGAGTCGGCGCTGTCCTTACGGCGACGGACGGGTTACATCTGTCCCGGTTCTTTGCCGAGGTGCAGGAACTGATGGACCGCATGGCCGCAGACAGCCCCACAGGCTGAGCCCGGAGGTGAACAGATTTGAAACGCGCAATTTTATATGTCCACGGCAAGGGCGGCAGCGCCGCTGAGGCAGACCGCCTCCGGGCCATCTGCCCCGACTTCGATGTACTTGGGGTGGACTACCGGGGGGAGCTTCCCTGGGAGGCGGCGCCCCAGATCGCGGCCGCCTATGACGAGGCCCGCCGGCAGTATGACCACATCGTCCTTCTGGCCAACAGCATCGGGGCCTATTTCGCCATGCTGGCCCTTCAGGGACGGACACCGGACAGGGCCCTGTTCGTGTCTCCGGTGCTGGACATGGAGCGTCTGATTTTGGACATGATGGGCTGGGCCGGCGTATCGGAGCAGGCGCTGCGGGAACAGGGGGAGATCCCCACGGACTTCGGGGAGAAGCTGTCCTGGGCGTACCTGTGCTATGTACGGGAGCACCCCATCACCTGGCAGGTCCACACGGAGATCCTCTATGCTGGGGGCGACCATTTGGTGTCCCGCCAGACCGTGGAGCGGTTCGCGGAAGAACACGGAGCCGGCCTCACCGTCCTGGAGGGCGGCGAGCACTGGTTCCACACGGAAGAGCAGCTGGCCTTTCTGGATGGCTGGGTGAAAAGAGTGCTTATGCTTTGAATGGAAGCGCGGATAAGCAAGCGGAGGGGCAAGCACCCCTCCGCTTGCCTTATCTAACGCAACTGGCGGTAACATTTTCTGTCGGAGGTGGTTGGTAGACTTTGATTCTTACAATACGTTCCAGCAATCCATAACAAGCACCCGGTTGAAGGAAGATATAAGGAGGGAATTAACCGCCCATCATAAATTCACTACCACCCATATGCGAAATGTGGATTTAGCCACTTGGAATAGGTATAATCTTTATGGAGGTGATAGCTTGCAAGTTGATGTTAAGATCAAACCATGTGTTGAGGAAGTAGAGGTTCTCATTACTGCCGAAAAGAGGACCCAGTTTGTAAACGACTTAGTTGAGGTTATTTGGGATTTTGATAAGCACAGTGTCACTACTCTTACTGGATATA